>Ga0233425_10001339_pt1 | contig 56150 bp, 60 predicted proteins | sample Watercolumn_Towu_2_FD_181712 | JGI IMG/M metagenome (GOLD analysis project Ga0233425, IMG submission 181712) | Freshwater microbial communities from Lake Towuti, South Sulawesi, Indonesia - Watercolumn_Towuti2014_140_MG | ecosystem: Environmental > Aquatic > Freshwater > Lake | place... | reverse complement strand
AATTTAGTAAGAGAAACCTCTTTCCCAAGAGAAGTAGTAGCGACAATATTTTGAACTTTCAAATCAGACTTAGCCATAATCATTTATAAAGGGTTTTATTTATAAAGCTTTGCGTTTATAAATAAATTCTGAATTAGAAAAATTACTAATTAATTCAAAATTATCAAGATTATTAAAAAGAAACTTTTCCGAATTAAGAAAACTAGGAATTCTAAAAGAAGAACCATTATTAAAAGGCTTATATAATATAAAGTCATAATTTAAAGGGTTACATCCATTGCCAACCATATAATTAAAATTATAATTATGATAAATGGCATAAAAAGGTAAGTTAATATCATTAAACTGTGTAGAATGGGCAATTATACAGATTCTAGAAGAATCGATTACAGAAGAATTAACAATGTTTAAGATTACGGGTATAACAATTCTATCTTTTCCTTTCTCAAAAGAAGAAAAATAAACTTTTGATAAATCTTTTTTTAATATAGTAAAACTATCAGACCCTATCTTAAAAGATTTTTGATTCAAATCTATTCCATAAGAAATAGATATGAATTGGACAAGTGAAATTATAATGACTATAAAAATAAGGAATTTTCTAAGAAAATTATTTTTAATTGAGAAAAATCCTTTAGCTATTATAAGTGCGAAAACATAAAAATAAGGTAATGTATATCTAGATTCAAACCAAATATCTAATAAATAAAATATAAAGATAGGTGTTGCCATAAATAAAATAATCTTGCTTTTAAAGGGTTTCTTTAAATATAAGACTAGGGCAACTAATACAATAAAAAATAAGAAAAAAGATAATTCAGATATAAGCAGATTGAAATATTCTAAGAAGTTATCTATTTTAAAACTGAAATTAAAGAATCTAGATATTACCTCTAAAAAATTCCAGAAATTATAATATATAAAAATAAAGGATAAAAATATCATAAATATAATATATTTTTTATAATTAATATTATATTTATTTCTAAAAAATTTTATTAAATAATAAATTATGAGTGGCAAAACAAAAATTAAAAAAGATCTTTTCAGAGTAATACCTATAAGGAAGAATAATATAAATAGATAAGTATATTTTTTATCCGAAAAGTTTACAGATTTTAATAATAAATATATCTCAATAACAACAATTGAAGCTAAAGGTAAATCTAATAAATAATTTCTAGACAGACCAAGAGTTAAAGGAAATACTGAAATTAAAAAAGCTGCGAATAATCCAACATTCTTGTCAAAAAGGTACGAACCTATACTATAAACTCCAATAATTAGAATAGTTAAAAATAATAAGTTGATATACAATATCTGAGGATAATCTAAAGATAAAAATGAAGATACTATATAAAATAAATTTGGATGATTATAATAATTAAAAGCATATCCAAATATAGGATAGTGGCTCGCCAAGTCTTGAGAAGATACATGTAAATCTGAGAAAAATCTTTGATAATATAATGTATTTGAAAGATGCCATGCCTCATCAAAAGCAGGATTTATATCATGTGTATTTATCCAATAATAAAGTTGTAGAAATTGCAAAAAAATAATTAAAAAAAGAAGAATCTTAATATAGTTGTTTAAAATAAAATCTTTGCAATTCATTCTATTTACCTTTAACAATTCTTTCAATATCTTTCAAATCAGCAATATCACCAATTCCTCTATCAGGCCTATAATGTGTAATCCTTGGAAATCTCAAGGCATATCCTGAGCTATATTCTGGAGATTTTTGGATATTTTGATAAGTAACTGACACAACAACTTTAGCTTTAACATAAATAACATTCCCTTCTTCTCTAATCTTTACTTCTTTTAACAATTTAGTCATCTCTTCATAACTTGTCCCTTCACTTTCTTTCTCTTTCAATCCAGAACTTACTTTACCAACTTCTAAGAAATCATTTCCATCTTTACAAGCTAAAATATAACTTGTAAGCCATCCTGCTCTCTTTCCATTCCCATACTCTGCTGCAACAATAACTAAATCTAAATCATTAACTTCTGGCTTTAACTTAGCCATAAAACCAACTTTTCTACCAGACTGATAAGGAGCATCTATCCTTTTTATCATTATACCTTCTTCACCATCTTCAAGAGAGTTCTCATAAAATTTCTCAGCTTCACTATCTTTATCAGTTATAATAAGTTCAGAAGTCTTAATAACATTCTCTTTGAACTTAATAATTTTTTCAATCAGCTCTCTCCTTTCTTTAAATGGTAAATGAACTATACTTTTTCCATTGTAATAAATAATATCAAAAACATTTAAAACAACAGGCAATTCTTTTATTAGCTTATCAACATCATATTTTCTCTTTATTCTCTGACTCACAGCTTCAAAAGGCTTATACTTTCCAGTTTTAACATCATATCCAACAGCTTCAGAATCTAAGATAAAGCTATCTCCATTTACATATTTAGAAACGGCTTCAACTACATCTGGAAATTGTTTGGTAACATCTTCTAATCTTCTAGTAAATAAGTTTATTTTACCCTTATTTTTGTGTATCATTAATCTGAAACCATCATACTTATACTCAAAAGCACACGGTCTTCCACAAGTTTCAAAAGCATCATCTAAGTTCTCACACTTAACAGCTAACATAGGATTTATAGGTCTTCCAGGAAAAAGTTTAATATCATTCAAAGCATCTTCTCCTTTTAACGCAGCTTCAAAAACTAATACGAAGTCATTAGCAAAATCGTAAGTTTCCTGAATCTTCTTCTTACTTTCATCACCATAAGAAAAAGCCTTTGTAAGAGCATCAACTAATATAGCTCCAGCAACACCAATTCTTAAATCAGATAAAACAGTTCTCATAATATATTTAGCTTCTAAACCAGAAGCACTAGCCAACAATTCAGAAATAAGTGCCATTTTCTTTTCTATAGAACCTTTCCCTTCAACTTCAAACATCTTATGAAGATTATCAAAAACTTTACTGGTTTCCAATTTACTTTTAAACAAACCTAATTGTTTCCTTTTATTTGCAAACTCTTCAGCAAGAAGACCAATATCTCCAATTTTATTCAATTTAATTAAAATTTCTTTATTAGATATTCCATAAGCTTTTTCAAGAGCTTTTATAGCTAACTGCTTAGAAACACCAAACTCTCTCTGATCATATTCAGGTATAACTCTTCCAATTAAAAGATATATCCATTTTTTATCACCTTCTTTCTTTAGCTTTTTCAAGAAATCAGATATTATCTCTGCTTTCTCTATCTTCCCACTTACATTAAAAAGTTTCTCATACAATTCAGCAAATTCAATATACTTCATAAGAATTTGTAATGAATAATATATATAAAACTATCAAAACCATGCTTCCTTCTTTATTCTATCCTGTAATTCTTTATTGCCTTTAGCAAGAGCATAAGCAAGAACAAATATGGGTTTTGCTACATTCACAAGATTATTTTGATAAGCAATGGTAAAATTATCTTTTTTATTCATTGCAGTTAATCCATCATACTCCCTTCTATATGCAACAACCTCAGAGACTTGCAATAATAATGCTCTTTTCATATTATCATCTATCTTCCCATTTTGATCAAAAAACCACTCATTTGGATATCCAGGTATTCCAGCAGAACAAAGTCTAGAGATCATATCTAAAAGAATGTAGGAGCAATCTTTAATAATAAAGAAAACAAATAATTGCTATGAATAAAAAAGAATTACTACTACTAATATTTTCATTGATTCTAATAGCTCTATTAAATTATCTCCCACACATATCATATAGTTTACCATACCATTTAGATGAATGGGACCACATAGGTCGTTCAATAAGAATTCAAGAACAAGGATTTTCCTATTTTATAAATAACACACCAATAGAAATCGGTTTTGACCTAATTCTTCTTACAATAACAAAATTTATATCCCTATTTAATTTAGACATAATAAATATCTACCAGTTTTTACCTACAATTAATACATTAATAATTTCATTAATTCTATTTTTCAACTTAAAAAAAGAATATAACTATCTTCTTGGCTTCTTACCTTTTTTATTTATTTTAAATTTACCTAGTAATGTAAATATACTGGGAATATGGTTCTACGTACCAATTTTAGCAGGAATACCCTTCATATATATTATCCTGTTTCAAATAGAAAAGAATATCTATAATAAAAATAGAATTTGGACAATCACCCTAGCTTTAATTTGCTTAGGATTTATTCATCAATCAAGTTTTCTTTTAATTAGTTTAGTATTGACAATTTATCTATGCCTTAACAGAAATAAAATAAGTTTAAAATCAGAAAAAATCTTACCTTTAACAATTATATTAATACCCATTATCCTAACAACTCTCTATCTAACAAATAATTTCTCAAATATAACTAATTTATTTGAATCAATGATTTGGGGACCCATTCAACCACAGATAAACTACAATATATTTTCACTATATGGTTGGTTAGGATCGGTATTTTCTATTATTGGCTTCTATATATCTACCAAATATAAAAAACTATTAACTTTTAGAATATATTATTCAATATCATTAATATCTATAATTCTTTTCCCATTAATTGAAAATTCATTTTTTTCAGCCTATCAAAGATACATATACCATTTTATGTTCGCAGCTATTCCATTAAGTGCTATAGGATTATACTATTCATTCAAATGGTTAAAAAACAAAACAAACAACATTAATAAAATATTAAAGTATACTCTATTAATTTTTTTTATATGTTTTATAATATTATCCTCAATGTATCAATACCATACTTTTAAATCAGAAACAAAATTATATAAAGTTATAGAAGAAAAAGAAATAAATTCACTAGAAGCATTATCAAAATATCCAAAAGGAAAAGTTCTCACACCATTAGACATGGGAATCGCTATTAAACCAATAACAAAAATACACGAACCCGCACTTACTTTTTTTGATTGGGAAAAAACTTCTAATCTTACACATTTCCATAAGACAAGTTGTGAACAAAAAGAAGAAATAATATACAATGAAGAGTTGCTGTCGGACAATTACTATTTTCACAAAAGAGAAAAAAATAGAGAAAACATAAAATATGTGATATCTGAGGAAGAAATAAACTGTCTATTTTTGGAAAAAATACCAATTGAAAGTAAATACTATATATATAGAACAATTTTAAATAATGAAACTATGATAAAAATAAGTCATTTCCAAGAAGATCAAGATTTCATAAAAGTACCTTCATCAAAAGTATATGATAACTTTACTTTAATTACTTGGGTAAAACCAAATACACCTACAAGTGGAATAATGAAATCATACTATGGAGATGGGTATAATACTGGTTGGATGATTTATACTGATAATAATCTATTAAGATTAAATTGGGCAGACGAAAAAGGAAAAAGACATATCAACAGCACAAAGAAATTAAGCAACGATAATTTATACTTTATATCACTAACATATAATGGAAACTTTACTCTTTACCTTAATGGAGAAAAGCAAGATTCTAAGAAAGCAAATATAAAATATGAAGAAAAGAACCTAGGACTAGCAAAATCAAGAATTGGAAGTATATTTGATAAACCAGCTCCTAAAGAGATAATAAATCTAAGAGTTATTAATAAATACTTAAATGAAAGTGAGATAGAAACAACTTATAAAAAAGAAGCTCTATATATTAACTGACTTAAAAGATAATAAACCTTTAGCGAAATCTTTATCTTGCTTAGTAAAGAAGTTAATATGACTAAGAATGAATATGTAGAATAGAAAATATATCAAAAGATAAATCAAAAACATCTCAATAGAGGTACTTCCAATAATCTTTCTAAAAACATAAACTACAAACAAACTCAAAACAGAAGCAAATATAATTTTACCATTATCACCATGAAATAAAGATAGATTCTCAAATTTATGAGCACAATATATTATCGATATTCCTAAAAATAAAAAAGATAAAAGTTTAGACAAAGCAACACCTGTTGAAGCTATTCCAAATAAATCTAAACTTAGAGGGATAAGAACAAGGTTAAAAATTATATTAATAATAAAGGATAATAGAGTTATTATAAATATTAATCTCTGTTTTTTTAACAATAATAATATATTATATGCAGGTAAAGACAAACCATAAATAAAGTAAGCAATAGTAAGAAGAACAAAAGAATTTGCTGCTAAAAGATAATTACCTCCAAATAAAATAGTTATAATTCTCTGACTAAAGAACAGAGAAATAAAAAGAAAAGGAATTGTTAGGAATAATATACCTCTTGAAACTAAATCATGTTCTGGCTTTATATTCTCACCAGCAGATTTCTTTCTAGATATCAGAGATAAGAATACTGTTAAAAGAGCAGCAGAGAAAACAAGCACAATCTGAGAAGTTGGTAAAGCAGAATTATATAGGCCTACATCAGTACTGCTAGAAAAATAGCCAAGCATTAAAGTGTCTATGAGAGGTATAAATGTTAGTATTAAAGCTGAAGGAAAAAAAGTAAGTGAATATTTAAGCAAATCTCTATCTAAATTATTAAATTTTAAAATAAAGTCCCTTTTAGAATAATATGCTATAAGAAGTAAAGAAAGTATATTAGGTAACAAAACAGATAATATCAATCCCAAGTTCTTATAACCCATCTGAAACAATAGATAAACAGAAAGTAATTCAAAAATGCTCTGCACAATACTAGTAATAATAACTAAAGATAAAACTCTATTATTAGCTCTTAAAACACTTATAAATATTCCAGATAAAGCAGAAATCGGCAATATCCAAGAAAAGTATTTTAGAAAATAAGCTAATCCTGGTTTATCAAAAAAGTCTTCAATCCTATAAGTATTAAAAAATAAAAATAAAAATAAAAATATGGAAAAAAATCCTACGATAATGAGAGCATTAGTAACAGCATTATCTTTCTTTTGCTCTTGTTTTCTACCTTGATAATGTCCTATAAAGTACATTAAACCAGTTCCAAAACCTAATAAAACTAATGGAACGAAAAACTGAACTATAATCAAAGCTAAATTATACAGACCATATAATTCGATACCTTCTCTAGCAATAACTAATCTATAAAGATACCCTAATACTCTAGAAAACATATATCCAAAAAAAACAATAAAAGCAGACCTATAAATCAAACTATCGCTCTTCATACACAAAGTTTATTTACTAAACTAATAAACCTATCTTTTAAAATATAAGACAAAATTTAATAATAAAACTTCATAAGAAAACAAATGAGAAACGTCATTATCTATAGAAATAATCTACTTCCTTACTCAGAAACTTTCATTAAAGACCAAGCAGATAACCTAACTAATTTTAAACCTTACTTTATAGGTTTAAGAAAAGTTAAAGGTGTTGATATCAAAAAAAGGTACTATGTATTGAACTCTGGAAATTTGCTTGGAAGTATAAAAGAAATTGTTTTTAAGTTAACAAGAAGATCAAAAGAAATTGAGCAAGTTATAAAAAAATTAAACCCTGTAGCAATACACGCACATTTCGGACCAGATGCAACAATTATAAATAAAATTGCAAATAAATTAAATATACCTTTAATAGTGTCTTTTCATGGTTATGATGTATCTAAAGTAATCTCTAAAAAAAGGATAAGCAATTTAATGTATAAATCAAGGTTAAATAATTTGATAAAGAATTGTTTCAAATGCGCGGTAGCTTCAGAATTCATGAAAAATAAAGTTCTTGAAATTGGATTTCCAAAAAATAAGATTTTTAGTTATAAACATGGTATAAAAATAAATAAAAATAAAAATAAAATAAGAGAAAATTTGGTTCTTTTTGTGGGACGTTTAGTAGAAAAGAAAGGATGTAAATATCTTATAGATGCTATGGAAATAGTACAAAAAGAAATACCTTCCATTTCAATTATCATAATAGGAGATGGATACTTAAAAGAAGATTTAAAAAAAAGAGCTCATTCAAAAATAAGAAACTTCAAATTTATAAGATATCAAACACATAAAAATGTTCTAGATTACATGGAAAGGTCAAAATTACTCTGTGTTCCTAGTTTAATAAGTAAAGATGGAGATCCTGAAGGTTTCGGTCTTGTTTTCATTGAGGCGCAATCTAAAGGTCTTCCTATAATATCCACATTATCGGGAGGAATACCTGAAGCAGTAAAAGATAAAATAACCGGTTTCTTAGTAAAAGAAAAAGACTCTGAAAAAATAGCTGAAAAAATTATTCTGTTGGTAAGAAACAATAAAATCTGGAAAAAAATGAGCACATCAGGTATAAAAAACGTAAGAAAAAATTTCAATATCAAAAATAATGTAAAAAATTTCGAACAAGTATATAAATTAGCAGAAAAAAGTCAAAAAACATAAATATTAAATATAAAGTTCTGTCTAAATTTCAGGTGCAAAAATGATTAGATTACTAGAAAGATTATTCACAATTCTAAGTATAATTTTACTCTGCGGAGGCTTCATCTCACTCATACCTACAGAGAATGATATATATGAAATACCTATAAAATTAAGCTATATAGTGGTCTATTTTATATCTGCAATAATAATTTTTTCTAAAGGTACGCTATTAAAAAATGCAATTCAAACAACAAAAAAACAAAAATCTCTAATAATATTATCGACAATAATAATATTCTCATTTATCTGGTCAAATGACTATGTAATTACTTTACAAAGAGTATTTGCATTTATTGGTACATTTATATTCGCAATATACTTTTCACAAAGATACTCAAAAGAAGAACAAATTAAAATACTCGGAATATCATTAGCATTAATTATTATTTTCAGTATAATATTCTCATTGACTCTACCAAATTATGGCAAAGATAAAGATTATCCTGATGCTTGGCAAGGAATATTTAATCAAAAAAACATTTTAGGCAAAATAATGGTCCTTAGCTTAGCAGTCTTTCTTATAAATTACAATTTAGAAAAAAATAAAATTAAAAAAGTCTTAAATATTCTTCTAATAACTGCTTCAATATACCTAATAATATTATCTCAAGCAAAAACTGCAATTCTTCTAAGTATAGTAATTTCTCTTCTAATATTCTCATCAAGAATAATACAAATTAATAGAAAAAATCTAAAAATCTTCTTCTCACTAACATTCTTAATCATTTTAATATTATCGATAATTTTAACAGTATATTTTCAAAGTGACATACTTAAAGGATTAAATAAAGATAAAACATTAACAGGCAGAACAGAACTTTGGAGTTATTCATTAGAAAAAATAAAAGAAAAACCAATATTAGGCTATGGATATGCAAGTTTCTGGATTGACTCTGAAAAAAGCCCTTCTAAAAGAGCGCAATATGAAGTTGGATGGAATGCTCCACACGCACATAATGGTTTTATAGATTTAACACTGGAAATAGGATTAATTGGTTTATTAGTATTTTTATTTATCTTTACGAAAACAATAGCTAAAGCCTTAAAAGAACTAAATAAAAAACAAGAATGGATAAACATCTGGCCAGTTACACTCATTTCATTTCTATTCTTATACAATCTAACAGAGAACTCATTAATAAGACAAAATAGTATATTTCTAGCATTATATATAGCATTAATATATAATTTAGCAAAGGATGGAAAAGAATGAAAAAACAGTTCAAAACACCAATACTTTTTTTAGCATATAACAGACCATTATTAACAAAAAAAGTATTTGAAAAAATTAGACAAATAAAACCAAAATATCTTTTTATAAGCGCAGATGGACCGAAAGATGAAAAAGATAATATTAACTGCGAATCAACAAGGGATATATTTACCAAAATAGATTGGCCTTGTAAAGTTGAAAGACGATTTTTAGATAAAAACCAAGGTTGTAGTATATCTGTAAGTTCCGGAATAACGTGGTTCTTCTCAAAAGTTGATAAAGGTATAATCTTGGAAGATGATTGTCTCCCAGAAACATCATTCTTTTATTTCTGTGAAAAATTATTAAACAAATACAAAAATAATGAGGAAATAATGATGATTGCTGGTACTAATCTGCTGGGTGAATGGAAATCCGATAATCAAGACTATCATTTTTCAAGACAAATAGCTATTTGGGGATGGGCTACATGGAAAAGAGCTTGGAAAGGATATTCACACAATCTTGAATCTTTAAAAGATAAAGAAACTTTAGATTCAATAGAAAGAACAATTAGTAACCCTATTTATTACAGATATATAATAGATAAAATAAATAAGACTCTAAGAGGAGAAATAGATAGCTGGGGTTATAGATGGATAATATCTTGTTATATAAATAAAGGTAAAATTATTACACCCTCTAAAAACTTAATAACAAATATTGGATTCCATCGAAAAGCACTACACACCAAAAATCCATTCTCTTGGATGTCAAGAATAAAATCTCATAAAATTAAATTTCCGCTTAGAGAACCAAAAAGTCAAGAAGTTGATAAAGATTTTCACAATAAAATAATAAAAAAGATAACTAATCCTCTACATAGATTGATAAATAAGTTATTTTCATATATCGGATAATGGAAGAAAAAGATATACTTGGATTTAAAATAAACTTTTCAGATGATTTAATTAAAATCATAAAAAAAGAGAAGAGTAAAGGGTATTATATTTTTGCAAACACAAACACATTAGTAGAAGCAAAAAATGACTCTTTACTTGAAAAAAGTCTAAAAAATTCAAATATGAATCTTCCAGATGGTTTTCCACTTGCATTAATGGCTAGAATAAAAGGTTTAAAAAATGCAAGAAAAATTGGAGGACCTGACTTTACTTTAAACTTCATAAAATATATTGAAAAAAATAATCAACCTTGCTGTTTTTATGGAGGTACAAGAGAACAAGCAGATAAAAGAAAAGAAATTCTATTAAAAATCTTTCCAAGATTAAATTTCCTTTCATTTTCAGAAGATAAAGAAATATCTATGATGAAATCATTAAACAAAAATAAAATAAAATACTTGTTTGTAAGTCTTGGTTCACCAAAGCAAGAAATCTGGGCTTACAAAAATAAAAATAAGATAAATGCAACTATATTCTGCGTAGGAGCAGCTATTCCTTATATTTTAGAAGACTACAAAAGAGCACCTAAAATTATAAGAAATTTATATCTGGAATGGTTATATAGATTAATAAATCAACCAAGACATTCATTTAAAAGATATATAATAAATGGACCAAAATTTCTCCTATTTTCTATATCTGATATATTCAACAAATAACTTAAAAGTTTTAATCAAAATACTAAAATCTTTTAAAAAACTCCTATTTTTCTCATATTGTATATCTGAGTATATCCATGCATCAAAACTAAACTTTTTATGTCCACCATTAACTGCCCAAACAGAAGTTATACCTGGATATCCTTCAAATCTCAACATCTGCCTTTTTTTATAATTTTTCACTTCATCATTTAAAGGCGGTCTAAAACCAACAAGCAACATCTCGCCCTTAAGAACGTTAATTAATTGAGGTAATTCATCTAAATGACTTTCACTTAAAAATTTACCAATTTTTGTAAATCTAGGATCATTTTCTATTTTAAAAACTGGGCCTTTAGCATAATTAAGAGATAGATACTTTTCTTTTAAAGAATCTGCACCATCAATCATCGTTCTAAATTTATAAAATGTAAATTTCTTACAGTCATGTCCTAATCTTTCTTGTCTAAATATAATTTTTCCATGAGAAGTAAACTTTATAGATAAACAGATCAATAGTATAAAAGGAAAAGATGAAATTAATATGATAATAGCAATAAATTTATTAAAAAAAAGATATGTACCAGTAATTTTTTTAGAACTTATCATAATGATATTATATTATATTAATTTAAAAACTAATGCTTAAATGAGTTCTTTTGACTTTTTAAAAAACCGGCAATAATAGCAAAGAATAAAGATAAAACCAAACTAATAAAAGAAAATAATTTAAAAGAAGGAATTGAAAATTTCCTAGGATATTCGGGATTACTCAATATCTTAAAATCTTGTCCATTAGCAATATCCTTTTCAATTCTCATTCTTCTATCAAACAAACTTATCAAATGAGATCTATAACTTACTTGTACTTGTGTTAGTAAAACTTCATCTGAAGAACTCTGCAAATTATTAGAATGTTCAAACTTATTCAACAATTCTTTAGCAATATTAGCCTCCTTTTCTATATCACTTATCAAAAAGTTAGTTTCTTCTAAATCAGAGGCATAAACTCTCAATCTTTTCTCATAAAAAGGATTTGCATAAACCAAAAAGCTATCCAATATCTCTCGATTCACACTCATAGAAACTTCAGGAGATTTGGTAATAACTCTAATAATCAAAGCATTACCTGTAAATTCATCACGACCTATTCTTTCTTTATAAACTTCTACCTCTAAATTTTCTTCCTTAAATTTTCTGATACTTCTATTTGATTCTAAAAGAAAATTATATTTTTCAACAGCAGATTCTAAAACTTTTCCACTTTCTATAATAGATTTAGCCTCAACAGGAGTAAACAAATTTTTAGTGTTAATATCAGAACCTATTGAAGCCAACCGTATACTTGATTCGGAAACATAATATTTAGGCCATATTGTAAATATAAGTGAGAAAATTAGTAAAAATAAAATAAAAATAGATAACATAAACCTAAAATTTAGTCTCAAGAAAAGATAAATGTCATCAAAAGTCAAATCGTCTTCACTCTTAATAGCCATATAAGTTTTTAGAAATCATTATTTATAATCATTACTATATCAAAAACGCCTTCAAAGAGTATCAAAAGAAATACTCTCCAAAAGAAGGCTATTCTAGCCTAATAAGAATATACGAAAATGCATTAAAAAACAATTAAATCCATCCTTTCTTTTTTATACCCGAATTAACAATCTGAAATTCTAACTCTTTCTCAGCCAAACTTCGGTGCTTTCTTAAATAAGCAAGCCTTTTCCCATTGGAATTAGTAAGTTCTATATGACATTTACCCCAATATTTTAATATATCTCCTCCAACCATTCTTTTCTCTTTTCCATTATCATCTTCCCAATTATATACTTGATTTGTAACTATAACAGGTATATTTCTTTTCCTAGCTATTTCTGCAAGAGTCTTTATCTGCCTAACAAGTTCAGAGTTTATTTTTTTCATATTTCCATCATTCTTCTCTCTAGCTTCTGCAAAATCAAGTCTGTAAAGAATAGTCATACCATCAACAATAATCAAACTAACTTCCTTTTTCAAATACTCATTTATCTTTTCAAATGCCTCTTGCTGTTCCTGAAAGTTAGTAGGATTTAGAAGAAAGATATTCTTTAAGACTTTATCACTATCCTCAAAAGCCAACTGCTTTATCCTATCCACACTAAAACCTCCTTCAGTATCAACATAAATAACCTTATTGCCCTTCTTAGCTTGTGAAACACTAGCTAAAATGCAGAAATTAGTCTTCCCAGTTCCAGAACCACCATAAATAACACTCACTATATCAGACTCATATCCTCCATGTAACCATTTATTTAAATCATAACTTCCTGCAGAAATCTTTACCATACCAATTAATCCAACTCAGAGTATATAAAAATACTTATACATAAAACCTACAAAAAATAAAAATAAAAATAAAAATTATTATTAACGTCTCTTTTTCTTAGACTTCATCTCTTCATGCTCCCCACACATCTTACAGCTTTTACAAGCTAAAGAATGTATAAGTAGAACAGCACCAGCAATTACTACAATCCATTGTGACCATGGTGTCATCCAAAGAGCAAACACCACTATTAAAATAGCCAATATAGATTCAGTCATTTTACAATTACAACCCATTTTCAATACCTCCTTTCATAATAATCAGAAAAAAGTAAAATAGCTTAATAAATATATCGTATGCTATTTCTTCAAACCAGAAACAAGCGCATCACATTCCTTTTTGATAGCGTTAACGCTATCATTTACTACCTTTCTTATATTACCAGAACTCTTTATTTTCATAAAAACAGGTCTACTAGGATGCTCTCTTCTCCATGCAGCAAATTCAACTCCCTGTTCATTAAGATAAATTCTAAGTATTTCAGCAACAGTAACATTATCTATTTTAAGTTCAATTTCATTTTTATCTTCTTTAACCATCTCGATATTCATATTTGAATGGATTAAAGTTCATTTATAAATCTTATGCTATGTATAACCTAACTTCGCTAACACTTTACAAGGGTTATTATAAACCTTTTTACGAATTGAAAATCTAGCTTTACTCTATTATTTCTATATCACTACTTGATGCTGTTAAAGAATTTTCAACTTTCTCTCTAACAGGCCTAGAAAAGTCCTGCCCATCTTTCCTTAAATTGATACCTAAATAGCTCTGAATCTTGTTTATAAGAACAAAATCGTTTCTAGGCAATCTACCATTTTCAACCATCTTAACTTCATCTTCGCTAACGTGTAAATCAGAAGCAAACTGCTTTCTGCTTATTTCCTTCTCCTTCCTTCTCTTTAATATCTCCCAATGAAAATTATCAACAAGTTCATTGCTAACATCACTCTCACTTCTCTTTAAAGGTCTTCTATATTCCTCAAAAGCAAGTAAACCCCTAGTATTCTTACTACTTTCAAATATTCCTCTTCCAGAAAACTCTCTCCTCTTCACCAGATCTCCTTCACTAACAGGCTTCTTTTCATTATTTTCAACGTTACTCCTCCTAAGAATAGGTAATCCTTCCATTTTAGCATATTCCTCACTCACCCTTACAATTCTTCCATTATCAATAGCCTCAACCATTTCCATAAATGAACAACAAAATAGCCTTTTATATTATTTATTGTTCTCAATCATTCATTACGTATTTACTTAAGATATTTTAATATCTCATTTTCAGAATTATATCCAGACAAGATAGTCTTCTCATTAATAATAATTGAAGGAAGTTCAGTAATATTATATATCTTCTTTTGCAAATCAACTATTCCTAAATCCATGTCGCCTGCGAGAGGAATTAGAATAATATTATTTCCTTTCTTTTCTTTAACCGACTTAAGAACATTAGATATAACTTTTTGCTTATTTACAATATAGCTACTATCCGGATCATGAGAAAACATATACACCACCGTATCAAAAGGCTCGCGACATTTATTTTTAAGTAGTATAGAGTTTAACCAAAGTTCTGTTTTTAATAAAGAGTATCTTTTCTGCTCCCTTACAATATCATCAGTAAGTTGATTAGATTCAACATACTTCTCTATATCTAATCCTTTTATATAAAGATTATCTGCAAAGATGAAATTCTGCTCTATAGCTGAATTACAATCTTGACCATCCATTATTTGATAATAATAATTCTGAAGTTTCAAATCTAATGCTTCTATCTCATTATAAGTATATGAATCTATTATATTATTTGTTCTATTAAATTCAATAGAAAAACCAATAGAAAAACCAATTATAAGTATCATTAAAGTCAAGGCTAATGACTCAAGAAATACTCTTTTCTTATCACTTATTTCGTATACCATCTTATATCTCCTTTTACAAGTTTATATATCGCCATTAATAATGGAATTATATAAAGTGACCTATATAAAAATGCGTAAGCAAGAATATTTATAACCCTTTGGTTTCCAGTCTCAGAATTTTTAAAACCTTTTTTATAATAATAAACTGCTAAAGCTAAAAATATAATTCCTAAAATAAAAAGTAAACTTGCATAAATATTAAAATCAATATATTTCCAAAAACTATATCCTTCAAAAAAATAATAAAGGGAATAAAAGTAATATCCTCCTTTAATCCAAAAGAATCTAAGAAGAAGTAAGAATCCGAGAATAGCTAATGCAAATGAGGAAGAAACATATGGAATCACAAAATATCCAAAAGCATTATTTTTGAACATAGATTTCCAATACTTCTGTACAGTCTGTAAACCTCCTAAATTCCATCTAACTCTCTGTTTAATCCAATAGTTTAAATCTTCAGGCACAGTAGTATAAACTATAGCAGAATATGACATTCTAGTTTTATATCCTTGATCTAATATATGCCAGGTTATTTCTATATCTTCAGTAAGGTTTTTTGTATCAAACCCTCCTATTTTCTTTACAACGCTCGTTTTATACAAACTTAAAGGTCCATTAGTAACATAAACTGAGTCTACAAAATCAAGTAATTTTCTAGTCCATGCAATAATTGAATAATCTAGAACTTGAAATTTACAAAGTAAATTATTTTTATTTTTTACCAATACTCTAGAAGTAACAGCCGCCACTCCTCTCTCTTCAAAATGACCTACCATATTCATAAGAGCATTTTTATCAGGATAAGAATCTGCATCAACTACTGCAATAAGCTCTCCTTTTGCAATCTTAATAGCCTTATTAAGTGAATCTGCTTTTCCAGAGTTTTTTTTATCCAAGAAAGTTACTTCTTTATGAGATTTGGCTAATCTTGTAGCAATTTTGGCAGTTCCATCTCTGCTACCATCATTAATTATGATTATCTCTTTTTTATCTTCGGGATAATGTACATTCAATAAAGCATTAACAGTTTCTTCTAAACTTTTCTCTTCATTATATGCTGGGACAAGAAAAGATACAAATGGAAATCTTTTAACTTCTGGATTTTTATAAAGGCGCTTATAATTTCTATAGTGTAAAAGCAAAAAAATTACTATAAAATATATTCCGAAAAAGAAAAGCAAAATATAAACATTTGTAACTAAACTAGCCATTTATCAATTCTCTGCAAAAGCCTCATCGCCTTTATTTAAATGGAAATAATCATAGAAGGTCTCACTCAAAGTCAATTCAGAAGTATGACCCATTTTTTTCTTATGAACTAAACCCATATCTACAAATTTCTTTATATGATCATAACCTTTATTTCCCCTAATTTTTATCAAAACACTCTGTTTCATAGGTTGCTTATAGGCAATTATAGCTAAAGTCTCTTGTTCAGCCTTACCAAACTCTGAATTTCCTGTAGCCAATTTATTAACCATCCAAGCATACTCTCCAGATACGTCCATCTTCCACAAATCATTCTTTCTTACAATCTCTATACCTTTCTCTTTATAAGAATCTTGCAAATCACTAAGTATTTTCTTAAGAAGAATAGGATTTACATCTGTAAGAGATATCAATTCTTGAATATTGAGATACTTACCAGCAATAAACAGAGCGGCTTCAACTTTTCTCTTAGATTCCATTTCTAGCTCTTCATCAATCTCTTCTAACTCTTCCTTACTCACATCCATAATCAATAATAAACAAGGGTTATTTTAAACCTTATGAAATAACCTTACTTTGTTAAACTTTTCCAAAGTTTATTTTAAACCTTATGAAAAAGAAATAAGCAATCCCTCAATAATTGCGGCTATAATTAAAAGAGGTAAAACAATAAGTAAGAAAGCTAAAACTGCTCTTCTCAATTCATAAAACAAGCTCCTACTATTAAATATAACATTAACTCCTAATTGTAATCCTAAGCCAAGTGCAATAAATATTGCAGGTAACTCGAATATACCATGAGGCAATATCCTCCAAAAATTACTAAATCCAGAAACATTATAAACTTTTTCGAATACAAATCCCAATACAATACCATTACCTATTGAATTAACAAAGGGCATAATACCAAAAGCCAAACCTAAAACCATTCCAAGAAAAGCACTCTGCAAATTATTAAGAAATATAAAAACAGTAAGATCAAATGGCCCCAAACCTTCAGTCTTATCAACCAACTCTTTTAATATCTGATTTATAAAACTAAGTTTATCAGCAAATATAAATCCAAAAATAGCGCTGAGAAAGAACAATAAAATAATAATATAAATATATTTTTTAGCAGATTTTATAGAATTAATACTCTCCATAAATAAAGATTCTTTTCTAACTAATTTTTTCATACATTCCCTCTCTCAAGCAATTTTTGTAAAAAAGCGATCTTCTTAGGATACTTCAACCTTAAAAATATTCCATAAATAAATCCGACAACTAATCCTCCAAGATGTGCAGTATTACCAATAGGTAAATCAACAAAGAAGCTAACTAGAACAAGAGGTAAAATAGCTACTATCGGTGCTATCCACATTTTCATACCAATAGGAACTGCATATTTTCTAAATCTAGGATTAGCAGAAAACATAAAAAAAATCATAACAAAAGTTATAATTGAAGCAAGAAAACTTACAAAAATTCCAAAAGGTCCTGGAAATAAAGATTCAATTAAAAAAGACAATATAATTACTATAATAGGTCCAGCTATTAAATAAACTTTAAACCTTGGAACAAGAACTGCAAGTAAACCTAGTAAACCAAATAAAGCTCCGGAAGCTCCAACAGCAGAAACATCCAAAGTTCCCAATACATTTGCTAAATAAGGCATCTTGCTCCCAATAAAAGCTCCAGCGACATAAAATAATCCTCCAAATAATCCTGCGAGAATATATAATAGAATAAATCTCTTCCGCCCAATTATCTGTTCACTAAAATTACCTAAAAAAAAGAGCGTAATCATATTAACAAATAAATGAAAAACATTTCCATGCATAAATATGCTAGTAAATAAAGTCCAAATATGACTCCCATTTAAGATATCTCCTGGATTTAGAAAGATAAATTTATCAAGATTCTCTATAAATAAATTAGATATTAAAAATAAAAAATAAAATAAAACAGTTATAAATATAATTTTATTACTATAAGAAATAAGTGAAAAAATACTACTAATTAAAGATTTTCTTTTGTACATGTAAAACAGAGTTAAATTCTCTTTTTAGAGCTTTTCTTCACAGTTTTTTTAGCCTTTTTCAAAAGTTTTTTACTTTCTTTTATCTTCAAAGCTTTCTTAGCCGCTCTCTCTTTAACTTTCTTACTTTGTTCCAATTTTATTCTCCTTACTCTTGCCTTATTATCTTTTTCAGTCAAAACACTTATCTCAAGCTCTACCTTACCTAAAACATCTTCAAGTTTTGATATATCCTTCTCAAAACCTTTAACTTCTTCAGAAGTATCTTTAACATTTAAGACTTCTCCACACTCGGGACAAGAATAGTTATGCAATAAAGCATTCTCCTCGTTAAACTCTAAATGACAATTATCACATCTGTAAAATCTTCCTATCTTTCTAGCATTGAGATTAACTTTCAAATCAGAAATATTCTTAGTTAAAGTTTCTTTGAATTTAACAAGGCTCTTTCCTGAATTCAAAGTCCAGAAATAAGTATACCATCCACCTTTTTTACTATCTTTCTTTCTCACAAAACTAACCAATCCTTCATCAGCCAACTTATACAAGATATTTCTAGTCTGATTTATAGTAGCACCAAGTTTTTTGGCTATAAGAAATTCATTAACATTCTTTTTACCATATAACAAATCAACTAAGCCTATTCCATTAGCTCCGATTATAGAGGTCACAATATTCTTCAGTAAGACTTTAAAAGAATCATCTTTCATAAACAGATTTAAAGAAAGTCTATTAAAAACTTTTCTAATACCTGTTACTATTATATAATTAATATAAAACTATATAAATTATCTGAGAAAATTACTACTATGTTCTGGAATAAAAAATCAAAAGAATCTAGCTTGCCCGATTTACCTCCACCTAGTTTTCCTATTGTAAGAAGTGAGCTTCCTCCTATTCATTCAACAAATCAAACGTATGAAAAAGAAGAAAATATAGAAGAATCTAAATTTGTTGAAAAGCATAACCTTCCTTCATTCCCAGATTCACCTTTAAAGAAGGGTTTCTCACAAACAGCAATTAAAAACGCTATTGACAGTGAAGAAGAAAAAGAAAGTGAAGAAGAATTTATGCAAAGTCCTTCAAAAGGTAAATTATTCAAAACAGTTGAAGTTGACTCAGAAACGCCTATAATTTCTAAAAAATTACCTCTTCCACCAGAAAGAAAAGAAAGTAAAGTAACAGAAAATAACTATGTTTCTCTAGACTCTAAAACTAAAGAAGTCTTCGTAAAAATAGATAAATTCCAGTCTGCAAGAAAATCACTTTCATTAGCGAAAGAAAAAGTAGAAGAAATTGAGTCTATGCTTAAAAAAATAAGGGATATTAGAATGCGAGAAGATCAGGAATTAACTGCTTGGGAAAGAGATATTGAATCAGTAAAATCAAGGATAGAAGATATATCTAAAAACATCTTTGAAAAACTATGAGTTATGAATATGTCCGTTTAACAGATACTGAAGTAAACTATACTAAAAAACACCTCCTTAACACAGAACTAGAAGCTTTAACTTCTCTTAAAAAATTAAAGCAATATAAAAAATTAAGAAATGAGGAACTAGCTATAAAAGTTTCATTAAAATCTTCATTAGACTCTCTATCCCAGCAACTTATTATATTAAATAAGCTACTCCCCCACACTTCATGGGATAAAAAAGAGCAGGAAGAAATGAAATCTTCTATTACTACTATGAATGAACCAGAAACACCTTTATTTGAAGATAAAACAAATAATAATCTTGAAAACCAGTTAGAAGAAATAAGACGAAAATTAGCCAGACTTCAATAATTTTATATATACAATTTATCTGCCTTAATAATGAAAACTCGTGAAGAACTTATAAAAAAATATATAGAATTCTTCAAATCAAAGAAACACAGCCATATCCCCTCATCTTCATTAATACCTGAAAACGACCCTACGGTTCTTTTCACAACTGCAGGAATGCACCCACTCGTACCATATTTGCTAGGCCAAAAACACCCATTAGGAAAAAGACTTGTAGATGTACAAAAATGTATTAGAACGCAAGATATAGAAGAAGTCGGAGATAAAATACACCATACATTTTTTGAAATGCTTGGAAACTGGTCATTTGGAGACTATTTTAAAAAAGAATCTATCTCATATTCATTTGAATTTTTAACACGAATACTCAAGATTCCCATAGATAAAATAGCAATTACTTGCTTCAAAGGAGATAAAAACTCTGAAAAAGACATAGAATCAGCAAACATCTGGAAATCTCTAGGAATAAAAGAAGATAGAATAGCTTTTCTTCCAAAAGAAGATAATTGGTGGGGCCCAGCAGGAAAAACAGGCCCATGCGGTCCAGACACAGAAATATTTTATTATATCAATAAAAAAACACCTAAAAAATTCAATCCTAAAGATGATTGCTGGGTAGAAATCTGGAATAATGTATTTATGCAGTACAATAAAAAAGATGAAAATATCTATTTACAACTAGAACAAAAAAATGTAGACACTGGACTTGGAGTAGAAAGAACACTTGCAGTTTTAAATGAACTAGATGATAACTATCTAACAACAATCTTTCAACCATTAATAAAAGAAATAGAATCTCTATCGAAAAAGAAATATGGAAAAAATAAAGAAGATACCAAAGCAATTAGAATAATAGCAGACCATATAAGAGCAGCAGTTTTTATATTAGGAGATCAAAAAGGAATAAAACCTAGCAATGTAGGACAAGGTTATGTTTTAAGACGTTTAATAAGAAGAGCAATAAGATATGGAAGGCTTCTAGGCATAAAAGACAACTTTACTCATAAGCTAATAAAAATAATAATTTCAATATATTCAGACTATCAGGAATTAGAAAGAAATCATAAGTTTATAGAATCTGAATTAAAAGCTGAAGAAGAAAAATTCAATTCTACACTTGAAAAAGGCATAAAAGAGTTTAACAAACTAGCAGATGAAAAGATAATAACTGGAAAAGAAGCTTTCCTTTTATTCCAGTCATACGGTTTTCCTATTGAATTCACAGAAGAACTAGCAGATGAAAAGAACATTAAAGTAGACTTAGAGGAATACAATAAAGAATTCCAAAGGCATCAAGACTTATCAAGAACATCAAGTGCAGGCATGTTCAAGTCAGGCCTTGCAGATGATTCAGAAGCAACAAGAAAACTTCATACAGCTACTCATCTTCTAAATGAAGCACTTAGAATAGTTCTTTCTAAAGATATAAAACAAAAAGGCTCAAATATAACACCTGAAAGACTTAGATTTGATTTTAATTTCCCAAGAAAACTCACAGAAGAAGAAATAAAGAAAGTTGAAAACCTTGTAAATGAAAAAATACAACAAGGTCTAACGATGAAAGTTGAAGAAATACCTTTAGAACAGGCTATATCTTCAGGAGCGCAACATGAATTCGGAACAAAATATCCAGAACTAGTCTCAGTCTACACTCTTCTAGACTCCAAAGACAAAAAAGGATGGTTTAGCAAAGAATTCTGCACAGGCCCACATGTATCAAACACAAAAGAAATAGGTAAATTCAAGATAACAAAAGAAGAAGCAGTTTCATCAGGAATAAGAAGAATAAAAGCTATTGTAGAATAATATGAAAAGCTCTAGAACAAAGCCCAAACTTAATACAATCATAATTGGAGTTAATGATATAGATAAAGCTCTGAATTTTTATTTAAATGTATTCCAGATTGAAGTAGTAGAAAGAAAAAATAACTACTTAAGCGCTTATCTAGATGATTTACACATAGAAATTGAAGAAGATTCTGAGAATAGATTTCCAAACTGGAAAAAACATAATATAGGAACTTACAAAAATACTGAATTTATTGTAGAAGATATTAATGAATTTATAAAAAAAGTAAAAGAAAATGGTGGAAAAGTTATAAGTCAGCCAACAGAAAGACCTTGGAAAGCTATAACTGCTGAAATATCAGATTTAGATAATAATCTTTTCTTAATTACTCAAAATATAAAATAGAAAACTTTATATAATTAGTTATACAAGATAGTTATACATGACAATAGAAGTAAAAACAAAGAAATGGGGCAATTCAATAGGAATTATAATACCTAGTGAAACAATTGAAAGATTAAACATCAAGCCAGAAGAAAGCATAATAATTGAAATAGAAAAGAATGTAAACATTTTAAAAGATTTGTTAGGTTCTATAAAATCCAAAAAATCTGCTGAAACTCTCGTAAAAGAAGCGAGAAAAGATTTAGAAAGTAAATGGATAAAATAGAAAGATGCTTAGATACCTATGCTTTAGTAGAAATAGCTCTAAATAATCCTAAATTTAAAGAATATACTAACATGCCCTTTGTGATAGCAGATACTACTTTGGCAGAATTTTATTCTGTTCTTCTAAGAGAAGAAGGAGAAAGTGTAGCAGATTATTGGTACAAAAAACTTGAAAGATACTCACTCACTGTTGATAAAGAGATATTAATAATGGCAATTAAATTTAGAAATAAACATAAAAAACAAAATATATCCTTCTTTGATGCAGTAGGATATATCTTTGCATTAAAAAAAGGTTACCTCTTTGTTACAGGTGATAAAGAATTTGAAAATTTACCTAATATAGAATTTAAGAAGAAATAACCCAAGCACCAATTACTAAAGCTTCTATCAGAGTAAACCAAGCAAACCACCTTAAATTCTTTCTATCAGATAAAATATACCTAAATGAAACATGTATTGTGCTTATTCCAACTATAAAAGAAACAAAACTAGCCAAGAACAAACTACTAGGTAATGTTTGATTACCTAAATTAAGCAAATTAGCACCAAATATTATAGGTATAGAAAGAAGAAATGAAAACTTCACAGCGTTCTTCTCATTTAAACCTAACAATAATCCAGTAACTATTGTACTTCCAGACCTAGAAACTCCTCTAAACAAAGCAACTATCTGTGCAATTCCAATTAACAAAGCTTTTCCATAACTTAATTCTTCATTCTTTCTTACAGATATACTTCCTATAAACAAAATCATGCTAGTCACAGCTAAACCAAGAGCAATTAATCCTAAACCTCCATTACTTTCAAGAAAATCTCTTAAAAGAAAACCAACAATTCCAGCAGGAATTGCTGCTAAAATAACAGCAAAACCTAATTTAGCATTATCGCTCTTCCAATTACCATTAAAAATATCTCTTATTATATCAATTATATCTTTTCCAAAATAAATAAATACAGCCATGAGAGTACCAAAATGCAAAGCTACATCGACAAAAAGTGAACTTTGATAATTAAGCAAATTAGATACAATCTCTATCTGACTAGAACTTGAGACAGGTACCCATTCAGCTAAACCTTGAACAACAGCCAAAACGAAAAGAGACAAAATATCAAAATCAAATTCCATGTAATTACAAGCATTTCTAAGATATTTAAACCTTAATCCTAATATTTATCAATCTAAATAAATTCAATAAATAATACACTTGTGTCCACTACTAATAAACTAAAAAAAGAGAAGAATAAATTTTTAGTGAATAAATAAATTATTCACATATTTCTACAGTTCCAGCAAAGCATCGGAATCATGACTCGGCGAGTTTTCATCGCTCTTATCACATCTTCCAAATGTGCAAGGTTTCCTTCCTGAGCCAAATCATAACCAAGGTCAAAAACCTCATCACACTTACTACACTGGACAGGCAAAGCAAGTATTTGCATCTCCATAATATATCTACATTTCAATTCTTTATATACAAATAACATAAAACAAAACTATTTTTCCTATAAATACAAATTTATATACCGAGTCACTCCAAAGATACAAAATCAATTCTAAAGAAAAAATTCACGAAAAAGATACAACACACTACTACCAAAAATTAGTTACATCTTATTTTAGTAAAAAGAAACATTATTAAACTAATAACTATAAAAAAACCAATGACAGAAAATAAAAAAAAGGAACCAGAATTATTAGAATCTGGAAGTTATGAAATATTCACTCCAGAAACTGGAGAAATAATGATGGACACTCTAGTTTTACATGGAAACAACGGCGCAAAAAGAATCTGGAAACTTAAATCCCTAGATCAAAAACAAGCCATCTTTGAAATAAAGAAATTCGGATAAGATTTAATCTCACTTAAGCGCAATTATCTCGCAAATACAATAAGAAATTTTTTCCCACTCAATAGCGACGCGTTTAACCAAAAAAACTTCAATCGAAAAAATTGCTTTCTATATGTATATGCCTAGTTTTTGCTAAAAATTCTCTCTCAAATCTCTCGTATCTCATTTCATGACTTTTATCGTTTCCTCCAACACGCAATCTACTTTGAGGAGAGAGTTTTAGGAGAGTTTCTAAAGCGTGAAGATTATTCATTCGAACAAAAAGATCTTCTTCTCTTCCAGGAAGCTTTCTTTCTCTATAAAAAGAAGAATGAACGCTTCCTATTAGTTCTCCCCGATACCAAATACCATCACTCATAGCAAAGAAAAGCTTTAGATGTATTTAAGGTTTTATGTAGTGACGCGCCAAATTCCAACTTCCTACTCAAACAATTTCTGATACGTGGCCATTTATACCTACGTTTTCTTTAAAATAGATATATTTATAAATATGTAGGTATAAGAAAGAACATGGTACATATAAAGAAACGAGTAGTATCTGGAAAGGAATATTACTACGTAGAGCATAGCATTCGTAAAAATAAAAAAGTAGTAAATAAAACACTCTATCTTGGAGACAAAATACCAGAAAATATAGAAAAATTGAAGAAAGAGTTTATGATTAACGTATGTAGAGAGAAATGGTTTTCCGATTTTGAGAAGATTAAAGCAGAATATCAAAAAGAACAGAAAATAATGCCTCCTTCGGCAAAAACTAAAGAAAAACAAAGCTTTGCCATTAAATTTACTTATAATACTCAAAAAATAGAAGGCTCAAGTTTAACATTAAAAGAAACTGCAAATTTATTAGAAAGGGGAATAACACCCAAAGAAAAGCCAATTAATGACGTTTTGGAAGCAGAAGCACATAAAGAAGTATTTTTTGAGATGCTAAATTACAATAAAGATTTATCTTTGCAGATAGTTTTATATTGGCACAAAAAATTATTTGAGAAAACCAAGCAAGACATTGCAGGAAGAGTTAGAAATCATCAAGTTGCGATTTCAAGAAGCAAATTTATGCCTCCTCTGCCTGCAGAGATAGAAATAGAACTAAAGGAATTTTTTGATTGGTACAATAAAAATAAGGTAAATTTAAACTCTGTTGAATTAGCTGCATTGGTTCATTTAAAATTTGTAACAATTCACCCATTCTCAGACGGGAATGGTAGAATTTCAAGATTGATGATGAATTTTGTTTTACATAAACATAAGTATCCGATGTTGGATATCGCGTATGAAAAGAGAAATGCTTATTACACTGCCCTAGAAAGAAGCCAGATAAAAAAAGAATCCTCTCCATTTCTAAATTGGTTTTTTAGAAGATACTTGAAAGAGTACAAGAAGTAGAAATAAAAACCACGTCAAATAATAATTTCACAACTCGCAATCTCATTCGTAATATAAATTATTCTGAAAGCCTATAACCAAAGAATTAAACATTATTCCACTTCTCAATAATCGCCGTCAATTCCACCTTTCATCATATTCATTATCCCATTCTTTTCTTAGAACTTTTTCATAAGCAAGCATAGTCAAAATACTTTCTTGATTAAATGAATTATCCAATTTCTCTAACTAATCAAGCCTATTTTTTACAGCTTTTCTAACAAATTAACTCCATTTTATTTCAGAGTGTTCTCTCATACGTTTATAAACCGAATCATCAATCGAAAGAGTAATATTAGTCATAACAAAATAAGTGATGTCACTTATTTAAAAATTTCTATTCCACATAAATCCCTGGCTTTCCAGGTTTAGCCTTTCCAGCTTTACCTTCTGGATCATACTTCATCTTATCATTTACAATAAAAACCTTAACTTCTTTCCCAACTCTTCTTCCAATAAGTTCTTCATTATAAGCTTCTTTCTCACTAGGCATGACATAAAGAAAGACTTTCTTAGATTCTTTTCCTTGTTTTTCCTTAACAATTCTTAGTACATTTAATATATCGCCAACACTCTTATCAACAGCTTTCTCACTTTCCTCCAATTTAGAATCTATTTGCTTTTCATCAGAAATAGGCCATTCATTCAAAGAAACTAAATCTTTATTTCCAATCATACTCCAAAGCTCTTCACTTATATGTGGACAAAATGGACTAATGACTCTTATTTGCTTTTCAATAAATTCATTCAAGACTTTCTGATTAATACTACCTTTATTCATGTATTCCTTCAAAACTCTCTGCATTTGATAAAATAACTTATCAAAAGCTGTTCTAAACATCATATTTTCCATAGCTTCACTTCCTTCTTTCAGATATCTATTAAGAGCAGAAATCAACAATTTTTCATTTCTTCCAATTTCTTCCTTTTCTGCTTTTTTATAATTCTCATTAACAAAATCATAAAATGCCTCCAACTTTTGAGAAACTACTTCTAAATTTGTAAAACCAAAATTAGGGTCATCTAAACCTTCTCCACTTAACATTAATCCAGCTCTTATAGAATCAGCACTATGTTTCTCAAGAATCTGTCTTATAGTATAGAAATTACCTTTACTCTTACTCATCTTCTCACCTTCTACTAACAACCAACCATTGACACTAAAAGATTTAGGCCAATATTTCTCAGGAAATATTGCTGCATGATTAAACAAACAGAAAGAAAGATGATTCTGAACCAAATCTTTTCCAGAACTTCTAACATCAAAAGGATACCAATACTCAAACTCTTTCCTCATCTTCTGCATCTTTAAATCTCCTTTACCTTTTCCTAAAAATACAAAATCAAACAACTCATTATTTATCTTATTCTCAGGATAATCTTTAATTAAATGGGCTATTGTATAATAAGCCATATAAATTGTAGAATCAGATAAAGATTCTATAACCCATTTTTCATCCCAAGGCAATTTAGTTCCAGTTCCATGATGATGAGTACAAGCCCAATCATTCAACCACCCAATAACATAATTAAATTGCTGTCTAACAATTTCAGGATGCAACTTCATTCCATTCAATTCTTTTCTAACAAGCTCCTTCCATTTAGAATCACCATATTTCAAAAACCACTGATCAGACACAATCTTAACTTTACAAGGAGTTAAACACCTACACACAACATTTCCAGTTAACTCATAAAATACATCTAACAATCCTAACTTTATCAAATCGCTTTTTATCTTTTCTTTAGCATCTATAACTTTCATTCCAGAATAATCACCACAATTATCCAATAAAACTCCTGAATGATAACCTTCTTTATATACCTCTTGAGTCAATTTTTCTAATCTAGGATCATCTTGAGTAATAACTTTAGAATCTTCTACAACTTTAACTCCAGCTTTATCTCCATATTTATTAGTCTTAATTATAGGTATTATTTCTAAATCCTCTATCTCTTCAATCTGTTTCAAATTAAAGCCCATCTTCTTCTTATCTTCTGCTTTAACATCTTGAAAATTCCTCAAAGCAACATAATCATAAGGTGCATCACTGGGAACACTTACGACCATTCCAGTTCCTAAATTAGAATCAACAAACTTAGCAGGAAGAATTATAATTTTTCTTTTAATAAGAGGGGCCTCACAATATTTTCCTATTAAACTCTTTCCAGGTACATATTCCAGACACTTAGCATCCTTATTCTGTAAAACTAATTTATCAAAACATTCTTTACTTACTATCCAATTATCTTTTCCAACTTTAGCTTTAACATAATTAACTTCAGGATTAACCCAGAAATTAGTTTGTCCGAAAATAGTTTCAGGTCTTAAAGTAGCAGCAACTAAATAACTATCCCCAAATTTAAACTTCATTAAAAAATATTCCTGTGCTGTTTCACCTTCGCCTTCACTTCTATCATGGTCTCCAACAACCATCTTATCTTTTTCACACCAAACTACTGGTCTCTCACCTTTCTCAACAAAACCCTTCTCTCTAAGCTTAGTAAATTGCCATTTTATGAATTTATCATATCTAGAATTCAAATCTGTTGTGATAAAACTTCTTCTCCAATCTATACTGGCTCCTAATCTTCCAAGATCTTCTTGTGCTGCAGGAACAAAGGTATCTATCCAATGTTTAACCTCTCCAAATTTCTTTATCTCCTTGTCTGCAAATCCCATACTCTTCATTATCTGAATCTGTTTCTCTTCCTTCTCTCTTATTCTCTGAGTCGCTGCCCAAACAGGAGTTCCAGTACAATGCCAACCCTGAGGGAAGAGAACATTAAATCCAGTCATCCTCTTATATCTAGCCATAACATCCACTCTAGTTACTGAAAAAGCATGCCCTAAATGTAAATGTCCATTGATGTAAGGATAAGGAAAATTAATAAAAAACTTCTCTCTCTTATCAGGAACACTCTCAAAAACATTATCTTTATCCCATTTCTTCTGCCACTTTTTCTCTATCTTAAGAAAATCGACTTTCTTTTTAATATCTATACCTGTCATAAACATATACTAAGAATAATAAATTTAAACCTTTGCGTAGCAAACCTTTCTTTGTTAAAACCTTAAGATAATTATGATCTTAATGGTCATCAAGAATTTTATTCTTGAGATTTTCTAAATTTTAATTTAAACCTTTGCTTAGAAAAACTAAAATCCTTCATTCAATCCATTTATCAAACCTTTCTTTCTAAGCTGAGCAATCCCTCCAGGAGTATATTTGTATATTATATCTCCCTTATCATTATCATCTTCCCAAGGCAAAATAATAACATAATCTCCAGGTCTCAACCAAAAACTTCTCTTAAATCTTCCAGGAACTCTACAATTTCTATTCTTTCCATCAGTGCTCTTTATATCCATTCTATTTCCCCCATATCTCTGAACAATAATACCTATCAATTCCTTTCCTCTAGGTAACTTAACTCTAACATTCTGCTCCATTCCATCTTCATTAACAACTACTTCTCCCTCATTAACTACTTCTTCAAAATCTCCATATTCCTTATCATCCATAAAATACCTAGAAAAACAGCTCTTTTAAACTCTTTGAATTAAATAAAATATTACTTACTTCCCTTATTCATACCTAAATAAAAATTCTTCATGAATATTGTAAGCAATGGAGTTGTAATCAACTGACCAGCAACAGAAAATACAAAACTCACAATTCCTAAAATGACCCTTCCTAATTTAGAAACTGCACCGGCTCCACTAATAGTTTCAAGAAAATTAATAAGATTTAAGAAAGAAGAAGGAATTGCAAATATTAAAGATATTCCAAAAATAACTAACATAATCAATAAACAATAACCGAAAGTCTTCCACCACTTACCTTTTACCATGTTATAACTATCTTTAAGAGAATCAATTATTCCTTTCTTTTCAGCTAAAAAGACATAATATGCGAAAGCCCAATAAACTGCAAAGATAATTCCGGGAATTACAAAAAGCATAAATAACAGAGTTAAAAATATACCTAAAACTATAAGGAAACCAATACTTCTCCAATAATTCTTCTTACCTTCATGTAAAGCTTCAGAAAAACTAAACTTCTTACCCTTTAAAGTACCACAGGTTATAGAGATATAAGCTAAAAATGACAATAAACCTATAAATAAAGATAAAACTAAGAAAGTTATATAATGTTTTGAATTTTCAGCAAAAACAGAAAATGGATTTTGCTCACTCTCTACACTAAGAATATCTAAATTATAAATACCATAAATTTGAAATAACAAAAGAACAATACCTGGAATTATAACAAAATAAAGAAACAACTTAAAAATAACCTTAAAATTCAATTTATATTCATTCCAAGAATTACTTAACAAATCACCAAAACTCTCTTTCATACAAAAAACAAGTAATAATACTTTATAAAACCACCGAAAAAAGCCTTAAATACCGATTCAATCTATATTAGATATGATTATAGCAAACTTATCACAAAACATGATATCTTCATCATCAGAAGAAGCTTTTTCAGTATTTGAAAAATCAGCACTTGGAGAGAAGAAACAAGGTAAAATAATATACTCTAACTTTGAAGCTTTATATCTTTTAGATAAAAATAAACTTGAAATTTATTCAAATAACAAGAAAATATCATTTGACGCATTAATTAACAAATTAAAGAAAAGAAACAAGAAAATAGAATCTGAATATGTAGTCTATCTAGACTTACGCTCTAAAGGATACATTCTAAAAGAAGCTTTAAAATTTGGAGCAGACTTTAGAGTTTATGATAAAGGGACTCGTCCGGGAACATCACACGCCCCTTGGCTTTTACTTGTCTGCAACTCAACAGATAAAATAAACTGGCATGAGTTCTCAGGGAAAAACAGAATAGCACACTCGACAAAAAAGAAGCTATTAATAGCTCTTGTAGACTCAGAATCATCAGCATCATATTATGAAATAGACTGGAAAAAGCTCTAAAAAGTGAATGTTAAAGATTTGTACACAAATCTTTATAACAATCTCTAGTTTATTAAATATATGATGACAACGACAGTTAACATGCCTCAGCTAAAAGAGATGATTCTTACATTCATCAAGTCAAGGGGTCCAAGTCTACCAGTACATGTAGCACAATACATAAAAACCTCCCCTTTATTCGTTTCAGCATTCCTCTCTGAATTATACAGAGAACAAAAACTTCTTATGTCTGATCTAAAAGTAGGTAGCTCTTCACTCTACCTTATCCCCGGTCAAGAACAAATGCTTGAAAACTTTACACAATATCTCAATCAAAAAGAACTTGAATCATTCAATCTAATAAAAAAAGAAAAGCTACTAGAAGACCAAAAACTAACTCCTGCTATAAGAGTAGCAATAAGACAAATAAAAGACTTCGCTCTACCAATAAAAATAAAAGAAAATAATGAAGAAAAACTATTCTGGAAATACGCCTTCTCTCCAGATTCAGAAATAGAACTTATAATAAATCCTATTAAAAAAGAAGAGAAACCTATTGTAAATCAACATCAAACTCCTTCCACACAAGTACAAAAACTCCAAGAAACCGTCCAACCTATTCAATTAGAAATAAAAGTTGATGAAAAGCCAGTAATGAAAATGAAAGAAGAAAAGCCAAAAAAAGATAAAATAAAGAAAAAAGCTGAATCAAAATTCTTAGATGACTTAAAGGACTATCTTAAAGCAAAAGACATAGAAATTCTAGAAGAGATAGAGCAAAAATCAAAAGAATTCACAGGAAAGATAAGAATAGATAACATATTTGGAAAACAAGAATACTTTCTAATAGCCAAAGAAAAAAAGAAAGTAAAAGAAGAGGACTTGACTTTAGTCTTACATAAAGCTAACCAAAATAAGATGCTAGCTTTATTTATGGCCCCAGGAGAACTTGATAAAAAAGCAATAGATTTCATAAAAGAATACAAAAACCTAGTCAAGTTTGAAAAACTAAAGTTCTAGCTAATTAAGATCTTGATCTTTCTCTCCATGCGCATATTCATATAAGGGAGCCCACAACGTACCAAAACTAAAAGCATAAAGAAATTCTTCAATAGGTATTCCTAAAATAATAAAGCCTGATAAATTTTTAATATTATAAGCTAAGCTGATAAAATCAGGGAAGACTATAAGAAAAAGAAGAAAGAAAATTGAATAACCTATAACAAAAGAAATTCCTCCTATTAAAGCATGTCTAATTAAATCTCTTCTTTCCAAACAAAGTAAAATTGCTCCAAACAAAGTTGACAAAATATAAGGATAAATTAAATTATATTTAATAAAATAAGCAAAGAAAAAGAAAGAAAGAAAGAAACTTATCAAAGCAACAAAAGAGGGTTTATAGCTCCTTTTCAAAACAATTTTCTTGCCATAAAGATATTCATACACACCAGTCACCACTATTCCAATAGAAAACATAAATATCAAATCTTCAATACCCAAAATACCCGTTATAATTCCCAAATCAAATAAGTGATTAGGATTCCAATAATTTGGTACGATAGGTTCTCCTAAATAAAAAAATTTCTTTAAAATAGTCCAAAAAATAAGAAGGATCACATTTAAGATCGTATAAACCAATCCAGTCCAAAGCATAGGTTTTCTCAAATCAACTCTAAAATAAAAGCAAAGTGCTGCAACAATAAGAGTCATAAGAGACCCTATCAAGTACTCATACATCATCGCTGAAAAAACCTATAATTAATAAAACTTTGCTCTACAAATCTTTAAAAACCCTATTTGGATACCATAAGTTATGGGAAGAATAAAATCAGCAATGGTTAAAAGAGCAGCAAGACAACTAATGAAAAGTTCACCTGAACTATTCACAAAAGACTTTAATAAAAATAAAAAAGCACTTGGACATACAATGCCGAGTATACCTGTAAGAAACAAAATAGCAGGTTATCTAGCTAGACTTGTAAAAATTAAAAATGCTCCAGTAAAGGTAAAACCTAAAATTCTAGAATATGATGAAGGTTATGGTTCAAGACCAAAATCAAGAGATAGAGAATACACACCAAGACAAAGAGAATATTAATCTATTTTAAGAACCTATTACCTCTTCTTACCCAATATCCTATCTATCTTACCTTCTATCCTTTCCATATCTTTCTTTATAGTATAAACTTCCTTCAACCTTTTTCTATTATAATAAAAAGCAAATGCTTCAAATACTATCCATAAAACAACAACAATTCCAACAGCTTGTAACCATAAAACTATACTTCCAAGCTCTCCAATAAAACCAGGAAGACTAGACAATGCTTCGGGTATCTCAGCAACCATATAATACTCAGTTAAAGAAAGCTTTTAAGCTTTCTCCAAAACCTTAAAAACTCCTTTAATTTCGAAGTTCCGGCTCTGTAGCTCAGTGGTAGAGCGCCTGTCTCATGAGCAGGAGGTCGGGAGTTCAATTCTCCCCAGTGCCATTTTACTATTTAACTTTTACTAGCTTACAATCAACAATACACCTGAAATCATTATAATTGCAGAAATACATTTCTTAAGTAAATGATTTTCATGAAACAGCTCTCCTCCAATAACTATAACTATCAAAGTCGCAAGTCTCTTAACTGTTAATACCAAGCCAACAGGAGCAAGAGCCATAGCTTTCGCTTGATAAAAAGAGGTTAATAAAGAAAATAAAGAAATTATAAAAACTAACCAACCAACATTTCTTATTCCGTTTTTCATTCCTTTCAAACCATTATGAAATAAATTAAGAGCAGTAAAACCAAAAAAAGCATAAAAAAGAGCAGAGAAAGCTATGAAAGCCTCAACTTGCATATTTAAACTGGAAAGAACATATCTATCAATTGTAGCTCCAAATGCAAAAATAAATAATGCAATCAAGACGTATCTAAGATATTTTTTCTTAAATAACATGTTAAAAGGGTCAAATATTTTCTGATGATTTTTAGACTCTAATACATAAGCTCCAATTATCAATAAACCTATTCCACTCATTTGCATATAAGTAAGTTTTTCTCCCAAAAAGAAAAAGGCAGAAATAGCAACGAAACCTGGACCCAACACCCATAAAGACATTACTGTACTGACGTCAGTATGCCTCATACTCTTATGCATATATATAGCTCCCATAACTGAAAAGAATGTAGCTAAAAAAACAAATGAGAGAACTTTAAAGTTAATCATACTATAGTCTATGAAAAAGAATAATGGTGAACAAACAAGTAGAAAAAATAATCCAAAAACAGCAGTAAATTCCATAGCATGTTCTTTGCTTAATACTCTCTTAGAAATCAAAGATTCAAAAGCAGTAAAAATCATGGCTATAAGAATAAAAATTACCCACGATTCCATTTTACTTTTCTCCTCTTATCTTCTGAGCTAATTTAGCTAATTCATCTCTATTAGGATCAGGGCCCATTTGAGTAGAAAGATAACCTTCATATTTTTCAAAATAGATTTTATCCTTAGCCCACATTTCTTTAAACTTCTCATTTACTCCATGTAAAGGATAAAGTTTCAAATGAGCATGATTTACACCCATACCTTCCATAACTAAAGCAACTCTTTGAACTCCTAATCCTTTCTCAAGTAATTTTGAAACATCTCTAGCACGAGACATGAATTCTAAGTAACTCTTAGAAGACATATCAAAAACATAAGAATCTACGTGTTTTTTAGGCATAACTAATGTCTGACCTTTAGTATTTGGAAATCCATCTAATATGGCTAAATAATTTTGATCTTCCCAAATTTTAAAGCTAGGTATCTTACCTTCAACAATCTCACAAAATATACATTTACCACCCATCATTTTCCTTCATCAGACAAATCAATCTGATTATTAAATACTGAATTATAAAAGTTTTGCTTCATAATCTCTCTATTAACTTTTTCTCTCTTTAAGTCTAAAGGAAGCATTTTATGAAACCATCTTAAACTTTTCTTTTCTCCAGTTATCGCTCCAGACAAATCATTTATTTCTCTTGAAAATTTACTTCTACTATTATAAAGAGTCATAGGTATTCTAGTAAATATTGATTTAACATGATCATTTTCATCTGGAATCTTAGCAACAACGTTTATTCCAGATATTTCTTCAATTTCTTTTATACTCATCTCATAATCAGGATTCCTTATCTTATTTAAAATTAAACCAGCAATCGGCTTTCCTCTGTTTCTAGCAAGTTCAGCAGCTCTTAAACTACAAGATAAAGTAGGATAATCTGGAGTTGTAACAACAAATAAAGCATCACTAGCTACCATTGCACTTAACACCTCATCATTCAAATTAGGAGAAGAATCAATAACAACATAATCGTAACTATTTTTTATTTTACTTATTCTATCTTTTAACTTCATACAATCAACACTTCCATTATAAGAATAACTTCCAGGAATTACATCCACTCCATATTTACTATGAATAGCCGACTCTATTCTTGCTTTTCCAGCAAGAACTTCATGAATTGTCTTTTCAGGCTCAACTATATCCATATGTAAACCTAAATTAGGAGCAGAGTAATTTGCATCAACTAAAAGAACCTTTTTACCATAATTATTAACTAAATCTGTTGCAAGAGAACTAGCCACACTTGTCTTTCCCACTCCTCCTTTTACAGATATTATTCCTAATGTTTTTGACATTTTATCGCCTCTTATAATAAGCAACAAAAGTTAATATAAAAGCTTTTGTAAAAAAGTTATTTTGAAAAATATTTATAAAAAGGAATAACCAAAGCAGAAATCATAGGTACTGCTACAAGAACTTCTATAGGAACCTGTGTCAAAGGAATCATAAAACCTCCAAAAGTTTCTGAAAGAAATAAAGCATAAGTTCTAATTCCCATATTTAATATTAGAGACTCGAGAGGAACAGTTATAAGAGTAACTACTAATAGATAAAGCCAGAATTTCACCTTTTCAGAAGTTTTTCTAAAAATACTATCAACTACTAAGAAGGATATCAGAAAAATACTAACCCATCCAAAAGCTAAGACCCATGAGACATTTCCATAAATATAAGCCCAGCTATGAAGATTACTATTTATCCACATTGGTTCAGCCATTATCTGAAAAAGCAAAACAGCTAAAAGAAGAATTCCAAACTTTCTAATAACATTATTAATACCTTTACTTTTCATAAAAATCAAAAGAAATATAGTAATTAAAACAACTAATATTTCAAACAAAAGAACACTAATCATTTTGACTTTCCTCCAATTGATTTTTCAAACTTTAGATTATAATTAATCTGCCAATACTTAGCAAAAGCTAATATAAGACCTATAAAAGAAAATACATAAATTATCTCATGTAAGGGCATTATCCCAAACAATCTAGGAGTTGAGTCATAAAGTTTCAAAATAGCTTCAGGATACCATCTTACACCAGTTCTTATTAATATCCATTCAATAGCCATAACAAAGATAGTAACCAAAGCTACACTAGTAAAGAATTTTTTTAGTTCGGTAGACTTTGCGTTAAATCGTTCAACTAAAAATAATGTAAATATAATAACATCTGCCCACATTATAGTGAGAATCCAACTAACATCTAAATAAAGATAAGCCCAAGATTCTAAATTCCTATTAATCCAAAGAGCTTGAGTAAAATATTCAAATAGTAAAACACCAACAGCTATGAAGATATAAAATTTCAAGGAATCTTTGTTTTTGGAGTATAAATAAATTAAAAGCGAAATAGTCAAAACAAGTATTATAATTTCAAATATCATATCATCTCCTAAAAAATATAATATAATTAACTATATAAAGACTTCTACTAATAAATAAAAATGAACTCAGAAGTTCAAAAAACAGAAATATTTCTAATAAATCGATATGCTGCATACGAACTTGCAGGAGCTATTTTACTAGGAAAACAAGCTAGAAAAGTATCAAATCAATATTTAATGAACAATCTTACTTGGCACTGCATGGAAGAAGCACAACATTCAATAATGTGGCAGGAACTAATAAAAAAACTCAATTTACCTTTTATAGAAATACATGACCAAAAAGGAGAAGATTATTTTTCATATATAAAGGGAAAAGAAAATTTAATAGATTTTTTAGCTTTTACACATATATTTGAGATGAGAGTTCCATTTCATTTTACCATGCATAAAATATGGACAAAGAACAATGAAATAAAAAAAATGTTGGAAAAGCTTATTAGAGAAGAAGATTCTCATTTGAAATGGATTAAAGAGTATTTAGAAAAAGAGTTAAAAATGGGCAACACCGAAGTTAGAATAGCGTTAGACAAATTTCTTGAATTAGAAAAAGAAATATATTTAAAAGACATTAATAAATTAGAAAATATGGGTGAAGATTCAAGAGAATTTGTAAAGATAATAAAATCCAGAATAGGGGAATTTGATAATGCACCAAAATGGTGGAAATAATGATAAGGTAAGGATTTGGGACAACTCGAACATAGCTGAAAGTTACATAGGGGTAGTTCTTCCTTTAACTTGTTCTTTTGCAAGACAAATCTATACGACAACTTATATTAATTTAGCTAGACATTCTTTAATAAGTGAAGTTAAAATTAATCAATATCAAGATATATTTGAAAATTTATTAGGGTTTTATTATGGACGATTTTATTACAATATAACGAATTGGTATAAAATGATGACTCTATTTCCATCATATGATCGAAATAAGAAAAATTTTAACACTATGATTTCATTAAAGACAAAAATAGAATTAGATAAAAAATATATACTTAATGTAGATCTAAAATTTAAAATTAGATACTACTTTCAATTTATAGTGAGATACCCTTTATTTGAAAAAGAAATAGACGAGTTTAAAGAACATATAAGAAAATTTCTGAGATATCATAAAAAAGTTAATTTTAATGAAATGGATTCAAAGGAATTATTAGATATTTATTACAATTCATTAAACGAACTTTTAAACAAATGGAGTTTATCAGTAGAAAATGATTTTCTATTAATGACTTTTTTTGGAATGCTTGAAAGATTTTGCAAAAAAAATGAATTAAAAGAAGAATATTTTTTAGAGTATATTTCAAATATAAAAAACGTTGTTAGCTCTGATCAGGTTAAATATTTACAGAATCTATCTAAAGAGTTTAAAAGATATCCAATTATCTACAATCTTGGAACAAAGAAAAAGTATAAGGAATGTTTAGAAAGAATAAGATCAGAAAAAGATTATAGTTATTTAAAAAAGACTCTTGAAAATTATTTAGAAATATATGGTGGGAGATTTGCAAATGATTTAAGGCTGGAAAGTGAAGAAATAGATGAAAATCCAGAATATATAATAAAACTCTTATTATTATATTCAAAATTAAATATAAAGAACAATAAAAAAGTTTTAGAAGATAAACTTAAATCAAAATTATCTTATTACAAAATTATTTATCTGAACTGGCTAATAAAAAATATTCACAATTATTCAAGAAATAGAGAAGAACTAAGACTCCTAAGATCTCAATCATTTAGTCTAATTAGAAAAATATTTATAGGAATAAGTCATAAATTTGTAGAAAGAGGATTAATAGCTAATTGGAATGATATTTTTTATTTAGAAATTGATGAAATAAAAAGATATATTGAAGGATCGAGTATCACATATAACTTTAAAGAAATTATAAAGATTAGAAAGAAAGAATATGCAACGTACCTCTCTAAAGATTCTAAACCTTTTTTCGTAACTAGAAGAGATGATTATATTCCTTTTCCAGAAGTTATTGAAAAAAATGAAGAAAATAACCTTGTTGGAAAAGGATGTTCTAAAGGCATTGTAAAAGGTAAAGTTAAGGTATTAACTTCATTTAGATTACCTGATAAAGAAAAATTTGATATTATAGTTGTACCTCATACTGATCCTGGTTGGACTCCCCTTTTTGGTCTTTGTAAAGGCATTATCGTTGAACATGGAGGCCTGTTGTCCCACGCAGCAGTCATATCTAGAGAATTAAATTTACCATGTATTATCGGAGTTGCTAAAGCAACAACTAAATTTAAAGATGGTCAAATAATAACTATGAACGGTTCTACTGGAAAGATAAAATTACATGAATAAATATATTTTTCAACAATACGCTTTTGAAAAAAATAAACAAGAAGATTTTTATAATCTAATAAGAGATATTTATCCAAAAAATAAGAAAGTTCAAGATTATATATATTTAATAAAAAAGATAAAAAGTAAGAAGAATCCCTCTTTCAAATTTATTCTAATAAAAAATTTTATAGCCTACAAAAATAATACTCCTGTGGGGCATATATCAGCCATGATTGATAATAGATTAAATAAGGAATCAAGACCTATAGGGATTATTGGATTTTATGAATGTACAAATGATAATATTTTATCAAAGCTATTGATAGAGAAAGCAATTAATTATTTAAAAAGTAAAGAGTGTAGATTAATAAGAGGACCTATTAATTTAACAATTTGGCATCAATATAGGTTTGTCTTAGATCAAAGAGAAGAAGATACATTTAGTTTAGAACCGATTACAAAAAATTATTACCCTGAACAATTTATAAATGCTGGCTTTAAAATTGTTTGTGAATATTGTTCAGGCATCAGAAGAGATTTTAGTACAATTTTACCATACACCTTAGAAAATTATAAATATCTTTTGAAAGAAGGTTTTTCTATAAGAAAATTAACAAAAAATAATTTTAAATCTGGACTTTTTTCAATTAATAAGATGAGTAATAAAATCTTTAAAGATAGTTGGTCTTTCGTCGAATTATCTGAAGCAGAATTTTTATATTTATATGAGAAAAATAAAAATAAGCTGAATACACAATCAGTAGAGATAGTTTCAGACCCTCGCGGAAAAGATGTTGGTTTTTGCTTTAGTATTAAAGATCCTAGAATCGAAAAAACGTTCATAGTAAAATCGATAGGGGTCTTAAGTGAGTATCGTAAAAAAGGAGTAGGAGCTACACTCATATACAACAACCATGAAAAAATGGCTGGAGAGGGTATGAACACAGCTATTTATGCATTGATAAAAATAGGAAATAATGTAACAAATATGAATTATCCAGGTATAAAAATAATAAGAAAGTATATTGTATTAGAGAAAGAAATTATATAAATATACGACGCATTACCTCATCTGCAAGAGGTTGAAGATCATCAGAGAATATTTTATGTCTATAAGGCTGTTTAAATCTCACATTCACTGAAACAGATCTAAAAAAAATATTAGCTAGGGAAATATTTAGAGAAATATTAATATTTACAGGAATTATGAAAGAATTTTTAACTTCTCTTTCTAAATAAACAACCCCTACTTTTGTTCTTTTAGCCCTTTTCTTAATACCTCCCATAGGAAAAATAAATATAGTATCTCCGTTAGCTAAAAGATTCTTAAGTAAATCTAAAACTTTTTCATTTTTTCTTTGCTTAGTAGAAATACAACCAAGTGCTAAGAGAGGGAGTCTATAATACCATTTAATAAGATATTCGTTAGTTGTAACAAACCATATCGGAATTAACTTTAAAAAAGTAGTAAAAGGTAAAGAGGCTAATATTAAAAATGGATCTAATTTTGATACATGATTAGAAGCAATAATATAATTATTTTCTTTTCTTAAAACAGGTATTTCTTGCCTTTTTATTCTAAAAATTAATCGCAATAAAAAAGCAAAAAAGATATAGAAAAATATTGAATTAACTCTAACAAATGTACTTTTCATATTATAATATTGTAAATATGAATAATAAATGCATCGATAAATAGAAAAGTATAGCACATATCTCTAATATTTTGGAAGAAAGAGCATTATTTATCTTTAAATAAATTATTGATGAAATCAAAAGCAAATTAAGAGGAATGAGACTCAACATAAGAATAAACATTTTATACTGTAAATTAAATAAAATAAAGTTGAATATGTAATATATAACCAAAGATATTATAATATATATTATTGTTGCTCTTGCGATTCCCAATCTTGAAGAATAAGTATCTTTACCTATATTCTCTTCCTCTTTAGATTTTAACTTTCTTCCAAATTCTAACAAAGTTATATTAAACATTACAAAAATAAAGTGAATAATCAATAATTTATCTGTTAAAATAAATGAAGGATAAATAATAGCATATATATAAAATTGTAAAATTAAAAGCTGAATAAGATTTAAGAAATTATAAAGAAAGAAATTTCTTTTAATTTTTTCTCCAATAAAAAACTCATTTGTTGCTAAGATAGTGTAACTAAATGCAATTAACCACCATATAAAAGCCTCAATAGAAAAGTAAAGATTTAATATCGCCTGTATAAATAATCCAATTACATCAATTATTAGCAGAGTTTTTATTTTGATTACTCCACTTTGAATTGGTCTATCAGAATGATATTTTAAATCAAACAAATAATCTTTATAATCATCAATAACTCTAATATGGAAAGTAAAAAGAAGTACGGTTATAAACGAGATTATTATTTGTTTTAAATACTTTGATATAGGTTCTCCATATTCAATTACTATTGCGGCTGAACTCAAGATAACGGCGATAGTAGTTAAAGATAAAACAAATATAGGAAATCTTTCTTTTTGATAATTATAAAAACTTTTAAAGAATGAGATGTTGCTCATTTTAAGTTGATTTAACAAATTTAATTAAATTATTCCTGAAAAAATCTGGATTTCTATCTGGAATATGTAAGGCATTTTTAGCTTCCGAATAATTACCATTAACCCAAGAAGATCGGTTATTAATAGTATAGGGAGTAAAGGGTAAAGTATAAGTATAAACAAATTTTTCTGCTTTAGACATATCTAATGAAGTCAACTTATTATCAAGTAAAAAACCTCCTTGAAAACCAAGAGCCTCTGAAATAGAATCAATCACGCTACTGACTTTCCAAGGAATTGGATTAGTCATGTTATAAACCTGTTTTTTAGGAGATTTTCTTATATAATTAACCATTCCAATTAAATCATCAAGTGAAGTCATACCTAATGAGGATTCATTATCTGCTAAAACTCTAATACGCTCACCAAAGCTACTTCTTAACTTAAAAGCATCTTTCAATAAAGAAGCATAAAGATAAATTGTTTGAGATTCGGTTAAATTAGAAGAAGAAATTATACCTGGTCTAAAAATATGTACTGGAAATATAGATCCAAAAGAAGCAACGCGCTGTTCTGCACGCCATTTTGTCTCTTCATAATAATTTCTAAAGGATTCTGGTCTAGAAAATATATCTTCTTTTACAGGATGTTCAGATTTACCGCAAGAATATGCGCTACTAAAATAGAAAAATCTCGAAACTTCCATAGTTCTTGCCAATTCAAGAAGTTGATTAGTACCCTCAACATTTATTCTATTTAGCTCTTCTTTCTTCTGTTTACTTCTAGTAAGAGAAACGATAGCGGCAGAATGGTAAATCTCATCAATTTTACCAAATTTTAATAATTTATTTCTTACTACTTCTAATGAATTTCCTCCCAAAACAAACGGTAGAAAATCAATTCTTTTTCCTATATTAAAACCTCTTGAAATAACTGTATGTAATTTTAATTTAGCTTTTTCAGGATCTCTCACAGATAAAATAAAATGATCAATTTCAGAATCGTCAATAAACTTTTCAAGAAGAGCGGAACCTAAAAGTCCAGTAGAACCAGTCATAAATATAGAGGTCATAAATTTCTGAAAAGAATATCATTTAAAACTTTATATATAGTATAACCTAACAATAAAATATGGGTATTAATTATAGTATGTGTTGGGAAGACCCTGATATAATGTTAAGGGCATTGAATATTAATTCACAAGATACTGTAATATCAATAGCTTCAGGAGGAGAGAATACTTTTGCAATTCTTCTTAAAAATCCAAAAAAGATTATAGCAATAGATAACAATTTAGAACAAATTTATCTCTGTAAACTAAAAGCTACAGCAATAGAAAGACTTAATTTTAAAGAATTTATTTCATTAATTGGTCTCGGTAATGAATATAATAGATTAAAGTTATACTATAAATTAAGAGTTTTTCTATCAAAAGATGAAAAAACCTATTGGAATAAAAATTTAAAAAAAATTGAAAAAGGATTGCTAAGGTGCGGTAGATTTGAAAAATACATTAGTATTTTTAACAAATATATCTTACCATTAATAGCGAGTAAGTATAAAATAAATAGATTTCTTGAATCAACAAATATAAAAGAACAAAGTAACTTTTTTAATAATACATTCAACAATAAAAGATTTGAGATTTTATTTAAATTATTCTTCTCTGAAAAAGTAATGAAAATAATTGGAAGAGATAAAAAATATTTTAAATACTGCATAAATAAAAATATAGCTGAGCACTACTTATCAAAAACTAGAAAAAGCTTATTGGAAACATCGGTTAAAGATAATTATTTCTTCGAATACCTCTTTGCTAATAAGATAAATATACCTAATAAAATACATCCTTATTTAACAGTCAAAAAGTTTATGAAATTAAAAGCTCTTATAAAAAAAATAAAATTTATTCATCAAGATGTAACTGGATATTTAAAATCTCAGGACAAAAATTCAATAACAAAAGCCAATCTATCAGATATCTTTGAAGGAATGAGTGAAGAAGAATATGAAAGATCCATTAGGGAAATTGTAAGAACTTGTAAAAATAAGGGCTTAATATGCTATTGGAATAATCTTGTAAAAAGAAATAAAGAAAATATAATAGAAGTAAGAAGTCTTAAAAGCTTATCAGAAAAGCTAATAAAAAAAGAAAAAATATTCTTCTATAATGATTTTATAATTCAAGAAATCAATAAAAAAAGTTAATTGCTTTAGGTATAATTTTAAAATTAAATTGATTTCCATTTGCAATTATCTCGCCATCACCAATAAACTCAATAATCTTATCACTTTTCACAATAATTTTCTTTAAACTAATTTGTCGAGTAACATGCTCTCCTTTACTTAGATTATATAGAATTTTTAAATCTTTAATTTTTGAATATCTAGGTATTTCACAAACTTCAAAAAATCCATCGTTATTAATAGAAGTCTTAGATAAAAAAAATCTCTTTCCAATAAATTGTTGATTCATAATACATAAGGCCATAATTCTAGACTTAAAACCTAAATATCCTTTCACAACTCTATAAACAGCCATAAAAGAATACAATTCTCCTCTTAGAATTAACTTTATAAATCTTCCAATAAAATTATTTCTCATTGATAATACATCACGAACTACTTCTAAAGGTAATCCGAATCCACCACCGGTAATAAAGTAATATTTATTTACTAATATCAAGTCGACTTTCTTAGTTCTATTTAAAGGTTTTTTTAAATTTTGAATTGCTTCTTGTATATTTAAGTTTCCATTCATATATCTAAAAAAGTCATTAGCACTACCGGCAGGAATCACGCCTAATTTAATTATATTAGCAAGATTATATTTCATAATAAGATTGATAAACGTATTAACAGTTCCATCTCCTCCGCAAACAATTAAAATCTTTTGATTTGTTCTCTGCATATTTAGAATAATATCTTCACTTTCCTGTTTTGACTTACTAATCTTGTAATCTAATCCTAAATCATCTAAATAAGAAATAGCTTTTAAAAAATTGCTAGAATTTCTATTGACTACAATTACTGGTAAATTATGCATTGAATAAGTCAAGATTCAAGTTTAAAAGATTAATTATCCAAAGACTTATATATCTGATTAAGATAAATTTAGAATGGATCAAGATGTTAATATCATACAGCAATCCAGCATAAATTCAAGAGGTTAGAAATTCTTCTTTATTAGATTCTTTTATATGCTAGCTTTAACTACCTGCCTAGTTTATACTTTCTCCAGAATGAACGGGGAGGGAATAATACAGTCATTACAAAATACATCTTTTGTCTTCACATTGCCTATTCTTTTTGTAATAGGATTTGCATTAGCTATGTGGAAATTTTGGTATAGTATAATCTACTTTATAACCGTTACATTTATAGCTAATTATTTTATATTTGGTAACAACGAGTTTTTTAGAATATCTTTAATAGAAATTCCAATATTTATCGTAGTAACTCTAGCCGTTTTTGTAATTGAAAGAGGCTTCAGTAAAGCTCAAGAAGGAGTTAGAATTTTATTAGCATGTATACCCTTTATCATCATGTTAATTTTAATAATTTCTACATATTTTAAGTAATAAATAGATATATGGACCCAGCGAGAATCGAACTCACACTTCCTGACTGCCAGCCAGGCGTTCTACCACTGAACTATGGGCCCTTATTAGTTAATTAGAAAAAAGTCCAATTATAAATTTATTTATTCCAACAAAAGCAAACAAGCCATAACAACAATTCCAAGCAAAAATGCAACTAATTGCAAGATAGATTTCTTAACTCCAGTTTCCTTATGCAATTCTGGAATTAAATCACTTCCAGCAACATATATGAAACCTCCAGCAGCAAGAGAAACTAAAATAGGGATTATACCTTCAACACGACTACCAATCAAAAGAGTCAACACTGCACCCAATACTGCTAACAAAGAAGATATAAAGTTCATTAGTAAAGCTCGTACTTTACTAAATCCTCCATGAATCAAAACTCCAAAATCTCCAATCTCTTGAGGAATCTCATGTAATATAACTGCAAAAGTTGTAGCAATTCCTGCAGGAATATTAACAAGATAAGCACTTGCAATAATTATTCCATCTAAAAAGTTGTGCACTCCATCTCCAATTAAATTAGTATAAGCAAATGCATGAACATGCTCTTTATTATCTATAGGCATATGACAATGCCTCCAATGAATTATCTTTTCAACAACAAAAAAGATAGCAATTCCTCCTAAAACTCCTAAAGAAGTAGAAATTTCAAAACCATTTTCCTCAACAATTTCGGGCAAAAGATGTATAAAAACATCTCCCAAAAGAGCTCCAGCGCTAAAACTAATTAAATAAATTAATATTTTCTTTAATCTCTCAATCTTAATAGAAAGAGTAAAAATTCCTATCAAAGAAACTAAACTAACTAAAATAACGCTAAGTAAAGTGTAAAACCAAACACTATTCATAATATATTCAATTAAAGTGCTTATTAAAACCTTACCAATTAAAAATCAAGATCATCTATAAAAAGATTTAAAAGATATAACAATATTCGTTTTTTATGTCTTTAACAGCAATTATATTTGCTAATAATGAAGAAGCAACCATTAAATGTACTATTGATTCTTTACTATCTCAAACGAGATTACCAGATTCAATTTTAGTAATAGCTAACGGGTGTCAGGATCAAACAGTACAAAAAGCTAAAGATTTTGGCGACTTAATAAAAATTGTCGAGCTGGATGAAGCTTCTAAGCCAAAATCTTGGAATTATGCCATAAAAAATACACCAGAAGATTATCTGTTATTTGTTGATGCAGATGTAGCTGTTCATAAAGAAACCATTGAAAAACTTGAAAATTCATTAAAAAATAGTCAAGCAATAGTGGCAACAGCAATTTGTGTATATATTTCAGATGATATGAAAAAAGAAATGACAGATAGCGAAAAAGTTCCCAGACATTATCTCCACGGAAGCTGTTATCTAGCAGATAAAAATAATCTTATCAAAAAAATGCAAGAAAGAGGATTTGATAAAATGCCAGAGATTTTACTAAATGAAGATCATTGGCTTTCAATGGTCATAGGATATAACAACATAGTTAGACCTTCTGCTTTCTTTTTTGCTCATCGAGCACATTGGAGCGATAAACATAAGCAAAAAATAAGAATAAAAAGAGGTAGAAAACAATTAAAAGAGGATTTTACAGAAATCTCTAAAGAATATAGGTCTAAACTTCCCTTGATTAGGGGAACATTTTCACATAGAATTTATGAACTACTAAATCAATCTCCTCTAGAAGCATTTCAAACTTTAGCTAATTATTTGGAATATAAAACTTTATCTTTTTTAGCATCTATAACTTCATCAAACAACGATGATGGTTGGTTGAGAGCAGAAAGTACTAAAAAATTTATAGATTCGAAAATATACAATATGTCTCTTAATTCTCATTCCAAAAAAGAGTAACATAAAGAAGAAAAGCTCATAGAAAAAGTTTATGATTTATGAGATTACCTTCAATCCTTAAAAAGACCTTGTCTATTTATACTTCTCACAACTATAAAATAAACTAGAGCGCCAATCCATCCACCAGCTATAACAACAACCAACCAAACAACTTTCTCAATAGTATTCTTAAATACTCTTTTAGCACAATCAACAATCATCAATATCCAAAATGCAAAAACTAAAATTCCAACTACCATAATTATTCCAAATCCGGCAGCCATAAACGGAAACCAAAATATACTATCCATCATAATGAATATAGAATAACCTTAGATTTAAATATATCGATTACAATTTAATTACAAATGAACAAACTACAAATAACAAATGCTATCTGCATTATGTTAATAATAATTTCCATATTTTTCTTAATAAATAAAATACCTCAAGATAATACTCTTTCAGAATATCCTATAGTTATTACTTTCCTTAAAGTCTTCAGCGTTTTAACAATTATATGGTTCATCATGATATTATCTTCATTCAAAAAACAGAATATTGAAAATCTAGGATATAAAAATTCAGCAATAACTAATATAGTAATAACTAGTTTAGGAATTTTAGCTATATTAACAAACTACATAGGTAGATTATTATCAGAAAATTTCAGACCTTTAGACATCGATCTAATATTCTTAGCAATAAGAGAAGTCCCTATAGGTATATACTCGATAATAGCACCAATAAGCCTAACAATTTCTTTATTTATATTTCTAAAAGCTTACTTCACCAAAGCACAAAACTAATTATTTCACCCTCGTCTCAACTTTCTTTCCAAAATCAAGAACACTCTTACCTTCATTCACAACTTTCCACATTACCTCTCTTAATTCTTTTATCTTAACTCTAACTTGCTGAGTAGTATCTCTATCTCTTATTGTAACGCCATCATCTTTCAAAGTATCCTCATCTATAGTTATACACATAGGTGTTCCAATCTCATCATTTCTTGCATATCTCTTTCCAATACTTCCAGATTTATCATAATTTACATTCCAATCATTTCTTAAATTTTTAACAATCCTTTCAGCAATAACTTCATACTCTTCACTTTTTATTATTGGAAAAACTGCCGCTTTTATAGAAGCATATTTTGCAGGCAATTTCAAAACAATATTTTCTCTCTTAGCATCCTTATGATATGCCTTACACAACATTGCTAAAAATACTCTATCCATTCCAAAAGTAGGTTCTATAACTCTTGGAGTTATCATCTTCTTATTCTTTTCATCAAACACTTCAAACTTCTCTCCAGACTCTTTAGCATGTTGATTCAAATCATACTGACCCCTATTAGCATTTCCTGCCACTTCTTTGCTTCCAAAAGGAAATTCGTAATCCAAATCAAAAGTAGCAGATGAATAATGACTCAACTCATCTTTCATATGCTCTCTAATTTTAAGTTCATTATGCAAACCAAGTTGTTTAAACCATAAAACTTGTTCAGCGAGCCAATAAGCGTGCCACTCATCTAACTTATTTTCTCTGACCATTTCTCCAATTGACACTTCTTTAAGATTATTTTTACCAGCAACTTGATTTTCAGCATCTAGCAATCTAATCTTAACATTTTTATGTTCTTCATCTAAAAGTTCACACTTTTTCTCTTCAGGATGTATAAAGAATTCAAATTCACCAATAGTAAATTCTCTACACCTAAAAATAAAATCTCTTGGAGCAATTTCATTTCTAAAACATTTTCCAAGTTGTAAAACTCCGAAAGGGAGTTGTTTTCTAGCACTCTCAGAAATCAATTTGAAATCCATAAACATTGCTTGTGCAGTCTCACCTCTCAAATAAGCATCAACAGGATTCAAAGCACCAACACTTGTCTTAAACATTAAATTAAATTCTCCCTGAGATTCATATTCACCACCACACTCGCACTTAACTTTACCAAGTTCAGACTTATCTATTTTAGTTGACTTTTTACATTTCTTGCAAGTTACTGCAATATCAGAAAATGAAGCAAGATGTCCTGAAGCTTTCCAAGTTTTTGGATGAGAAATAATTGAAGCCTCAATTCCTACCATATTATATTTTTGGTGAACAAAAAATTTCCAGAAATCTTGTTTTATATTATTAAACAATTCAGCACCAAGTGGTCCATAATCCCAAAATCCAGAAAAGCCACCATAAACCTCGCTACTCCTAAAAACAAAACCCTTTCTTTTACAAAAAACAGCCATTTCTTCAATAGTTAATTCACTATTTTCTCTCAAAGCACTTTTCCCCATATTAACTAATTCAACAATTTCCGCCTTTAAATCTTTCTTCTCAGATATTTTAAAAAATAAGTTAGCTTTTTTCTCAGCCTCTTTCTTATCTTTGCCAAGATAAGCAACAGTCCTAGCTCTAACTTTATTACCAGTTCTAACACTCTCTCTTAAATAATAATATTCATTTCCATTTATTTTTTTCTTAATTATAAAAACCATAAATTAGGCACTACTTACAACTTTATAAACATTCACATTACACACTACAAAAACATTAAATATGATTTAATTAGGTACTACTAGCTCTTATCTAATACATATTAGATAAGTATATTTTTACTATATAGTAAGTATTATTTACATATATAATAAGATTTATAAGCTAAAATACATACTAAATAAGTAATGGGAAGGGCTCACTTAGCTAGAAGTAGAATCGACTCTTATAAAAAGAGAATTCAAACTTGTGAAAACTATAAAAAACATTTTGTAGACCATTTACAAAATCTAAAAAATAAATGTCTTAACAGAGAAATTTCTTATGAAGAGTATCAAAATTTAACACAAAAAAAACAAGAAGATAAAACTTGTGAAGAATGGATTTCATATTATGATTCTTACATAAAAGAAAGCAAAGAGATTATAGAAACAGAAAGAAAAATAATTACGAGAAACAATGTAATTTCTTCCGTAACAACTTTTTTCTTTATTGCTTTACTCATATTCGCACTTGGAACTCAAGGAAGCAAAATAATTGTTTTTACAATTCAAGATTCCTCTCAAGAATATTCTGAAGAATTAAATCTACATTTTGAAAATTCTACTTCATACAAATGGCATCCAAATAATAAAGGTCAATTAACTTCCTTACAAATTTCAGGAAAAATCTTAGGTAAAGGTTCAGCAAAAATATATTTAGATAACATTCTAATTTTAGATTCAAATTCTATTGAAAGAGAAAATGCAAAATCACTTCTAACTGGCTTCTCAATACAGACAGGATATAATCCTGAAGAAATACCAGAATCAACAGAAATCAAGGAAAATATCACAACACCTAACACTCAAACCAAGGAGAAGGAGGCAGAAAGCTCAGAAGAGGAAGTGAGCCCTTCCCCAAGCAAACCTGCCTCCGCTCCTAATGAGATAATATTCAAAAAACACTGTGAAGACTCTTGCAGTTTAGAACAATTAATTTTAGATTACAATTCATATCCTATAAAAATAGAACTAAATAAAGCAAAAATAGAAATATCTTCAATAACTTACAAAGTTATCCCATTAGAAAATGAGTCAATTATTAATGAACCAATACAGCAAAATGAAACTTTAGAAAAAAATAAAACAGAAGAAATAAATCAAACAGAAAATAACTTAACACTAATATTAAATGAAACTCAAATAATAAACATTTCAAAACTTAAGATATTAAAATCAATACCCGAATTTAAAGTATCAAAAAGTTCTTCTCTTGAAATAAATCTAAAAGAATATTTTGAAAATGCAGAGAACTATTCCATAGAAAATAATAATCTCATATTTACTCTAGAAAAACATAATCTAAAGATAAATATACCTTCTAATTTCACTGAAGAAAAAATAAAAATTATAGCTTATGCAGAAAATGAATTCTTAGAAAGCAATGAATTTACTATATCAAGTTTCAACAATTCTATAAGTTTAATTCAAACGAGAGGCAAAATAAGAGTTGGTCAGCCTGTAAAATGGACTAGTAATATATCTTTAAATTCGGTTGAAAATTTAACAATAACTCTTCCAGAAGAAGCTCAAAATATTGAAATCAAAGAATTCAATCCTGAAAAAGAAACACTATCTTTAAGCCCTATAACAGGTAACATTATCAAAGATTCAAATTCAAAAAACAATTTCATAAAAAGATTCTTAGAGAAGTTAAGAAGCTCATTTACAGGTTATGCTATTTCTGAAGAAAACAATGAAGAAAGTCCAGAAACAAATATTATACTAGAAGATAATTCGAAAGAATATATAATAGAATATGAAACAGAAGCTCCAAAATCCTATGAGAAAGATAACAATAATGGAAAAGAAATAACAATCTCAGGCCCAGATGAATTGCACTACACAGACATAATAGCTTCGACAAACATCCCAGATTATCAAAAAATAACTTCTGAAAGCCAGATTAAAATTTTATGGCATGATTATGATAAAGAAACTAATACATCAATAAAAAAAGTTAAAAATATTTTACAGGATACTGTGTTGAAAAAATCAGAAATTGAAGTCGGAGATATACCTTACATAAGCTTAAATGATGAAAATAATGGCTCGTTAAATAAAATAAACCAAGAAAATAACTATATCTTAAAAGAGGTTCCTTTTGACTCTTATGATTTAAATGGAGATGGAAACTTAGATTATTTAGAATGGGTGGTTCCTCATCTATCAAACCAAACATTCACGATTTATTTCACATCAGCAAATAGCTCAACTCCAAGTAATAACATCACTTTTGAAGGCCATGGAAACAATCAATTCTCACACTTATCAATTGACACAAAAGCAGGGGCAAATTTCATCTATGATGATTTAGTCGCGTATTGGAATTTTGACAAAGACAATGCTTCAACTACGTTTGATCTTAAGGGAGGATATGAAGCAACTCTTTCTGGGGGAGTAGTGAGTAATGAAACAAATTGTGTGTATGACGAGTGTTTACAATTAGATGGTACGGATGATTATGCTTCTGGCAGTGATGCTGGATTTCCAACAGGAAACAGAACCTTATCTCTTTGGTTTAGGACTAACTTTGAGGGAAACAGATTTTTCTTTGGTTATGCTGGTGCTGATTGGTACACTAATTTTTATGCAGGTGTTTATGATGATGGTGCTGCTGAATGTCCAGATCCTTTAACAAGATATGTAGTAGTTGTAGGTACGGGAGGCACCGGCACCAATACTTGTGGAAGAACAGCAGTCAATGATAGCAAATGGCATCACACCGCTATCGTATACAATCAAGTTAACTGGACCATCTTTTTAGATGGAGTACATGATGGAAGTAGAGTAACGCAAACAACGACTGCTCTTGGAGGGCTCTATACAATTGGAGCAGAAAAAACTCCTAGCGGTTATTTTAATGGGTTAGTGGATGAAGTTATGTTCTTCAACATATCTTTAAACGCGAGTGATATACTACAGATATATCGAAATCAATCAGCGCGATTTGTAAACCCGGGAATCCAAGAAGTAAAGCAGTTCAATATTTCTTCAAATGCAGAAAAATTCAACTTAAGTGTACAAAATTATGAAAGGAAATTTAATACCAATATTTCATTAAGCATCGGGGGATGGGATATTACCAAAGACTACAATACAAGTGATATAAACAGTACAGCAAATGGGCTTGTGATATATTATAACTTTGATAATCGCTCTTCACTTGGAGAAACTGAAACTTTAGTAGCAGATAGAAGAGGAAACAATAATGGAACAGTAAACGGAGGAAACGGAACAACTTCAATAGGCGTTTACGAAAAATCCATGAGATTCGATGGAGTTAATGATGATATAAACACAACTACAAATTTAGGAGTAATTTCAACTGCGCTCTGGTATAAAAATCTTACTCAAACTGAATGGATTTTTGTTGCAAATGTCTCAAATACAACACTCTACATAAACGGAGTACAATCAAGCACCGATATAGATTATCCTATAAATATTTCATCAGGCTCCATAAGAATAGGAAGAAACAGAACAAGTTTCTTTCAAGGTTACATTGATGAAGTTATGATATTCAATAGGAGCCTCACAAGTACTGAAGTGAAAGACTTATACATAAAAGGCAGGGCATTATGGACTTATTCTAATGAACAAAATTTAACAGCAAGAAATACTAACGACAACTGGTCTCTTAATTCCTTTAATATATCTAAACTGACAACAAATATCCAGCCCAGATTCAGGCTAGTTTCTGACTCAAATAAATTCTACACTCCAATTCTTCAAGCAACTGAATCAAATCCTGCAAATGCAACAACTCATCCAGATGTAATAGCTCCTGTTGTAACTATAAACTTCCCTGCAAATACAACTTATGGAAATATCCATCTTCCTTTAATGTTCAATGTAAGCTTAAATGAAAATGGCTCTGTAAAATATACTCTAGATAATGGAGTAAATAATTATACTATGCTTAATACTTCTGGTGGTGTAATAGGAACTCTTTTCAACTACAGCAATGGAACTATCGCATCAGGAAGTTATACATTTAAAGTATATGCAAATGATACTTCGGGCAACAATAATAATACTGCAAATATTACATTTGCGGTTGACGTAACTGCTCCGATTGTCACAATAGTAAGTCCTACCGCAACAACATACTCTACTTCATCTCTTGTGTTTAACATAACATTGAATGAAAATGGAACTGCAAGATACTCCCTTAATGCAGGCTTATTTAATTATACTATGACCTCAAACGCAACAGGAACAGGATTTAATGCAACAAACACTTCAATAGCAGATGGAACATACACATTCTACGCATACACAAATGATACTTCTGGAAATAATAACAATACTGCAAATGTTACTTTTAATGTCTCAACATCTTCAAACTCAGCTCCAATAATAACTTCTGTAAACATTGCTTCTACATTTTCAATAACAGAAAACTCATTCACTCAAGCAAAACTCAATTTTACAGTATATGACGCAGATGGTTTTACTAATATAAATGGAAGCGACTCAAAAGCTTCATTCAATAGAACTTTAGAAACAACAAGATTATCTACTACATGTGACAATACAGTCAACTATTCTACAAATTATGCTAACTTCAGTTGTACGATAAATATATGGTATTTTGATGCTTCTGGAGACTGGACAGTTAACGCCTCTATCTCAGACACAAGCAATTCAAGAGCAGTAAATCAAACAGGAATATTCACTCTTGGTCAAACTTCTGCTTTCGTAACAAGTCCTGGTAATTTGACTTTCGCTTCTCTTTCTCCTGGAACTTCAAACCAAACATCAAGTAACGATCCTCTTTTATTAAACAATACAGGAAATAAGAACATAACTGCAGGAAATGTTCAAATTAATGCAACTCATCTTAAAGGAGAAACAACTTCTTCTCTTGGTCTTTGGGCTGGTAACTTCTCTGTAGGTATATTTACTGGAAGCAACAAAGAATGTGACTTATCTGTTGCTGCAAACTCAACTGGAATGAATAGAAGTTATTTCCAACCTATAAACCAATCTATATTGATGGTAGGTAATCATTCAGCTAACGACGGAATAACTGGTCAAGAACAATTATACTTCTGTATAAGAACAATTGGTTCCGAATTAACTTCACAAGCGTATTCAACTCTTACTGATGGACCTTGGACAGTAAAAATCTTAGCATTAGCATTTACTCTCGCTCCACTTTCAAGAAAGAAAAAGAAAATCAAAGAAGACAAATTAGTGAAAGCAGTATTAATAATAGAAGAAATAAAAGAAAAGCACTCAGCATCAAATTCAGAAGTAATGCAAGTATTGATAGAAGAAATACAGAAGAAATACAACATTACTAAAGAAGAATTGCTTGACTTGATTGATGAAAATAAATTAGAATCAATCCCTGCAGGAATATTTGCAAAGAACCTAGGAGGTCTAGAAGCGATATGTAAATATCTTAAAGAAAATAGAGGAATGTCTTATGTGGAAATTGCCAGATTGTTAAACAGAGATCAAAGAACAATCTGGACTGCTTATAAAAAAGCAAGCAAAAAAGTATCGGAAAGAATTGAAATAAATGAAAATGATACATTGTTACCTTTATCCTATCTTGGAAATAGAGAGTATACTATAATAGAATCTTCCATAATTTATCTTAAAGAAAAGGGTTTCAGATATGTAGAAATTGCTAGATTATTAAATAGAGATCAAAGAAATATTTGGTCAACTTACCAAAAAGCAACAAAATACAAAGAAAAACGAGAACTGAAATAGATATAATTCAATATAGCAAGGTTTAAATATAAATATGTATCATCACAAGAATAAAATGGCGAAAGAAAAGAGGTTATTTACAATTATTTTAGGAACAATCTTATTTTCTACATTTATGGTTTCATTCGTATCTGCAGATTTATCAAATTGGTTTAGCACAATAACTGGAAGAGCGACAAGTCAAAATGTAGGTCTAAACATATCAATAGGAAACACAGCTCCAATAATAACTTTAGTAGAAATAAATCCCACCCCATCCATAACTGAAAATGGAGTAACTCTTCTACTGATAAATTTTACAGCTAAAGATACCGAAGGTTTTACTAATCTGAATGGAAGCAATGCTAGAATAAGATTAAACAGAACAAATGAAGGAGTAAGATTAAATCACTCCTGCCTAAATACTGCTAACTGGTCTACAAGTTATGCTAACTTTACATGTACAGTACAATTATGGTATTTTGACGCAGCTGCGCTCTGGTCAGTTAACGCATCTATTGGGGACATAAACAATGCATTTGGAGAAAATGGAACAGCAACATTCACTCCAGGACAAACTTCTGCTTTCGTAACAAGTCCTGGTAATTTGACTTTCGCTTCTCTTTCTCCTGGAACTTCAAACCAAACATCAAGTAACGATCCTCTTTTATTAAACAATACAGGAAATAAG
>Ga0233425_10001338_pt1 | contig 56165 bp, 50 predicted proteins | sample Watercolumn_Towu_2_FD_181712 | JGI IMG/M metagenome (GOLD analysis project Ga0233425, IMG submission 181712) | Freshwater microbial communities from Lake Towuti, South Sulawesi, Indonesia - Watercolumn_Towuti2014_140_MG | ecosystem: Environmental > Aquatic > Freshwater > Lake | place... | reverse complement strand
ATCTTTCGGAGGAGGGCATCGAGGAGCGCGATGCCTGGATGCTCAAGCCCGGCGCGCGCTGGCACGGCTTCGGCAAGCTGGCCAAGGGCTTCAACCTGCTCGACCCGATCAAGGCGACGGTGATCACCCCGGGCCTCGACGTGGATGGCGACTTCGACGACTGGGGCATCCCGGCGGCCATCGTCACCAAATACCTCGCCGAGCACGGCGTCATCGTCGAGAAGTGCGGCCTCTACTCCTTTTTCATCATGTTCACCATCGGCATCACCAAGGGCCGCTGGAACACCATGGTGACCGAGCTTCAGCAGTTCAAGGACGACTACGACAAGAACCACCCGCTTTGGAAGGTGCTGCCGGAGTTCTGCCAGAAGCATCCGCGCTACGAGCGTGTCGGTCTGCGCGACCTGTGCAGCCAGATCCACGACGTTTACAAGGCCAACGACGTCGCGCGCCTGACCACCGAGATGTACCTCTCCGACATGGTCCCGGCGATGCCGCCGGCCGAGGCTTTCGCCAAGATGGCCCACCGCGAGATCGAGCGCGTCGAGATCGACCACCTCGAAGGACGCGTCACCAGCGTGTTGCTCACGCCCTATCCGCCGGGTATCCCCCTGCTGATCCCGGGCGAGCGCTTCAACCGCACTATCGTCCGCTACCTGAAGTTCGCGCGCGATTTCAACGAGCGCTTCCCGGGGTTCGAAACCGATATTCACGGTCTGGTGAAGGACGAAACGAATGGCAGGGTGAATTACTTCGTGGACTGCGTTATGTGATCCCGGCCGGCGCAACAAGACCGCCTTCGGGCGGTCTTTTTTCGACCCGAAATGATGTTAATGTCGCGTGTTAAAAAAACAACATAACTAATTGACAATAAGAAAAAATTATCAAATACTACCCCATCGTATCCACTCGCTGCCGGCATGCGCGTTCTGTTGTTTCTCGGTTTCTTGGCTCTTTCCGTGCTGATTCCCGTCGGGTTGGCGCAGGCGCAGCCGCCTGAAAAACCCGATTTGGCGCGCGCGGAAAGTCTGATCCGCGAGGGCAAGGGGGCGGAGGTCTGGCGACTGCTGTCCCCACACGAGTTCGAATTTGCCGGGCAGGAGGATTTCGACTACTTGCTTGGCGTCGCTGCGCTCGATTCCGGACGGGCCGACCGGGCGACACTGATTTTCGAGCGGGTTCTGGCGATGAACCCGGACCATGCAGCGGCGCGCATGGATATGGGCCGCGCCTATTTCGCTCTTGGCGATTTCCATCGCGCCCGTGGAGAGTTCGAGCAGGTGCGCAACCTCGACGACATGCCGCCGGCAGCACGTCAGACCGTCGACCGCTATCTTGCCGCCATCGAGGAGCGCGCGCCGAGCCGCCGAACCCGGCTGGCGGGTTATGTCGAGGCGGGCATGGGAAGGGACACCAACGTCAATGGCTCGACGGCCTCCGGGTCGATCTACGTCCCGCTGTTCAGCACCACGTTTTCGCTCGGGTCGAGCAGCGTCAAGGCGGCGGACAATTACCTTTCCGTCGGCGGCGGTGCCGAGGTCACGCATGCCATCGGCGGCGGATTCGACCTGTTTGCGGGGGTTGACCTCAGGCAGCGTGCTCACCGGCATTGGGACATCTACGACAGCACCAGCGTCGATTACCGCGCCGGCTTCCAGGCAGTCCACGGCAAGGACACGCTGCGCCTGACGGTCGGCCGCAACGAATATTCCCTCGACCATGCCGACTACCGGCGCATCGGCAGCTTCGGCCTCGAATTGCGCCATGCCTTCGATGCGCGGACGCAGATCATCGGCTTCGGCCAGACTTCCGAGATCAGGTACCTGCAGACCGGCAGCCAGTTTTATAGCTCCATCCAGATGCTCGCCGGCCTGGGTTTCGTGAGGAACCTCGAGGGCAGCGGCAATCCGCTCGTCTTCGGCAGCGTCTTCGCCGGCGACGACATCGCAACGCGGCGTCGCGGCGACGGCGACAAGGAGATTGTCGGAGCCCGCATCGGCTACCAGCGCATGCTGCGCGACGACCTCGACGTCCAGGCGACGCTGTCCGTTCAGAGCAACGAGTATCAGCGCGCCAACCCGCTCTTTAGAGACTACCGCAAGGACGTCCAGTACGATCTGGGCATGGGGCTGAACTGGCGATTCAGCAAGGACTGGTCACTCAAGCCCCAGCTGAACTACACCCGCGCGGATTCGAATTTCAAGATCTACGACTACGATCGCTACGAGCTGTCCCTGACGTTGCGAAAGGATTTCCGCTGAGGGCGTGACGGATGGCACGGAGAGCGGTTAAGCCGGGCGTAGAATGGGCTGAAGCCATGGTGGAGATACGGACATGAGGATGGAAATGAACAGGCGGCTACTGATGGCCCTGCTGTTCGCCTTGCCGCTTCCGGCACTGGCCGAAGCCGGCGCCGTTCAGTTCGTCTCGGGCGAGGTGAAAATCGTGCATGCCGACGGGCGCGAGTTGGCTGCGACCAAAGGCGCCAAGGTGGCCGAGGGAGATACGGTCGTCACGGGTGCGAACGGCAGCGCCCAGCTGCTGATGGCTGACGAGGCGCTGATTGCGCTGCGGCCGGATTCCACGTTGCGGTTCGACACCTATCGCTTCACTGGCAAGGCGGACGGCAGCGAAAAGGGCGTACTCGGCCTGCTCAAAGGCGGATTTCGCACGCTGACGGGGTTGATCGGCCGCGCCAATGCGAGCAGCTATCAGGTACGCACGCCGACCGCGACGATCGGCATTCGTGGCACGGATCACGAACCCTTCTTCATCCCGCCGACCGGTTGGTTGGGCGCGCCCGGCGCCGATCCAGGCACCTACAACAGAGTGAATTCGGGCGGCACCTTTATTCAGACCGAAGGAGGGCGTATCGACCTGGACGCGAACCAGGCGGGTTTCGCTCCCGCCAATCTTCAGGCCCATCCGGTGCGCCTAGACCGCATGCCGGATTTCATGCGGTCATCGCTGATGATGCGCGGCCAGGGGGAGCGGCGCGGGTCGGGCGGACCGCATCGCCCGCATCGACCCGGCGGCCAGATGCCGCCGCCACCGCCCGGCGGGTTTCAGCCGCCGCCGGGTGGTCTGCCTCCTCCACCGGGCGGGCTGCCGCCGCGAAGCGGCGAGATCCCCTTGATCATCGAGCCCCTCGCCGTTGGGGGCAATTTCGGCTTCAATGCCGCGGTGTCCAACAACACCGTCGCGCCCCTGCACTATGCGGCGACGGGAGGCGACAAGAGCGGCAGCTTCTTCGGTAGCGGCGCCGGCATGGTTTTGCCGAACTGGCTTTACATCGAGCTCGACGCCTCGGACCACCCGGCCCTGGTGGCCGACACAGGTGGTGGTTTCCGCTACGCCCGTTCCGCCGCTCCGCTTGCGCACTCCGGCGGGACGACGTTCGTGGACGGCGGTACGCCGGTCGACGTGAAGTGGGGCATCTACGCCGGCGGTGTGATTGTCGACAACATGGGGCCACGCGCCGCCGACTACTTTCATTTCGCAGGGGCGGCGGGCACACCTCCCGCCATCGCGGCGACGTTGACCGGGACCTATACGCTTGCCGGTAGCAATGCCGTCGTCAACGAGAATGGCGTCGTCGGCGGTGCCGTGGCGACAGCGACCATTACGCTCGGCACGCCCGGCACCTTGACGGGATACAGCATCAGTGGCACCGACGGCCAGTCGCGTGCCTTCGCCGGCACCTGCCCCGGTTGTACTGGGGGCGTGTCGCTGGCGGTGTTTGCACAGAACGGCGTTCCGCTCGTGGGCGTCGTCGCCGGTTCCGGCGCGACAGGCAATGCCCATGGAATCGCGGTCGGACCCAGCGGCAGAGGCATGTTGTCCTCCTTCGACCTCATGGGTGGAGGCAAAGCCGTCACCGGTTCTTTCCTTGCCGTGAGATGAGCGCGCGTTGCGGCAGGGTGAGGTTTAGGTTATTCTTTTAGTAGGGAAAACTAGCATTTTCCGTGGCTTGCGAGGTGGTTACATGACAAGAATGAACAGGGTGTGTGCATGCGTAGCGGTGGTTCTGGCGTGTGCCGCGGGGATGGCACGGGCAGATGCGCTGACCGATCAGGCACGAACCCTGCTCGACAAGGGCGACGCGAAGGGCGCTTACGCGCTTTTGTTGCCCCTCGAATCGCAGCGTGCCGGCGAGCCGGATTACGATTTTCTCCTTGGGCTTTCCGCGCTCGAACTGGGAAAGAATACCAATGCGGTCTTTGCGCTGGAACGCTTGATTGCCGTCAACCCGAATCACGTCCGTGCCCGCGCCGAGCTGGCGCGTGCCTATGCGGCACTTGGGGAGAACCAGACCGCGAAGCAGGAGTTCGAAACGGTCAAGCGGCAGGGTGTGCCGCCCGAAGTGGCCGCCACGATCGACCGGTTCCTTTCTTCCATTGCGCGAATCGACGAGCAGGGGCGCACCGTCTGGCGCGGCTTTACCGAGATCGCCTTCGGCTACGACAGCAATACCAATTCCGCCCGCTCGGGGGACGACATCGCCATTCCGTTTTTCGGCGGCCTGGTGTTTCCGCTCGGACCGACCCAGATCAGGCAGCCGAGCGAGTTTGTCAACTTCTCCGCCGGCGCGAACGTGCGTCGGCCGCTCAGCGATGAGTTGGCGCTGCATGCCGGCCTGAGCGGGAACTGGCGCCTCAATACCCGCCATAGAGGTTTCGATGCCAGCCAGTTCGACACCAGCACGCTGGACGGCAATGTCGGCGTCAGTCTGACCCGCGGCAAGGACGTGTATTCGGCCATTTTCCAGGCGAATACCATGTACGTCGGCAGTGAGGGCGCTCATTACCGGGATACCTACGGTGTCACCGGTCAGTGGCAGCACAACTACGATCAGCGCAATCAGGCGACGGGCTATATCCAGGCGTCGCGCATTGACTACCCGGGACAGGAGAATCGCAACGTCTATCGCGGCGTGGTCGGAGCGGCCTACGGGTATGCGCTGCCAGGGTTCAAGACGGTCTTCTATGGCGGCGGCTACCTGGGTTTCGAGGACGATCGCAATGATGCGTCCTACGTGGCCAACCGGCTGTGGGGTTTGCGCGCTGGCCTGCAGCATGAAATCGCGCCGAAATGGCAGTTGCTGGCCAATGCCAGCTATGAAAACCGCCACTACCGCGGCGACGACCCTCTGTTCCTGAAGAACCGCCGCGACGACCAGCTCAATCTGGGCGTTTCACTGCAGTACAAGGTCTATCGTGAGCTGACGCTGTCGCCGCAGTACACCTATACGCGCAACAACTCCAACATTGGCACCAGCGATTACACGCGCCACGTCGTGTTTGTGAGTCTGCGCCACGATTTCTGAGCAGGAGCATTCCATGCCAATTGAATTCAAGCTCAAACCCCAGGCACAACTGCTGTTTGCGATTTCGACGGCTTTCCCGCTCGGGGCCTATGCTGCCGGTGCCGCCACGGTGGATTTCGCCGCCGGCAACGTCACGGCGGTGCAGACGGACGGACGCAGCCGGGCGATTGCCAAGGGCGGTGAAGTCAATGCCGGCGAAATGATCGATACCGGTACCGGTCGTGCGCAGCTGCGCTTCTCCGACGGCGCGCTGGTGTCACTGTCCCCGCAGACGCAATTCCGCATTGACGAATACCAGTTCCGTGGCCAGGCCGACGGCAGCGAAAAGGGCTTCTTCAGCCTCTTGAAGGGCGCCCTGCGAACCATCACCGGTACCATCGGCCGCAGCACTCGCGCAAACTACAAACTCGGCACCACCGTTGCTACCATCGGCATCCGCGGCACGGAGTTTTCGGTCGCCTACGGCAACAGCATCACCGTGACCACCGGTGAAGGGACGGTTGAGGTGTGCAATGCCGGCGGCTGCCTGATCGTGGAATCCGGCCAGTCTGCCCATGTGCAGGATATCAACACCCGGCCGACGCCTACCCGGCAACCGGCGCAGCCTTCGCTGCAGCAGGAGCCCGAGGGGTCACTTCAATTCATCGCCGGCGACCAGCGAACACCGACAGGAGGAGTGCAGTTGGGCCCTCCGCTGCTCTCCGGCACGCCTTACGCTGTGGCCAATGCGGATCCGACATCGAACACGACGGGCGTTTTTGCCGGCTATGACGCGACGTTCGACGCCACCAGCCAGTTGATCGCCTACGGGACGAGCGGCAGCGTCTACAGCGCCGGCACCATCGCGGGCGCCTTCACCGACGGCATCATCGGCTGGGGAAGATGGCAGACCGGACTCGATTCCAGCGGCAACGCGATCACCAACCATCACTATGTCGTGGGCGCGCCGACGCCCTCATCCGATCCGGTCTGGACGAGCGGTGTCACCAGCGCCAGCTACGCCCTGATGGGCTTCACCTTTCCGACACGCACCGATGGTGCGGTCGGAACACAGCCCGTGACGGCATCGCTGACGGTCAACTTCGCCACGCCGACTGCCACTGCGCTGACCCTTGGCGTGCCCTTCGCGGGCGTCAATCACAGCTTTACCGGCACGCTGGCCATCGCCTTTTCCGCGGTGAACCCGACATTTTCCGGATTCCTGGTGGGGGGCAGCGGCGGGGCGTTTACCGGCTTCTTCGCCGGAGCCAACGCGTCCCGCGCGGGGGTCACCTACAAGTTCGACGATGGCGTCGGCTTCGTGCACGGTGGACTGGCGTTCCGGCGCCAATAAAGCCGCGGAGGCATGCAGGCCGATTCGGGCACGACCATCTCGCAGGCCGTCCGCCACCTTCAGGCCGGCCAGCCTGAGCAGGCCCGGGCTTTGCTCGAATCGGCCTGCGATGGAAACGACGCCGATGCGAATACCTGGTTTCTCTACGGCGCCAGCCTGCATCAGTTGGCCAGGCTGGAGGATGCGCTTTCCGCTTTTGCGCACGCAGCGCGGCTGACGCCGGACAATCCTCAGGCTTGGAGCGCCCAGGCCGCTGTTCTGCTGGATATGAAACGGCCCGCCGAGGCGCTCGACGCGAGCAATGCCGCCCTGGCCTTGGCGCCCTCTGATCCGGAAGTCATCCATAACATCGCCTGCGTTCGGGAGGAGCTCGGGCAGTACGATACGGCTCTGGAGGGCTATCAGAGGGCGCTGGAACACGAACCGGGTTATCTGCCGTCTCTGCTCAACCTCAGCTTGCTGCACGCTCGATTTCAGCGGCTCGATTCAGCACAAGCCGCCGCGCGCGAAACCCTCGAGCGCCATCCTGATGAGCCGGAGGCATGGTATGTGTTTGGCGATATCTGCTTTGCGCTGCTGCGTCCAAAGGAGGCCCTGTCGGCCTTCGAGCGTGCGATCGCGTTGAAGCCCTCGCATCTGCCATCCCTCATGGGCAAGGCGATGGCGCTTTCGGGGCTGGCTCGCTTCGATGAGGCATACGAGATCCTGCGTAAGGTGCAGGAAACGGATGCGGCTTTCTACGCAAGCTACAAGAGCCCGCTGCCCGCGGATTATCTGGAAACCTCGTTGGCACGCGATCCGCGGCGGATGTATTGCGCCATCCAGTTCCAGCGCCTCGAGCGCTGCGACTGGTCGGAACGGGGAGCGTTCCAGGATGTTGTCCGCACGCTGATCGCGCATCCGGAGAGATTCCCGCTGCCGCTGAAGGATGTGAGCCTGCCGCATCCGGCCCTGGCACTCGATCTCGATGCCGACGAGAGGCGCGCTCTGGCTGCACAGGTTGCGGAGGGCGTCAAAGCGGAAGCGCAAAGACTGGCATTGCCATTTAAGTCCTCTCGGCCTCCATGCGGGGAGAAACGCCTGCGAATCGGCTATGTGTCGCCGGATTTCCGCCGTCATGCGACTGCCTTTCTTGCGCGCCAGCTGTTCGGGGCGCATGACCGCCAGGGCTTCGAGGTGCTGGCCTATGCCTTGCATTCCGGCGACGGCAGCGCAGTCGAAATGTCTATCCGCAACGGCTGTGACATCTATCGTCAGGCCGCGAATATGGATTCCGCTGCGCTGGTGAGGCAAATCCGCGATGACCGGCTGGACATCCTGGTCGACCTGGCCGGCTATACCCGCCATGCTCGGCCGGAGCTTTTCGCAGCACGCTGCGCGCCTCTGCAGGTCGGCTATCTCGGCTTCCCCGGCACGCTGGGCGGCGACGCGCTCGATTACGCGATCGTCGACGATGTGGTCTGTCCGGACAACCGCGAGCGCTTCTGGAGTGAGTCGCTGGTGCGCCTGCCTGGGACCTATGCGATCTATGACGACAGAACAGCGGTGGTGGCAACCACCACACGCGCTGAACACGGCCTGCCGACAGACGGGTTGGTGATGTGCTGCTTTAATACGGCCTGGAAAATCAACCCTGAGGTCTTTTCCGTCTGGATGCGCCTCTTGCGAAGGCTGCCGCGGTCGGTTCTCTGGTTGTGGAGCGCCAATTCCTTCGTGCCGGACAATCTTCGCCGCGAGGCTCGCCTGGCCGGAGTGGCGCCGGATCGTCTGGTATTTGCCGGACCGCTCGATCATGCGGCCCATCTGGCACGTTATCCCCTTGCCGACCTCTTTCTCGATACCTTGCCCTGCAATGCCCACACCACCGCTGCGGATGCGTTGTGGATGGGCGTGCCGGTCGTAACAGCGCTCGGCGCGCAGATGCAGGGTAGGGTGGCCGCCAGCCTGCTGCGCGCGGCGGAATTGCCCGACTTGATCGCCGGCGGCCTGGCGGAGTACGAAAGCCTTGTCTGTCGACTGGCGACAGAGCGGGGTGTATTGTTGGCCTTCCGCGCCCGGCTTGCCGAATACAGGCGGAGCGGCGCATTGTTCAATACCCGACGCAAGGTGCGCCATCTTGAGAGGGCTTACCGGATGATGTGGGACCGGCATTGCCGTGGGTTGCCCCCGGCCGGTTTCGTCGTGCCGGCGGATGAGGCCGCATGAAATCGCGCATCGCGTTGGTCACGACCTGCATGGGGCGTTTGGCCCATCTGCAGCAAACCCTCCCGGGCATGGCGCAGCAGGCCGACAGCGAATGCATTCTTGTCGATTACGCCTGCCCGGAACACTCCGGCGAATGGGCGGAACGCAATTGTCCGACAGTCAAGGTGGTCAGGACTGAGGGCGCATCCGGGTTCAACCTGGCACGCGCGCGCAATGCAGGGGCGGCGGCGTGTGAGGCCGACTGGCTGTGCTTCATCGATGCCGATGTGCGCTGTGCTCCCGGTTTCGCGGCCGAGGTGTCAAGTCTGCTCGAGCCCGGTTTCTACTACCGGCCGCTTCCGCCCGATACACTGACCTGGGGGACGGCGATTGTGGCTCGGAGCGACTTCGAGCGCGTCGGCGGATATGATGAAGTGATGGTGGGATGGGGCGGGGAGGACGATGACCTGTATGCCCGCCTGCAATTCGCCGGTTGCCGCATGGGTGGATTCCCTGGCCATCTGCTGCAAGGTATTGAACATGGTGATGCCGCACGCGTCCGGCATTACGCCATCAAGGACCGGGAACTCAACCACCGTATCAATGCGCTCTACCTGTGCATCAAGTCCGACATGAGCCGACTGGCAGGCAGACCCGTGCCGCTCGAGATCAGGCGCACACTGTATGCAGATCTCAGCCGGATCATGCCGGAGGCGGATGCCACTAAGACCAGCGCGCAGATGAACATCGACCTGGCGCGGGTGCCGTTCCTGCAAGGTCGCATGCTCGATGTGCGGTTGGAATACACCCTCGGTGCTGCGCCCGGCCCGGCCACGGCCGACAACTTGAAAAACGTGAAACGAGACCGATGATGAGATCAGTTCTTACCTTTCTTGCCCTGCTGGCATTCGCCGGCAACGCGACGGCTGCGGGCAAGGTCGAATTCGTTGTTGGTGAAGTCTCAGCGCAGGCGGCGGACGGCAGTCGACGGACGCTGGCGCGGGGCGCGGAAATTCGACCAGGCGATACGGTAGATACGGGCTCGGGGCGGGCGCAGTTGCGCTTCACGGATGGGGCCATGGTGTCCCTTTCTCCGGGAACGCAATACCGCATCGACGCCTATAAATTCAAGGGGCAGCCCGATGGCAGCGAGAAAGGGTTCTTCAGTCTGCTCAAAGGCGCCATGCGCACCATCACCGGAGCCATCGGAAAGACGGACCGGAAAGCCTATCGGCTCGATACGGCCGTGGCGACCATCGGCATCCGCGGCACGGAGTATGCGGTGGCCTACGGCAACAGCATCACGGCGACGACGAACGCCGGATCGATCGAAGTATGCAACAGCGGCGGTTGCCTGGAGGTTCCGGCCGGGCAGTCGGCCTATGTCAAGGACAGCGCAACCGCGCCTGTCCTGACGACGCGCAGTGCGATGCAGCCGCTGGCGCCGCCGCAGCCGCCCTCTCCGCCCGGTTTTACCGCGGGGGATAACCCTCAAGTAGTTCCGCCGCAGAGCCCGCCGCCCTATCAGCCCCCGTACCAGGGCGCGCCTTGCGGGCGGACCTGCTGACCGGCGATCAGATGCGATCGTAAGTCACGAAGGCGAACGCCAGTCCCCCGGACGAAACCTGCGGCTCGCGCGCCGTTTCGCGCCAATCGCCCGCGTCGATTGCGGGAAAACGGGCATCGCCCGGGAAGTCGCGGCGGATCTCTGTCAGATAAAGCCTGTGCGCCAGCGGCAGCGCCTCGACGTAGATCTGCGCTCCGCCGATCACGAAGATCTCGTCGGTCGTTCCTTCGCATGCGGCAAGGGCCTGCACAAGCGAAGCCACGACTTCGCAGCCCTCGGCCCGGTAGTCGGGCTTGCGCGAAACGATCAGATTGCGCCGTCCTGGCAGAGGGCGGCCGATCGATTCATGCGTCTTGCGGCCCATGACGATAGGGTGACCCAGCGTTAATGCTTTGAACCGTTTCAGGTCCTCGGGTAGCTGCCAAGGCAGCGTGTTGTTGCTGCCGATGACGCCGTTCGATGCCACCGCCGCGATCAACGACAGGCGTGCCGTGCCGTCGTGCCTCATTGATGTGATATCGTAAAAAAGACGAACTGTTGAATTATACCGAGTGAGCAGACTCTACCCGAAATCCTTCTTGCGCCTGATCCTGCTCGGGTTTGGGCTGGTTTCGTTGCCCCTGGTGTTTGCCTTGGGCAACGCCGCCTACAACGTGCAGCACTTGGCGGAACTGAGCGAACGCGCCGTGCGTGAAGCTGCTGTGGCGGCGCGCGCGAGCCGTGAAATGCAGGAAACGCTCACCGGGATGGAACGCGCCCTGCGCCAGTACCTGATCCTCAACGATCGCGGCCTGCTCGAGCATTACCGGCGCCTGCACGAGGAGTTCGTCAGGGCGATGCAGGAATACGCACAGCTGCCGCTGAACGAGGGCCATCGCTCGACGTTGCAGGGTGTGCAGGCGCAAGAACGAAGGATCCTGGCCGAGCTCGATGCCGGCTCGACGATTCCGGCCGACGAGTTTTCCGCCCTTGCCGTACAGACGCGCGAGGTGCTGGCAAGCAGCGGCATGATCATCGATGCCGAGATCGAGCGCCTGCGCTCGACGGCGCTCGATGCGCGAAGCTTGCTGACTTGGCAGTTCCTTGCGGCGATACCGGTTACCCTCGGCATCGCGCTGTGGTTCCGTTCCATCATCTCCAGCCAATTGCAGCAGGTTGACCGCGCCATCCGTGCCATCGGCCGTGCCGAGTATTCGGATGGCATCACCGTGTCGGGTCCGCAGGATTTGGCCTATCTTGGGCGGAGGCTCGATTGGTTGAGGCGGCGGTTGGCGGAGCTGGAAGAGCAGAAAAACCGCTTTCTGCGCCACGTTTCGCACGACCTGAAAACGCCGCTTACCGCCATTCGCGAAGGTGCGCAGCTGCTTGGCGAGGGAGTGCCGGGGCCGCTCAACGAGCAGCAGAAAACCATCATTGACATCCTCGATCAAAACAGCCGCCGGCTGCAGCAACTGATCGAGGAACTGATCAATTATCAGCAGGCGGGCTTCGCCGCCGGCAGCATCGATCCGCACCCGGTCGCGCTCGACGTGGTCTGTACGCAGGTGTTGCGCACGCACCGCCTGGTTGCTGCCGCGCGCGCCATTCGCTTCGAGCGGAAGCTGACGCCCATTCTAGTGGAAGGCGATGCCGACAAGATGCGCGTGGTGGTGGATAACCTGGTCACCAACGCCATCAAGTTCTCACCGCGGGAAGGTGTCATACACGTCGATCTGCACAAGAGCGACGGGTTCGCCGTGCTGGATGTCGTCGACCACGGTCCGGGCGTGGCCGCCGAGGAACGGGAGCGCGTTTTCGAACCGTTCTTCCGCGGCACGCGGGCAAGGCGCGGCACGGTCAAGGGTAGCGGCCTTGGCCTGGCCATTGCGAAGGAATATGTGCTGGCACATCGCGGCAGGATTGAAGTGATCGAGGAGGGCAGGGGTGGCCATTTTCGCGTCAGCCTGCCGATCCGCTGGGAGAAAAAGGATTGACGTTGAAGCATGCATGGATTGCTGCCGCGGTGGCGATAGCAGGTGGGTGCGCGCAATTTCCGTTTGGCGCGCCGACGCCTTCGCCCGCACCGGAGCAAGCCGCCCCCCTGTCCGAGTCGGCACCGGGGCGGGCGGATTTCAGCCAGGAACGCGCGGAAGTAACAGCGTTGCTGGCATACTATCAAGAGCTGCTGGCCATGAATCCCGAGGAGCTGAAGCGGGAATATCAAGCGGTCACTCTGGCTTTTGCGAGGGACAGGGGCGAGTTGAGCCGGATGCGTCTGGCGTTGCTGATGTGCGTCCCGGCGGCGCCCTGGCGCGACGATGCGAAGCTGCTTGCGTTGCTGGACGGTGCGCTGACGCGCGGCATGCCGCACGAGTCGCCCCGCCGCCAGTTCATCGTGCTGCTGCAGAAGGTGGTCGCCGATCGGCAGAAGGAGCAGAAGCGCGCGGACGAACTGCAGCAGAAGCTGGATTCCCTGATGAATATCGAGCGCAGTTTGCGCAGGGGGCAGGCAAGATAAGATGAGCGAAACGAAGGCACGTATTCTTCTGGTCGACGACGATCGCGACCTGCTGAAGCTGATATCCCTGCGCCTGACGGCGGCTGGTTACGCGGTGCAGACCGCCGAAAGCGGCGCGCAGGCGCTGGCCCAGCTGGCGGTTGCGCGCGCGCAGCTCGTCATCACCGACCTGCGCATGGAGGGCATGGACGGCATGGCCTTGTTCGATCGCATTCATGCCGCCATGCCGACGCTGCCGGTGATCATCCTGACCGCGCACGGCACCATTCCCGATGCCGTCGCGGCAACCCGCCGCGGCGTGTTCAGCTTTCTCACCAAGCCGTTCGACGGAAAGGATCTGCTGGCTCAGGTCGAGAACGCGCTGCGGCTGTCCGGTGCTGCCGAGTCGATCGGCGAACCGGAGGCTTGGCGGGCGGCCATCGTCACGCGCAGCCAGCGCATGGAGGAAGTGCTGCGCCAGGCCAAGCTGGTAGCCGGGTCCGATGCAAGCGTGCTGATTTTCGGCGAGTCGGGCAGCGGCAAGGAACTGCTGGCCCAGGCGATCCATCTTGCCAGCGCGCGGGCCAAGGGGCCTTTCATGGCTGTCAATTGCGCGGCGATCCCGGAGCATCTGCTTGAGAGCGAATTGTTCGGCCATGCCAAGGGAGCTTTTTCCGGTGCGATTTATGCCCACCGCGGCCTTTTCCAGGCGGCCCAGGGCGGTACCCTGTTCCTCGATGAGATCGGTGACATGCCGCTTGCCCTGCAGGCCAAGCTGCTGCGCGCGTTGCAGGATCGCAGCGTACGGCCGGTCGGCTCGACCGAGATGGTGCCGATCGACGTGCGGGTCATTTCTGCCACGCATCGCGATCTTTCTGAGAGCATTCGCAGCGGCGCCTTTCGTCCCGATCTCTACTATCGCCTCAATGTGGTGTCGCTGGCGTTGCCGCCCCTGTCCGACCGGCGTGAAGACGTTCCGTTACTGTGCGCCCATTTCGTCAGCCAGTTGGCGGTGCGTTACGGCAAGCCGGCGCGCACCTTTGCTCCTGAGGCCATGGAACTATTGGTCAATGCGTCCTGGCCGGGAAACGTTCGACAACTGCTGAATGTGGTCGAACAGACCGTCGCCCTGTCCACCTCGCCGCTGATTCCGGCCACGCTGGTGCAGCAAGCCTTGCGGGACGACAACACCATGATGGTATCGCTCGACGAAGCGCGGCGCGCCTTCGAACACGACTATCTGGTCCGCCTGCTGCGCACGACGGAAGGGAACGTCACCCAGGCGGCGCGCATGGCACAACGAAACCGCACCGAGTTTTATAAGCTTCTGCAAAGACACGATCTCAGTCCAGGCTTCTTCAAGTCGGATAAAACCGAAAAAGCCTGAGCACCTATCGGCGTCGATTGTTGTCGCTTACAGACGACAATTCAATTTCGCGTAAATTCATTCAATTAGCCTCCATAGACGACGATCCCGTCGTCGACGCCCGACAAATCCATTGCCGTCGCCCGGTTCATTCGACCGGTGTAAGTGGCCTTTCCGTTGTTTCTAAAGAACAAAAAAATCAGGCACGGCCTTTGCATAGAGGAATGCAAAACGTGCCAGTGGCACGCAGTAGTGATTGAGCGGAAATGATGAAAGGTTTTCGAACGCCGGCCGCCCGTAAGACAGGGCGCTTCTACCCACGGGGATCGGTCCTGAGCCAACCGATTGCACCCTGTCTGCGCCGGCTTCTTTTTACACGAGAGGTGACGACATGGAACGCCTGATGCACGAAACAAGGGAAACCTTTGTGACCCTCATGATCGTCTCCTGCATGGCAACCGGAATCATCGGCGCGGTGTACTACACGCTGGGTCCGGATGGCTGGTTCGTCGGCCTGGTTCGCGGCATGCTGCAGGATCCCAATCTGGCGACGCTCGCGGCCCTTGCCGCCGTGATTGGCGTGATCGCACTGGCAAAGCGGATACTGGATCGCAGCACCAGTTCGACGCTCAACAATCTCCTCGTCGGCGCGGTCGGCCTGGGCGGTTTCGTTATTCTCCTCCAGGGCGCGCGCAGCTTCATCGGCTAGCCGCCGCCTTTCTTTTTTTCGGCGCCAGCGAGGCGTAGACGGCGCCATACGCGGCAGCGGCCTTGCTCCAGCTGAAGTCCAGCACCATCCCGTTTCTTTGCAATTTGTGCCAGAGAGGCTTGTCATGCCATGCGGTGACGGCGCGCCGAATGGCCTCGAGTAGGGCCGGCGCCGTCGACGGCTGGAACTTGAACCCATTGGCGGTTCCATCGGCGAGCGCGGTGTCGGTGCAGTCGACAACCGTGTCGGCCAAACCGCCGGTGTCGCGCACGACCGGCGGTGTTCCGTAGCGCAGGCTGTACATCTGGTTCAGGCCGCAGGGCTCGAAGCGCGATGGCATGAGGAAGACGTCCGCCCCGGCTTCGACCAGATGGGCAAGCCCGTCGTCGAATCCGATATGCACCGAAAACCGTCCCGGGTGGCGCCGCGCCAACGCCATGAGTGCCTGTTCCAGGCCCTTGTCACCGGTGCCGAGCAGTACGAGTTGGGCGGGCATGCTGGCGATCTCGTCGCCGATATCCAGCAACAGGTCGAGTCCCTTCTGCTGTGTGATGCGGCAGACAGCGCCCAGAACAGGCGAGGAAGCCTCGTCCGCCAGCCCGAAACGCTGCCGCAGAGCCGTCCTGTTGGCTTCCTTGCCTTTCAGATGGGCGAACTCGTAGCGCCGCGGCAGATACGGGTCCGTGGCCGGGTTCCAGGTCTCCATGTCGATTCCGTTGAGAATCCCGGTGAGGTCCTTGCTCCGCCAGCGCAAGAGGCCTGAGAACCCATAGCCGAACTCCTCGGTCTGAATTTCCGCCGCATAGCGCGGACTGACGGTTGTGATGCGCCGCGCATAATGCAGGGCGGCCTTCATGAAGGACAACTGTCCCCAGTATTCGACCCCGTCCACGGAATACGCCTCTGCAGGCAGCCCCAGTGGCGCCAGCGTATCAGCCGGAAAGATGCCTTGAAACGCCAGGTTGTGAATCGACATGACCGTTTCGGCTTTTCCGCCCTCCATGAAATGCAGGTAGGCCGGCGCCAGTCCGCAAGGCCAGTCGTTGCAGTGCAGGATGTCCGGATGCCAGCGCAACGGACTGCTGTCGCCGCTCAACTGGGCGGCGACCCAGGAGAGCAGACCGAACCGCATTGCGTTGTCGGAGAAGTCGTTGCCGTAGATGTCGAGGTAGGCCGTGCCCTCGCGCAAAAAATAGGCGGGGCAATCAAGCAGCAGCAGTGGCACGCCGTGCGCCGTCCTGGCCTCGAGCAGTTGCGCCGGGTGCAGCGCGCCGTCCGGATGAGGAAACTCGGCGATCGCTTTCACTTTGGGAAAGGCGGCATGCAGCGGGGGGTAGGCCGGTACCAGAATACGGACATCCATGCCGGACTGGTGCAGCGCTTCTGGCAGGGACCAGGAGATCTCCCCCAGGCCGCCGCTTTTCATCCATGGGGCGAGTTCGGGTGTGACAAAGAGGATTTTCATGCTAGTTCCGGCGACCGGGGAAGCCTAATCGGCCGCCGGCTAAAGCCAAATCATCATGCCCATTTCGAAAGGATGGGTCAGCATTTCGTGATGAGGGTAGGCTCTCACGCGATACTCGATCTTGCCGCAGTATTCGGGCGTCAGGTCGAGGACATAGAGCTGCTCGCCATTCTCAAGTTGCCGCTCATGGCGGAAGCGGTAGCTGCGCGCCTTTTTCGGCTGGTTGCCGCCGGCCGGCCGACCAAAGAGCAACTCGACCACGATGTCTCCAGGCTGCAGGCCGTCGAGTTCGATGGCAACCTCGAAACGCAGGCTGTTGCCGAAGCCGATGCGCCGCTTCGGCGTATCGAGGCGACGCATCGATATGCGGGGCCAGGCAGCCCGCACACGGGATTTCCATTGGGCCACGGCACGGGCGCCGGCGTAGCTGTCCTGAGAATAGTGGCGCCACTGCTGCGCCGCAGGCACATAGAAGCGCGAGAGGTAATCGGAGAGCATGCGCGTCGAGTTGAAGCGCGGCAGCAGCGTGGCAATCGAGTGTTTGGCCATTGCCACCCAGCCGGGCGAATAGCCCATGGGCCCCCAGTTGTAATAGAGCGGGATCACGCTGTCTTGAAGGATTTCGTAGAGGGTGCGCGACTCCTCGCGATTGCGCCGCGCTTCGTCTAGCGTGTCGGAGGCCGGCTTGATGGCCCAGCCGTTCTTGCCGTCATAACCCTCGCCCCACCAGCCGTCAAGGACCGAGAGATTGGGGACGCCGTTCATGGCCGCCTTCATGCCCGAGGTGCCGCAGGCTTCGAGCGGAAATTGCGGGTTGTTCAGCCAGACGTCGACGCCGGAGACCAGGCGCCGCGCGAAACGCAGGTCGTACCCCTCTACCACCAGGATCTTGCCCTCGAACTCAGGCATGTGCGCAACTTCGGTGACGCGGCGAATGAGTGCCTGGCCGGGATGGTCGGCGGGGTGCGCCTTGCCGGCGAAAAGAAACAGAACGGGGCGCTTCGCGTCGCCGAGGATCTCGCGCAGCCAGTCGAGATTCTCGAACAGCAGGGCAGCGCGCTTGTAGGTGGCGAAGCGGCGTGCAAAGCCGATGGTGAGGACGTTCGGATTGTCCGGGTTGGCCAGCTTCAGCAGGCGGTCGAGGTGGGCTTCGGAACCATGGTTGCGCGCGTGTTGCTCGGAGATGCGGTGGCGCACGAGATGCAGCATCTGTGCCTTGAGCGACTGGTGCACGCTCCAGAACTGGTGGTCCGGAATGGTGTGGATGCCTTCCCAGCAGCTCTTGTCGGTGATGCGCTGACTCCAGCCGGGCCCAAGGAAGCGATCGAACAGTTCGTTCCATTCGCTGGAGAGGAAGGTCGGCACGTGCACGCCGTTGGTGACGTGGGTGACGGGGTTGTCCTCCGCCTCGATTTGCGGCCAAAGGCTGGAGAGGATGCGAGCCGAAACGTTGCCATGGATGCGCGAGACGCCGTTGTGGAAACGCGAACCGCGCACCGCCAACGCCGTCATGTTGAACTCGTGTCCGCCCGGAACGCGACCCAGCGCCAGCAACTGCTCGATGGACACCTGCAGTTCCTTGCATGCGTGTTCGAAGTAACGCCGGATCATATCCTCGCTGAAATGGTCGTGGCCAGCAGGAACGGCGGTGTGCGTGGTGAACACCGTGTGCACGGCCACCGCCTCCACGGCGGCGGCGATTTCGATGCCCTGTGTCGTGAGATGGCGGATGCGTTCGAGGATCATGAAGGCGGCGTGACCCTCGTTGATGTGCCAGACGGTCGGTTTGAGCCCCATCGCCACCAGCGCCCGCACGCCGCCGACACCAAGGATGATTTCCTGCTCGATGCGCGTGGTGCGGTCGCCGCCGTAAAGGCGGTGGGCGATGTCGCGGTCGTGCGCATTGTTCTCCTCGAGATCGGTATCGAGCAGGTAGAGCGTGACGTGACCGACGCGCGCCTGCCAGACCTTTACGGCGACGTCGCGATCCGGCATGTCTACTTTGACGCGCAGGTCGCTGCCGTCCTCCTTCAATACAGGCGAAATCGGCAGATCATCGAAATCGGTGTCCCGATAGACCGCATGTTGCGTGCCTTCGCTGTCGATCGTCTGGTGGAAATAGCCCTGGCGGAAGAGCAGCCCGACGGCGACGAAGGGCATGCACAGGTCGCTCGCCGCCTTGCAATGGTCTCCGGCGAGGATGCCGAGGCCACCGGAGTAGATCGGCAGGCTTTCGTGGAAGCCGAACTCGAAGCAGAAGTAGGCGACGAGGTCGTTGTGGCGCAGATGCTGGGCGCCGTTGCTGCGGTTCGGCGCGTTGTGGTAGGTGTCGTAGGCCGAGAGCACGCGCGCGTAGTTGCCGAGGAAAACGGGGTCGTCGGCGGCGTCGAGCAGGCGCTGCTGGTCGACGCGCTTCAGGAAGGCCTTCGGGCTATGGCCGACCGAGCCCCACAGGCTCGGGTGCAGGCGCGCGAACAGCGTGCGCGTCGGCCGGTCCCAGCTGTACCAGAGATTGTTGGCGAGCTCCTCCAGCCGCGCCAGGCGCGCCGGCAGCTGCGGATTGACTTCGAGATGGAATGGGGTGCCGGGCATGGTCAGCGTTTAGGCAATCGTCACGTCTTTAGAGAGATACACGTTCTGGATGGCGTTGAGCAGCGCGACGCCTTCCTTCATCGGCTTCTGGAAAGCCTTGCGGCCGGAGATCAGGCCCATGCCGCCGGCGCGCTTGTTGATCACCGCTGTGCGCACCGCCTGGGCGAGATCGCCGGTGCCCTTCGACTCGCCGCCGGAATTGATCATGCCGGCGCGGCCCATGTAGCAGCAGGCCACCTGATAGCGCGTCAGGTCGATCGGATGATCCGTGGTGAGTTCCGAGTACACCTTGGAACTCGTCTTGCTGAATTTCAGCGCGTTGAAGCCGCCGTTGTTTTCCGCCATCTTCTGCTTGATGATGTCCGCCTCGATGGTGACGCCGAGGTGGTTGGCCTGGCCTGACATGTCCGCCGAAACGTGGTAGTCCGTGTCGCCCTGCTTGAAGGCGCTGTTGCGCAGGTAGCACCAGAGGATGGTGGCCATGCCCAGCTCGTGGGCACGCTTGAACATCTGCGACACCTCCCAGATCTGGCGGCGCGATTCGGGTGAGCCGAAGTAGACCGTCGCGCCCACCGCGCAGGCGCCCATCTCGAAGGCCTGCTCCACGTCGGCGAACAGCGTCTGGTCGTAGGTGTTCGGGTAGGAGAGGAACTCGTTGTGGTTGAACTTCACGATGAAGGGGACCTTGTGCGCGTACTTGCGCGACACGGCGCCGAGCACGCCGAGCGTCGAGGCGACGCCGTTGCAGCCGCCCTCGATGGCCAGTTGCACGATGTGCTCGGGATCGAAGAAATCCGGGTTGGGCGCGAAGGAGGCGCCGGCCGAGTGCTCGATGCCCTGGTCCACCGGCAGCAGCGACAGGTAACCCGTGCCGCCGAGCCGGCCATGGCCGAGCAATGCCTGCAGGTTGCGCAGCACCGCCGGCTTGCGGTCGGATTGCGCCACGACGCGGTCGATGAAATCCGGGCCAGGCAGGTGCAACCGTGCCTTCGGTATACCGCGGCATTCGTGCTTGAGCAGCTTGTCGGCTTCCTCGCCGAGGAGTTTGACGATGTCAGTCATGTTGTCCTCCTGTATTCGCGCCTGACGCCATCTTACTACCACCGCGGTCCGGCAGCATTGTCAGATGGCGCCTCAGGAATTCGTCGAATTGATCCACCCATTCAGAACGCATGAAGAGAAATCCGTCGTTATGCGATCCGGCCAGTTCGAGCCACTGTTTGCGGACCTGAGCTGCATCGAACAGGCGACGGCCGTGGGAAACGGGAACGATTTCGTCCTGCGGGCTGTGCGCCACCAGCAGCGGACTGCGCGAGGCCAGCACCGCGCCGAGCGTGTCGTAGCGGAAGCGGGTGAGCCGCCGCGCCGGCAGGAAAGGATAGAGGTCGGCTGCCAGATCCGGTGCCGAGGTAAAGGCCGAGTGCAGCACCAGCGCGCCGGGCGAGACACGCGCTGCGAGGTGGGCGGCGACGGCGCTGCCGAGCGATTCGCCGAACACCACGATGCGTTCCGGCGGAATCCGGCGGGTTTCAGTCAGGTGGCGCCAGGCGGCTTCGGCATCGGCATAGGTACCGGTTTCTGAGGGCGTGCCGGTCGACGCGCCGAAGCCGCGGTAGTCGATGAGCAGAACGGAAAGGCCCAACCGCTGGAACATCGGCAGCCATTCCAGGCGGTGCACGATGCTGCCGGCGTTGCCGTGCAGGAACAGGACTGTGGCGCGCGCTTTCTGCGCCGGCACGAACCAGCCGTGCAGCGTCTCGCCGTCGCCGGTTGTGATGCGCACGTCCTCGAAGGCGAGGCGCATCCGGGCCGGTGTAGCCCTGTCGCCGCGGCCCATCTCGGGAAAATAGACGAAGCGCGACTGAAAGACGAAGAGCAGCGCGGCGAGCGCGAGATAGGCGAGAGCGAGGCCGAGCAGGAGCGTGCCGAGCAGCCGCATGGGTGGCGCTACCGGTGAGCAACGATTTCCAGGGACAAAGTCAGTTCCTGCAGGACGGCGTCGATCGGCCAGGAGAGGGTGAGACTGGCGGCCTGCATGATCTTCTCGAAGCCGGCCTCCGACTGTGAGACGGTGTGGTGCGGGCGTGCCTGAATGTCCACCGGCCGGCTCGTACCGAGGACGAGACTGCCGCCGAGCGCGCCGTCGTCCAGCGTCAGCCGCTGCACGCCGGTAAGGTCCAGCGCCTGACCGAAGCCGCAGGGAATGCTGCCGTCGGCGAGAATGTAGCGGCCGCTGTAGCCGTCGCAGCTGGGCATGGCGAGATTCAGCTCGACCGAGAAGCGACCGCCCGGCACGTCGCGCAAACGATAGCTGACCTGAAGCGCGCGGCCGGCCAGGGCGATGGTCTTGGCGACCTCGCCGCCATCAAGCGGCGCAGTGAAGGCGGCGCTCATCAATGGCGCCTTGAACGCGCCGGCGGCGTAGTGCGGCCAGGCCGTCGCGCCGTCGAGGCGATGCCAGGCATCGAGAAACAGGCGGCGCGGCCGCGCGTCCGGCGCCGCGTCGGCGGGACTGACTTTGTCCTTGAAGGCGACGCGGTCGTGGGCCGACGCGATGCCTTCGCCCGGGCCCCCAGCCTGCGGCGCGGCGTTCAGCTTGTGGTAGTAATGCTCGGCGCGCTGCGTCAGCACGTCGCCGAAGTTGTGGGCGAGGGTGTAGGCGTCGAGCTCGCACACGGCGGCGTGGGCGTCGAGCTTCACCACCGCCTGAGCGTCGGCGTTGCAGAGGTAGAGCTCGCGCACGCCGTCGAAATCGGCATCGCTCGTGGCAAGCGGCGGTCGCGGCGCGACGGCGTCCAGCGCCGCTTCCAGCGCCACCAGGTTGCGCCACACCTCGCGCCGCAGGTGCGGCAGGTAGAGGCCGCCGAACAGGCCGTGCCAGTAGGCGTCGTTGGCCTGGGCGCGGTAGAGGCGCTCCGTGAGCGCGGCCATGCGGCCGCCCGTCGGAAGCGCAGCCAACCGGTCCGAGAGCGCCAGCATGCGCTTGTGCATCCAGTTGGCTTCCGGGTAGCGCATGAAGAAATTCTTCCAGGTGCCGCCGCGCACGAACGGCTTGCTGGCCTCGTAGCGCCCGGCCTGTTTCTCCCGTGCCACCAATTCGTCGTAGACCGCCGCTGCGGGTGCCGGCAGGGCCCATTCGTTCATCTCGATGTAGGACGTCGTCGGCAGATAGATGATGCCGCGCGTGGGCTGGCGGGCGTGAAAGTCGCGGTAGGTTTCGGTGCGGATCAGTCGGGAGGCCAACACGCCCTCGATGAACTGCTCCAGCCAGCGCTTCTCGTATACCCACTCCCAGGTCTCCGGCCAGATGCCGAACTTCTCGATGTCGTCGAAGTAGACGGCGGCGCGGTGGCCGTCGCGGGCGAGGCCCTCCAGGTAGGCAACCGCATCGGCGGCGGGGGAGAAGGGCAGGCGGTAGCGCAGCTGTTCGGAGATGGGGAAGAGGTCGATGGCGCGGCCGTCCTCCTCGGTGGTGTAGAAGCCGTCGAGTTCCTCGGCCGGCTTGCCGGTGCACAGGAAATGGTAGTCGTCCACCGTCACGTACTTCATGCCGCAGTCGGCCAGCGCCGGCACCACCGTCGGGATGTAGACACGCTCGGTCAGCCATGCGCCTTCGACGCGGGCGCCGAAGCGCTGCCTGAGCTTGTCGGTGAGGGCGTTCAGCTGGCCGATGCGGTCGCGCTGCGGGATGGCGGCCAGCACGGGCTCGTACTCGCCGGCGCCGAAGAGCTCGACCTGGCCGCGCGCCACCATCTCCCTGAGCAGCGTCATGTCCGCCGGGTGGCGCGCCAGCAGCCAGTCGAGCAGCCAGCCCGAGAAGTGGGCGGCGAAGCGGAAGTCGGGATAGCGATGCAGGGTGAGCAGGAAGGGCCGGTAGCAGCGCTGGTGCGCTTCTTCGAGCACGGTGTCGAAGTTGCCGACCGGCTGGTGCGCGTGCACGCCGAGCAGAAGGGAGATCGGTTCTGTCATGATTGGATGTGGCGTTGTCGAATCGTGTCAGCTGGCGCGGCGCATGGTGCCGCCGCCCTCGGGCGAGCCGCCGCCGCTCGATATGGGGGCGGCAAGCTGGGGCGGCGCCGCAAGCCGCAGCAGCCGGTAGAGCAGGGTCAGATTGGCGCGGAATAGCGCGTCAAAGCTCGTTACCGCCTCGCGCGGGTTATAGTCGCCAAACCACCAGAACCAGTCCGAGCCTTCGCACACCGCCAGCTGGGCCTCGGCCGCTTGCCTTGCGGCTTCGTCGAGCCGGTCGCTGGACATGACCAGATCATACGCCTGCTTGGCGGCGCAGAGCAGATCCCAGGCGCGATTCTTGTCGGCATCGCCGATCCAGGTGGAAAAAGTGCCGTACACCCAGCTGCCCGCCACGAGGCGCGGCAGCGTTTCGCAGCGGTCGGGATGGCGGGCAAGCCAGTCGGCGCAGGTAGTGGTCTCGATCCAGGGCTGCTCGGCGATGAGGCCGTACAGGTCCTCGAAGAAATAATAGCCGTTGTAGGGATAGTGCTCCCAGGCGTTTTCGCCATCGAGGATGACGCAGACCAAAGGCGTCTCGCCCGCCGGCGCAGCATCACGGATGCGGATCAGCTGGTCGACGAAATGCTGGGCAGCGTCGCGCCCATGCCACTTCGCGTACTCGAAGCCGATCAGGTCGGACAGATGCTCGTCGCGGAAGAAGACGGCAATGCCCGGTGCGGTGTCGAAGCGCCACGGCTGAGAGAGCGGATTGCCCGGCGCTGCGGCGCCGCTCTCGCGCAGGCTGTGGGCGAGCACGCTGCGGCTCGAGGCGGTCCAGCGGCAGCCTTGGGCGGCAAGCTGCTGCAGCAGGGCATTCGAGAGGGCCCCCTCGGCCGGCCACATTCCCACCGGTTCGCTGCCGAAGCGTCGCGCATGGCTTTCCCGCGCCAGGGCAATGTGGCGATCGACGCGGGAGCGCCCGCCGGGATAGAAGTGCGCTGCCGGGAGCGGCAGATCGGGCTGGGCTTCGCGGGCCGAGCCGAAATCGAGGAGCAATGGCGCCAGCGGGTGCGTGTCCGGCGTCGCCGAGAGTTCGATCTGGCCGCGCTGGGCGAGGTCGCGGTAGCGCGGGATCAGGCCGCGCATTGCATTGCCCATCAGGTCGAGCAGGCGGCGGCGGTCCTCCGCCGTGAACCCTTCCCCCTTGGTCATCAGTTCCGCCAGGAGGGCGCGGCTGCGCCGCTCGGTCTCGCCGGTCCACACGAGGTGGTACCACACCAGCAGGTCGGCGAAGAAAGCGCCGGAAAGATAACCGACGTTATCCCGCCCTTCGCCTTCCAGGAAGCGGTAGAGGTTGCGCAGGCGCTCGAAGCGGGGATAGGGCGCGATCATGCGCGCATGGTTGCCGGGAAAGCAGGTCTCGAGCAGCAGGTGGCGCTCGTTCGCGTCGAGCCGGTCGAGGGATTCGCGCGCCAGCAGGCGCAGCAGCGGATCGCTGAACGCCCCGCTGTCGAATTGCCGCACGTAGTCCTCGATCTGGTCCAGCAGCACGGGCACGAAGTTCACCACGGCGCGCACCTTCGGGTGGCGTTCCAGGTGGGCCGCCATGTCCGTGTAATCCTTCAGGGCGTGCAGGTAGGTCCACGGCTTTCGGAATTCGCCCGTGACGTGGTCGCGGTAATCCGGCTGGTGCATGTGCCAGAGGAAGACCAGCTCGATTTTTTTTCCGGCATCCATGGAGCTTGCCGACGTCGGATCACCTCACCCGGTGCACCTGCTGGCCGAGCATTTCCGGCGTGACGAGGGTGACACCCTTCTCCGTGACGTGGAAGCGTCGCGCGTCCTCGTCGCGGTTGACGCCGATCTGCATGCCGTCCGGGATGCGGCAGCGCTTGTCGATGATGGCGCGGCGGATGACGACGTTCCTGCCGATGCGCACCTTGGGCAGGATCACCGCGTCCTCGACCACGCTGCGGTCCTCGACGCGCACGCTGGAGAAGAGCAGCGAGCGCTTGACGGTGGCGCCGCTGATGATGCAGTCGCCCGAGACCATGGAATCGATGGCCATGCCGCGACGGTCCGCGTCGTCGAAGACGAACTTGGCCGGCGGCAATTGCTCCTGATAGGTCCAGATCGGCCAGCTCTCGTCGTACAGGTTCAGTTCCGGCGTGACGCGGATGATATCCATGTTGGCTTCCCAATAGGCGTCCACCGTTCCGACATCGCGCCAATAGGGCTGGCCTTCTTCGCCGCCGACGCAGCTTTCCGAGAAGTCGTGGGCGAAGACGCGATAGCGCTGCACGATGTGCGGGATGACATCCTTGCCGAAGTCGTGCGAGGAATTCGGGTCGTCGCGGTCGCGCGCAACCTGCTCGAAAAGAAAGTCGGTATTGAAGACATACACGCCCATGCTGACGAGGGCGCGATCCGGCTTGCCGGGAATCGCCTCGGGATCCTTGGGTTTCTCCGAGAATCGCGTGACGCGCCAGTCCTCGCTCACGCTCATCACGCCGAAAGCGCTCGCCTCATCGCGCGGCACCTCCATGCAGGCCACAGTAAGGTCTGCCTGCTCGGCGACATGAAAGGCGAGCATGCGGCCGTAGTCCATCTTGTACACATGGTCGCCGGAGAGGATGAGGATGTACCTTGGATGATTGCGCCGCAGCATGTCCAGGTTCTGAAAGACCGCGTCGGCGGTGCCTCGGTACCATTCCTCGCCCATCTGCTGCTGCGCCGGCAGCAGGTCGATGAACTCGTTGAGCCGCCCGTCGAGAAAACCCCAGCCGCGCTGCAGGTGATGGATCAGGCTCTGCGATTTGTACTGGGTGGCGACGCCGATGCGGCGGATGCCGGAATTGATGCAGTTCGAGAGGGTGAAGTCGATGATGCGGAACTTGCCTGCGAAGGGAACGGCCGGCTTTGAGCGCCAGTCTGTGAGTTGTTTGAGCCGGCTACCTCGACCTCCGGCGAGCACCAGTGCAAAGGCATCCCGCGTCAGCTGGCTGACGAAGCGCGGCCCTTGCCCGCCGCGGGTGATGCTATAGACCTGCTTGATGGCCTGGCTTTCTTCTTGCATGCGTCTCCCTTTCGAACTCGCAATGGGCGGGCAAGCAGCCCGCGCATTGCATACGCGACATTTTTTAAGTTTAGGCCGGAATGAGCAAGCCCGCGGTCGACAAAAAACGCCCCCGTTGCATTATGCAATGCAACCCGGCAGAAAGAACAATGATGCGGTAACGGCGCCTCAGCCAGCGCCGCGCGAGTCCAACAGTGCGTCGATTTCCGCCTCGGCTTCGATCCAGTCCGCCAGTTCGCAGCCCTCAACGAAGCCGCGCCTTTCGGCCTTGAAGTAGGCGGCCTCGGCGACATAGCGATTTCGATCTTCGGGGGAAATGCTGCCCGCCCTGCGGGTCTTCGATCGGCTGCGCGGCGCCGGGGGGCGGGCGACGGGGGCATCCTTTGCCGCGCGTTTGATCGGCTTGCCGGGCGTTGCAGCCATGCGTGTGGGCATAGAACCTCCTCCTAAATGGTTGAAGGTGTTCTTCTTAGCTCTTTGTTTGAAGATACGCCACGCCTATGACAAGTCGTTGACAGCGGTCAAGCATTCGTCTGGATGTGCGCTGCAGCAATCGCGAATGCGCCGAGCAAGCCGAGCCGTTCCTCAGTAATCACCCGGATGGGGAAGCCGTCCATCAGGCCGGCGTGGGCGCCGCGCGTGCGGAACGCTTGGACGAAGCCTCCCTGCCGCAGATGGGGCAAAATCTTGGGGGCGATGCCGCCGCCGATGTAGACACCGCCGCGCGCCATGAACAGGAGGGCGAGGTCGCCGGCAAAGGCGCCATAGGCCGCGATGAACGTATCGAGCGCCCGCCGGGCGCGCGGGCTGTCGGCAGCCGCCGCGACAATGGCCGCCGCGTCGGCAAGCGCCGCACCGGGCGGACTGACTTTTTCCAGGCTGTCGTAGATGGCGACGAGGCCCGAGCCGGATATGACGTTTTCCGCCGTGACGCGCCCGCCGGGCCGTGCAAGGTGCCGCCAAACAGCGAGTTGATCCTCGTCGGCGGGCGAAAAGCCGATGTGTCCACCCTCTCCGCCAATGGTGCGCCAGCCCGGGCCCTCGGGCAGCAGGGCGGCGACGCCGAGTCCGGTGCCGGCGCCCACCAGCAGTCGCGGGGCGCCATCGATCACGCGGCCTTCCTGCAAAGTGACCAGATCGCCGTCCCGCAACGCCGCCACACCCTGTGCGGCGGCAATGAAGTCATTGACCACGGTGACAGCGCCAATGCCGAATGACTCGGCCAGCGCTCCTCCGTCAATGATCCAGGGCAGGTAGGTGACCTTGGCGCGGTTGTCCTCCACCGGGCCGGCTATGCCGAAGCCGGCGGAGACGATGCCATGTTCGACGCCGGCCTCGGCCAGGAAGGCGCGCAGCAGCGCGGGAAATTCGTTCCAGTCGCGACTCGGGTAGCGGCGCTCGCAGATGATGCCCTGGCTGTCGGCCAGCGCCAGCAGGGTCTTGGTGCCGCCGACATCCCCGCCCAGGATCATCACATCACACGGCGACGGGGGCGGAAATATGGGGGTGCGGTTCGTAGCCTTCCAGCGTGAAATCCTCGAAGCGGAAGGCGAAGAGGTCGCGTACTTCCGGATTGATGCGTAGCCGCGGCAGGGTGCGCGGTTCGCGCGCTAGCTGCAGGCGTGCCTGCTCGAGGTGGTTGGTGTACAGATGCGCGTCTCCCAGCGTGTGCACGAATTCGCCCGGCCGGTAGCCGCATACCTGCGCCACCATCAGCGTGAGCAGGGCATAGGAGGCGATGTTGAAGGGCACGCCGAGGAAGATGTCGGCGCTGCGCTGGTAGAGCTGGCAGCTGAGCTTGCCGTCGGCGACGTAGAACTGGAACAGCGCGTGGCAGGGCGGCAGTTTCATGTGCTCGATGTCGGCCGGGTTCCAGGCGGTGACGATGTGGCGGCGCGAATCGGGGTTCTTCTTCAGGCCGTCGACGAGTTGCGCAATCTGGTCGATGACGCGGCCGTCGGGCGCATGCCAGGAGCGCCACTGGTAGCCGTACACCGGGCCGAGGTCGCCGTTGGCGTCGGCCCAGTCGTCCCAGATGGAGACGCCGTTCTCCTTCAGGTAACGGATGTTGGTGTCGCCCTTCAGGAACCAGAGCAGCTCGTGAATAATCGATCTCGTGTGCAGCTTCTTGGTGGTGAGCAGGGGGAAGCCTGCCGCCAGGTTGAAGCGCATCTGCCAGCCGAAGACGGAGAACGTGCCGGTGCCGGTGCGATCGCTTTTCGGATGCCCGTGCTCGAGCACGTGGCGCATCAGGTCGAGATATTGCTGCATGAAAAGGCGTGGCCGGAGGCGAGGCTATAATCAGTTCGGATTCTAAAGGAAACAAAGATGCTGGCCAAACTGATCCAATCCGCCGCGCCGCTCACTGCGGGTGCGCTCGAGCAGGCGAGTCACGCCGTGCTGGTGCTGCCCTTTGCGAAGAAACTCGATGGTCTGGGCGCCGTGCCCGGGCTGGACCGCCTGCGGGCCGCGCTCAAGCGCCGCGGCATGAAGGCCGAAGAGCTCGCCAAGACGCCGGTCAGCGTGAATCTGCCGCAGGGTGGGCTCGCGAGCTTCGTCATGCTCGACGGCGGCAAAAGCGCCTTCGAGCGGCAAAGCGTCTTGCGCCGTGCCATGGCACCGCTCCTGGAAGAACAACCGCAGGAGCTGCTGCTGGCTCTCTTTGGCAGCGCGGAAGTGCGGCGCGAGTCTGCGCGTGAAGCACTCTACGTCGCCTGGCTGAATGGCGTGCGCCTGCCTTCGCGCAAGAAGAAACCTGCCCAGAAACCGCTCGCCCGGCTACGCTTGCACGGCGCGCGCGATGCCGAGGGGTTTGCCGAAATCGCGGCAGTGGCAGAAGCCAATTGCCTTGCGCGCGAGTTGACCGCGCTGCCGCCGAATGAACTGACGCCGGCGGCCTACCGGCAGCGTCTGCGCCGCATGGCGCGCGTCCAGCGCTGGGGATTTGAGGAATACGACATGCGCCGCCTGCGCCGCTTGGGTGCCGGCGCCTTCGTTGCCGTGGCGCAGGGCAGCCGTCCGGAGGACGCCGCCATCGTGCATCTTTCCTGGCGGCCGCCAAGACCGCAGGGACGGCTGGCGCTGGTCGGCAAGGGCATCTGCTTCGACACCGGCGGCCACAACCTCAAGCCGGCGAAATACATGGCCGGCATGCACGAAGACATGAACGGCTCGGCCGTCGCACTCGGACTGATGCAGGCGCTGATCTGCCGCGGCATGCCGCTGGCCATCGACACCTGGCTGGCGATCGCGCAGAACCACCTCTCGCCCGAGGCCTACAAGCAGAACGACATCGTCACGGCGTTCGACGGCACCACCATCGAAATCGTGCACACGGATGCCGAAGGACGCATGGTGCTGGCCGACACCCTGACGCTTGCCAGCGGCGGAGCGGACCGGGGAAAGGCCCGCAACAGGCCGGATCTGCTGCTCGATTTCGCCACCCTTACGGGCAGCATGGGCTATGCGCTGGGCAGCCGCTATTCCGGCGTGTTTGCCACCTCCACCGAACTGGCGCATCTTGCCGTGACCGCCGGCGAGGCGAGCGGCGAGCGCGTCTGCGTATTTCCGCTCGATGCCGACTACGAGGCCGGACTGGAAAGCAAGGTGGCGGACGTCAAGCAATGCTCCATGGACGGCGAGGCCGATCACATCCTCGCGGCGCGCTTTCTCAAACGCTTCACCAACGAGGCGCCTTGGCTGCACATGGATCTCTCTGCGTCGAGTTGCAGCGGCGGGCTGGGCGCCGTCGGCACCGATCTCACAGGCTTCGGCGTCGCCTGGGGGGTGGAGTTTGTCGAGCAGTGGCTGTCCTGGCATGCGGCCGAAGCGGTGCCACGCAAGAAGTCGGTGCGATGACCGCCGCATTGAGGATGACATTGAGTCCTGCATAAGCTATTCTTGAGTCACAATAAACGGCGGCGATGCGCTCGCCGACCGGTGTTTCAAGTGGGGGGAGGAGGATCGCAGGCAGCATGCTGGGCATATTTTCCGCGAAATCGGATCATCCTCTTGCCGAGGCCAAGGAAGCCAAGCGCGTACTTTCCGAATTGTCCGCGCGCGATGCCGGCCCGGCGCTGGACGAAGTTTCCGGCTGGCTCGAGTCCGTCGCGTCGGACGAGCACTTCAAGCTTTCCGAGCGCCTGCCGCTGATCTTCCAACTCGACGAAGCGGCTCAGCCGCATGCGCGCAAGCTCGGCCGCGACTATCTGACCTCGCCCCGCCTCGGCCGCCAGCAGGAATACAAGCTGTGGCAGGGCAACCACGATTTCTGGGCGCAACTGGCCAACGCCTATGACAGTTGCCTGACCCGCTATGTTGCCCAGGAAAAAGGCAGCGAAGCGGTCAAATCCGAAGTTCCCCTCCTGATCGCTCGCATGCTGCACGCATTCTCGGGCTGGCTGAAATGGGACCAGTTTCGTTACGGCCCCATCAATGCTGAGATCTGGCAGCGCATGGGGCGCGCCTACCTGTTTGCCGAGGAAGGCAAGTTCTCCGGCCAGGCGCGCCCGCTGTACGCGGGCACGCACGGGGAGAGCACGGTCGCGCTGGAATACCTGAAGGCCCTGGTGTTCCAGGCGTCCAGCATGGACAGCCTGCTGCCGATCGAGATCGAAATCGCCGAGCGCTTCATTGCGCATTTCCTGCCGCATTTCGTGTTTACGGCGGAAGTCCGCCGCGAGAATGTGTACTGGGCCGATGCCGGCAAGCCCATGCCGCCAAAGCGCCTCGCGGTCGCACCCCAGCTCAGACCCAGCTTGCGCTATATCAGTGCCGGGCCGGCGCTTGCCGGGCTGCAAGCCATGCTCAGGCAGGTGGAGAGCGGCGATGTGCCGGCCGAGGTGAATCTCGGCGGCCAGTATTCGGCGCGCGTGGTCGCGCAGGTGCTCAAGCATCTCGTCGCCTATTGGGCACCCAAGCCACCCATGCGTTCGCATGACCGCCATCGCGTCAAGTCGCGGCTGACTGTGGTCAATGGACTGGCCGCCACGTACGCCCGGCTGACGGATCAGGGCGGCGACGGCGCCGAAGCCTGGGTGGTCGAGGACGTCAGCCTCGGCGGCATGGGTGCGCAGGTGCCGCTCTCGGCCTCCGACTGGGTGCGCATCGGTGCACTGGTCGGCATGCAGCCGGAAGGCGGCAGCAACTGGCTGATCGGCGTCATCCGTCGCTTCAGCCGCGAAACGCCGGTGCAGGGCGCCGTCGGCATTGAGACCTTGTCGAAATCGCCGCAGGCCATCGCGGGGGATCTCGGCGGCATGGATTGCAATGGCATTCTGCTCGATACCCTGACGACAGGAGAAACGGTGCGGGTGCTTCTGCCGGGCGCCGCCTTCGAACCGGCAATTCCTCTGGTGTTTGCCTGGCAGGGCCGCCCGCTCCGGCTCGACCCGATCGAGCAGCTGGAAACCGGGGTCGACTTCGATCTGGGCCTCTACCGCGTCGCTCCGCCGGTCTGAGCCTTCCCGGCGTTGCCGGCTGGTCTATGATGAGATCGAGGCCAGAGGGAAAGGAGGTGCCAGCCATGAACCGAATCAATCCCCCGGCGGCGAGCCTGCCACTCGAGTGCGAGATATGCCTGAAGGAAATCCCGGAAAGCGCCGTATTCACGCCGGAAGGCGGCGACTATGTCGGCCATTTCTGCGGCGTCGAGTGCTACCAGACCTTCCTGCGCCGGCGGCGCGAGGCGGCGGCGAACCAGGACATCGAGTAGCTACTTCGGCCGAATCGCGGATTTTGGCCGGAAGGCCTTGATTACCGCCTCGTTCGTCTCGATGTACGGCCCGCCGATGAGGTCGATGCAGTAAGGCACGGCGGCGAAAATCCCGTCCAGCGTTTCCTTGATCGCCTTCGGCTGGCCCGGCAGGTTGAGGATCAGCGTCTTTCCCCGCACCGCACCGACCTGGCGCGAAAGAACCGCGGTGGGCACATACTTCAGGCTCACCTGCCGCATCTGCTCGCCGAATCCCGGGAGCACCTTGTGAGCCACGGCCAGCGTGGCCTCGGGCGTCACGTCGCGCGGCGCCGGGCCGGTGCCCCCGGTGGTCATGACGAGGTGGCAGCCGACCATGTCGGCCAGTTCGATCAGCGTCCGCTCGATCACCGCCTGCTCGTCGGGTATGAGGCGGTTTTCCATGCGCCAGGGCGAGGCCAGTGCCGAACCGAACCACTCGCGAAGGGCGGGGATGCCCTGGTCCTCGTAGACGCCGCTGGAGGCGCGGTCGGAAATCGAGACCAGTCCGATCAGCAATTCCTCATTCATTGTCCAACTCCCGAAGCTGGCGAAACAGTTCGCGGTAGGCACGCGGCGGGCGGCCTTCGCCCTGTTCCTTCAGCGCGTTGCGCCGAAGCTGGCGCAGCCGCGTGAGGTCGGCACCGGGATGCGCCGCGCCGATCTCGGCCAAAACGGACTCATCCTCCAGCAGCCGCTCGCGCAAACGCTCCAGTCGATGCTGGCGGGCCGTTTCCGCCGCATTGGCGCCGGCAAGGGCGTCCAGCGCGGCGCGGATCGGCGCCGGGTCGGCATCCCGCATCAGCCGCCCGATGTACTGCAGCTGGCGGCGGCGCGCTTCGTGCTTCGTCAGCCGCTGCGCCTCGATGATGGCGCCGCGCAGATCCTCCGGCATGTCGATGCGCGCGAGCCGCGCCGGCGCGAGCGCCACCAGTTCGGCGCCCATGTCCTGCAGGGCATGCATGTCGCGCTTCTTCTGCGACTTGCTGGGACGTTCCTGCGTGCCTAGGTCTTCGAGGTTCTTCATCTTGTATGATTATAACTTTGCTTCCTCGCTACTCACGATGTCTTCCCAGGGCTTCAGCTACACGCAGGACAGCTTGCGCGGCATGGCGCAGGACATTCTCGACCATGCCGCCGCGCGCGGCGCCGGCGCCTGCGAGACGGATGTCTCGGAGGGCTTCGGCCAATCGGTGACGGTGCGCCGCGGCGAGGTGGAGACCATCGAATACAACCGCGACAAGGGGGTCGGCGTCACGGTGTATCTCGGCCAGCGGCGTGGCTACGCCTCGACCTCGGATTTTTCCCGGGCCGCCTTGCATGCCACGGTGGATGCCGCGCTCTCCATTGCGCGCTTCACCGCGCCGGACGAGGCCGCCGGCCTGCCCGAGGCTGAACTGCTCGCGCGCGGCGAGATGGACCTCGATCTTTACCATCCCTGGGCGCTGCCGGTGGAGGAAGCCATCGATCTGGCGCGGCGCTGCGAGGCGGCGGCCTTCGCCGTTAGCCCGCTGGTGAAGAATTCGGAGGGTGCCAGCATATCCTGCCATCAGTCGCATTTCGTCTCCGCCAACAGCCTCGGCTTCATGGGCGGTTACCCCTCCTCGCGCCACTACCTGTCCTGTTCCGTCATCGCCGGCGAGGGCGATGCCATGCAGCGCGACGACTGGTACAGCACGCATCGGGACGCCGCCGACCTGGCAGAGTCCGAGGTGATCGGCGAATACGCCGCGCGGCGTGCCCTGGCGCGCCTCGGCGCGCGCAAGATCCCGACCTGTGAGGTGCCGGTGCTGTTCGAGGCGCCGCTCGCCGCCACGCTGATCGGCAACTTCGTCTACGCCGCTTCGGGCGGCAGCCTCTACCGGAAATCTTCTTTCCTGCTCGATAGCCTCGGCACGCAGGTTTTCTCGCCGCAGGTGCATATCAGCGAGCGGCCGCATCTGTTGCGCGGCCTAGCAAGCTGCCCCTTCGACGAGGATGGTGTCGCCACGCGCGATCGCGAGGTGGTCGAGGCTGGCGTGCTGAAGGGCTATTTCCTGTCGACCTACTCGGCGCGCAAGCTCGGCATGGCCAACACCGGCAATGCCGGCGGCTCGCACAATCTCGTCGTGCGGCCGGGCAAGCGCGATCTGGTCGGCCTGGCCGCCCTGATGGGGCGCGGCCTGCTCGTCACCGAACTGCTCGGCCAGGGCGTGAACTACGTCACCGGCGACTATTCGCGCGGCGCCTCCGGCTACTGGGTGGAGAACGGCGAAATCGGTCACGCAGTCCAGGAGGTCACCATTGCCGGCAATCTCCGGGACATGTTGCGCGGCATCGTCGCGATCGGCAGCGACGTGCTGGTGCGCGGCTCCAAGCAGACCGGTTCGATCCTCATCGACCGCATGACCATCGCTGGCGCATAAACCAGTTGGCCGATAGGGGTTATCCCCAACGACAGGCGTGTATGGCCTGTGGGGAGTTGGTGTAGTATCACGCGGCGATCCCCGCACAAGGGGGGGGTTGAACCGATACGCCGCACAACGGCACAGAAAAATCTTTCAAGGAGACGTTCAATGGAAAGAAGGAAATTCATCAAGAACGCCGGCATTGCCGGCATCCTGGCGGCGGGTGTCGCGCCCTCGGTGCATGCCCAAGCCACGATCCGCTGGCGCCTGGCCTCCAGCTTCCCGAAGGCGCTCGACACCATCTTCGGCGCGGCCGACGTGTTCGCCGCCAAGGTGAAGGAGATGTCCGGCGGCAAATTCACCATTTCGGTGCATGCCGGCGGCGAGATCATGCCCCCCTTCGGCGTGGTGGATGGCGTGCAGCAGGGCACGGTGGAATGCGCGCATACCGCGCCGTACTACTTCTTCGGCAAGGACGAAACCTTCGCCATGGACTGCGCCATCCCCTTCGGCCTCAACTCGCGCCAGATGACGGCGTGGATGTACGAGGGCAACGGCATGAAGCTGTTCCGCGAGTTCTACCGCAACTACAATATCGTCAACTTTCCGATGGGCAACACCGGCGCGCAGATGGGCGGCTGGTATCGCAAGGAACTCAAGTCCCTGGCCGACATCAAGGGCCTGAAGATGCGCATCGGCGGCTTCGGCGGCAAGGTGCTCGAGCGGATCGGTGGCGTGCCGCAGAACATCCCCGGCGGCGAGATCTACCAGGCGCTGGAAAAGGGCACCATCGACGCGACCGAGTGGGTCGGCCCCTACGACGATCAGAAGCTGGGCTTCAACAAGGTCGCCAAGCACTACTACTATCCGGCCTGGTGGGAGGGCGGCCCGCAACTGTCGCTCTACGTCAACTCCAAGGCGTGGGATGCCCTGCCGGCCGAATACAAGGCCATGGTGGAGTGTGCCGCTGCCATCGGGCACACCGACATGCAGGCCAAGTACGACGCCAAGAACCCGAAAGCCCTGAAGGAGCTGGTGGCCGCCGGCACGCAGCTGCACCGCCTGCCCAAGGACATCATGGAAGCGGCCTTCAAGGCAGCCATGGAGCTGTATGGCGAACTGAATGCCAAGAACGCCAACTGGAAGAAGATCTACGACGACTACAGCGCCTTCCGCCGCGACCAGAACCTCTGGTTCCGCTTCGCCGAAGCCGGCTTCGACGACTTCATGCAGGCGCAGAAGCTCTGATTCCATCGAGGCAATAAAAAACCCGCGGCATGCGTCCGCGGGTTTTTTTTGCCTTCGCACCCGCCTACTTTTTCTTGTCGGCCTCCAGGGCGCGCTTCACCGCAGCCATCGGGTCGTCCTCTGCTCCCGGCTTCGCGGGAGGAGCATCCGCCGGCGGCGTGGCTGGGGCTTCCTTGCCGTCGGCCGGCGGCAGGCCGAACAGCTTGGCGGCGTCGTCCTCCTTCTTGCCGTAGCCTCCCTCTGCCGGCGCTTCGATTCGGATATCGTCGATATTCGTCGGCTTGGCCTTGTCCAGGCCGCCTGTAACCAGGGCAGGGAAGGCAATAACCAGGCCGACCATGATCACCTGGATGACGACGAAGGGCACGGCGCCCCAGTAGATCTGGCCCGTCGTGACCTTCTCGATTTTCTTCTTGGTGAGGCGGTCCTCGTAGTCCTCGTGCGGTGCCACGCTGCGCAGGTAGAACAGGGCAAAGCCGAAGGGCGGGTGCATGAAGGAGGTCTGCATGTTCACCGCCAGGACGACGCCGAACCAGACCAGATCGATGCCCATCTTCTCCGCCACCGGGCCGAGCAGGGGCACGATGATGAAGGCCAACTCGAAGAAGTCCAGGAAGAAGGCCAGGACGAAGACGATGATGTTGACCACGATGAGGAAGCCGATCTGGCCGCCGGGCAGGCTGGTGAGCAGGTGTTCCACCCACACCGGTCCGTCCACGCCCTGGAAGGTCAGGCTGAACACCGTGGCGCCGAGCAGGATGAAGAGCACGAAGGCGGACAGCTTCATGGTCGCCTCCATCGCCTGCGTCATCAGCTTCAGCGAGAGGCGCCGGCGCGAGACGGCCATGATGAGGGCGCCCATGGCGCCCATGGCGCCGCCCTCGGTCGGCGTGGCGATGCCGAGAAAGATCGTGCCCAGCACCAGGAAGATCAGCGCCAGGGGCGGGATCAGCACGAAGGTGACGCGCTCGGCCATGCGCGAGAGCAGATTCAGTTTCATCACGCGGTTGATCACCGCCAGGGCGAAGGCGATGCCGACGCCGACGCACATGGAGACGACGATCAGTTCGTCCTTGGGCGTTTCCGCCGGCCGCGTCTGGCCGAAGGCGACGGCGCCGGCCACGGACAGCAGGAACAGCACCCCCACGGAGCGCAGCCCGGCGTCGCCGTTGTCCTCACGGATGGTGCGCGCTTCCAGCGGCAGGGCGGGTGCGGCGGCCGGCTTGATCATGGTGACGGCGAAGACCCACAGCGCGTACAGGCCGGTCAGCACGAAGCCCGGGATGAAGGCACCGGCGTAGAGGTCGCCGACGCTGCGGCCGAGCTGGTCGGCGATGACGATCAATACCAGCGAGGGCGGGATGATCTGCGCCAGGGTGCCGGAGGCGGCGATGACGCCGGAGGCGAGCTGGCGGTCGTAGCCATAGCGCAGCATGATCGGCAGCGAGATCAGGCCCATCGAGATCACCGAGGCGGCGACGACGCCGGTGGTGGCCGCCAGCATGGCACCGACCAGGATCACCGCGTAGGCGAGGCCGCCGCGGATCGGCCCGAACAGCTGGCCGATGGTGTCGAGCAGGTCCTCGGCCATGCCCGAGCGCTCCAGGATCAGGCCCATGAAGGTGAAGAAGGGGATTGCCAGCAGCGTGTCGTTCTTCATGATGCCGAAGATGCGCAGCGGCAGCGCCTGCAGCAGCGAGGCGGGCAGCATGCCGAGTTCCACGCCGACCCAGCCGAAGAACAGGCCACAGGCGGCCAGGGAGAAGGCCACGGAGTAGCCGAGCAGCAGGAAGACGATCAGCCCCGCGAACATGATCGGGGCCATGTTGGCCTGGAGGAACTCGATCATTTCCGCTCCCCCTTTTCGGCCATGTCCACCGCCTCCTCGACGCGCTGGATCACCTCCGGCGCGACCTGGTGCTTCTTGATCTCCTCGGCCAGTTCCTCCTCGGCCGTCTTGATTTGCGGCGGCCTGGTCGGATCGTCGCACAGTCCCTTGAGAAAGCCGATGCGCTTTATCAGCTCGGAGACGCCTTGCAGGCCGAGCAGGGCGAAACCGAGCGGCACCAGGGCGTAGACCGGCCAGCGGATCAGGCCGCCGGCGTTCTCGGACATTTCCTTCGTCTGGTAGGCCTGGATCACGAGGGGCCAGACCAGGCTGATCACAGAATAGACGAAGGGCATCAGGAAGCAGACGATGCCGAAGCACTCGACGACGATCTGGGTGCGCTTGGAGAAGCGGCCGAGGATCACGTCGATCTTGACGTGGCCCTGGCGCAGCAGGGTGTAGCCGGCGCCGAGCAGGAAGACGCCGGCGAACAGGTACCACTGGATCTCGAGAAAGGCGTTCGAGCTGGTGCTGAACGCCTTGCGCACGATGGCGTTGATGGCCGAGATGACGACGGCGGCCAGCACGAGCCAGATGATGGCGCGGCCGAGCCATTCGCTGAGTGCGTCGATCAGGCCGGACAGCTTGAGCAGGGCTTGCATGAGGTCTCCTTATTCAGGGGGCGACGGTCGTCGCGCCTTGCCTTGCGTATGCCGCCTCTTGTGGGGGCGGCAACGAAGCGGCGTAAGAGTAATCCGGAACGCCCTCCGATGCCAGTCGTTTTAATCCTGACTGGCGCAAAATGCAGGTAAACCCTAACATTCGTTTCTTCGCAACACGGCCGTGTGCATCAGCCCTCGCTTATTCGTGAACGCCACCCGCCTCTGCCTTATCCGCCACGGCGAGACCGCATGGAACGCCGAACGGCGCATCCAGGGCCAGCTCGACGTGCCGCTGTCCACCGTCGGCCATGCCCAGGCGCGCGCCGTCGCCAACGCCCTGGCGCAGGAGGACTTCGCCGCCGTCTGTTCGAGCGATCTTGCCCGCGCCCTGCATACGGCGGAAGCCGCCGCGCATTTGCTCAGGCTGCCGATCCAGCGCCGCGTCGGCCTGCGCGAGAGGCACTACGGCGTGCTGCAGACGCTGACTTACGCGGAATTCGAGCGGCGCCATCCGCAGGCTTACGTGCGCTTTCAGGCACGCGAGGAAGCGTTTGCCTTGCCCGGCGGCGGCGAGAGCCTGCGTCAGTTTGCCGACCGCGTGAACCGATGTATCGACGAGATCGTGGCGGCGCATGCCGGCGGCCAGGTGCTGGTGTTCACCCACGGCGGCGTGCTCGATATCCTGCACCGGCGCGCCAGCGGCCGGCCGCTTTCGGCGCCGCGTGAGGTCGAGATTCCGAATGCCGCGCTCAACTGGATTGCGGTCGAGGATGGCAAGTGGTCCCTGCTCTCCTGGGCCGAGCGCGGCCACCTCGCCGAAGCGCTCGATGAGCTCCCCGGCTGAAGACTCTGCGGCGTGCCTGCTGCGCGTGACCGCGCAACTGGTGCGGGAAACCCATCCGGATCGGCAGGCGCCGGTTACCCTGGACAGCCCGCTCGAACGCGACCTCGGCCTGGACTCGCTGGCGCGCGTCGAGCTGCTGCTGCGCCTTTCGCACGAATTCGGCGCTGCCTTGCCGGAAGCGGCGCTGGCCGAGGCGGAAACCCCGCGCGAGCTGCTGCGTTTTCTCGGTCACGCGGCGCCGCAGGCCGCGCCGCAGGCCGCCGTCGAGCTGCCGCATGGGGCGGTGATCCCGACGCCGGAGGCCGCAACCACCCTGATAGAGGCGCTCGAATGGCACGCCGCGCGCTCGCCCGAGCGGACGCACGTCCTCCTCTACGAGGACGGCGAGCGGACGGCGCAGATTACTTACAGCGGACTGCTGCAGTCTGCGCACCGCGTCGCCAGCGGACTGGTCGCGCGCGGCCTGCAGCCGCAGCAGGCCGTGGCGCTGATGCTGCCGACCGGGCGCGACTATCTCGCCACCTTCTTCGGGGCGCTGCTGGCCGGCGGCATTCCGGTGCCGATCTACCCGCCGGCGCGCCCGGCGCAGATCGAGGACCACCTCAAGCGCCATGCCCGCATCCTCGACAACGCCCAGGCTGTCTTCATCGTCACCGTGCCGCAGGCGAAGAACATGGCGGCGCTGTTGCGCGCGCGCGTGCCGAGCCTGGCCGAGATCGTCACGCCGCAGGAAATCGACGCCGAACCGACAGGCTTGCTGTACCGACCCAAGCCCGAGGATATCGCCTTCCTGCAGTACACCTCCGGCAGCACCGGCGACCCGAAGGGTGTCGTGCTCACCCACGCCAATCTGCTCGCCAACCTGCGCGCCATGGGACCGGCGTTCAGGGTGACGAGCGAGGATATCTTCGTCTCCTGGCTGCCGCTTTATCACGACATGGGTCTCATCGGCGCCTGGTTCGGGTCGCTCTACTTCGCCATGCCGCTCGTGCTGATGTCTCCGCTCGCCTTTCTCGCCCGCCCGGCACGCTGGCTGCAGACCATCTCGCGCCATCGCGGCACCATCACGGCGGCGCCCAACTTCGCCTATGAGCTGTGCGCGAAGAAGCTCGACGATGCCGATCTCGCCGGCCTCGATCTTTCTTCGCTGCGCCTGGCGCTGAACGGCGCCGAGCCGGTCAGCCCGGCGACGCTGGAGGCCTTCATCGAGCGCTTCGTGCCCTGCCGGCTGCAACCGGAAGCGATCACGCCGGTGTACGGCCTGGCCGAATGCTCGGTCGGCCTGGCCTTCCCGCCGCTCGGGCGCGGGCCGCGCATCGACGCCATCCGGCGCGACACGCTCCTGCGCGAGAGGCGTGCCGTGCCGGGCGAGGAAAGCGGCCCCGACGTCATGCGCGTGCCGGCCTGCGGGCGGGCGCTGCCCGGACACGCCATCCGCATCGTGGATGAATCTGATCATGAACTGCCGGACCGCGAGGTCGGCCGGCTGCAGTTTCGCGGCCCTTCGGCCACCCGCGGCTATTTCCGCAATCCGGAGGCGACGGCGAAGCTTGTCCGTGACGGCTGGCTCGATTCGGGCGACTACGCCTACATGGTCGAGAGCGAGATCTACCTCACCGGCCGCGTCAAGGACCTGATCATCCGCGGCGGCCGCAACCTCTACCCCTACGAGCTGGAGGAAGCGGTCGGCGAAATCCCCGGCATCCGCAAGGGCTGCGTGGCGGTGTTCGCCAGCACCGACCCGGCCAATGCCACAGAGCGCCTGGTGGTGATGGCGGAAACGCGTGAGCGCGACGAGGCTGCTCGCGAGACCCTGCGGCGCAAGATCAATGAGGCCGCGTCAGACGTCCTTGGCATGCCGGCCGACGAGATCGTGCTGGCGCCACCGCACAGCGTGCTGAAAACCTCCAGCGGCAAGATCCGCCGCGCTGCCTCGCGCGAAGCCTACGAGCGCGGCGAAGTGGGCGCCGCCCCGACGCCGGTGTGGTGGCAGATGGCCCGGCTTGCGCTGGCCGCCGCCTCCCAGCGACTGACTTTTGCTGCGCGGCTGGCTCGCCGCCGCTGGTATGGCCTTTGGTGCTGGACGCTGTTTTTCCTGCTTGGCTTGCCGGTGTCGCTGCTGCTGGCCCTGCTGCGCCGGCCTGCCGCCGGGCGACGCCTGGTGCGCGCCGCCGCCCGCCTGTTTCTGCGCCTGGTGGCGATGCCGGTGCGGAGCGAAGGCCTGGCGCGCCTGCCGCGCGGCGCGCACCTGCTGCTGGTCAACCACACCAGCTATTTCGACGTCGTCGCCCTGACGGCGGCGCTGCCGCCTGACTACGTCTTCGTTGCCAAGCGCGAATTCGTCCGGCAACCCTTCCTGCATGCCTGCCTGCGTGGCCTTGGCGCGCTGTTCGTCGAGCGCTATGAAGCTGCAAAGAGCGCGCAGGATGTCGAGGAGATCGTCGCCGCCCTGGACCGCGGTGCGAGGGTGGCGATATTCCCGGAGGGAACGTTTTCGCGCGAGGCGGGACTGAAGCCCTTCCGCATGGGCGCCTTCGTTGCCGCCGCGCGCGCCGGCGTGCCGGTGGCCGTGGCCGGCTTGCGCGGCATCCGCGCCATCCTGCGCGACAAGACCTGGCAGCCGTGCCACGGCGTGCCGGAATTCGAGGTCGGCGCCGTGCTGCAGGCGGACGGCGCGGACTGGGCGGCGGCGGTGCGCCTGCGCGAGGCGGTGCGCGCCGAGATGTTGCGCCTGTCCGGCGAGCACGACCTTGGCGGTTTTCTGCCGGAACTGCCTCCCCAATAGGGCGTGATAAAATCGCGTTTTCCTTCAACCCGTTAAGCCATCTGAATGTTTTAGTTTCGGCATGACGCGCTGTGCGCATTAGCCTTCACTGAAACATTTTTTGAAAGAACCAAAAAATGTTTTCGAAAAAGAACACCCTGGCCAAGGTCGACGCCGAACTCAATGCCGCGATCGAAGCCGAGAATCGCCGCCAGGAAGAGCACATCGAGCTGATCGCCTCCGAGAATTACGTCTCCTGCGCAGTGCTCGAGGCGCAGGGCTCGCAGCTCACCAACAAGTACGCCGAGGGTTATCCCGGCAAGCGCTACTACGGCGGCTGCGAGCACGTCGATGTCGCCGAGCAGCTGGCCATCGACCGGGCGAAGAAGCTCTTCGGCGCCGACTGCGCCAACGTGCAGCCCAACTCCGGCTCGCAGGCGAACCAAGCGGTGTTCATGGCCTTCTGCAAGCCGGGCGACACCCTGCTCGGCATGAACCTCGCCATGGGCGGCCACCTCACGCACGGCTCGCCGGTGAACGTCTCCGGCAAGTGGTTCAACGTCGTTCCCTACGGCCTCAACGAGAAGGAAGAGATCGACTACGACGCCATGGAGCGCCTGGCGCACGAGCACAAGCCGAAGCTGATCATCGCCGGCGCCTCGGCCTACGCCCTGCACATCGACTTCGAGCGCTTCGCCAAGGTGGCGAAGGCGGTCGGCGCCGTCTTCATGGTGGACATGGCGCACTACGCCGGCCTGATCGCCGCCGGCGTCTATCCCAATCCGGTGCCGCACGCAGACGTCGTCACCACCACCACGCACAAGACCCTGCGCGGTCCGCGCGGCGGCCTCATCCTGATGCGCGCCGAGCACGAGAAGGCCATCAACTCGGCCATCTTCCCGGGACTTCAGGGCGGCCCGTTGATGCATGTCATCGCCGCCAAGGCGGTGGCGTTGAAGGAGGCGATGACCGCCGAGTTCCGCGAATACCAGGAGCAGGTGCTGGCCAACGCCCGCGTCATGGCGCGCGTGCTGTCGGAAGAGCGCGGGCTGCGCATCGTCTCCGGCCGCACCGAGAGCCATGTCTTCCTCGTGGATCTGCGCGCCAAGAACATCACCGGCAAGGACGCCGAGGCGGCGCTGGGGCGCGCCCACATCACCGTGAACAAGAACGCCATCCCGAACGACCCACAGAAACCCTTCGTCACTTCCGGCATCCGCATCGGCGCGCCGGCCATGACGACGCGCGGCTTCACCGAGATCGAGGCCGAGCAGGTGGCGCATCTCATCGCCGATGTGCTCGACCGGCCGAGCGACGAGGCGGCCATCGCCAAGGTGCGCGAAAAAGTCTCTGCGCTGTGCAAGAAGTTCCCGGTCTACGGTGCCTGAGCGATGAAGTGCCCCTTTTGCTCGGAAGAAAACACGCAGGTCATCGACACGCGTGAGAACGAGGAAGGGGATACCGTGCGCCGGCGCCGGCGCTGCCTGGCCTGCGACAAGCGCTTCACCACCTACGAGCGGGTCGAGCTGCGCATGCCGCTGGTCGTCAAGAAGAACGGCAGCCGGGCCGACTATGACCGGGAGAAGCTGCAGGCCAGCCTGATGCTGGCCCTGAGGAAGCGCCCGGTCACCACCGAGAGCATCGACGCCGCCATCGAGCGCATCGAGGAGCGCCTGCTCGCCAGCGGCGAGCGCGAGGTGCCGACCGAAAAAGTGGGCGAGCTGGTGATGCGCGAACTGCGCAAGCTCGACAAGATCGCCTATGTGCGCTTCGCTTCCGTATATCGCAACTTCGAGGACGTCGAGGAGTTCCGCGAGGCGATCCGCGAAGTGAAAAAACCCCGCGCACCGCGTCGTCCCCGCGGCGCCTGACCCTCCCGCCAGGCATGTTCAGCGCCGCCGACCACGAGTTCATGGCCCGCGCGCTGCGGCTGGCGCGCAAGGGCTTGTTTTCCACTACCCCCAATCCCCGCGTCGGCTGCGTGCTCGTCAAGGAGGGGGCCGTCGTCGGCGAGGGCTGGCACGCGCGCGCCGGCGAGCCGCACGCCGAAATCCACGCCCTGACCGCCGCCGCTGGAGTTCACTCAAATGCGGCGCGCGGCGCCACCGCTTACGTCACGCTGGAGCCCTGCAGCCATCACGGCCGCACGCCGCCCTGCGCCGATGCGTTGATCGCCGCGGGCGTGGCGCGCGTGGTGGCGGCAATGCGCGATCCGAACCCGCAGGTCGCCGGCAAGGGGTTGGCGCAGTTGCGCGAAGTTGGCATCGACACGGCCGATGGTCTCCTGGCGCATGAAGCGCGCGAGCTCAACATCGGCTTCGTTTCGCGCATGGAGCGCGGCCGTCCATGGCTGCGCCTGAAGCTGGCCGCCAGCCTGGACGGCAAGACGGCTTTGAACAACGGCAAGAGCCAATGGATCACCGGCGCCGATGCCCGTCGGGATGGCCATGCCTGGCGCGCCCGCGCCTGCGCCATTCTCACCGGCGCCGGCACGGTGCGCGACGACGATCCGCGCCTGACTGTGCGCGACATCGAGACCGACCGCCAGCCGCTGCGCGTGGTGGTCGACAGCCATCTGGAAACGCCGCCGACGGCGCGCATCCTTGACGGCGGCAACACGCTGGTGGCGGCGGCAGGCGAGGATGCGGACAAGATCGCGGCCCTGCGCACGGCCGGTGCCGAGGTGCTCGTGCTGCGCAACCCGCAGGGCAAGGTCGACCTGCCGCGCCTCATGCAGACGCTTGCCCGGCGCGGCGTAAACGAGTTGCACGTCGAGGCCGGCCACAAGCTGAACGGCTCGCTGCTGCGCGAGGGTCTGGTGGACGAACTGCTGCTCTACTTCGCGCCGAGCATCCTCGGCAGCGGGCGCGAGATGTTCCCTCTGCCCGAGATCACCGAGCTCGCCGGGCGCCACGATCTGAGGATTGTCGATCTGCGCCGCGTCGGCCCGGACATCCGCGTCCTCGCCAGGCCCGTCTCCTGATGGGCAAGCGTGAGCCGCAACGGGACTTTCCCGGCAAGCGCTGGCTGGTCAATCTGTTGCGCGCCATTCACCTGGTCGGCGTCGTCGGCCTTGGCACCGGCGTTCTGGGCGACATCCCCGAAGCGCGCTGGCTGGGTTTCGGAATTGTGGCGCTCGCCTCCGGCCTCATCATCCTGGCGCTGGATGCCTGGTCGCGCCCAGGCTATTTCCGCGAGTACGTCGGCCTGGCGATGGCCGGCAAGCTCGTCCTGCTCGGCGTGCTGTTGGCCTGGCCGGCGCAGCGCGCCGTGCTGTTCTGGCTGATCCTGGTGTTCTCGGTGATGTTCGCCCACGCCCCGGCCAGTGTGCGGCATGCAGTCTGGCTGACGCGGACCTAGTTCAGGCGGTAGGGCCGCACACGGCGCAGGCCGGATCCTTGCCTAGGCTGATCTGGCGCCACTCCATGGCCAGTCCGTCGAGCAGCAGCAGCCTTCCTGCCAGCGATTCGCCGCAGCCGGCGACGAGTTTGAGCGCTTCGGCCGCCTGGGTCGTGCCGATGATGCCGGTCAGCGGGGCGAAGACGCCCATCACGGCGCAGCGCACTTCCTCCGCCTCCTGGCCTTCCGGGAAGAGGCAGTTGTAGCAGGGACTCCTGGGCTGGCTCAGGTCGAACACCGAGACCTGGCCGTCGAAGCGGATGGCGGCGCCGGAAACGAGCGGCTTGCGATGTTTGACGCAGGCGCGGTTGATGGCGTGGCGGGTGGCGAAGTTGTCCGAGCAGTCGAGCACGACGTCGGCCGCCGCGACCTCTGCTTCAAGTGCGGCGCCTTCCAGCCGTTGTTCCAGCGCGATCACATTCGTTTCCGGATTGAGCGACCCGAGAGTCTCGCGGCCGGAGACCGCCTTGGGTCGGCCGACCGAAGCGGTGCGATGCAGGATCTGGCGCTGCAGGTTGGTGAGGTCCACCGTGTCACCATCGCACAGCACGATGGTGCCGATGCCGGCGGAGGCGAGATACATCGCGGAGGGCGAGCCCAGGCCGCCGGCGCCGACCACCAGCGCGCGCGCGGCGAGGAGGCGTTCCTGTCCCTCGATGCCGAGTTGCGGCAGCAGAATGTGGCGCGAGTAGCGCAGGAGCTGCTGATCGTCCACTGGCTAGCGGTCTTCGCGCAGTTCCGCAGGCGTGTCGTCGCGGTCGCCGTGCGGATGATGCTGATAGGCCTTGATGTAGACCTGGTTGGATTGCTTGATCAGCCGCGCCGGCTCCTTCAGGTTGCGCAGCTGCGTCTCCTCGGTGAAATAGACCAGGGCGCGCACGATCTTGCAGTAGAGGGAGTTGTCGAGGTGGTAGCCGAGGTTGCGCAAGGCCCGCTCCAGCCCCTCGTAGGTGTAGTCCACCAGGTCATACCGGACGGTGATGCCGCGCGCGTGCGGCCCTGCCGATACCTTCAGGTATTCGAGGCCGGAAAGGAGGTCGAGGGCGCGCGACGCCTGTTCCGGCGGCAGCTTGGTGAAGCGGATCTCGCGTCGCTTGGTGCTGCCGGGCGAGATCTCATGCGCGCCCGGCTCGGGAACCCGATGGGCCAGCTGCCGCGCGCGCTCCGGAGTCATCGCTTCCTCGTGCTTCGATCACTTCGCCCGCATGATCTGCAGGCCCTTGAGGAGGTTCACCGCCTGGCTGAGTTGGTAGTCGCTCTTCGAGGCGATCTCGAAGCGCGGCTTCTCCTCCTCTTCCGGTTCGTCCTTGGCCGGCTTGCCTTTCGGGGCGGGGGCCTTGGTCTGCGGCTTGGCGGGAGGCGGCGCCGCTTCCTTGTCCTTTTCCTTGTCGTTCTCCAGATGGCGATCCAGGTCGGCTTCGCGCAGGCGCGGGCCGGAGCCGCCGTTGGCGGTTTCCTCGACGACGATATCCGGCACGATGCCCTTGGCCTGGATCGAACGGCCATTCGGCGTGTAGTAGCGCGCCGTGGTCAGCTTGATCGCCGTGTTGGCGGTGAGCGGCAGAATGGTCTGCACCGAGCCCTTGCCGAAGGTCTGCGTGCCCATGATGAGGGCGCGTTTGTGGTCTTGCAGCGCGCCGGCGACGATCTCGGAAGCGGAGGCCGAGCCGCCGTTGACCAGCACCACCATCGGCACGGTCTTGGCGTCGGCGGGCAGGTCCTTGAGGAAATCCGTGCGGCTGCCGCGCAGGTAGTCCTCCGGACTGGCGACGTATTTGCGCTTGGCATCCTCGGTGCGGCCGTCGGTGGAGGTCACCAGGGTCTTCGGCGGCAGGAAGGCGGCGGACACGCCGATGGCCCCGTGCAGCAGGCCGCCCGGGTCGTTGCGCAGGTCGAGCACGAGGCCCTTCACCGGGCCCTGCTTCCAGAGCTTGTTCAGGTGCTCGACCAGCTTGTTGGCGGTGTCTTCCTGGAACTGGGTCAGGCGCACATAGGCGAAGCCCGGTTCGATCACTTTCGATTTGACGCTCTGCACCTTGATCACTTCGCGCGTGATCGTGACGACGATGGGTTTGTTCTCGCCCTTGCGCACGATGGTCAGGGTGATCTGGGTCTTCGGCTTGCCGCGCATGCGCTTGACCGCATCGGTCAGCGTCATGCCTTTCACCGGGGTATCGTCAAGCTTGACGATGAGATCGCCCGCCTTGATGCCGGCGCGGTAGGCCGGCGTGTCTTCGATCGGTGAGATCACCTTGACGAAGCCGTCTTCCATGCCGACCTCGATGCCCAGCCCGCCGAATTCGCCGTGGGTGTTGACCTGCAGGTCCTTGAAGGCGTCGGCGTCGAGGTACTGCGAGTGCGGGTCGAGGCCGGTGAGCATGCCGGAGATGGCCTGGGTGATGAGCTTCTTGTCCTCCACCGGCTCGACATAGCCGGTCTTGATGGCGTTGAAGACGTCGGCAAAGGAGCGCAACTCCTCGATGGGCAGGGCCGTGGCCTCTTTTTGCGCATTGGCCGAGAAGTTCAGGCTTATGAATACGCCGGCCAGCAGCCCGATGAGAATGAGTCCGGCTTGTTGCAGCTTGGTACGCATGTTCGCTCCGTTGGGGGATCAGCCTATTGGGGGTGGACCCACTTCATGGGATCGAGCGGCTGACCCAAATGTCTTAATTCAAAGTATAAACCCGTTTCCGGGTTGCCGCCGCTGTTGCCCACGGCGGCAATCACCTCTCCGGTTTTTACCGCGTCCCCCACCGTCCTGAAGAGGGATTCGTTGTTGCCGTACACCGACAGAAAGCCGTCGTCGTGGTCGACAATGGCCAGGTTGCCGAAGCCGCGCAGCCAGTCGGCGAAAACAACGCGCCCCGCCGCGACGGCTTTCACCTCGCTGCCGCCTGCGGCACGGATGAACACCCCTTTCCAGGTCGTTCCCCCCTCCTGGCGTGGAGTGCCGAAGCGGCTGGCAAGTTCCCCGCGCGTCGGCAGAGGCAGGCGCCCCTTCAGTTGGGCAAAGGCGCCGGAGGTTGGCGATGCCTGCGGCGTGCGTGGGTTGCGCTGGGCGGGTGCCTGGGTCTGGGGCACGCGTTTCGGCTTGGCGGCGATGCGTCCGAGGCCTTCGATCAGCTTGGCCAGGCGTTTTTCGTCGCGCTTGAGCTTGCCGACTTCCTGGCGCTGGGCCTTGAGCCGGTCGGACAGGCGGGCGAGAACCGCCTGGCGCTTTTTTTGCTGGTCGACCAGGCCGGTGCGCTCCCGCTCCTGGCGCCGCTCGATTTCCGCCAGTTCCCCGTGTTTGGCTTCGGCGAGACCGGCCAGGCGCCGCTTCTCGTCGAGCTTCTCGCCCAGGTTGCGGATCAGGCCAGCCTTGGCGCGAGAGAGAAGGCCGAGGAAATGGGCGTCGCGGGCGAGCTGGTTGGGATCGTTGCCGGACAGCAGATGGCGCAGGGCGTCGGACTCGCCGGCATGATACTGGCGGGTGAACAGACGGCCCAACTGGGCCTGCTGGATGGCGATGCGCTCGGATAGCTGTCGCGACTGGGTGTTGAGGCTGGACAGGGTCGCCTGGACTTCGGCGCGTTCCCCGCCCAGCTCGCGCAGCTTGCGGTTGGCTTCGGAGATGGCCTGCTCGGTCTCGCGCAGCTCCTCGGCGACGTCGGCGCGCGATTCTTCCGTCCTGGCGATATCCTTCTGCAGCGCCTGGATACGCCCCTGCAGGCCTTTCAGTTCCTCGCGCTTGACGTCTGCGGGGGCGGCGAGTGCGCCGGCCGCCGCGAAAACCATGAGGAATGGGAGCTTGTTCAGGTTTTCGCCTTGCCCTGGTTTGCCACGGCGTTCATGGCCGCCTCGATGGCCGCCTGGTCGCCGAGGTAATAGTGCTTGAGGGGCCGCAAGTCGTCGTCCAGTTCATAAACCAGCGGCACGCCCGTGGGGATGTTCAGCTCGACGATGTCGGCGTCCGAGATGTCGTCGAGGTATTTCACCAGGGCGCGCAGGCTGTTGCCGTGGGCGGCGATGACGACGCTTTTCCCCGCCTTGACCGAGGGGGCGATGGTCGATTGCCAGTAGGGCAGGAAGCGGGCGACGGTGTCCTTCAGGCACTCGGTCGCCGTGGCGGCGGGGTCGCCGGCATAGCGCGGGTTGGCCATCTGCGAAACGAGGCGCTCGTCGCCCGGCGCCAGGGGGGGCGGCGGCGTGTCGTAGGCGCGGCGCCAGACCTTGACTTGGGCCTCGCCGTATTTCTCGGCCGTTTCGGCCTTGTTGAGGCCCTGCAGCGCCCCGTAATGGCGCTCGTTCAGGCGCCAGGAATGCTCGACCGGGATCCACATGCGGTCCATTTCGTCGAGCACCGTCCACAGCGTGCGAATGGCGCGCTTGAGCACCGAGGTATAGGCGATGTCGAAGGCGAAGCCGGCCTCCTTGAGCAGCTGGCCGGCCTGCTTCGCCTCGGCGCGGCCCTTGTCGGTGAGATCGACGTCGGTCCAGCCGGTGAAGCGGTTTTCCTTGTTCCAGGCGGATTCGCCGTGGCGCAGCAAGACGATTTTTTTCATGATTGACTGGCGAAGAAGGTGAACGGGCGCCGCATGGCCGGCAAAAAAGTATTTTATAATATTCGCCGCTGCAATTGGATTCGCCATGGACCTCATCACCGACCTGATCGAGAAGCAGGAGCACATCGAGACCGCCGCGCGCGCGCTGAAGGCGATCTCGCATCCTCTGCGCCTGAAGATCCTCTGCGTCATCGGCGACCAGGAAGCCTGCGTGCAGGAGATCGTCGATGCCGTCGGCACCTCGCAGAGCAACATCTCGCAGCACCTCGCCATCCTGCGCGACAAGGGCGTGCTGCTCACGCGCAAGGACGCCAACCGGGTCTATTACCGCGTCGGCGACCAGCGCACCCTGCAGCTCATCGTGCTCATGCGCGAAGTCTTCTGCGGCGTCCCCCAACCGAAAAAATAGACGGAGCATCAATTGGAGGCTTTCATCAAGGACAACCTGCCCTGGGTCGGCCTCGCCGTCTTCAGCGGCGGCATGCTGCTGTGGCAGACCTGGCAGGCGCGCGGCGCCGGCAAGGGCATCTCGCCCATGCAGGCCACCCTCATGATCAACCGCGAGGACGCGGTGATGGTGGATGTGCGCGAGGCGGCGGAGTACGCTGGCGGCCACATCCCGAATTCGCGCCACATCCCGCTCTCGCAGCTGGAGAAGCGCCTGCCCGAGCTGGAGAAGTTCAAGGGCCGCACGATCATCGTCAACTGCGCCAGCGGCAACCGCTCGGCCTCGGCCTGCGGCGCACTGCGCCGGGCGGGCTTCGAGAAGGTGTTCAATCTGTCCGGTGGCATCTCCGCCTGGGACCAGGCCGGCCTGCCGATCACGAAGAAATGACCGCACGCGTTCTCATGTACTCCACCGCGGTGTGCCCCTACTGCGTGCGCGCCGAGCAGCTGCTGCACAGCAAGGGCATCACCGAGATCGAGAAGGTGCGCGTCGACCTCGACCCCGCGCGCCGCGAGGAGATGATGCAGAAGACCGGCCGCCGCACCGTGCCGCAGATCTACATCGGCGAGCGCCATGTCGGCGGCTGCGACGAGCTCTACGCCCTCGATCGCGCCGGCCAGCTCGAGCCGCTGCTGCGCGGCGAGTAAGCCATTCCCATCGATTCACTTACCCGGTAACGCCCACATGTCCGAAGCCGAACAGCCCGTATTCTCCATCGAGAAGATTTACGTCAAGGATCTCTCCCTCGAGGTGCCGAACGCCCCGCAAATCTTCCTCGAGCGCGAGCAGCCGGCGGTCGAGATCGGCCTGCAGTCCGAGGCGAGCGGCCTGGGCGACGGCGTGTTCGAAGTCGTGCTCACCGTCACCGTCACCGCCCGCCAGGGCGAGAAGACGGTGTTCCTGGTCGAGGCGGCGCAGGCCGGCATCTTCCAGATCCGCAACGTGCCGAACGATGAGCTGGAGCCGGTGATGGCCATCGCCTGCCCGAACATCCTTTTCCCCTACGTGCGCGAAACCGTGTCCGACACCATCAACCGCGCCGGCTTCCAGCCGGTGCTGCTGGCGCCGGTGAATTTCGAGACGATCTACCGCCAGCGCATGGAACAGCAGGCGCAGCAGCCGGCGGGCGAGATCCCCATCCAGTGAGCGCTGCCCGCCGGGCCGCCCCAAGGGTGGCGCAGCCAACAACATGGAGCCGCGCAGCGGCGAACCATGGTCACCCCCTTCCCCGGGAAGGGGGGTGGGGGGTAGGCATCTTTGCCGCCGTCCTGCTGGGACTGACTTTTGCCGCCGCGCCCGCCGCGGCGCTGGAGTTCCGTTCGGTGGGCGAGGCGGGGGCGGTGATGTTCGACGCGCCGTCGCAGAAGGCCAGGCCGCTGTTCATCGTCGCGCGCGGCACGCCCGTCGAGGCGGTCGTCGTCCTAGAGGGCTGGGTCAAGGTGCGCGATGCCGCCGGCGACCTCGCCTGGATGGAGAAGAAGTCCCTCGCCGAGAAGCGCATGCTGATCGTCACCGCGCGCATGGCCGAGGTGCGCGCCCAGGCCGAGGCCGGCGCCGCGCTGGTGTTCGAGGCGGAGAAGGACGTGCTGCTCGAGCTCGTCGAGCCCGGCCCGCTCGGCTGGGCCAGGGTGCGCCACCGCGACGGCCAGTCCGGCTTCGTGCGCGTGAACCAGGTCTGGGGATTATGACTGCCTTCCCCCCACCCCCCTTCCCGGGGAAGGGGGTGCGCAAGCGCACCCCGATGGGGAACTGGACAGCCCACCCCCCTTCCCCCGCCCCACGGGCGGGGGTGACTAGTCACCTCCCCCGCTTGGCGGGGGAGGCCGGGAGAGGGTGTTCAACTATATTCCGCGCAGCGCGGGCGGCCCGGCGCTGGCTGAGTCCCCCATGAAGATCGCCGTCCTCGGCGCCGGCGCATGGGGAACGGCCCTGGCCATCGCCTTCGCGCGGCGGCATGAGGTCGCGCTCTGGGTGCGCGATCCGGCCCAGGCGGCCGCCCTGCAGGCGGGCCGCGTCAATGACCGATACCTTCCCGGCTGCACCCTGCCCGATGCTCTGCACGTCAGCGCCGATTTTTCCGTTGCCGCCGCGAGCGAGCTGAACCTCGTCTCCACCCCGCTGTCCGGCCTGCGCCCGACGCTGCGCCAGTTGCGCAGCGTGGCGCCGGCCACGTCCGTGCTGTGGGCCTGCAAGGGGCTGGAGGCGGGCAGCCAGCTTCTGCCGCACCAGATCGTCGCCGAGGAACTGGGCGCCGGCGCGCCCTGCGGCGCACTCACCGGCCCCAGCTTCGCCGAGGAAGTGGCGAGGGGCCTGCCCACTGCCATTGCGCTGGCCTCGGCCTACGGCGATTTCGCCGAAACCGTGGCCCAGTCCCTGCACAATTCCCGCCTGCGCGTGTATGCCAACCATGACGTGGTCGGCGCGGAAGTCGGCGGTGCGGTGAAAAACGTCATGGCCATCGCCGCCGGCATCTCCGACGGCATGGGCTTCGGCCTGAATGCCCGCGCCGCGCTCATCACGCGCGGCCTGGCCGAGATCACCCGCCTCGGCGTGGCCCTGGGCGGCCAGCGCGACACCTTCATGGGCTTGGCCGGCATGGGCGACCTGATCCTCACCTGCACCGGCGACCTGTCGCGCAACCGCCGCGTCGGCCTTGCGCTGGCGAAGGGGCTGACGCTCGAACAGATCCTGCGCGAACTCGGGCAGACGGCGGAGGGGGTGTCGAGCGCCCGCGAAATCGCCCTGCTGGCCGGCCGGCTCGGCATCGACATGCCCATCACCCAGGCCGTGCGCAGCGTGCTCTACGACGGCGTGCCCGCCAGCCAGGCGGTCGAGCAGCTCCTCAACCGCGATCCCAAGCTGGAAAACAGCTAGGTTCCCTCGGCGTAGCCGTGCTGCCGCCAGGCCTCGAACACCGTCACCGCCACCGCGTTCGACAGGTTCAGGCTGCGGTTGCCCGCCACCATGGGCAGGCGCAGGACATGCCCGGGCGGGGCGGCCTCCAGCATGGCCTGTGGCAATCCGCGCGATTCGGGGCCGAAGACGAAGGCGTCGCCGGGCCGGTAGCGCGGCGCGTCGAAGCGCGTGTCGCCGCGCGTGCTGACGTAGAAGAGCCGGCTATCTTTCAGCGCCGCCAGGCAATCCCCCCAGTTTTCATGCACGCTGACCCGGGCCAGGTCGTGGTAATCCAGGCCCGCACGGGCCAGCTGCCGGTCTTCCAGATTGAAGCCGAGAGGCTTTACCAGATGCAGTTTCGTGCCGGTATTGGCCGTCAGGCGGATCGCATTTCCGGCGTTGGGCGGGATTTCGGGCTCGAAAAGAATTACATGAAACACTTGAAACCCTTCTGAAATAGGGGTAATTTTGTAATTAATTTGCGGTGTTACGCGCTTTTTTCGATAAACAGGTTTAACTTTTCGGGGACTCCATGGCCCGTCCGGAAAAGATCAGGCTCGGCGAACTGCTGGTTCAGCAGTCCCTGATCACCGAAGATCAGCTCAAGCAGGCGCTCGAGGAACAGAAGAAGAGCGGGCGCAAGCTCGGCCGCGTGCTGATCGACAGCAGGTTCGTCACCGAGGAGGGCATCTCCCAGGCGATGGCCAAGCAGCTGGGCATCCCCTACATCAACCTGCGCAGCTACAACCTCAAGCCGAACACGGTGCGCCTGCTCTCCGAGGCGCAGGCGCGCCGCTTCCGCGCCATGGTACTCGAGGAACGCGGCGCCGCGGTCCGCGTCGGCTTCGCCGACCCGACCGACCTCTTCGCCTACGACGAGGTCTCGCGCGCGCTGAAGCGCGAGATCGAGATGGCCGTCCTCACGGAAAGCCAGCTGCTGGAGACCATCGACCGCGTCTACCAGCGCACCGGGGAGATCTCCGGCCTGGCGCAGGAGCTGACCGCCGAGCTGGGCGACGTCACCATCGATCTCGGCGCGCTGGGCATCACGCCCGGCCTGGAAGAGGCTCCGGTCGTCAAGCTGCTGCAGTCGGTGTTCGAGGCGGCGGTGCAGGTGCGCGCCTCCGACGTGCACATCGAGCCGCAGGAAAAGGCGCTGATCATCCGCTTCCGCGTGGACGGCATCATGCACGTGCAGACCCAGGCCGACATCAAGATCGCCTCGGCGCTGCTGCTGCGCCTGAAGCTGATGTCCGGCCTCGACATTTCCGAGAAGCGCCTGCCGCAGGACGGCCGCTTCAACGTCAAGATCCGCAACAACACGGTGGATGTGCGCATCTCCACCATGCCGACCCAGCATGGCGAGTCGGCCGTCATGCGCCTGCTCAGCCAGAGCGGAGGCATCCTCGGCCTGGACAAGCTCGGCATGCCGCCGCGCATCATCGAGCGCGTGCGCGAGCTTATCCACCACCCGAGCGGCATGGTGCTGGTGACCGGCCCCACCGGCAGCGGCAAGACGACGACCCTGTACGCGGCCCTCTCCGAGGTGAACACGCCGGAGAAGAAGATCATCACCGTCGAGGATCCGGTCGAATACCGCCTGCCCGGCATCAACCAGGTGCAGGTGAACGAAAAGATCGAGCTCACCTTCGACCGCGTGCTGCGCTCGGCCCTGCGCCAGGACCCGGACATCGTGCTTGTCGGCGAGATGCGCGACCAGGTCACGGCCGAGATCGGCCTGCGCGCCGCCATGACCGGCCACATGGTCTTCTCCACCCTGCACACCAACGACGCCGTGTCGACGCCGGTGCGCCTGCTCGACATGGGCGTGCCGCGCTACATGGTGGCGCTGTCCCTGCGCCTGGTGCTGGCGCAGCGCCTGCTGCGCGTCGTCTGCGAGCACTGCGCGCGGCCGCATGCACTGACGCCGCACGAGCACGAGTGGCTGCGCGTCGAGCTGGGCGATGCCGTCGAGCGGCACGCCTTCCGCGCCGGCCCGGGCTGCTCGAATTGCAACGGCACCGGCTACGCCGGGCGCACCGGCATCTACGAGATGCTGGAGATGACCGGCAGCGTGGTCGAGGCCGCCAACCAGGACGATCCGCGCGCCTTCGTCGTCGCCGCGCGCGAGCAGATGGCCGGCCACACCCTCAAGCACGATGCCCTGCGCGTGGCGCTCGAAGGCCGCACCACGGTGGAAGAGGCCATGCGCGTGACCGCCCAGTCGGACGAATAGGGAAAGAAATACAGCCGCCATGCCCTACTTCGAGTATACCGGCCGCAACAGCGAGGGCGCCCTGCAGCAGGGCGCCATGGAAAGCGCCAGCGCGGCGGCGCTGGCCGAGAACCTCGCGGCGAGCGGCATCACGCCGATTCGCATCGCCGCCGCGGCCGCGCCGGGCGAGGGCGCCCTGGCCCAGCTTGCCCGCCTGCGCGACATGGGCAGCGTCGGCCACACCGACATCCTGCTCTTCAGCCGGCAGATGTACACGCTGCTCAAGGCCGGCGTGCCGATCATGCGCGCGCTGGCCGGCCTGCAGGAATCCTGCACCAACCGCGCCTTCGCCGCGGTGATCAAGGACCTGCGCGAGTCGCTCGACTCCGGCCGCGAGCTGTCGCAGGCCATGGCGCGCCAGCCGAAGGTGTTCGGCCCCTTCTACATCTCGATGATCCGCGTCGGCGAGACCACCGGCCGGCTGGAGGAGATCTTCCTCAGCCTGTTCCACCACCTCGAGTTCCAGCAGTTCATGCGCAACCAGGTGAAGGCGGCGTTGCGCTATCCCGCCTTCGTCATCGCCGTCATGGCGATCGCGCTGGTCATCATCAACATTTTCGTCATCCCGCAGTTCACCAAGCTCTTCAAGAGCCTGAAGACCGAGCTGCCGCTCATGACCAAGGTGATCATCGCCTCCTCGGACTTCTTTCTCGCCTGGTGGCCGGTGATGCTGCTGGCGCTGGTCGGCGCGGTGATCGGCTTCCGCCTCATGCTGGCTTCGAAGGAGGGGCGCCACGCCTGGGACCGCTTCAAGTTGCGCCTTCCCGTCGCCGGCAGCATCGTGAACAAGGCCACGCTGGCGCGCTTCTCGCGCAGCCTGGCGCTCGGGCTGAAGAGCGGCGTGCCGGCGGTGCAGGCGCTCACCCTGACCGCCCAGGTGGTCGAGAACGATTTCATCGCCCGCAAGGTCGAGGACATGCGCATGGGCGTCGAGCGCGGCGAGAGCATTTTGCGCACGGCCATCGCGGCGAAGATCTTCACGCCGGTGGTGCTGCAGATGGTGATGGTGGGCGAGGAGTCCGGCGCCCTCGACGACATGATGGAAGAGGTGGCCGGCATGTACCAGCGCGAGGTCGAATACGAGCTGAAGAACCT
>Ga0233425_10001337_pt1 | contig 56174 bp, 48 predicted proteins | sample Watercolumn_Towu_2_FD_181712 | JGI IMG/M metagenome (GOLD analysis project Ga0233425, IMG submission 181712) | Freshwater microbial communities from Lake Towuti, South Sulawesi, Indonesia - Watercolumn_Towuti2014_140_MG | ecosystem: Environmental > Aquatic > Freshwater > Lake | place... | reverse complement strand
GCCGAAAGCGATCGGAAGCGCTTGTGGCCGTCATGGACGTGCGTGGAATCGCCACGTTCTACGCACGTTGGCCAATTGAGAAACGGAGTATTTTGCAGCTACAAAATAACTCGACGTCAATCTATATTGTAGCTACAAATATCGAATGAGGATCGTGTGGGACGAACCGAAACGGCTCTCGAATATCGATAAGCACGGTCTCGATTTCGCTGACATTGCTGGCGAATTTTTTCTCGACGCGCTTGTCGTTCCGGCGAAAGACGGAAGGTTCGTCGCGATCGGCAAATTGAACGATGAAGCAGTCGCTGTCGTGTTCGCCAGGCGTGGCCGCGAGGCTGTTTCCGTCATCAGCACGCGGTCCGCGAGCCGCAAGGAAAGGATGCTGCTGAAATGAAAAAGCGCGCGACCCTGACAGATTTTGCGCCTGGCCGCGGTTACGCCCGCAAGGATTGGGACGCGGTGTCGGATAATCCTGAGTTGACCGACAAGGATCTGCTGCAAGCCAAACCTTTCAGCGAAGTCTTTCCGGATCTCGCCGCGTCGGCCCGTCGCGGGCGCGGGCCGCAAAAGGCTCCGACGAAGGAACTCGTCACGCTGCGCCTGGACAGGGCCGCGCTCGCCGCTTTCCGTGCGACCGGGCCTGGATGGCAACGTCGCATCGACGAAGCGGTGAAGAAGGCCGCGAGCAAGATCGCGGGGTGAGCTTGCCGCGCGTCCCTGAAAACCCGCGTCGCAACGCCGCGCGCCCCCTCTCGCCATGGTCGGGGAAGTATGCTACCAGACCCTCGCCGCTGAGGGGCGGCGTCGCCGCGATTTCAGCCCGGGGCGCAGGCCGCCAAGCGTTTTGCCGAGCGTCTTGCGCATGTCGGGGCGGTCGGCTGGCGATTGCAAGTTAAAGGAATGAATGGCGATCATGGAGCGCGCCAAAGGGCTCGCCCCAGGTCGTCATAAGGCGCGAGTAAGCGCCAAACGCAGACAGGGATCAAAGAAGATGAGCGATGTCGCCGAGCGCGTGAAAAAGATTGTTGTCGAGCATCTCGGCGTCGAAGCCGACAAGGTCGTCGACAAAGCGAATTTCATTGACGATCTGGGAGCCGATTCGCTCGATACCGTGGAACTTGTCATGGCTTTCGAGGAAGAGTTCGGCGTCGAGATTCCCGACGACGCCGCCGAGACCATTCTTACCGTGGGCGATGCGGTGAAGTTCCTGGAAAAGGCGAAAGCCGCCTGACCAACCGAGCGAGGTCCAAACGCGCGGCGACTCCTCTTGCGAGGACTTGCCGCCGTTGGCGTTTTCGACAACAACAAAGTTCGAGAGTAGAGCCATGCGCAGGGTGGTCGTCACCGGTCTTGGCGTCGTTTCTCCTTTGGGCTGCGGCGTGGAGACGAATTGGAGTCGTCTCGCCGCCGGAGAATGCGGCTTTAAGCGTATCGACACATTCGAGGTCGCTGATCTCGCTTGCCAGATCGCCGCGGTCGTGCCGCGCGGCGACGGCAAGAGCGGCTCGTTCAATCCCGACGACTGGTTCGATCCCAAAGAACAGCGCAAGGTCGATGATTTCATCATCTATGGCGCATGCGCCGCGACGCAGGCGCTCAAAGACGCCGGATGGGTCGCCGATACGCCTGAAAAGCAGGAAACCACCGGCGTTCTGATCGGCTCCGGCATCGGCGGCCTTGGCGGCATTTACGAAACTTCCGTCACCTTGAGGGAAAAGGGGCCGCGCCGCGTTTCGCCCTTCTTCGTTTCCGGCCGCATCATCAATCTCGCCGGCGGCTATGTGTCGATCATGCATGGGCTCAAGGGGCCGAATAATGCCGTGGTGACGGCCTGCGCGACCGGCACGCACGCGATTGGCGACGCGGGGCGCATCATCGCGGTCGGCGACGCCGACGTGATGGTCGCGGGCGGCGCCGAATCGCCGGTCAACCGCATTGGCGTCGCTGGCTTCGCCGCCTGCCGCGCGCTGTCGACTGGCTTCAACGATCGTCCCGAGGCCGCTTCGCGTCCTTATGACAAGGACCGCGACGGCTTCGTGCTTGGCGAAGGCGCCGGCTGCGTCGTGCTCGAGGAATATGAGCACGCCAAGGCGCGCGGCGCGAAAATCTACGCCGAACTCATCGGCTATGGCATGTCGGGCGACGCGCATCACATCACCGCCCCGTCGCCCGACGGCGACGGCGCCTATCGCTGCATGAAAGCGGCCTTGAAGCGCGCCGGCGTTTCGGTCGAGGACATCGACTACGTCAACGCCCATGGCACGTCGACGCCGCTTGGCGACGAGATCGAACTCAAGGCGGTCGAACGTCTCCTCGGCAACGTCGAACCCAGGCTCGCCATGTCGTCGACCAAGTCGGCGATCGGCCATCTGCTCGGCGCCGCGGGGGCCGTCGAAGCGATCTATTCGATCTTGGCGATGCAAAACAATGTCGCGCCGCCGACCCGCAATCTCGACAATCCGTCGGTCGAAACCGCGATCGATCTCGTGCCGCACAAGGCGCGCGAGAAGGAGATCAACATCGCGCTGTCGAATTCCTTCGGCTTTGGCGGCACCAACGCCTCGCTCCTGTTCCGTCGCGCCTCCTGAGCGCGCTAAATCGCGCGCTCGTTACAGACCGCGCTGCGTCTTGCGCGCCGACTGAAGCGCCGCGTTCCTGAATTCGCCACAATGAGGCATAGTGTAAGTTCCCGGCAAACAGGCCGCGTGAAATTTTCGGCTTTTTGATGGGCGTGTGGCGATGAGCGAAGCGGACGAAAAAGGCGCGCCCGACAAGCCGACGGAAACGGGCGCGTCGCGGCCGCCGGCCGAACCGGCGCCGCCAGGCGCGCAAACCGCCGCGCCGGCCGACGAGACCGCCGCTTTAGAGCCTGAGCCGCGCCCAGCCGCGCCGGCCTCCTCCGCGCCGCCGATCGAGGCTCCGGCTGCAACGCCGTCCGCCGAAACGCGGGCGGCATCCCCGCCAGCGCCAGCGCCGCCGATTGCGCCTCCGCCCGAACCAGAACCGACGCCCTCGCCGCCGATCGTTTCGAAAGTAGAGACGTCTCTCAGCGAGGCGCCCATCGAGCCGGTCGCGCCTCCCGCCGACATAGCGGCGCTAGCGGCTCGACCGCCGGTTGCTCCGTCGGTTTCGGCGAAGGTCGAACCGCCGCCCGCCGATCGGCCAGAACCGGCCGCCGCAAGCTCGCCGCCTGTCGGGGTTGCCGCCGCGCCAGCGGCGCCGATCGAATCTGTCGCGGCGCCTCCCGCCCCGCCGCCGATTTCGGCCAAGGTGGAAACGCCTCGCGCCGAACCGCCGAAAGCCTCCCTCCCGCCAGCCGCCGAAATCGCCGCGCCCGCGCCTCCCAGCGAGGTCGCGCCGCGTGCGCCGGCTTCGCCGGCGGGATCTGCGACGGCGACGACCGCAGGGCCCCCGCCAAGGGCCGAGGCGCCGCCGGTCGGCGCGCCCGGCCCGCGTTACGCCGCCACGCCGGACGACGCCCAAACGGGCTCCGGCATCTACCGTCGGCGCGCCGCGCTGGAAGGCGCCAGGCAGGTTTTGCAGCCGCAGGCGGCGCCCGCCCCGCCGCCGAAAAAGAAGAAGAAGCGTCGCGACGGCACGCTGTCGATGGCGAGCGGCTTCTTGAGCTTCATCCTGGTCGCCTTGGTCGCCGGCGCCTTCGGCCTCGTCGCCGCGACGCACAAGCTGAAAGCGCCAGGACCGCTCGCCGCCGACAAGGTCGTCTACATTCCGCCGCGCAGCGACCTGCTAGAAATCATCGCTCAGCTCGAACGCGAAGGAGTCATCGCCAATTCGGCGCTCATGCAGCTTGGCCTGGTTCTCGAAGGCAAGCTCGGCAAGCTGAAGCCCGGCGAATATGCGTTCAAGAAAAACATCAGCCTGCGCGACGTGATCGATCAGATCGCCTCCGGTCGCCAAGTCATGCACAGCGTCACGATTCCCGAAGGCCTCACCTCGGAGCAAATCGTGCAGAAGCTGAAAGAGGCCGAGTTGCTTGCCGGCGACGTCGCCGACCTTCCCAAGGAAGGCGCTCTGCTCCCCGAAACTTATAAATTCCCGCGCGGCTATCCGCGGGCGCGCCTCATTGCGAAGATGCAGGAAGATCAGCGTAAGACGCTCGAAGCGATCTGGTCGAAGCGCGCGCCCGACCTTCCGTTGCGCACGCCCTATGAATTGGTGACGCTGGCGTCGATCGTCGAAAAGGAGACCGGCAAGGTCGAGGAGCGGCCGCGCGTCGCCGCCGTCTTCGTCAATCGGCTGCGCAAGGGAATGCGCCTTCAGTCTGATCCGACGATCATCTACGGGCTCGTCGGCGGCAAGGCGACGCTCGGTCGGCCGATCATGCGCGCCGAGATCGAGAAATGGACGCCATACAACACTTACGCCATTGACGGCCTGCCGCCGGGGCCGATCGCCAATCCCGGCCGGGCCGCGCTTGAAGCGGCGGCGCATCCGGCACCGACGCATGATCTTTATTTCGTCGCCGACGGCACGGGCGGGCATGTCTTCTCCGACTCGCTCGACCAGCATTCGCGCAATGTCCAGAACTGGCGCCGGCTGGAGAAGGAAAAGAACGACGAATCGCCCGATCGCGCCGCGCCCGGCGTTCCGGCCCCGGCTGCGCCCAAGCCGGATAAGCGCACCGAGGCGCCGATTGGCCGTCTCGTCGTGCTCTCCGAACGTCACGAAGACTATCCGCCGGGCGGGGCGATGGCCGCGGACGACGGCCCGACACATCGGCTCGGCAAATTCGCTTACGCCGAAGCCGATTTTTTCCTCGGCGGCCACGGCGACCGCACTCAGGCCTATGGAGCCGAATTCGTTCGCCTCAGACCGGCGCGGCCCTTCTTTACGGAAGAATCGACGCAGCCGCCTGCGAAGGCCTTGTTCGACGCGTCGCTGCTTGCCCGTCGCCCGCCGCCATCCGACGCCGAGGACGGGGAGGAGCGGCTTAATCCGGATATGACGACGGTTGCGCGCCAAAGTCCGGACCCCCAGCCTGACGATGGCGCCGACCCTGCGAGCTATCCGGTGTCGCCGGCGCAACGCGCCGAGCAGCGTGCGCGCGCGACGCGGCTGGGGCTCGCGGCGGGTTCCGACGATTTGCCCGAGACGCTGTCGCGAAGCGCCGCCCAGGACGCCGCGCCGCCGCCGGAAGCCACGGCATTGGCGCCGACTGGCGGTCGGCCCTTTCGTCCGCGGGCATTCGACGCCTCGGAAGGAACTCCGCTCGACCCGCTGCGCGACAAAAGCTGGGACCTCACCTCGTCAAAGACGATCCCTTCGACCGGCGAATTGCGGTAAGGAGGTCGCGGCGGTGGCGAGGCGCGGCGCGGCGAAGCCGCACGCTCATCCGCCTTCCCGGAGCCGCCGTCGCACATGAGCCTTCACAGCATGACGGGATTCGCCCGTGTTCAGGGCGCCGTCGCCTCTTTCCGCTATGCGTGGGAGCTCAAGAGCGTCAACGCCAAGGGACTCGATCTGCGTCTGCGCGCGCCGCCTGATTTCGACGGGGTGGAAATCAAGGCGCGGGAAAAAATCGCCGCGCGGCTGGCGCGCGGGGCGGTCTTCGCCAATCTCGCCGCGAAACGCGAGGACGAAAGCCAGGTCGCTCGTCTCAACCGTCCCGCCCTCGACGCGCTTCTCGCCGCGCTCGCCGAACGGCCGCCGCCCGCCAATATCGGACCAGCGACGCTTGATGGTCTCTTGGCGGTGCGCGGCGTCGTCGAGATCGTCGAGCCGGAGCTTTCGGAAGCTGAACGCGCCGAGCTGGACGCGCGCATTCTCCAATCCCTCGATGAAGCGCTCGACGCGCTGATCGCCTCGCGCCGGGCGGAAGGCGATGCTTTGGCGGCGGTGCTCCGGCGGCGGCTCGATCGCATCTCGACGCTCGCGGCGCAGGCCGACGCCGCGCCGGCGCGTCAGCCCAAGGCGATTCGCGCGCGGCTGAAGCAGCAGCTCGCGCGACTCCTGGAGAACGCCGAAGGCCTCGATACGACTCGGCTGCATCAGGAGGCGGCGCTGCTGGCGGTTCGCGCAGACATTCGCGAGGAGCTCGATCGGCTGAAAGCCCATGTCGAGAGTGCGTCCAAACTGCTTGTCGCGGGCGGGCCGGTCGGCCGTCGCCTGGATTTTCTGGCGCAGGAACTGGGGCGAGAGACCAACACGCTCTGCGCCAAATCGAACGACGCGGGGCTGACCGCGATCGGCCTCGAACTCAAAATCGAGGTCGAGCAGCTCCGCGAGCAGGTTCAAAACATCGAGTGAATAGCGAGTAGCGAATAGTGAGTAGACAGGGGAACCGCCACTCACTACTCACTACTCACCACTCACTATTCGCTCTCGAAAAAATCATGTCTGCGAATCCCTCCCACCGCCGCGGCATCGTCTTGATTCTTTCCTCGCCCTCGGGCGCTGGCAAGACGACTCTGACGCGCATGCTGCTGCAGGATCGCGGCCTCGATCTGACGCTCTCGATCTCGGTGACGACGCGGGCGCGGCGCTCGAGCGAGGTCGACGGCATTCATTACAGCTTCATCTCCGAGCGCCGCTTCGCGGCCATGCGCGACGCCGGCGAACTTTTGGAATGGGCCGAGGTTCACGGCAATTTCTACGGCACGCCGCGCGCGCCGGTCGAAGAGATTCTTGCGCAAGGGCGCGACTGCCTGTTCGACATCGACTATCAGGGCACCCGTCAGGTGCGCGAGAAGATGGGCGCCGACGCCGTCACCGTCTTCATCCTGCCGCCGTCGATGGTCGAATTGCGCGCCCGGCTGGAGCGGCGCGCCGAAGATTCGCGCGACGTAATAGCGCGACGGTTGGAGAATGCGCGAAAGGAGATCGCGCGCTGGAAGGACTACGATTATGTGATCGTCAACGACGATCTGCAGCGCGCCTTTGAAGATCTGATCGCGATTCTGCGCGCCGAGCGGCAGAGACGGCCAAGGCGCGACAAGGAAATCGAGCAATTCGTCGCGCAATTGCTGAGCGAGTGACGCACGGCGAGCGCTTCGCCACCCGTCCGTTTCGTGCTATGTTACCTGCATGATCAGCGCTCTCAAGCACATGCTGCCCGCCATCGAAAACTGGCCGGCCGAGGACCAGGAGGCTCTGGCCGAGGCCGCACGCGAGATCGAGGCGGCGCGCGCCCGCCAGTACATGATGACGCCTGAAGAAGAGGCGGCGGTTTTGGAGGGACTGATCGAGGCCGAGCGCGGCGACTTCGCCTCGGCTGAAGAAATGGCGGCGCTGTGGAAGAAATTCATGGCGTAAAAATTCGCTATGCGCTGGCCGCGCAGCGCGACCTTGCGTCAATCTTCGCCTATCTCGCCGAATGTTCTCCGCAGGCGAAGCGACTCGTCGCCACAAGACTAAGTAACGCGGTCCGTCTCATCGCCGACAACCCCGGCATTGGCATGCGAACGCAACGGCCTGGAATATTCGTCAAATTCGTTCCGAAATCCGCCTACAAAATTTTCTACCGCGTTCAAGGAGAAACGATCGAAATAATTCATATCCGTCATTCCGCCCGGCGGCCTTGGCTCCTCTGAAATTTCATTCGTGCAAAAATGTGTGGATGTCGCTTCATTGAATGATACGCGAAAATTCCCGAGCGAGCGCCACGAAGCCCGCGACGTCGATTTCTTCCGCACGTTTGGTTTCTTCTATGCCTGCCGCCGCGAGCATGGCCGCAGCGTCGACGCCGAGCGATTTTAGGCTCTGCCGCAGCATTTTGCGGCGCTGGCCGAAGGCGGCCTGCGTGACGCGCGACAGAGCGCATGGATCGCAGTCGAGCGGCGCTGGATTTGGAACAAGCTCGACGATGGAAGACGTGACTTTCGGCGGCGGCGTGAAGGCTGCGGGCGAAACGTCGAAAAGAATGCGCGCTTTCGTGCGCCAGCCGCACAGCACAGCTAGCCGCCCGTAATCGGCGCGCTCTTTCGGCGTCGCGACGATGCGCAGCGCCACCTCTTTTTGAAACATCAGCACATAGCGATCGAAGACTGAAGGCCAGGGCTCCGTCTCGATCCATTTCGTCAGCAAGGCCGTCGCGACATTATAGGGAAGGTTCGCGCAAATGCGGGCGGAACGACGGCTGTCATTCCCGACCGGCCGAAGGCCTGATCGGGAATCCAGAGCGACGGCGTGATCGGAATTTGCCCTGGATTCCCGATCGCCCGCTGCGCGGGCGTCGGGAATGACACGTGCATAATTTCGAACAAGCTGCGCGACATCGATCTCCAGCGCATCGGCTTCGACGATCGTCAGCCTTCCGGGATAATGCGCCGCGATCTCTTCCAGCGCCGGCAGACAGCGCTGGTCGCGTTCGACCGCGACGACGCGCGCGCCTTGCGCGAGCAGCGCCCGCGTCAGGCCGCCGGGGCCGGGGCCGATCTCGACCACGATCGTATCGTCAAACGGTCCGGCGGCGCGGGCGATGCGCGCGGTGAGATTGAGATCGAACAGAAAATTCTGTCCAAGCGTTTTCTTCGCGTCGAGTCCATAGCGGGCGACGACATCTCGCAGCGGCGGCAGCGCATCGGCCACTTACGTCATGCGTCCTGCAAGTTTGATCGCCTCGATGAGACTCGTCGGATCGGCGACTCCCTTGCCGGCGATGTCGAACGCCGTGCCATGATCGGGCGACGTGCGCACGAAAGGAAGGCCGAGCGTGACATTGACGCCGCGTTCGAACGCCAGCGTCTTGATCGGAATCAGCGCCTGATCATGCGTCGGACACAGCGCCACGTCGTATTTCGCGCGGGCCGCCACATGGAACATGGTGTCGGCGGGAAAAGGTCCAAACGCTTCGACGCCGCGCAAGCGCAATTCGGCGATCGCCGGCGCTATTGTTTCGATCTCCTCGCGGCCGAGCGCGCCGTCCTCGCCGGCATGAGGATTTATTCCCGCGAAGGCGAGGCGGGGGTTGGCAATATGAAAGCGCGTCTTGAGGTCGCGCGCGACGATTTCGCCCGTCTCGACGATCAAGTCGCGCGTCAGGCGTTTGGGCGCGTCGCTCAGCGGAAGGTGAATCGTCAGCGGAACCACCGCCAGCTCCTGCGACCACAGCATCATCACCGCCCGATAGTCGTCGCCATAATGGCGACGCGCGAGTTCGCCCAAGAATTCCGTGTGACCCGGATGTTTGAAGCCGGCCCTATACAAAATCGATTTCGCGATCGGATTGGTGACGACGGCGCGCGCTTCGTCTTTCGCGACGCATGCGACCGCCTGCTCGATGGATTTGATCGTTGATTGCGCATCCGTTGGATCAGGACTGCCGGGGACGCCGGCGACATGACAGCCGATGTCCACGACGGGCAGCGCGCGTGAGAAGACGTCGCCGACATGCGCGACGCTGGTGTTTTCAATCTCTATTTCAAGCGCGAGATCGACCGCGACGCGAGCGATGAAGGCAGCGTCGCTAAGCAAAAAAAACGGCGGCAGATCATGCGAGCGACGCTCGACATAGGCCATGAGCGCGAGCTCGGGTCCGATCCCCGACGGATCGCCTTGCGTCAAAGCGAGCGGAAGCGCCGTCATTGCTGCGTCGTCCTGGCGGAGCCGTCCGAAAGCGCGCCGCGCAACGTTCTCGGTCGCTGCATTAGCGCTCGCCACATTATGATGTCCACATAAAACGAGCGTCGCTCAAGGAAAGCGACGCTCCGCATTCGCCTTGAGGTCAGGGAAGGAAAAGTCAGGCCTTCGCGGTCTGAGCGTGCGGCACGCCTTCCTTGTCGAAGAGGGCGACAAGCTCGCCGCTCTGGAACATTTCCTTGGCGATGTCGCAGCCGCCGATGAATTCGCTCTTCACGTAAAGCTGCGGGATCGTCGGCCAGTTCGAATAGGCTTTGATGCCTTCGCGGATGGCGCCGTCGGCGAGCACGTTGATCGCCTTATAGGGCACGCCGAGGTGGTTGAGAATCTGAACCACCTGCATGGAGAAGCCGCACTGCGGCGCCTGCGGCGTGCCCTTCATGAAGAGCACGACGTCGGAAGATTCGATTTCACTCTTGATGCGGGCGTTCGCGTCGTCGGACATTTCATTTGCCTTTGTTGCGCCTTTAAGGCGCCGGTTGAAGAGAGGGTTAGGGCGTCCGCGTCGTCAGCTGCAAGGCATGCAGTTCGCCGCCGAGCCGGTCGCCAAAGGCGGCGTTGACCATCTGATGCTGCTTGACGCGGGTGAGGCCGCGGAAGCTCTCGGAGACGACCGTCGCCGACCAGTGATCGTCATCATTGACGAGCGCGGTCAGCTCCACCTCCGCGTCGGGTATGGCTGTCTTGATGAGACGCTCGATTTCGGCGGCGGGCATTGGCATATTATGGGGCCTTTGTCGGGGAAGCGCCCGAAAACGCTTCGTCATCGCCGGCCATGAAGGCCGGCAGCGGAGTTTCATGCGCCGTGCGCAGCTCAGTCAGCAATATCGGCGTCTCGCCTGGAAGGATCAAGGCGTCGCCGCCGACGCGCCCGATCGCCTGGACCCGCACGCCCGCGGCCGCCCCCTCTCGAACGACCGCGGCGGCCTCGCCCGGCGGAACGGCGACGAGATAACGCGACTGATCCTCTCCGAACAGCACGGCGTGTGGGGGGCCAGCAGGGGTATCCCGAATTTCGGCGCCCATTCCGCCCGCGAGCGCCATTTCGGCCAGCGCGACGGCGAGGCCGCCGTCGGAGAGGTCATGGGCCGCCGCAATGCGGCCAGACAGGATCAGTTCCCGCACGAAGTCGCCGTTCCGGCGCTCGGCGGCGAGGTCGACCGGCGGCGGCGCGCCGTCAGTCAGCCCGCAGAGATCATGCGCATAGGCCGACTGACCAAGCCAGCCGGAGGTCTTGCCGATCAGCAGGATCGCATCGCCCTCGCGCGCGAAGCCGGTCTGCGCCGCACGGGCGACGTCGGCGATGACTCCGACCCCGCCGATCGCCGGGGTCGGCAGAATGCCGGCGCCCTGCGTCTCGTTGTAGAGCGAGACATTGCCCGAAACGATGGGGAAATCGAGGGCGCGCGCGGCTTCGCCGATCCCCTGCAGGCAGCCGACGAATTGGCCCATATATTCCGGCCGCTCGGGATTGCCGAAATTCAGATTGTCGGTGAGCGCCAGCGGCGTCGCGCCGCTCACGGTGATGTTGCGCCAGGCCTCGGCGACCGCCTGCTTGCCGCCCTCGTATGGATCGGCGGCGCAATAGCGCGCGGTCACGTCGGTGGTCAGCGCCAGGCCTTTTGGCCCGTCCTTCACCCTGATCACGGCGGCGTCGCCCCCTGGAGCGCGCACGCTGTTGCCGAGAATGAGGTGGTCGTATTGCTCCCAGACCCAGCGCTTGGCGCAGAGATTCGGCGTCGCGAGGAGTTTGAGAAGCGCCTCGCGATTCGACAGCGGCGTCTCGATCGACGCCGGGTCGAGCGCCGGCTGTTTCGGGGTCGGCGTGAAGGGCCGGTCATAGACCGGGGCTTCGTCGCCCAGTTCCTTGATCGGCAGGTCGGCCTTCACCTCGCCCTGATGCTTGACGACGAAGCGCAGCGTATCGGTGGTCTGGCCGATGATCGCGAAATCGAGGCCCCATTTCTTGAAAATCGCCTCGGCCCGCTCCTCGAGTTCGGGCTTTAACACCATGAGCATGCGCTCCTGGCTCTCGGAGAGCATCATCTCATAGGCGCTCATGCCCGCTTCGCGGCAGGGCACGGCGTCGAGGTCGAGTTCGACGCCGAGATTGCCCTTGGCGCCCATCTCCACCGCGGAGGAGGTGAGGCCCGCGGCGCCCATGTCCTGGATAGCGATGACCGCGCCCGACGCCATCAGCTCCAGACAGGCCTCGAGCAGCAGCTTTTCCGAGAAAGGATCGCCGACCTGCACGGTCGGGCGCTTTTCCTCGGCGTCCTCCTCGAAGGAGGCCGACGCCATGGTCGCTCCGTGAATGCCGTCGCGCCCCGTCTTGGAGCCAAGATACACGATCGGATTTCCCACCCCGGCGGCTGCCGAGTAGAAAATCGAGTCGGCGCGCGCCAGGCCGACCGCCATGGCGTTGACCAGGATATTGCCGTCATAGGAGGCGTCGAATTCGGTCGAGCCGCCGACCGTCGGCACCCCGAAACTATTGCCGTAGCCGCCGATCCCGGCGACGACGCCGGCGACCAGCTGGCGGGTCCTCGGATGCGCAGGCCGCCCGAAGCGCAGCAGATTCAGGCAGGCGATCGGCCTCGCCCCCATGGTGAACACGTCGCGCAGAATGCCGCCGACCCCCGTCGCCGCGCCCTGATAGGGCTCGATGAAGGACGGGTGGTTGTGGCTCTCCATCTTGAAGACGCAGGCGTCGCCGCCGCCGATGTCGATCACGCCGGCGTTCTCGCCCGGACCGCGAATCACCCAGGGAGCCTTGGTCGGCAGTTTGCGCAAATGGATGCGCGACGATTTGTAGGAGCAGTGCTCGTTCCACATGGCCGAGAAAATGCCGAGCTCGGTGAAGCTCGGCCGGCGGCCGATGAGTTTCAGGATGCGCTCGTATTCATCAGGCTTGAGGCCGTGGGCGGCGGCCAGATCCGGCGTGACGGCGGGTTCGGTCGCGCTCACTTATCCTCGCAATTGGGTGAAAATCGCCGCGCGGTTCGACTGTCTATGCCGCGCTGCGGCCGACGGAAGGATTACTGCGCAGCGTTTGACGCGGCAAGCCGCGCGATTGCCTAAAATCCTACCCGCCGCCATCGCTGTGGCAGCGGCTGCAGCAAATTGGCGTCGGCTATCTCACATGAGTTACAGGGATTGTTGCCCTAGAGCCACAGCCGCAAAGAATGAGCACGCCACAGCCCAATTTTGCGCCAGCCGCAGTTGCATTACCAAAATTTTATAGCAACGTGACAGGGACTTCGGCGCTCGTCGTCGACCGTCGAACCGCAGAATTTAATCCGGGGGTTCCGATGAAATATTTTGTTCGCGGCGTGATCGCCGCGCTGATGGTCGGCGGCGCCGGCGCCGCGGCCAGTGCAGCCGATCTACCGCACTACAAGGCTCCGCCGCCGCCGCCTCCTCCGGCGTTCACCTGGACGGGTCTCTACGGCGGCGTCAACATCGGTTACGCCTTCGGCGCCAGCTCTCAGGAAACCGGCGGTCTCGGCTACATCAGCCCGGGCGTCCTCGCAGTGGCGCCGCTCGGTTCAGCCTGGACCACCGGACAAAATCTGCAAGGCGTGGTCGGCGGCGGACAGCTCGGCTACAATTATCAGTTCAACCCGTGGCTCGTCCTTGGCGCCGAGGCGGACATCCAGGCCGCCGATATTGGGTCCCACGGCAACGCCGCGATCGGACTCGCCGACGCCATCGGCCCTCATCTGCAGTCGGTAAATTCGACGAAGAAGGTCGATTGGTTTGGCACTGTGCGCGGCCGGGTCGGCTTCACGCTGCCTTCCATGCCCAATCTGATGGTTTACGGCACGGGCGGCTTCGCCTATGGCCAGGTCGTCCAAAATGCCGGGTTCGCCGACAACTTCCTCGCTCTGGGCATAAACTCCCTCGGCCACGGCTATTACGACAACACCAAAGTCGGCTGGGCGGCTGGCGGCGGCCTCGAATGGTCGCCCTCAATGTTCCCGGCGTGGTCGCTCAAGGCCGAATATCTCTATGTCGATCTCGGCAATACGCGCGCGAATTCGGTCCCGCTCAATGGCGGCGCCCCGGCGATCCTCCAAGGGGCCCTCGGCCCTACAACGCCGCTGTTCGCGGCGACGCAGAACTCGCCGACCCGCTTCCACACGGTTCGCGCCGGAGTGAACTGGCATTTCGACCCCTTCGCGGCGATAGCGCCGTCGAGCGCGGGTGGCGCTCTGCCGTCCATCAAGGGACCGCCGCCGGCTTTCGTGGATAGCTATCAACCGTTTCAGGTCCGCCTGAAGGTTGCCGGCGTCATTCCGCTGGACGGCCATGGCACGGTTTTCGACTCGGGCGCCGGAACTCCCGTGGCCGGCTTGGGCTCCATTGGCGTGCGCTCGGGCCTGACCGGCGCGAATGGCGTGATCGCCGGAGCGAGCACGAACACGTCGACGTCGATCATCCCAATGCTTGACGCCGCCTACTTCCTCACCAAGAACTGGGCGATCGAAGCGATTTGCTGCGTCGCGCCGCATCACATCCAGGGCACTGGCACAATCTCCAGCGACTTCGCCCGCGCTTGGCTGTTCCCGCCGTCGGTCATGCTGCAATACCACGTCACCAATTTCGGCGCGATCCAGCCCTATCTCGGCGTCGGCGTGAATTTCACCACCTTCTGGAACACCCGCGTCAACAATGACGTGTGGGGCATCCCGATGGCGCCTGGCTCCTTTCTTTCCAACCTCGGCATTCCTGCAGTGCTCGCGACGTTCCAATACGCCACGGTCGCTCCGTCCTGGGGCGTGGTCGGACAGGCCGGCGTCGATTATATGCTCAACGAACATTGGGGCCTGAACGTCGACTTCAAATATATCGGCCTGCACCCGATGGTGCACTCCACCGTCATCGCTTTCGCGCCCCAGGCGCCCGCGGTGGGAGCGATCTTTATCCCAGTCAAGGTGTCGCTGCCGATCAATCCGATCGTCATCTCCGCGGGTCTGACCTATCGCTTCGGCGGCAGCCTCCTTTCGCCGCTGTTCTGACAATTGACTCGGTCAAAAGAAACCGGCCCGTCATGGGCCGGTTTCAGATTAGTGAAAAACCCCCGGCGCGAGCCGGGGGTTTTTTGATTCGGGCTTTGGTTCTGCTGGAGGCGTCTGCGCTCAGGAGAAGCCTTCGTCCATACGCTGCGTTTGGTACTGCCCGAACTTGCGAAAGCGATAGAGATAGGTCGGCGCGATCGCTTCGATCGATTGCGGATCGATGATTCCGAGTCCTTGAAGCGTGCGTCCTTCCGCCTTTGCGGCGTCGCTGACGACATTGTCGTGCTTGAGCAGTTCGACCTGATCCCGCGTCATGCGCAGGAGTTTCGGGAAGAGTCCAAAAGAAATCTTCGTCAGCGTTTGCGTAATAGCAGCCATGAGCTTGCCGACGCCGAAGGAGAGTTTCAGGACGGCGCGCTCGCGTTGCACGACCTTGAGCACATAGTCGATGATCGCCGCGAAGCTTTTGACTTCCGGCCCGCCGAGCTCATAAACGGCGCCCGGCTTAGCGCGGCCGGCGAGCGCGGTGGCGACCGCATCGGCGACGTCGCCGACATAGACCGGTTGGAATTTCGTTTCGGCGCCGACGATCGGCACGATGGGGAAATAGCGCGCCATCGTTGCGAAGCGATTGAAGAAATCATCCTCCGGCCCGAAAATCACCGACGGCCGCAAAATGACGGCCGAAGGGATTTGCGCGAGCATGGCGGCTTCGCCTTCCGACTTGCTGCGGCCGTATACCGAGCGCGATTCCCGGTCGGCGCCGATCGCCGAAATATGAACGACATTGTCGACGCCGGCCGACTTAGCGGCTTCGGCGATCGCGCGCGCGCCGCCGGCCTGCACGGTCGCAAATTTTTGCGCGCCAGTTTCGGCAAGGATACCGACCAGATTGACCGCCGCCGAAGCGCCGCGCAGAGCCGCCGCGATCGATTCGGGATGACGCACATTGGCCTGTACCGCCATCACCTGGCCGACGCGGCCGAGCGGCTGGAGATAGAAGGCGAGGTCTGGCCGCCGGCAGGCGACGCGCACGCGCCAGCCGTCGCGCGCCAGCGCGCGCACGACATGGCGTCCGACGAATCCCGAGCCGCCGAACACCGTCACTACCCGTCCTGCGCCAATGGTCAGGTTATTGTCGCTGATCATCGCCATTCGCTCCGCTTACGCCGCGCCGGCCGCCGCCGGCGCGCATGGGTCGCAAACGCTCTAGCGAAATTCGACGCGGAAGGAAATGCGGGAGGATGTGGAAGTTCGACGGCCATGGCTTATGATGAACGCGCGCATTGACAGGCGCCGTCCGCTGCCCCTATGAGACGCGCTTGATGCCCAGGTGGCGGAATTGGTAGACGCGCTGGTTTCAGGTACCAGTGGTGAAAGCCGTGGAGGTTCGAGTCCTCTCCTGGGCACCAGCTAGCTCGTTTTTACCACAAAATTTCAAATAGTAGCGCATATCGCTATTCGTCAGCCCCACAATCAGTCCCACACACAGAGCAGATTCGTCCCTTGATGGGCGACGCAATTTTGCACCCCCAAGGACTCCCACCTGCGGCGTTCCGTGGGGCTTGGCGACGACTGACGGAAAACGAGGGACGATTTCAAAATGGCTAAGTCGATCCTCGGCATTATGGGTCCAGGGGAGAAGGCGACTAAGCACAATCTTGAATGCGCTTATGAGATTGGAAAATTGGCGGGGCAATCTGGCTATGTCGTTTTAACTGGGGCCCGACGATCCGGCGTTATGGAGGCTGGTCTCAGGGGCGCTAAGGAAGCTGGCGGACAAACCATCGGGATTCTTCCCTCCAAATCCAAGAGCGACGCCAGTCCTTTCGCTGACCTGGTCGTCGTCACCGGATTGAACAGCGCGAGAAATTACATCAATGCGCTCACGGCTGACGTGATGGTAGTGTGTGGCGTTGAAGCCGGGACACTTTCTGAAATCGCTTTGGCATTGAAAGAGCAAAAACACGTCGTCCTGATAACCGAAAACAAACGAGCAAGCGAGTTTCTCAAAAGCCTGTCGGCAAAGCTGGTTCACGTGGCGACAGCGCCCGAAGATGCAATGGCGATTGTTCACACTCTGATCAAAAACGCCTCACCGCTTTAAAGCCGATGGGAACATCAGCCGCGTCTGAAAAATTCGAAACGCGTTGTCGTCGACGGCGGCAGGATGCGATTTTTTTCGGCGTACGCTGCCGCCTGTTGAGCATGGCGCGCCATGCGAATGGCTTCTCGCGAGCGTTGCGCATGTTCGCGCTCGTCGTGGCGAAGCCGTGCGAAATCTTGAGTCGTCCACTATTGAGAGATCTCCCGCCACGGCTTCGCTGTAGGTGGCGCCCGGTTTGCATCCTTAATCGCGAAGGCGTCGTGCGCGACGCCGCGGTCCATAGAGGGGCCCCCAGCATCGCCGCTGTCCTCAACGTCTGCCGAGCAGAGGTTCAGGCGGCGGTTTTTTGTTTTGCTTGCGCGCTCGGACGAGGCGAAGATGAGGTTCGCGATGAAGAAAGCACAATCGCATCGATCGATGGTTCGGGGATCGCAAGGCGCGCTGGCGCTGGCGATGGCGACGGCGATTGTCGCGGCCGACGCCAATGCGGCGCCCCGCAAGCCAGCGGCCGCGGAAGCGCCTTCGATAAAGTCTCAACCCGCGACGGCGCAACCCGCGCCGCCGCCGCCTCCGCCGCCAGCGCCCATGGGCATATTCGGCGCCGATATGCCGGCGGCCGGCAAGCTCGTGCTTTCCATCACGCCGATCTTCGCCAATTTGTCGGGCATCAAGATGGGGACGCGCACGGTCTCCAACGAATATATCGTCACGCATGTGCCGTTCTTTCTCAATCCCAGGCAGACCGTGCGCATCATCCCGCAAGACATTGCGGTCGCGACGCAAATTGTCAGCCTCAACTACGGCGTCACGAAAGATTTCGCCTTGTGTCTCACGGCCGGCATGGTCGAGAAAAATCTCAACGCCCTCACCTTCAAGGGCGCTTCGGGAATACTGCCGCTCGGCAGGAGCCTGCCGGGAACGACGAGCCTTGCCGACGTCACCCTGTCAGGCGTCTATCGCATCTATCAGGACGACATCCACCGCATCCAGCTCTCGCTTGGCTTTACTTTCCCCGTCGGCAGCTACACGGCCACATTCTCCAATTTTCTTCTCCCCGACGGCACACGCCGCAACGTCCGGGCGTTTTATGGAATGCAGCCTGGCACCGGCACGTTCGATTTCCTCCCGGGAATCGTCTATGCGGGCTATCTGGGGCCATGGTCATGGGGCCTCGGCTATCGTGGGCGCTTTCCGCTGGCCCCAAATAACCTGGGCTATTCCTGGGATTATCTGCTCAACTATCGCCTGACTTTCCCGCTCGGCCCCACGCCTTCAGGAGGCTATCGCTGGGGCGATCTGCACGAACTTAACGCCTGGGGCGGCTATACCTGGACGCCCGGCCTCACCACGACGTTCCGCGTGAGCGGTTCGACCCAGGGCCCGATTCGCGGCTTCGATCCGGAAATCCGCGGCCCGGCCGTGCCGGCGAATCCGGCCTTTTACGGCGGGCAGCGGGTCGAAGTCTTCGGCGGCGCGACGATCAGCGGCAAGTTCGTCGGTTACGAAAACACGCTGCTCGCGATCGAGGCGGGTCTGCCCGTGTACCAGAATCTCAACGGTCCGCAGATCATGAAAAACTGGCAGGCGGGCATGTCGCTGCGGTTCAAGATATAAACGCGTGGATCGCGCCGGGCGAGGATCGCCAGTCTCACGGCTGGCGGCGCGCCTGCCCGGCGCGCGCCCACCGATGCGCGCAGCGGACGCCGCCAATTGAAAATCGTCATCGTCGACGAAAGTCCCATTCGCTCGTTGATCCTGCAGGAAGGACTGCGTGACGCCGGTTTCACGCAGGTCGAGCGGATTGGCGAAATGCATAATCTGCTGAAGCAGATCTACGCCATCGATCCCGACGTCATCCTGATCGACCTTGAAAATCCCTCGCGCGATACGCTCGAACAGATGTTCCAGGTCAGCCGCGCCGTGCGCCGGCCGATCGCGATGTTTGTCGACCAGAGCGATACGGCGTCCATTCAAGCCTCGGTCGACGCCGGCGTCTCGGCCTATATCGTCGACGGGTTGAAAAAGGAGCGCATCAAGTCGATCCTCGATCTGTGCGTCTCGCGCTTCGAAGCCTTCTCCAAGCTTCAGGACGAACTTGAGCGCGCCAAATCCGACCTCGAGGAGCGCAAGACGATCGAACGCGCCAAGGGCCTATTGATGAAGGCGAAGAAGCTTTCCGAAGACGACGCCTATAAGATGCTGCGCGGCGCGGCGATGCGCGAAAACAAGAAAATCATCGAAATCGCGCGCTCGGTCATCACCGCGGCGGAGATGTTCAAATGACCGGCAGGACGCAAGTGAAAATCGGTTTCATTCCGCTGGTCGACGCCGCCGCGCTGCTGATCGCCGCGCACAAGGGCTTCGCCGCCGCGGAAGGACTCGATGTCGAACTGATCCGCGAAGTCTCCTGGGCGAATATCAGAGACAAGCTCGCCATTGGCCGTTTCGACGCGGCGCATCTTCTGGCGCCGATGGCGGTCGCCTCGACGCTCGGACTGGGTCATGTGCGCGTCCCGCTCGCGGCTCCGATCAATCTCGCGACGAATGGCAACGCGATCGCCGTGTCGACGGCGCTGCACGCCGAACTCGCGGCGCAAGGCGCGGTTGCGCATCCTGGCGAAACCGCGCGCGCGCTAGCGGCCATCGTCGCGCGTCGCCGCGCCGAAGGACGAGAGCCGCTGACGTTCGGCATGACCTTCCCGTTTTCCATGCACAACTATCAGCTGCGCTACTGGATGGCGGAAGGCGGCGTCGATCCGGATGAAGACCTGCGGCTCATCGCTCTGCCGCCGCCCTACATGGTGGAAAATCTCGCGCGCGGCCAGCTCGACGGATTTTGCGTCGGCGCGCCATGGAGCTCCGTCGCGGTCGACGCCGACGTCGGCGTCATTCTGCATTTCGGCTGCGAGATTTTCGAGCGCGCGCTTGAGAAGGTTCTCGCGCTGCGCGAGAGCGTCGCCGACGACGACCCCCGCCTCGTCGCCGCGCTGGTCCGCAGCGTCTCTAAGGGCGCCGCCTACGTCGAAGCGCCGCAAAATCTCGAGGAGGTTTCGCAGATTCTCTCGCGCCCGGAATATGTCGGCGTCGACGCCGAGATCATGCGGCGGGTGCTGGCCGGCCGTTTGCGCGTCAACGGTCGAGAGACGCGAGAGAGGAATGACTATCTCATCATCGGCGAAGCGAGCGCGATGCGGCCCGATCCGCGCCAGGCCGAATGGATTTATGCGCAAATGCTCCGCTGGCGGCAGACGCGATATTCCCCTGCGATGGCCGACAAGGCGAAGAGCGTCCTGCGTCCGGAACTTTTCGACGCCGCCATCGGCGGCTCGCATGATCAACGCGAGATTGCGGCCTTCGCGGGACCCGCTTTCGACGGCCGAAGCTATGAGGATTATCTCGCCGGCTTCGCGATCGGACAGCGGCTCTAAGCGCCGAGCCGCTGTTCAAAAGCGCCATGCGTTAGGCGCCTCGCGCCTAAGCATTCGGCGCCGCATGGCGCTGCCGATCGCGGTCGAATACCGAAGAACGCCTGCAATTTCAACAACAGGCTCATTTAGGCGGCTCTGGCCCGAATTGTGCACTTGTTCAATTGGTCAACGACGACCGCCGGTCCGCCGGAACGAGCCCAAGGTTGGGCTCCGTCACAAAAGCGATTTCGCGATTTGCGACGCGCTTTGGTCGTCTTGCCACGTTCAAGCACACTCGGCGAAGCGACCTGTGACCGGACCGAACGGCCGTTCAGCAGAGTCGACGCATGACAGGTTTGCATCTTGGTAACAGCCGCGAAAAGCTCGTCGTCGTCGGGGCCGGCATGGCCGCGACCCGTTTCGTCGAAGAGCTGATCAGCCGCGCGCCGGATCGTTACGACATTCTGGTGATCGGGGAAGAGCCGCGGCTTGCCTATAATCGCGTGCTGCTGTCTTCCGTTCTCGCCGGCGATTTGTCGCTCGACGACATCGAACTCAAGCCTCGGCCGTGGTGGCAAGCGGCCGGCGTCGCCACGCTCAGCGGCCGCAGGGCGGTGCGAATCGACGCCGCCGCCCGGCGCGTCGTTCTCGATAATGGAAGTAGCGTCGACTACTCCAAAGTATTGCTCGCGACCGGTTCGCATGCGGTGAGGCTGCCGATCGAAGGCGCCCATCTGTCGGGCGTGCATACGTTTCGCGACGTTAAAGATGTCGAGGCGCTTTCCCGGCTCGAAGGCAGCGGCGCGCGCGCGATCGTCATCGGCGGCGGCCTTCTCGGACTCGAAGCGGCCTATGGGCTGGCGCGGCGCGGCGTCGACGTGACGCTGGTGCATGTCATGGATCGGCTGATGGAGCGCCAGCTCGATGCGGCGGGCGCCGACATCCTGCGCCGGCTTGTCGAAGAAAAAGGCGTGCGCGTGCTGCTCAACGCCAATACGACGCGCATAACCGGGTCTGGCCGCGTCGAAGGCATAGAATTCACCGACGGTCGAACGATGCCGGCCGACGCGGTGATCTTCGCCGTCGGCATTCGGCCTAACGCCGACCTCGCGCGACAGACGGGTCTAGACATCGGGCGCGGCGTGATCGTCGACGACGGACTTGCGACGAGCGAAGCTGGCGTTTTCGCGATTGGCGAATGCGCCGAACATCGCGGCGTCTGTTACGGCCTTGTCGAGCCTGCCTATGAGCAGGGGCGCGTTCTCGCGATGCGGCTTGCGGGTCGAGACGCATCCTATTGCGGCAGCGTCGTCTCCACCAACCTCAAAGTCTCCGGCGTGCGTGTTTTCTCTGCCGGCGATTATCTCGGCGAAGGCGATGCGCGCCGGATCGTCTGCAAGGACCCGCGCATGGGAATTTATCGCAAGCTCGTCACGCGCGACGACAGGCTCGTTGGCGCGATCCTGATCGGAGACATGAGCGGGGCGGCCGACTTTCTCGGCCTCATCCGCTCCGGCGCGGATATTTCGTCGATGCGCGACGACTTGATGTTCGGCCCGCCGGTTCGGAAGGCCGCCTGATATGTCCGTTGATTTCACGCTCGATCAAAAGCGCTATCTCGAAGGATTCGCCGCCGGCTTCTCGGCGCGCGGCGGACAAAAACCGCCGCCGGCGCAAGCGCAGCCGGTGGGACCGGACGCGGCGCATTTTGCCGCGCAGGATCGGGTCGTGGCCGCTGGCGGCAAACTGAATGATCAGGAGAAATGGAAGCGCGAGGAGCATCCATTCGACGCGTGGCCCCGCCTTGTCGCGCAGGCGAAGGAGGACGCGCCGCCCAAACCCGCCGACAATTTTCGCTGGCGCTTCTACGGCCTCTTTTATGTCGCGCCGGCACAGGACGCTTATATGTGCCGGCTGCGCATCCCCAATGGCGCGCTCAATCACTGGCAGTTCGCCGGCCTGGCTGATCTCGCCGAAAATTTCGGCGGCGGCTATCTGCATGTGACGACGCGCGCCAATATTCAGATCCGTGAGGTCGCGCCGAAAAACGCCGTGAACATTGTCGAGGCGATTCAGAATCTCGGCCTGTGGAGCAAGGGGTCCGGCGCCGACAATATCCGCAACGTCACCGGCACGCCGACCGCCGGAGTCGATCCGCAGGAGCTGATCGACACGCGCCCCTATGCGCGCGCCATGCATCATCACATCCTGAACGATCGCTCGCTTTATGGCCTGCCGCGCAAATTCAATATCGCCTTTGACGGCGCGGGATTGATCGGCGCGCTGGAAGACACCAATGACATCGGGTTTCAGGCGGTCGTCGTGAAGGACGGGCGCGGCGTCGCTCCGGGCGTTTACTTCAAACTCGCGCTTGGCGGCATTACCGGCCACAGGGACTTCGCCCGCGATACGGGCGTCATCGTGCCGCCCGACGAAGCGGTGGAGGTCGCCGACAAGGTCCTTCGAGTCTTCATCGACCATGGCGACCGCACCAACCGCGCCAAGGCGCGCCTGAAATATGTGCTTGACGCCTGGGGCTTCGACAAATTCCTAGCCGCGGTCGAAGAAAAGCTCGGCCGCAAGCTGCTACGCATCGACGCCGACGCTATTGATGCGCGGCCGCATCAGGATCGCGCCGCGCATATCGGCGTGCATCCGCAGAAACAGGCGGGCTTCAATTGGATCGGCGTCGCGCTGCCGGTCGGTCGTTTCACCCCCGAGCAGGCGCGCGGTCTCGCTGAGATCGCGCGCCAATTCGGCGACGGCGGGCTGCGCCTGACGGTCTGGCAGAATGTGCTGATCACCGGCGTCGCCGACGAAAATATCGCCGAGGCCGTCGCGGCGATCGAGGCGCTCGGCCTCGCGACCCAGGCCTCGCCGATTCGCGCCGGACTCGTCGCCTGTACGGGAAATTTCGGCTGTCGCTTCGCCGCCGCCGACACCAAACGGCATGCCGAAGACATCGCGGCGCATTGCGAGGTCGCGGCCCCGATCGACGCGCCGATCAACATTCATCTCACCGGCTGCCATCACTCATGCGCGCAGCATTACATCGGCGACATCGGCCTGATCGCCGCGCGCGTGCCGATCAATGACGAGGGCGACACGGTCGAGGGCTATCACATTCTCGTCGGCGGCGGATTCGCGGAAGACGCCCGCATCGCCGCCGAGCTCCATCGGAATGTGAAGGCGGAAGCAGCGCCGGAAGCGGTGGCGAAAATTCTCCGCGCCTACCGAAAGAATCGCGCAAGCGCGCAGGAAACCTTCGTCGACTTCGCGCGGCGCCATGACATCGAGACGCTGCGTCGCGTCGTGAATGAGGAGAGCGCGGCGTGACCGACATGTCCAACCCGCCCTTTCTCATTCCGCCGAGCGCGCCTTTCACGCCCGAGCAGCGCGCCTGGCTCAGCGGCTTCTTTGCCGGCTTCGCCGCGCCTGACGACGGCTCGGTCACGCCGCTGTCGCCGGAAGCCAACGCCGCGGTTATGGCGGGTGCGTCCGCCGACGCCGACGATGGCGAAGCGCCCTGGCATGACCAGACTCTGGCGCTCGATGCGCGCATGCGGCTGGCGCAAGGACGGCCGCTGCGTCGTCGCATGATGGCGGCGATGGCGCAGCAGGACTGCGGCCAGTGCGGCTATAATTGCGAGACCTATGCGGACGCGCTCGTCGACAAGAAGGAAACGCGGCTCAATCTATGCGCGCCCGGCGGCAAGGACACCGCGCGGACGCTGAAAACGCTCGCCGCGGAGCTGGACGAGGCTCCAACTCTTGCGCCGGCGGAGCCCGCTCTCGCTTCGGAGGCCGCTGTCGCGCCGACGCCGGGCCGCTCGCGCGACAATCCTGTCGGCGCGACCTTTCTGTCGCGCCGCCGCCTCAACCTGGAAGGTTCGGAGAAAGACACCTGGCATATCGAATTCGACATCGGCGCGAGCGAACTGACTTACAAAGTCGGCGACAGCTTCGGCGTCTTTCCCAAGAACGATCTCGGCCTCGTCGACCAGATCATCGCCATGCTCGGCGCCTCGCATGTGACGCCGGTGCGCGAAAAGACTCTGCGTGAAATATTGTTGAGCGACGTCTCGCTGTCTCCAGCGCCGGATGCGCTGTTCGAACTGATTTCCTTCATCACCGGCGGCGCGCTGCGCGAGAAGGCGCGTTTGCTCGCGCAGGGCGATGATCCTGACGGCGACGCCGCGACGCTCGACGTGCTCGCCGTGCTGCAGAAGTTTCCGAACGCGCATCCGCATCCGGAAGCTTTTGTCGAAGCGCTGGAGCCGCTGCAGCCGCGACTCTACTCCATTTCGTCGTCGCCAAAGGCGTCGCCCGGCCGCCTGACGCTGACCGTCGACGCCGTCCGCTATGTGATCGGTAAGCGCAAACGTCTCGGCGTCGCGTCGACCTTTCTCGCCGAGCGCATTGCGCCGGGCGATGCCCTGCCGGTCTATGTGCAGACGGCGCATGGGTTCAGCCTGCCCGACGATCCCGCGACGCCGATCGTCATGATCGGGCCGGGCACCGGCGTCGCGCCGTTTCGCGCCTTTCTGCATGAGCGCGCGGCGACGCATGCGAGCGGCCAGAATTGGCTCTTCTTCGGCCATCAACGCTCCGCCTGCGATTTCTTCTACGCCGACGAATTCGAGACGATGAAGGCGACCGGCCTGCTGACGCGCCTGTCGCTCGCCTGGTCGCGAGACGGCGCGGAGAAATTCTACGTGCAGGATCGCATGCGCCAAACCGGCCGCGAATTATGGGCATGGCTCGCGCAAGGCGCGCATTTCTATGTCTGCGGCGATGCGCAGCGCATGGCCAAGGACGTCGAGCGCGCGCTTGTCGATGTCGTCGCCGAATTCGGCGTGCGCAGCATAGATGAAGCGGTCGCCTTCGTCGCGCAGCTCAAAAAGAGCGGACGCTATCAACAGGATGTCTATTGAGGCCGCGCATGCTCGACGCATTCCTGGCGCCAGCGCCGCACGAAATCTTGCAGGCTGACGCGCCGTCGATCCAGGCGTCCGCGACGCGCTCGACCTGTCCTTATTGCGGCGTCGGTTGCGGCGTACTCGCCTCGCCCAATGCTAAGGACATCGTCGGCGATCCCGCGCATCCGGCGAATTTTAGCCGGTTGTGCTCCAAGGGCTCGGCGCTCGGGGAAACGCTCGGGCTCGACGGGCGCCTTCTCTATCCGATGCGCCGTCAGGCTGACGGCGCCTTGGCGCGGATGAGCTGGGATGCGGCGCTGGACGAAGCCGCAATGGGCCTTCGCCGCATCGTCGACCGGCACGGCCCAGACGCCGTCGCGGTCTATCTCTCGGGCCAGCTGCTGACCGAAGATTATTATGCCGCCAACAAGCTGATGAAGGGCTTCATCGGCTCCGCCAATGTCGACACCAATTCCCGCCTGTGCATGGCGTCAACTGTCGCCGGCCACAAGCGCGCCTTCGGCGCCGATGTGGTGCCGGGCTGCTATGATGATTTGGACGAAGCCGACCTCATCGTGCTCGTCGGCTCGAACGCCGCCTGGTGCCATCCGATTCTGTTTCAGCGCATCATGCGCAACAAGGAGAAGCGCGGCGCGAAGCTCGTCGTCATTGATACGCGCCGAACGGTGACGGCGGAAAGCGCCGATCTCTTCTTGCAGATCGCGCCGGGCGGGGATCAGGCGCTATTTTGCAGCCTGCTCGTCTATCTCGACAAATTCGGCGCGCTCGACGGCGACTATGTTGGGCAATATACGACCGGCTTCGAAAGCGCTCTGACGACCGCGCGGAACATCGCGCCGTCGATCGAATCGACGGCGATGTCGACGCAGCTGCGCGAGGTCGATATCGCGGCCTTCTTCGAGCTCTTCGCGCAAACGCCCCGCACGGTCACCGCCTTCTCGCAGGGCGTCAATCAGTCGGCGCAAGGCACCGACAAGGTCAACGCGATCATCAACTGCCATCTCGCGACGGGCCGCATCGGCAAGCCCGGCGCGTCGCCGTTCTCGCTGACCGGTCAGCCCAATGCGATGGGCGGGCGAGAGGTCGGCGGGCTTGCAAACAGCCTCGCCGCGCATATGGGCTTCGAAGCGGAAAGCATCGATCGCGTTCGCCGTTTCTGGAACGCGCCGCGCATGGCGCAGCGCGAGGGCCATAAAGCGGTACAGATGTTCGACGCCATCGCGCGCGGCGACATCAAGGCGCTGTGGGTCGTCGGCACCAATCCGGCGGCGTCTCTTCCCAACGCCGATGCGGCCCGCGGCGCTCTGGCGAAGCTCGACCTCTTCATCGTCTCCGACAATGTCACGTCGAACGACACGATCAACGGCGGCGCGCATCTGCTGTTGCCGGCGCAGGCCTGGGGCGAGAAAAGCGGCACGGTGACGAATTCGGAGCGCCGCATTTCCCGACAACGCGCCTTTCTGCCGGCGCCGGGCGAAGCCCGCCCGGACTGGTCGATTTTTTCCGACGTCGCGCGACGGATGGGATTTGCAGGATTCGACTATCGCTCGGCCGTCGACGTCTTTCGTGAACACGCCGCTCTGTCGGCCTTCGAGAATAATGGCGCGCGCGCGTTCGATATCGGCGGATTGGCGCAGCTGACCGACGCCGAATATGACGCGCTCGAACCGACGCAATGGCCGATCCCTGGCGGCGAGCGCAAAGGCCGCGCGCGACTGTTCGCCAAAGGCGGCTTTTTCTCGCCGGACCGACGAGCGAAATTCATCGCGCCGGCGAAGCCCGTCCTGGCGACGAAGCTGACCGAAAATTTCCCGCTTCGGCTCAACACCGGCCGCATCCGCGATCAATGGCACACCATGACGCGAACCGGGCTGAGCCCCCGTCTCGCGCGACATCTCGCCGAACCATTTGTCGAAATGAGCGCGTCGGACGCCAATCGTTTTGGCGTCGAAGACGGCGAATTCGCCCGCGTCGTGACGCCCTATGGCGATTGCGTGCTGCGCGCGGTCGTCACCGACCGTCAGCCGGCGGGACATATTTTCGCGCCGATCCATTGGACCGATGAGACCGCCGCGCATGCGCGTGTCGGCGCGCTCGTCGCGCCCTTCGTCGATCCATTCTCGGGGCAGCCGGAAGCCAAGGCGACCCCGGCCGCGATGACGCCGGCGCGCTTCGCGCGTCAGGGCTTCTTTCTTTCCCGTAGGCCGATGGCTCTGCGCCGGGACCTGTGGTGGACGAGGGTCGCCGTCGTCGACGGCTTCGGCTATCGCATCGCCGGCGATCTCACGGATGACGATTGCGCGGAGATGATCCATGCCGCCGCGCCCAGCGAAGACGTGATCCAGCTGATCGACGAAACGAAGAGCCTTCTCTCGGGCGCCGCCTTCGTCGACGACCGGGCGACATTGATCTGGAATCTCGCGCCGCTTTCGCCGCCTTGGGACTTGGCGCTCGAACTCTTCTCCCGAGAGCGTCTCGATCAATCTGAGCGGTTGTCGCTTCTTTCCGGTCGGTCGGACCAGTCATCGGCGACTGACGGTCCGCTGGTCTGTTCCTGCTTCGGTGTCGGGCAAAAGACAATCGAAGCCGCGATCGCGCAGGGGCGCCGCTCGGCCGACGACGTCGGCAAGGCCGTCCGCGCGGGCTCAAATTGCGGCTCATGCCGGCCGGAAATCGAACGTCTCATCAGGGCCTCTTCAGTCGCCATGTCGCCGACGGTTGGACAACACGCATAAACAAAGAAGGAGCATTGTATGAAACTCGCGGACTTCAGGAAGGCCGGCCATTGGCCGACGCTGCTTGCGGCCTTCCTATATTTTGACATCAGCTTCATGGCCTGGGTCTCGCTCGGTCCGCTGATGATCTACATCACCAAGGACATGCCGATCTCGGTCGAGGACAAAATCTCGTTGGTCGCCATTCCTGTCCTGGGAGGGGCGTTCTTTCGGGTGCCGCTCGGTCTGCTGTCAGACGCGATCGGCCCCAAGATGACCGGCGTCGCGGCGCAGGCCATCGTGATGTTCGCCGTCTCTCTCGTCTGCGTATTCGGCCTGACGAGTCCGATCGCGATCGCGCTTTTCGGTCTATCGCTCGGACTCGCCGGCGCCTCCTTCGCCGTCGCTCTGCCGCAGGCTGGCCGTTGGTATCCGCCGCAATATCAGGGTCTGGTGATGGGCATCGCCGGCGCCGGAAATATGGGCGTCGTGCTTGATACGCTGTTCGCGCCGTCGATCGCCGAGGCTTACGGCTGGCGGGCGGTCTATGGCGTTCTGCTCGCCTTGATGGTGCTGGTGCTGGTCATCTATTCATTCGCCGCCAAGGACGCGCCTGGCGCCAAAACCCAGACCGATTTTTCCAGTTATGGCAAAATGCTCGCGGACTCGGACAGCCGCTGGTTCATGTTCTTCTACTTCATCACCTTCGGCGGCTTTGTCGGTCTTGCCTCGGCGCTTCCGCTCTATTTCACCACGCAATATCACGCGACCGGAGTCGCCGCGGGATTGATGGTGGCGCTGATCGTCGCCTTCGGTTCGGGTTTCCGGCCGGTCGGCGGCTATATCGCGGACCGTATCGGCGGGGTGAAGACATTGTCGTTCCTCTTCGTCGTCGTCTCCGCCTGCTATTTCGCCGTCGCGCTTCTTCCGGCCGGACCGGCGCCGGCGAAGGGCATAGCGGGATGGAACTTGCTGCAGTTGCCGCCTGTCGCCTTCGCGGCGGTGGCGCTGTTCTCGATCGGCGTGCTGTCGCTTGGCATGGGCAATGGCGCGGTGTTTCAGCTTCTGCCGCAGCGCTTCCGCCGCGAGATCGGCGCGATGACCGGGCTGGTCGGCGCGGCGGGCGGATTCGGCGGCTATTTCCTCGCCAAGACTCTCGCCCTTTCCAAAGGAGCGACCGGCGGTTTCATGGTCGGCTTCGGCTTCTTCGGTTTCCTTGCGCTGCTGGGTCTCGTAGGCTTGATCTTCGTGAAAACGCGCTGGCGCACCACCTGGGGCGCCGTTTCCGGCGCGCGAATCTGAGCTGAGAAACCCTCGTGTCAGTCCGCGTCGCGCATGATTTACAAGTCGAAGCGGGCTTTGCGACGCAAAAGGGCCGGCGGCCCGACAATCAGGACTATGTCGCCCTTTGCTTTGGTCCGAGCGGCGGCGCCCTGAAAGGCGTCGTCGCCGCCGTCGCCGACGGCGTCGGCGGCCACAAAGGCGGGCGCGCGGCCGCCGAAACGACGGTGCGCGCGTTCATCGACGGCTATTATGCGCAGCCGGAGACTTTGGGCGTCGCGCGCGCCGCCGCCCGCTCGCTCGAAGCGGCGAACGGATGGATCGCGGCGCAGTCGAGAGTCGACCCGGCTCTCGAAGGAATGGCGACGACGTTCAGCGCGCTGATCCTGTCGCGCCGCAGCGCCTTCTTCCTTCACGTCGGCGACACGCGAATCTACCGTTTAGCTGGCGAGGGAACCGAAAGATTGACCAAGGATCACACCTTTGGTCAGGGCGATTTCGCGCATGTGCTGCGTCGCGCGGTCGGTTTCGAGGATTCGCTCTTATTCGATCAAGGGCTGCTCGGTCTCAATCTCCATGATCGATTTCTGCTCTGTTCGGATGGCGTCCATGGCGCGTTGGCCGACAGCAGGTTGAGCGCGCTTCTCGCCGAACGGCGCGCGCCGCAGGAAACCGCCGAGCGGATCGTCGAGGCGGCGCTGGAGATGGGCAGCAATGACAATGTCACGGCGCTCGTCGTCGACGTCGTCGATGTGCCGCCCGCCGACGAGCAAGCCTTGTCGCGCGCCTTTGCGGGTCTGCCGATTCGTGAACTGCCGTCGATTGGCGATGTCGTCGACGATTTTCGAATTGACGCGCTTCTCTCCGAGGGCCGTTACTCCCGACTGATGCGGGCGACGGATCTGCAGAACGGAAAATCGGTCGTTCTGAAATTTCCGCATCCGCGCGTCGCCGATGACGATTCCTACCGAATGGCGTTCGTCAATGAAGCCTGGGTCGCGGCGCGGGTGCGAAGTCCGTTCGTCGGCGAAGTGATTGAACTTCTGCCGGGCCGACAAAGCCGGCTCTATTCGGTTATGCCCTATTACGATGGCGAGACTCTCGAAGCGCGGCTGCGTCGCGAGCCGCGCATCGATCTTGCGGAAGGCGTCTCGATCGCGGCGCGCCTGTCGCGCGCCATCGCGACTTTGCATCGCTCCGGCGTCATCCACCGCGATATCAAGCCGGAGAATGTCATTCTGCTGAAGGATGGCGGGTTGCGGCTCGTCGATCTCGGCGTCTGTCGCGCCGCCAACCTCGAGAGTTTGCCGGAAGCGCATGCGCCCGGCACGCCGAGCTATATGGCGCCGGAACTATTCGACGGCGCCGTCGGCGACGAAGCGTCGGATCAATTCGCCTTCGGGACGACGGTCTATCGGATGTTCGGCCGTTGCTATCCTTACGGCGAAATCGAACCTTTCAGCAGACCGCGCTTCACAAAACCGTTGCCGCTCGCGCAAAGGCGGCCCGACCTTCCCGCCTGGCTTGATGCGGCGATCCTGAAGGCGATCGGCGTGGAGCGCGCCGATCGCTTTGGCGACGTGCTCGAATTTGCCTTCGAACTCGAGAACGGTTCGGCGCGCGCGCAGCCGCTGACGCCGCGCAAGAAGTCTCTCTACGAACGTAATCCTCTTATTTTCTGGCAGGCGTTCTGCCTTTTGCTCGCGCTCCTGTTGGCGATCGCCGTCTTCCATCGGTAGCCGGAAGCCGTCGGCTGCGCGCAAGGCGCCGCATCGCTCAGTCAAGGCGCGCGCATAAAATTGAGCAATGACGCGCTCAGACTGCCGCTGGTAAAGACGATCGTCGCGCCAAGCGCAAGCAGCGCGACAAGGTTCAAAGTCAGATCATTCGTGACGCCGACCAGCGCCAGCACGCCGAGCACGATCACGGCGAGGCCCGACAGCGCCTGAACGCTGGCCGAGCCGAAGGCCATTTCGCGCGCGAGAATTTCGCCGCTCGCCAGATCGCCCGCGAGCCGGTCGCTCGGCGATTTCTGGCCGAGCGCGTGCAACTGCCACACGGCGTTGCTGCTCAGCAGCAAGGCGGCGCCGAAGGCGACGGCCGCGATCGGAGTTAGGACGGCGGGTTCAATGCCAAGCACCGAGAGCACGCCAAGGACGATGCCGGCCACGCCCACGAGGAAAATGACGGACAGGCTGCTGCCGCCGAGCCCTTCGACCTGGGAAGGAGTCGAGCCAGCGGGGAAAATGATGCGCGCATATTTGGACGCCATGGTTCCACCAAGAGTCAGTAGAGCGGCGCCAAACACGATCGTCGCGATCGCGGCCATGTTCGACGCGTTCACGCCCGTCAGGCCGACGATGGCGATGACGATCGTGGCCAGACCGCCAACCGCATCGGCGAGCCCGCCATAGACCGCAGTTTCGTGAAACGCCGATTCTCGAGAGGTGATGGACATGGCGTTGTCTCCACGTTTGCGATGTCGCCGGCGCGACAATGCGCATCTGCAACTAGCGTCGGATTCGCATCGTCAAGCCCGATCGCGCCTTTGCGCCGGCGTCGGCGCCGCGCTCATCCCTTGTCATGTAGGGCGCATGAAGGCGAGGAGGATGGTGTTCAGGCCGCCTCCTCTGAGCGTCAGCGCCGCGCCGAGAATGAGCAACGCCACGAGATTGAATGTCAGGTCATAGGTCGCGCCCGACGCGGCAAGCACGCCGAGAAGGATTGCGGCCAGCCCGGCAAAGCTCTGAACGCCAAGCGAATCAAATATCATCTGATTCGCCAGCATGTCTCTTGCGCTCGCTTCGCCGGGTGCGGTCGCGCGTCTGACGACGTTGAGATGCCAAGCAGAGACGCTGCTGAAGACGAGTCCCGCGCCGATCATGATCGAAGCGATGGGCGTCAGCACGGCGGAGTTCACGTCGAGCAGCGCCAGCACTCCAAGCGCCACTCCTGCGGCGCCCAGCAGAATAACGGCGAAACGCGCCGTTGCGGCCAAGGCGCCGACTGGCGTCGTGGCGCCGGCTTCAACGCAAGCTTGCGCATATTGCGCCAGAAGCGATCTTCCCTGCAGCAAGAGAGCGACGCCCAAAAGGATCGTCGCGATCGCGGCCAAGATCGGCGCAAAAATCCCCGCCAATCCCAAAACCGCGAGAAGGACCGCCGTGACGCCGCCGATGTCGTCGATCAAGCCAAAAGCGGCGCGCTCGCGATAAGTCGAGCGTCGGACCATTGTCGACATGGGCTGTCTCCCGTCTCTTTTTCAAGGACAGGACTTAAATTGGCGGCGATTTCGGACTGACAAGATCGCCGCCATCGGCGCCCAAGCCTGATTGACAGTCACATCGCGCGGATGCGGCGGCGCTCCTTCGCAAAGCTCGGAGGGGTCAGTCGAGAACCTTGCCGCCCGCCGCTGCGCAGGCGGCGTCGGACTCCATGAATATCCAACCCTGGCCCTTGCAGGAATTCATGCCCTTGCAGGCGTTCTTCGGCGAATGGCAATCGGCCTTGCCCTTGCAGCTGTTGGCGCCGAGGCAATGAACTTTGCCGGTCGAGGCGGCCTTGGCGGGCGGCGCGGCGCCGGCCAGAACGATTGAAACGGCGGCGATCGCCAGCGTCGCTCCCCTGCACACATCCTTTTTCATTTTTCCTCCTCTTCGCTTTTTGAGGCTCCCGCAATGATTCACTCTCGCCAGGATAGAGCAAAGCGACAGCCGAAGATAATGGCGACCAAAGGAGAACTTCGCGGCCATTCCCGCGTCATCTGCGAAGCGGTTTCCTCTCGGCCTTGCCGGCGAGCCGCCGACCAATCCCGCGTCGGGAGTGGAAATGCTTGACATTTCTGGTATGAAGCTCTATGATTTTTATCATATTAAAACGGCGTGACCATCGAGTCGCCTCGAGTTCCGTGCGCGGGAGGTCACGCGGCGAAGCGTCGCGAGCCTCGGCCAGACACAGGCGAAACTTGAGGCCGCAGTTCGCGGGAAGGCGAAATGTGGAGCGGACAGACATGGCTCCTGGCCATTGCGACCTGGGCAATCATAGCGATTTGCGGTATCGTTTATCTCATCGTTGATCGACGACGCGAGAAGAAGTGAACTCATCGCATGGGTCGCCGTCGTTCAGCGTCGTCGGCGCCAGGGCGCGGCGCGCGGAAGCCGAACGCATCGTTGGCTCAAAGCGCTTTGCGCAATGGCGTGTGCGACATTGCTTCGACTGAGAGCCGCAGCTTCGGTTGACAAGCTCGCCCGAAACGGGTCGGATCGAATGCGATGAGGCGTGAAGCCGCACGCAAGGCGTTTCTACAGATTCATCGAATCATCGGCCTCTTCGTCGGGGCGGTGTTCGTTTTGGTTGGGCTGAGCGGCGCCATTCTCGCATTTCGCGAAACTATCGACGAAATGCTGAACGCCTCAATCATGCGCGTCGATGCTCCCGCGCAGGCGTCTTACCGCTCGACGGACGACATACTCGCCGCCGCGCTCGCGGCGATGCCCGCCGACGGCAAGGCGGAAAGACTGACGATGCCGCGCGGACCAGGGTCGGCCGCGACGATCACCTATATGGTCGAGACGGACGATTTCGAAACCGACGTTTATCAGCTGTTCGTCGATCCCTACGCCGCGAAGGTGAACGGGCGGCGGCTTTATCTGCATGGCGACAAGACATTTTCGCAGCCGCTGATCCCGATCGTCATGATCTTTCATTGGACGCTGCTGCTTGGAGTCAACAACGCCTATGTGCTGGGTTCGCTCGCCATTCTTATGTTCTTTTCCATTCTAATCGGACTTTATCTGTGGTTTCCGCTCTATGGCGACTGGCGCCTCGGCCTGAAAATCAAATGGGGCGCAAGCGCCGAACGGCTTGTCTACGACGTTCATCGGAGCGTCGGCATTTATTGCGCCGCGATTTTACTGGTCACACTGTTTACCGGCGTCGCCATGATCTTCAAGCCGGCGACGCGGTCGGCGACCGCTTTGTTTTCTCCTGTGCGTCCCGATCCTGAATTTGGAGCTTCGACGCCGCTTTCAGGCCAGCCGCCGATCGGCGTCGGCGCGGCGGTCGCCGCCGCAGACAACATCTTTCCAGATGGAAGGCTCCACTGGATTCTTCTGCCAAGCGCGCCAAGCGGCGTCTATGTCGTCGGCAAGCAATCGGACGATGAACCCAACCGAACCAATACAAATAGAAATGTCGGCGTCGATCAGTACAGCGGCAAGGTTCTCTCTGTCCAGGATCGCGACGGCTTCACTGCCGGCGAGAAATTTCTCGAATGGTTGTTCCCGCTGCATTCCGGCGAAGCGTTTGGCGTGATCGGACGTTCGATCGTTCTGTTGATGGGGTTGACGCCGCTGACGCTTTACGTCACCGGCTTTCTGCGGTGGCGACAAAGGCGCCGCGCGCGAAGGCGCGCGAGATTGTGAGAAAAGCGCGCCGTGGCGCTTTGCTCATTTTCCGACCAAGATCGGCATCTCGATCGTGTCCTCGGCGTTCTTCGCCTCGCCGAAAGCAAGTTTGAGCAAATACTTCCCCTTGTGCGCAATGGTTGATTCCAACGTGATAAAGCCGCCTGAACTCGGCTGAGCCGGCAGGGCGCTCAATTGTTTCAGACCGCCGTCGGATTCAACCTGATAGAAGGACAGCGCGATGGATTCGTTTCTCGCTTCCTTTTCCATCAGCGTGACGGAAAAAATCACTTTGCCCGTTCCCGGCACGCGATCGCAGTATTCGTCATATTTGCCCAGATCGTTGGTCGCGCCGCCGGCGCTCTCGTCGGAGTCGGGGAGGAAATATGTCGTGAGATGCACGGAATAGAAATCGCTGACCCCAAGACATTCCGATATCGTGCGATCGCCCGCCTTCTCGGCCGGTTTTAGCGTATGCGTCTTCCAAAAGTCGGCGACGTATTGATTGAGCGCGGGAACCCATAGGCGATAAGAAAACGCCGCGCCGTTGACGCCGATGAGCAGAACGATCCCCGCGAAAACCAGTAAGTTCAGACGTCCCGGACTCATCGCCTGCGCTTCCTTTCTCCTATGCCGAAGAGCAATTTTCGCATTTTTCCTTTGACCGCCCGTCGCTTGCCGTTGCGAGCCTCAAGGGCGCACCTCGAATTCCCATGCGCCGCTGACCAGATGGCCGTCAGCCGAGAGCGCCCGATAGCGAACGGTGTATTTGCCGGGAGTCAAGCGATTGACGCTCACCGACACATGACTCGGATCGGCGCTGTCGATCGCCGCGTCGCGCTTGTCGACTCTTTCGCCGGCAGCGCTCACCACCGCCAGCGCGGCGAAGGCGTCGCGGATGCCGGCGTCGTACCAAACTTCCACCTTTCCGATATCCTCTGGGCCGACGCCGCCTTGCGCCGGGGAGGTGCGGACGATGATGGCATGCGCCAGAATGATCGCCGGTCGCCACGACTCTCGCGACGGACGCGCAGGCCCGGTGAGCACAATCGCCGGAGCGGAGCTGATCGGCTGATCGCGCCCGAGTGGCGAAATATCCGAGCCCGCTTCGCGCGCCGCCGCGCCGGCGGATGTCGCGGCGGCCATAAGGAGCGCGCCGACAAATGATGGAAGGCGCGCTCGCCGGCTGCCGAAAATCCAAAATCCCGCATTTGCGCGCGTGCTCATCCGGCGACGTCCAACAACCATTCACGGCCGGCTCGCGAGCAAGGGGCATGTTGGGGCGGCGCGACCGGCATTTTATATTGTCACAGACCCGACCGGCCACGCCATCCGGATGACGCGCCGAAATCGCGAGCCGCTCTACGCGGTCGCCGGACTTGAGCTTGTCTTTCGCTCCGGATATGCGACTTTGAGATAAACTGCATACGTCGCGGGCTCGCGGCGCGTCAAGGGAGCGCCCCAATAATGTGGTCGCCAATTCGTGCGCTGACGGCGGTTTTGGCGCTGATCGCCACTACGTCGGCGGCCCACGCTCATACCGCGGATATTTCCAGCAGCCGCATCTCGCCGGAAGGGCAGGGCCATTATCGCGTCGAGGTGGGCTTTCTGGGAACCGACATCGAGCGGATGTTCGCCGAGAACAAGCCGAAGAGCGATGTCGATCTGACCGAGCCGGGCGTCATCGAGGGGATGATCGGCAAATTCATTCAGCAGCGCGTCGATCTGCAGAACGCGGAAGGTCAAACCTGCCCGAGCACGGTCGTTTCTGTCGGCGAAGACCCCTCAAATCCTTATGACTCGAAAGTCGTGCTGCGGATGGATTGCAGCGGTGTTCAGGGTCAAATCTATTACAACCCCGCGAGACTTCTCGACGCGCAGGGGCCGCGGGCCAAACATCTCGTCAGCATCGGCGAAAAGCGCGACGAGTCCAATCTGACCGAAGCGCAGCGGATGGGCCGGGAGCCGGCGCCCGGACAGGTGATGATCTATCCCGGCGATCCGATGATCGATCTCTCGAAGCCGCTGCTGACGCCATGGGAGCTGGCGCCGAAATTCTTCGCGGCCGGCGTCGAGCATATCATGACCGGCTACGATCATTTGTGCTTCCTGATCGCCGTGATTCTGTGGGCGACGCGTATATGGCCGGTGGTCAAGATCGTGACGGCCTTCACCGTGTCGCATTCAGTGACGCTGTCGCTCGCGGCGCTCGAACTTGTCAATCTGCCGAGCCAATGGGTTGAGATCGCGATCGCGCTGTCGATCATTTATGTCGCCGTCGAAAACTTCTTTTCGCGAAAGGTCGACGGGCGCTGGCATGATACTTTCGCCTTCGGCTTCATCCATGGCTTTGGTTTCGCCAGCGGCCTCATCGAACTCGGCGTGCCCCAACGCGCCATCTTGCCGGCGCTGGCGAGCTTCAATATCGGCGTCGAGGTCGGCCAGATCGGCGTCGTGCTGATCATTCTCCCGATGCTGCTTTTCGCCGACAGAATGTTCAGCCGTGGACAGCGCAGTCCGCTTCTCGTCAAGCTCTGTTCGGCGATCATCGCCTGCTTTGGCGCCTATTGGTTGTTGGTGCGCATTTCCGAACTGGGTTAGCGACATGCGACGCGGTTTCCCTGGCGGCGCGGGGGAGCGCCGACGCGCCCTCAAGACATTTTCGGGGGGCCTCTTTAACAGGCAGCCTGAGCGTTGCTTTGTTAGTTGATCCAATTCGCTTGCTGCGCGGCTTTGTGTTCACGCCGCCTTAACCCTGCGCCCTGGCGCATCTCGTAATGACTTGAATCGAGTAGTCCACGCTTTATTTCTTGAAAGTGCGTGCGCACATCCGGCGCTTATATGCAATTCATCTTGCATTCAGCGGCCGGCGAGGATAGTTCAGCATGGCGAACGCGGCGATGTGGCGAGCGGATGACGTCGGGGTTTCAACTCTTGACGACCCAGACCTTTCCGCGCGGGCGCGTCGCAATTGCACGGCGCAGGCGCTTTACGACGAAGCCCTGCGGCGCGGCGAGGGACTCGCGGCTTCGACCGGCGGGCTTGTAGTCGAAACGGGCGTTCACACGGGCCGTTCGCCCAAGGACAAATTCATCGTTTACGACGCGCTGACCGACCAAACGATCTGGTGGGACAACAATCAGCCGATCACGCCCGCGCAATTCGATCGGCTTTACGATGACATGGCCGCGCATGCGCGCCGGACGAAGCTCTTCGCTCAGGACCTTCACGCCTGCGCGACGCCGGCGCATCAGCTCAATATTCGCCTTTTCGCCGAATATGCCTGGCACGCGCTCTTTGCGCGTCATCTTTTCGTTCCAGCCGACGGCCTCTCCCAGAACTTCGAACCGCAATTGACGGTTCTGGATCTTCCGTCATTTCAAGCGGACCCTTTGCGTCACGGCTGTCGTTCCGGCACGGTGATCGCGATTGATTTCTCGAGGAGCGTGGTCTTGATCGGCGGCACGCAATATGCCGGCGAGATCAAGAAATCGATCTTCACCTATCTTAATTTTATTCTGCCCGCGAAAGGCGTGCTGCCGATGCATTGCGCCGTCAATGACGGCGAGCATGGGTCCGCCGTGTTCTTTGGGTTCTCCGGGACCGGCAAGACGACCCTCTCCGCCGATCCGGCGCGCAGCCTGATCGGCGACGACGAGCATGGATGGGACGAAAGCGGGCTCTTCAATTTCGAAGGCGGCTGTTACGCCAAGGCGATCAAGCTTTCGCAGCATTCCGAGCCCGATATATTTGCGGCGTCGCATCGGCGCGGCGCGATTCTTGAGAACGTGTCCTATGATCCGCACGCCGGCAGGTTCGATTTCGATGACGAGTCGAAAACCGAAAACACGCGGATCGCCTATCCGCTTGATTTTATCCCCAATGCTTCGGCCACTCGTCGCGCCGGCCATCCGCGCAATATCGTGATGCTGACCTGCGACGCCTTCGGCGTCCTGCCGCCGATCGCGCGGCTCACGCCGGCGCAGGCGATGTATCATTTCCTGTCGGGCTATACCGCCAAGGTCGCGGGGACGGAGCGCGGCGTCAAGGAGCCACAGGCGACCTTTTCGGCCTGCTTCGGAGCGCCCTTCATGCCGCGGCGGCCGACCGAATACGCCAATCTGCTGCGTGACTTCATTTTGTCCAGCCAAGCGAACTGCTGGCTGGTCAATACCGGCTGGACAGGCGGCCCCCACGGCGTCGGGCGCCGGATGCCGATCGCGGCGACTCGCGCGCTGCTGCAGGGCGCGCTCGACGGTTCGCTCGCACAGGGAGACTTCAGGCTCGATCCATCATTCGGTCTGAGCGTGCCTGCGTCGGCGCCGGGCTTTGATCCCCGAATGCTTGATCCGGTCCAGACCTGGTCGTCGCGCGAGGATTTTTACCGGATGGCGGATCGGCTTGTTGGCATGTTCGAGACCAATTTCCGCACGCTCGCGCTTTCCGTCGATCGGCAAGTGCTTGACGCCCGGCCCGGCCGCATCCGGTAGTCGCTTCAGCGTTTGTCGCAGCTTGAAACTTCGCCCAGGCGAGAAAATATAGGCACTACCACCGTGCGCCATCGGAGATGCGCATGCGCCACTGGACGCCTACCCTCGACTTCGATCTAGGCGACGTCGCCGACCGGGTGCGTAGCGCCACGGAAGCCTTCGCGACGGCGGAAATTGCGCCCCTGGCCCAGCAGATCGACGCGCAAAACGCCTTCCCGGCGGATCTCTGGCCCAAGTTCGGAACGCTCGGCGCGCTGGGACTGACCGTGCATGAGCGCTACGGCGGCTCGGGAATGGGCTACCTCGAGCATGTCCTCGCCATGGAGGAAATCAGCCGCGCTTCGGCTTCGGTCGGGCTGTCCTACGGCGCGCACTCCAATCTTTGCGTCAATCAGATTCACCGCAACGGCTCCGAGGAGCAGAAGCAGCGCTATCTGCCGAACCTCGTCGCCGGCCGTCACGTCGGCGCGCTGGCGATGTCGGAGCCCGGCGCCGGCTCCGACGTCACCGACATGCGGCTCAGCGCGATCAAGCGCGGCGATCAATACCTGCTCAACGGCAGCAAGATGTGGGTGACCAATGGTCCCGACGCCGATGTCGTGATCGTCTACGCCAAGACCGACCCCGGCGCGGGGCCGCATGGCATCACCGCCTTTATCGTCGAACGGGCGTTTCGAGGCGTTTCTTCCGGCGCCAAGCTCGACAAGCTCGGCATGCGCGGCTCCAACACCTGCGAACTGCTGTTCGAGGACTGCGAAGTTCCGGAAGAAAACGTGCTTGGCCTGCCCGAACGCGGCGTCAATGTGCTGATGAGCGGCCTGGATTACGAGCGCGCGGTGCTTGCCGGCGGACCTCTGGGAATCATGCAGGCCTGTATGGATGTCGTGCTGCCCTATGTGCATGAACGCAAGCAGTTCGGGCACCCGATTGGCGAGTTCGAGCTGATGCAGGGCAAGCTCGCCGACATGTATACCGCGGTCATGGCGACGCGCGCCTATGTCTATGCCGTCGCCAAGGCTTGCGATCGCGGCCGTGTGACGCGGAAGGACGCGGCAAGCGCGATATTATTCGCGGCCGAGCGCGCGACATGGATGACGTTGGAGGCGATTCAATGCCTCGGCGGCAACGGCTATATGAATGATTATCCGACGGGCAGATTGCTGCGCGACGCCAAGCTTTATGAGATTGGCGCCGGAACGAGCGAAATCCGGCGCATGTTGATCGGGCGCGAACTCTTTCAGGAGACGGCCTGACTTTGGACTGAACACATGCCCCGCCTCGACAGCCTTGTGAATTCGAAAGACGCGGATTACGCGAAGAATTATCAATTCATGGCCGAGCAGGTCGCTGAGCTCAAGCGGATTGCCGGGGAAATTCGCCTTGGCGGCGACGAGGCGGCGCGCCAGCGTCACCTCGCGCGTGGGAAAATGCTGGCGCGTCAGCGCATCGACGCGCTCATCGATCCTTTGTCGCCCTTTCTCGAAATCGCGCCCTTCGCCGCGCACGGCATGTATGACGGGCGCGTCGCGGCGGCGGGAGTCGTCGCCGGCATAGGCCGGGTGCGCGGGCGCGAATGCATGATCGTCGCCAATGACGCCACCGTCAAAGGCGGCGTCTACTTTCCCTTGACCGTAAAGAAACATCTGCGCGCGCAAGAGATCGCGGCTCAAAACGATTTGCCCTGCCTTTATCTCGTCGACTCCGGCGGCGCCAATCTGACGAGCCAGGAGGAGGTCTTTCCCGATCGGGATCACTTCGGCCGCATTTTCTATAATCAAGCGATGATGTCGTCGCGCGGCGTCGCGCAGATCGCGGTCGTCATGGGGTCCTGCACGGCCGGCGGCGCCTATGTGCCGGCGATGTGCGACGAAACCATCATTGTCCGCAATCAAGGCGCGATATTTCTGGCTGGACCGCCGCTCGTCAAGGCGGCGACCGGCGAAGTGGTGAGCGCCGAGGAGCTCGGCGGGGCCGACGTGCATTGCCGGCGTTCCGGCGTCGCCGATCACTGCGCCGAGAATGACGCGCATGCCTTGCAGATCGCCCGAAATATCGTCGGCAATCTCGGACCTGCCGGGACTATAAAGGTTCCCGCAAGGCGGCCTGCCGAGCCTTGCTACGACCCCGCCGAAATCTACGGTCTGCTGCCGCAGGACCCGCGCAAGCAATTCGATATCCGCGAAGTGATCGCGCGTCTTGTCGACGCCAGCGAATTTGACGAATTCCGCAAGCTGTATGGCCCGTCGCTGGTGACGGGTTTCGCTCATATCCATGGCTATCCGGTCGGGATCGTCGCCAATAATGGCGTGTTGTTTCCCGAGAGCGCGCAGAAGGGCGCGCATTTCATAGAATTGTGCGCGCGGCGCAAAACGCCGCTCTTGTTCCTGCACAATACGACCGGCTTCATCGTCGGCGCGAAATATGAAAGCGCCGGCGTCGCCAAGGAAGGGGCGAAAATGGTGACGGCGGTGGCGACCGCCGCGGTTCCAAAGCTCTCGATCATCGTCGGCGGAAGTTTTGGCGCCGGCAATTACGCGATGTGCGGACGCGCTTACTCGCCACGATTTCTGTGGATGTGGCCCGGCGCGCGGATCGGCGTCATGGGCGGCGAGCAGGCGGCGAGCGTGCTGACCCGCGTCAAGCGGGAAGCCATGGAGAAACGCAAGAAGGAATTTTCGGCCGCGGAAGAGGATGAATTCGCCCGCCCCATTCGTGAACAATATGAGCGCCAAAGCCTACCGCTCTATTCGAGCGCGCGGCTTTGGGACGACGGCGTCATCGATCCGCTCGACACGCGACGAACCATCGCTCTCGCCCTATCTTTCGCGCTGAAGGCGCCGATCGAGGAGACGCGCTTCGGCTTGTTTCGTATGTGAGCGAACTTTCATGACCGCTCTGCTGCAATCGATCGACGCGAAGGGCGTCGCGACTTTGACGCTCAATCGGCCCGAGACGCGCAACGCGCTCGATCCGGAGCTCATCGGCCTGCTCAAGGACGCCGTCGAAACATTGGACGCGCGCGCCGACATTCGAATCATCACCCTCGAAGGCGCCGGCGACTATTTTTGCGCCGGCGGCGATATCGGCTCGATGATCAGCGTCGCGCAAGCCTCGTCCAACGCCAATGAACAGGACGCTTTGGCGCTCGCGCGAATGCTGCATGCGCTGGACACGGCGTCAAAGCCCACGATCGCCTTGGCCAAGGGCGTTGTGGTCGGCGGGGGCGTCGGCCTGCTGGCGTGCTGCGATATCGTCATCGCCGCTGATGACGCCTCGTTCTCGCTCAGCGAGGTGAGGCTTGGATTGCTTCCCGCGATCGTCTCGCCCTTTCTCATCCGTGCGATCGGTCTGCGCCAGCTACGCCGATATGCGTTGACGGCGGAGCGGTTCTCCGCGGGCGAGGCGCATAGTCTCGGCCTCGTTCATCGGGTGACGCCGCGGCTTGAGCTCGGCCTGGCGCATGAAGCCCTCGTCGCCGACTTGCTGCGCGGCGCGCCGGATGCGCAGGCGGATGTGAAGAGCTTCCTTGCGGCGTGCGAGGGTCACGGCGTCGAGGCGGAGCTGCTGCGCGAGGCCGCGCATCGTCTCGCTGCGCGGAGATCGAGCGCCGAGGCGAAGGAAGGCCTTTCCGCGTTTCTTGAAAAACGCCAGCCAAACTGGATCGCGGTCGATTGAGATGATGGGCAAGCTCCTCATCGCGAACCGCGGCGAGATCGCTTGCCGGATCATGCGGACGGCAAAGCGGCTGGGCGTCGCGACAGTCGCCGTCTATTCGCAAGTCGACGCGCACGCGCTGCATGTCGAACTGGCCGATGAGGCCTATCTTCTCGGACCCGCCCCGGCGCGCGACAGCTATCTCTCGATCGAAAAGATCATCGAGGTCGCGAAGCGCTCCGGGGCCGACGCATTGCATCCCGGCTACGGCTTTCTTTCCGAGAACGCCGATATAGCTGAAAGCTGCGCAGCGAATGGATTGATCTTCGTTGGGCCGCCGCCGCGCGCGATGCGGCTGCTTGGCGCAAAAAGCGCCGCCAAGGCGGCGATGGCGCGGGCGGGAGCGCCCGTGGCGCCGGGTTCACGCAGTGGCGACGACGCCGAACTTACCGAAGCGGCGCGCGCCATCGGCTTTCCGCTGCTCGTCAAGGCGTCGGCGGGCGGCGGCGGCAGAGGCATGCGCATTGTTCGCACGCCAGAAGAATTGTCGTCGGCGCTCGATGGCGCCCGGCGCGAAGCGCGCGCCGCCTTCGGCGACGATACGCTGTTCATCGAAAAATATTTCTCCGGCTACAAGCATGTGGAAATCCAAATCTTCGCGGACATGCATGGCGGCGTCATATCTTTTTTCGAGCGCGACTGCTCGTTGCAGCGCCGGCGCCAAAAAATCATCGAAGAGACGCCGGCGCCTGGGCTGACGCCGTCGCTGCGCCAGCAGATGAGCGACGTCGCGGTCCGAGTAGCGCGCGCGGCGGGCTATGTCGGCGCCGGGACGGTCGAATTTCTGGTCGGCGACGACCACTTCTATTTTCTCGAAATGAACACGCGGCTGCAGGTCGAACATCCGGTCACAGAGATGGTTTCGAACCAGGACCTCGTCGAATGGCAGCTGCGGGTCGCCTGTGGCGCGCCCCTTCCTTCAAGTCAGAACGATCTGAAGCTAAGCGGCTGCGCGATCGAGGCGCGGATCTGCGCCGAAGACCCCGCGCGCGGCTTTTTGCCTTCGGTCGGCGAGATCGTTCACTTGCAGGCGCCGCAGCCCGCGCCTTTCCTGCGCATCGATTCGGGCGTTCGCGCCGGCGATCAGGTCACGCCCTATTACGACTCGCTGCTGGCGAAACTGATCGTCCATGGCGAGAACCGCGCGCAGGCGCTGCGTCGTCTACAGGCGGCGCTCGACGAGGTCGAGATCGTCGGAGTTTCGACCAATCTCGATCTGCTGCGCGCGATCGCGATAAGCGATGCGATGGCGCGCGGCGATTACGACACGGAATTTGTCACCAATAATATCGATGCGCTGATTGTCCCTGCCGCGACAGCCATGGATTTGGATATTGTCCTTGCCGCGGCGGCGGCGTCAATTTTCCTGGCCGACGTTCAGCGCGTCGCGCAAGAAGCGAGCGAGGCGGACGGCGACGCTTGGTCGCCCTGGGCCGAAACCGACGCATGGCGCCTCTATGTCGGAGCGGACTATGAATTCGCCGTTACACAGGCGGGCCGAACGCTTGCGGCGCATATCCTGCGCCCGCGGGACGGCGGCTTTTCGCTGAATTTTGGCGGCGTCGTGACGGCGGTCGAAATTCAGAAGAAGGGCGATCGCCTCCTTCTGCTTGTCGACGGCGTGAAGCACGAGGCCGCAACCGTCGCTCTGGACGACGGAATGGTCGTCATTCTGCGCGGCAGGAATTATGTCCTGAAGTGGTTGCAACAGGCGGCGTCCGCGCCGGGTCAGGGACCATCCGACGAGCGTGTGCTTGCGCCGATGCCGGCGACCGTCACGCGCGTCGCGGTGAAGTCGGGTGATTCGGTCGGCAAGGGCGAGACGCTCGTCGTTCTGGAGGCGATGAAAATGGAGATCGCCATGGCCGCGCCGCATGATGGCGTCGTCATGAGCGTCGCTTGCGTGGTGGGCGACATGGCAAAGGAAGGCGCCGAACTTGTTGCGCTCATGCGAAAGGAAGGCGGATGAGCGTTCCCTCCTGCGTCAGCATCGTCGAAGTCGGCCCGCGCGACGGTCTGCAGAACGAGAAAGCAACACTCTCGCCGCAAATCCGAGCTGAGCTCATCAATCGCCTCGGGGCCGCGGGGCTTACCCGCATCGAAGCCGGCAGCTTCGTCTCGCCGAACGCCGTGCCGCAAATGGCGCACACGGACGCGGTCCTTGCGCTTGCCCAAAAGCAAGATCTGCGGCTCAGCGCGCTCGTTCCAAACCTCCGCGGACTTATCGACGCGCTCGCCGCCGGAGTGGATGAGATCGCCGTATTCGCCGCGGCTTCCGAGACCTTCTCCAAGCGCAATATCAATTGCTCGATCGAGGAAAGTCTTAAACGATACGCCGAGGTCGTCACGACGGCGCGGCGCGGCGGCGTCATGGCGCGTGGTTATGTCTCTTGCGTGTTGGGCTGTCCTTACGAAGGCGAGGTCGATAGCGGCCGAGTGGAGTCGGTCGCCTCGGCGCTCTTGGAAATGGGCTGCTTTGAAGTGTCGCTTGGCGACACGATCGGCGTCGGCGCGCCGCTGCAAGCGCGCCGACTGGTCGAACGTTTGGCGCGGGTCGTGCCGCTCGACAAGATCGCGGTGCATTTTCACGACACCTACGGACAGGCGCTCGCCAATATTTTCGCTTGCCTCGAAGTCGGCGTCAGCGTCGTCGACAGTTCAGTCGCCGGCCTCGGCGGATGCCCATTCGCGCCCGGCGCGGCGGGAAATGTCGCGACCGAAGATGTCGTCTATATGCTTCAGCGAATGGATATTGAAACCGGCGTATCGCTCGAGCGACTCTTGGCGGCGGGAGCCTTCGCCTGCGCGCAGCTCAATCGGGCGCCGGCGAGCCGTGTCGCGCAGGCCTATGACGCAAGATGCAGCTGACCGGCCGACGCATGATGAGCGCCAGCGCCTTGTCAAAAAGCCGCGCCGCGACAGATTTACCTCAACCATCGCGGTGAATGGCGACATGTCATCTTATTCTGAATTGAGCGTCGAGCAGGCGGCCATCCGCGAGACCGCGCACGACTTTGGACGCGACCGCCTTGCGCCCTTTGCCCTCGACTGGGACAAGGAGCATGTCTTCCCCATCGACACGCTGCGCGACGCGGCGGCGCTCGGCATGGCGTCCATCAATGTGCGAGAGGCGTCGGGCGGCGCCGGATTGACGCGCTTTGACGGCGTGCTGATCTTCGAGGCGCTCGCCATGGGCTGTCCGACGATCGCCGCCTATCTTTCGATTCACAACATGTGCGCGAGCCTGATCGACGCTTTCGGGAGCGAACGGCAAATCGATCGATGGCTGCCAAAGCTCGTGACGATGGAAGTTCTATCGAGCTATTGCCTCACCGAGTCGGGCAGCGGCTCGGACGCGGCGGCGCTGCGCACGCAGGCGACGCAGAGCGGCGACGATTATGTCTTGAATGGCGCGAAACAGTTCATTTCGGGCGCCGGCGCGGGCGGCGGCGATCATCTCTATGTGGTCATGGCGCGCACCGGAGAGCCGGGCCCGAAAGGCATATCGGCCTTCGTCGTCGAAGGCGGAACGCCGGGATTAAGCTTCGGCGCGCTCGAGCGAAAGATGGGTTGGAACGCTCAGCCGACCCGCGCCGTTATTTTCGACGAATGCCGCGTGCCCGCGGAAAATCTCATCGGCCGCGAGGGCGATGGGTTCAAGATCGCGATGACGGCGCTCGACGGCGGACGGCTGAACATCGCCGCGTGTTCGCTCGGCGGCGCCCAGTCCGCCTTCGACCATTGTCTTCGTTACATGAGCAGCCGCAAAGCGTTCGGACGCGCGCTCGACGAATTCCAGGCGCTGCAGTTTCGGCTCGCGGATATGGCCACAGAGCTTGAAGTCTCGCGCACATTTCTTTGGCGTGCGGCGGCGGCGCTTGACGCCAAGGCTCCCGGCGCCACGACGCTCTGCGCGATGGCGAAGCGCGTCGTCACCGATGCCGGTTTTAACGTCGCCAATGAGGCGCTGCAATTGCATGGCGGCTATGGCTACCTCAGCGAATATGGAGTCGAGAAAATCGTTCGCGACCTGCGCGTTCACCAGATTCTCGAAGGAACCAATGAAATCATGCGCGTCATCATCGCGCGCGCGCTGCTGAAGTAGCGATGGAGCTCATCGCTTCGCGCGAGGGTCGGCTCGGGCGCATTCTGCTCAACCGGCCGCAGGCGCTCAATACGCTGACGCTGCCGATGGTGCGGGAATTTCGGCGCGCGCTCGACGAATTCGGCGACGACGATGGCGTTTCCGCCGTGCTTGTCACCGGCGCCGGCGATCGCGGTCTCTGCGCCGGCGGCGACGTGAGGATTCTCTATGAGCTGGAGGCTGCGCAGAAGCGGCGTTTCGTCGACTTCTGGCGCGAGGAATATCAGCTCAACGCCCGAATCGCTTCCTTCCCCAAACCCTATGTCGTGGTGATGGACGGAATTGTCATGGGCGGCGGCGTCGGAATTTCCGCGCATGGCAACCGGCGGGTAGTGACCGAGCGCAGCCGGATCGCCATGCCGGAGGTCGGCATCGGATTCTTCCCCGACGTGGGCGCAAGCTGGCTTCTCTCGCGCGCCGGCGCGATCGGTCTCTACATGGCGCTGTCGGCTGCGTCGGTGACGGCGGCCGACGCCATCGACGCCGGTCTCGCCGATCTCATGATCCAATCGAAGGATATCGCGCGGTTGATCGAACATCTCGGGACGATTGAAGACGCCGATGATGTCGACGCTGCATTAGGACATTTCGCGCATCAAAGAGAGGATGGCCCGCTCTCACAACACATGCGACTGCTCGATGAAGCGACCGAGCATGAGAAGGTCGCGGATGTGATCGCGGGATTCGCGCGCGAAGGGTCGGAATTCTCGCTGCGCACAGCGGAGGACATCCGATCGAAGTCGCCGATGGCGCTGAAAGTCACGCGCGCATTGCTGCGGCGCGCCGGGCGGGCGCCAGATATCGAAACCTGCCTCACCAATGAATTCAAGGCGGCATGCCGGATGCTCGAGACTCACGATCTCTATGAAGGCATTCGCGCCGCGATCATCGACAAGGATCGGCGTCCGAAATGGTCGCCGGAGAGGCTTGAAACGGTGAGCGATCATGCCGTTGAAGACATTCTCGCCGGCGACGATACGCCGCCGCCGGCATTTAAAACCTGGAATTCGTCGCCATATTCTCACTGGGAGAGCTGAGGGCCAGAGGACCTTGTCATGAGCGCTGCCGCACCCGTCGCCATCATCGGCACCGCGCGCACGCCGATCGGCGCCTTTCTGGGAGAGCTGAAGGACATTCCTGCGCCGCAACTCGGCGCCCATGCCATCGAAGCCGCCGTCGCGCGCGCCGGGATCGCGCCAAGCGAGATCGACGAAGTCGCGATGGGCTGCGTGCTTTCCGCGGGACTCGGCCAGGCGCCGGCGCGTCAGGCGGCGCTCGGCGCGGGACTCTCGGAAGCGACCGGCGCCGTCACCGTCAACAAGATGTGCGGCTCCGGAATGAAGGCGGTGATGCTCGCCAGCGATCAGCTCGCCGCGGGGGGCGCGCGGGTCGTCGTGGCGGGCGGCATGGAGAGCATGAGCAACGCGCCTTATCTGCTCGATCGTGCGCGCTCCGGTTACCGGATGGGGCATCGCAAGGTCCTCGATCACATGTTCTTGGATGGTCTCGAGGACGCCTATGAAAAAGGCCGGCTGATGGGCTCCTTCGCCGAGGACTGCGCGACGCAATATCAATTCACCCGCGAGATGCAGGATGAGTACGCGGCGACATCGCTGGCGCGCGCGCAACGCGCCATAGCGGACGAATCTTTCGCCGATGAGATCGCGCCGATCACGCTCGGCAAAGGCGCCAATACGCGAACTGTCGCCAGCGACGAACTGCCAGGCAAGGCCAAAGCGCAGGATATCCCGCGCCTGAAACCGGCGTTCAGGGAGGATGGAACGATCACCGCCGCCAACGCCAGCGCCATATCGGATGGAGCGGCGGCGCTCGCTCTGATGCGCGCCGACGGCGCCGAGCGCGCCGGCGCGAAGCCGCTGGCGATCATTCGCGGCTATGTCACGGTCGCTGGCGCGCCGAGCCGATTTTCGGTCATGCCGATTGAAGCGATCCGCAAACTGATGGATCGGGTCGGTTGGACGACTGGCGACGTCGATCTCTTCGAGATCAATGAAGCTTTCGCCGCGGTCGCGATGGCGGCGATGCGCGATCTCGACCTGCCGCACGACAAAGTCAATGTTCGCGGCGGCGCCTGCGCCCTCGGCCATCCGATCGGCGCGTCCGGCGCGCGGATCATTGTCACGCTGCTCGCCGCTCTGGAGGCGATGGGCCTGAAGAAGGGCGTCGCGGCGCTCTGCATCGGCGGCGGAGAGGCGACCGCGATGGCCATCGAACGGCCAAGTTAGCGCCAGTGTCTTTGATGCAACTGCTCAAAACATATACTCGCGGCCCCGCCGCCAATCCGCAGGCGCCGCCGGGGCCGCGCGGTCAGAGGAAATTTTTGACATCGACATCGTCGACAGCGGCGAGATCGCGCGGCTCAATCGAGAATGAGGAAATAGACGATTCATTGGGCGCCAAAATCCGTGTCGAATTGAGAATGGATCAATGGGCGGCGCTCCCGCGCTGCGGCGCGAAAACACAAAAAAGTTGTCATAGCGGCGTGACGCCTCGCATCGCCGCGCTACTTCGCTCATCAGGAGCGGGGCGATGGGAATCGTGGAGATGGGTTTCGATCTCAATGTGGATTTCGTCCAGCTGCTATCGCCAAGCGGCGAGATCAGCAAGGCCGCCAGCGCATCGGCCAAGGACATTGACCGGCTGGTCCGCTTCTATCGCGCGATGACGCGAACCAGGACCTTCGACAACAAGGCGATCAGTCTTCAGCGTACGGGTCAGCTCGGCACATTTGCGTCGGCGCTTGGCCAGGAGGCGATCGGCGTCGGAACGGCGGCGGCGATGGAAGAGCGCGACGTGCTCGTGCCGTCCTATCGGGATCATGCGGCGCAATTCTCTCGTGGCATGTCGATGTCGGAATGTCTGCTCTATTGGGGCGGCGACGAGCGCGGCAGCGATTTCAAACATGCGCGCGGCGATTTTCCCAATTGCGTGCCTGTCGCCACCCAGGCGCCGCATGCGGTCGGTGCGGCTTACGCGCTGATGATGCGCAGGGAGGATCGCGTCGTCGTCACCTTCATCGGCGACGGCGGCACCTCCAATGGCGCGTTCTACGAAGCGCTGAACATGGCGGGAGTTTGGAAGACGCCTGCCGTCTTCATCATCAACAATAACGGTTGGGCGATATCGACGCCGCGAGAACTCGAAAGCGCGGCTGAGACTCTCGCGCAAAAGGCTGTCGCGGCCGGCATCGAGGGGCGCCAAGTCGACGGCAATGACGTGATCGCGGTCCATGAAGTCGTGCGCCGGGCGATTGAAAAGGCGCGATCGGGCGGCGGACCGACTCTGATCGAGGCGCTCACCTATCGCCTTGGCGATCACACCACTGCGGACGACGCTTCGCGCTATCGCGATCCAGAGATCGTCCGAGTGCAGTGGACACGCGAACCGATCGCAAGGCTGCGCTCCTATCTCGTCAGCCAAGGCGCCTGGTCGAAGGAGCAGGAGGCGGCGCTTCATCAGGCGTGCGCGGAAGAAGTGGATCGGGAGGTCGCCGTCTATCTTAGCGCTTCGCCGCTCGGTTCCGATGCGATGTTCGACCATCTCTATGCCAAGCTCCCGGAATCGATGCAGTGGCAACGCGAAGAGGCGCGCCGCTTCGCGCAACCGAGCGGTAATGGCCATGGCTGAAATCACGCTGGTCGAAGCGGTCAATCTCGCGCTTGCGCGCGCAATGAGCGAAGATAAGGACGTGCTGCTGCTTGGCGAGGACGTCGGCGTCAACGGCGGCGTTTTTCGCGCAACGAACGGGCTGCAGGCGCGCTTCGGCCGGGAGCGCGTCATCGACACGCCTTTGGCGGAAGGCGGCATCGCCGGCGTAGCGGTCGGCATGGCGGCGATGGGATTGAAGCCGGTCGCCGAAATCCAGTTCTCCGGATTCATCTACCCGGCCATCGATCAGATCATCAATCACGCCTCTCGCTTGCGCAACCGTACGTGCGGGAGAATGACCTGCCCTATGGTGCTTCGTTCCCCTTGTGGCGCGGGCATTCACGCGCCCGAGCATCATTCGGAAAGTCCCGAGGCGATGTTCGCCCACATGCCGGGGCTCCGCGTCGTCGCGCCGTCTTCGCCGGCGCGCGCCTATGGGCTGCTTCTGGCTTCGGTGCGCGATCCCGACCCGGTGATCTTTCTCGAGCCGACGCGACTCTATCGCCTGTTCCGCGAGGAGGTCGAGGACGACGGCGCGGAGCTGCCGCTCGACGCCTGCTTCGTGCTGCGGGAAGGGGTCGATGCGACGGTCGTCACCTGGGGCGCGATGGCGCCGGAAGCGCTCGCCGCCGCGGAAAAACTCGAGGAAGAAGGCGTCATGGTTGAAGTGATCGACGTCGCGACTTTGAAGCCTCTCGACGTCGAAACGATCCTGCGCTCGGTCGAAAAGACCGGGCGCTGCGTCATTGTCCATGAAGCGCCGCGCACGGCCGGATTTGGCGCCGAGATCGCCGCCGAGATCGCCGAGCGCGCGCTCTATTCGCTGCTGGCCCCGATCAAGCGGGTCACCGGCTACGACGTCGTCGTGCCGCTGGCGAAATTGGAGAAGCAATATATTCCGAGCGTCGCTCGCATCGTCGACGGCGTTCGCCAGGCGATGGAGGCGTCATGAATATTTTTCGTCTCCCCGACCTCGGAGAAGGGTTGCAGGAGGCCGAACTCGTCGAATGGCGCGTCGCCGCCGGCGAGGACGTCAAAGTCGATCAGCCGCTGGTCGCGGTCGAAACCGCGAAGGCGGTCGTCGAAATTCCGTCGCCTCAGGCCGGCCGCATCGAGCGGCTGTTTGGCTCGGCAGGAGACGTCATCCGCATCGGGGCGCCGCTGGTGGGGTTTGAAGGCGCGGGGGAGGATACAGGCTCGGTCGTCGGCGCCGTTCAGCATGGCGCCGCAATCGTCCGCGACCAGCCGATTTCCATTGGTCACGCCGGCGGCGCGCTGCGCGCGACGCCCGCGGTGCGGGCGCTGGCGCGCAAGCTCAATGTCGATCTCGCGATGGTGACGCCTTCGGGCGCCGACGGGCTGATCACCGTCCAGGACGTCGAACGGGTGGCGCGCATTCTCAGCGAGACGGTCGCCGCCGAACCGCTGCGCGGCGCGCGTCGCGCCATGGCGCATAATATGGCGCAGGCGCAGGCGGAAGTCGCCGCCGCCACCATCGTCGACGACGCCGACATCAACGCTTGGGCCCCCGGGACCGACACGACGGTTCGGCTGATCCGCGCTCTTACCAAGGCCTGCGAGGCGGAGCCTGCGCTCAACGCCTGGTTCGAGCCCCACGCCTTCGCCCGCCGCGTGATGAAGAAGATCGACCTCGGGGTCGCCGTCGACCTTTCCGAAGAGGGCCTGTTCGTTCCTGTCCTGCGCGACGTCGGCGATCGCGACGCAATGGATTTGCGCAAGGCGCTGAATCGGATGCGCGAGGACGCCGCGGCGCGGCGCATTCCGCCGGAAGAACTGCGCGGCGCGACCATCACGCTGTCGAACTTCGGCATGATCTCGGGCCGCTATGCCGCGCCGATCGTTCTGCCCCCGACGGTTGCGATTCTCGGCGCCGGCCGCATTCGCGACGAGGTTGTCGCGGTCGATGGCGCGCCGGCGGTGCATCGGATCCTGCCGCTCAGCCTCACTTTCGATCATCGCGTCGTGACCGGTGGCGAAGCCGGCCGCTTTCTGGCGACGGCGATCGCCGATCTGACGCGCGCGGCTTGAGAATTATTCGGCGTTTGGTTGCGCTTCTGGCCGCGCCGCGATGAAGGCGGGGTGGACGCTGCAGGCGGCGTCGACCGCAAGGATGCGTGGGCAGGCGTCGAGCGGCGCGTCGAAGCGCCGAGCATTATAGATCTGCGGAACGAGACAGATGTCGGCAAGCGACGGCGCCGCGCCAAAGGCGAAAGGCGCGGGCGCGATAAGCTGTTCGACCGCCTTCAGTCCCTCTGAAATCCAGCGCTTGCGCCACTCGGCGATCTGATCGTCCTTTGCGCGGAATTGTCGTTGCAACGCCTCGATGACTCGCAAATTGGCGAGCGGATGAATCTCGCAGGCGATCGTCAGCGCGGCCGCGCGCGCCTGAGCGGCCAACACGGAGTCGCTCGGCAAGAGCGGCGGATCGGGCTGTAGCGTGTCAAGATAGTCGATGATCGCCAGCGATTGGGTGATCAGCCTGCCGTCGTCGAGCTCCAGCGTCGGCACGATCGCCAGCGGGTTTTTGGCGCGATAGCCGGGGTCACGCTGTTCGCCGCGCAACAAATGGACATGCCGGCGTTCGACGGCGAGCCGCTTGAGCGCGATGGCGATGCGCACGCGATAGGCAGCCGACGAGCGGAAATAGTCGTAAAGGATCATGGGCCTTTAACCGGGTCGGCGACGCAATATTTAAATAGCAGCTCAGTGACAACTGTATAGGCCGTGTCATGGACGCGACGAACGGCGGCGCCGCAACGCCCGCCGAAAATCCGATGGGAACGGATGGCTTCGAATTTGTCGAATTCGCCCATCCGGAGCCTGCGCAATTGGCGTCGCTGTTCGAAAAGATGGGCTTCGCCGCGGTCGCGCGCCACCGCTCCAAAAACGTGACGCTGTATCGCCAGGGAGAGGTGAATTATGTGCTGAACGCGGAGCCGCACAGCTTCGCCGCCGACTTCCAGAAGGCGCATGGGCCCTCGGTCTGCTGCATCGGCTTTCGCGTCGTCGACGCCGCCAAGGCGATGCGCCGTGCGGTTTCGCTCGGCGCCAAGCCTGTGGCTTTCGGCGTCGGCCCGATGGAGCTGAACATTCCCGCGATCGAAGGCGTCGGCGGGTCGCTCATCTATTTTGTCGACCGCTATGGCGATCAGGGTTCGATCTGGGATGTCGACTTCAGATGGACGGGCGCGCGCGATCCCAAACCTTTCGGCATTGGCCTGACGGAGATCGACCATCTCACCCATAATGTGCGCCGCGGCCGCATGGACGCGCTGGCGAAATGGTATGAGCGAATCTTCAATTTCCGTGAGATTCGCTATTTCGACATCGAAGGCAAGATGACGGGGCTGCGCTCTCGCGCCATGACCAGTCCCTGCGGCAAGATTCGCATCCCGATCAATGAAAGCTCGGACGAGAAGAGTCAGATCGAGGAATTTCTCGACGCCTACAAGGGCGAGGGGATTCAGCACATCGCCTGCGCCTGCCGCGATATTTACGAAACTGTTGTCGCGATGCGCAAGAACGGGCTCGACTTTATGCCGGCGCCGCCGGACGCCTATTACGACGCGCTGGAGCAGAGGCTCCCGGGCCATGGCGAGCCGACGCAGCGCCTCAGGGAGCTCGGCGTTCTGATCGACGGAGCCACGATTGGCGCGCGCCGTCTCTTGCTGCAGATTTTCTCCAAAACGGTCATCGGCCCGATCTTCTTCGAATTCATTCAGCGAAAGGGCGACGAGGGATTCGGCGAAGGAAATTTCCGCGCTCTGTTCGAGTCGATCGAAGAGGACCAAATCCGCCGCGGCGTCTTGAACCGGGTCACGAGTTGACATGACGCCGACGCGCTATCTGCACGGCTTCGGCAATGAGTTCGAAAGCGAAGCCCTGCCTGGCGCCTTGCCGATCGGTCAGAACTCGCCGCAACGATGTCCTTACGGGCTTTACGCCGAGCAATTGTCCGGCTCGGCGTTCACGGCGCCAAACCATCTCAACCGACGGTCGTGGCTTTATCGCATTCGTCCTTCCGTCCTTCACATCCGTGAACCTAAACGGGTCGCGCACAGCGAGTGGAGGACCGCGCCCTGTCGCGATGTCGACGCGCCGTTCGGACAGCTGCGCTGGAGCGCGAGCCCCGTCGCCGGCGACGCCGGCTCCTTCATCGAGGGAATGCGCGCCATCGTGACGGCGGGCGATTGCGGGCTGAGGATCGGCATGGCGGCGCATCTCTATCTCGCCGCGCAGTCGATGGCGGACGATTACTTCTACGACGCCGACGGAGAACTGCTGATCGTTCCGCAGCATGGCGAACTGCGCATCTTCACCGAATTCGGCCTGATCGATTGCGCGCCCGGCGAGATAAGCGTCATTCCGAGAGGCGTGAAATTTCGCGTCGAGCTTCCCGCCGGGCCTTCTCGCGGCTACGTCTGCGAAAATTACGGCGCGCCCTTCACACTGCCCTATCGCGGCGTGATCGGCGCCAGCGGGCTCGCCAATCCACGCGATTTCTTTGCGCCGACCGCCGCGTTCGAAGACAAGGAGAAGCCCTGCCGGCTTACGATCAAATGGGGCGGCGCCTTCTATCGCTGCGACATCGATCATTCGCCGCTCGACGTCGTCGCCTGGCACGGCAATTACGCGCCCTATAAATATGATCTGAGAAAATTCTGCCCCGTCGGCGCCTTGCTCTTCGATCATCCCGATCCATCAATATTTACGGTCTTGACCTCTCCTTCGGACGAAACCGGGGTCGGCAATGTCGATTTCGCGATTTTTCCGCCGCGGTGGCAAGTCGCGGAACACACGTTCCGGCCGCCCTGGTATCATTTGAACATTATGAGCGAATTCATGGGATTGATCTACGGACGCTACGACGCGAAGCCTTCCGGTTTCGAGCCCGGCGGCATGTCGCTTCATAACGCGATGCTGCCGCACGGTCCTGACGCCGAAGCCTTCGCGCGCGGCTCAGAGGAAGAGCTTGTTCCGTTGAAGATCGACGACGCGCTCGCCTTCATGTTCGAGTCCCGGCTGCCGCTCTATCCCACCGCTTTCGCCCTGTCGCTTGAAACGCTGCAAAAGAACTATGCGGACTGCTGGTCGGGACTGCGCCGTCATTTTACCGGCAATGGCCCGTGAAGCTCGCATCCCTGAAGAGCCGGCGCGATGGCGCGCTCATCCTCGTTTCGCGCGATCTCTCTCGCGCCGTGGCGGCGGGCTTCGTCGCGCCGACGCTCCAGTCGGCGATCGACGACTGGGACGCCGTCGCGCCGGAGTTGCAGGAGTTGGCGGCGCGGCTCGAATGCGGTCTTCGCGAAAGCTTCCCTTTTCGCGAAGCGGACTGCGCCTCGCCGCTGCCGCGCGCCTATCAATGGGCGGACGGCTCGGCCTATGTGAATCATGTCGCGCTGGTTCGAAAATCTCGCGGCGCGGAGATGCCGGAGAGCTTTTGGACCGACCCGCTGATGTATCAGGGCGGCTCTGACGCCTTCCTCGGGCCGCGCGACGACATTCCCTTGCTCGACGAGGCGCATGGGCTCGATCTTGAGGCCGAGGTCGCTGTTGTGACGGGCGACGTTCCGATGGGCGTCACGCCGGAGGCGGCGCGCGGCCACATCAAGCTCGTCATGCTGGTCAACGACGTGACGTTGCGCGGACTGGTCGCCGCGGAAC
>Ga0233425_10001336_pt1 | contig 56183 bp, 57 predicted proteins | sample Watercolumn_Towu_2_FD_181712 | JGI IMG/M metagenome (GOLD analysis project Ga0233425, IMG submission 181712) | Freshwater microbial communities from Lake Towuti, South Sulawesi, Indonesia - Watercolumn_Towuti2014_140_MG | ecosystem: Environmental > Aquatic > Freshwater > Lake | place... | reverse complement strand
AACTATTTTGTCCCCCTTAATATGCCTAAGTTGAATTCTAAGCATGAAAATGTCTGCGAGTGTCAGAATTCACCTAGGGTTATTTTCACCCGCAGGAACTAAACAGTTCACTTGTGTATTATATCAAATGATCAATAAGCGTATCTATAGGAATCTTTTTTTGCAGAACCAATCATGGGAACAAATGTGAAAGCATTTCTAATTTTGATTTTGATTACATTGTCAGCAATACCAATGGCAAATGCTCAGTCAATTGCAATTCAAGCTAGTAAATCAGAATATCATTATGGGGATTATCTATCAATAACTATTTCAGTGCAAAAAGTCACAGGCAAGAACGCAATTTTGTACATAATAGATTCACAGGGAACAAAAAGCAGTGCAATACCAGTCCAGATAACAAACCAAACAACCACAATAACTACACCCGTTCCATTTAATGTTGAGGTATTCAAGGAAGGAAAATACCAAATTCAAATTGAATATGACAATACAATATCGTCTACATCATTTCAGTTAGTAGATGTTGGAAACCTGGTTTTGCCATTTGGCAGCAATATTATAGTTCCACAATGGACAAGCGGAGCAATCACAGATACAATGTTTTTCAAGTTTCTAGTTGAAAAAGACGTTATCAAAATATCAGGGAAATTAAGTGATAAGACAGACATTCCAGATTGGTATAAAACAAATGCAAAGTGGTGGACTGAACGAAAAATCTCAGACTCGGAATTTATCAAAGGTTTACAGTATTTAGTGGAACAGAGAATAGTAAAGCCCTAGTTCTTGTGTCTGCCTGCTCTACCTATTGCCCAGAGAATGATCATGACTATCATTGCAATAATGAATCCTGCAATAATTGCAGCCACAAACTGAGAACCTTCACTTTTAGATACAGTTGGCGCTGATGTGCTATCCAATACACACTGGTCATCTTTTAGTACTGTGCCAGGGCCACATGTTTCATCTAAGACACATTCGTTATCTTTGAGTATAGTTCCTGGACCACATTCTTTCATTGTAGATTCTTCAGTTGGTGCAGAAGTTGGCTCTTCTGGAATTTCAGTTGGTGCTGGTTCCTCTTCTATTGGAGTTGGTTCTTCCTCTACTGGTGTAGAAGTTGACTCTTCTGGAATTTCAGTTGGTGCTGGTTCCTCTTCTATTGGGGCTGGTTCTTCCTCTACTGGTGTAGGTTCGCCTGTTCCAAAGCTTGTACCAATGATATCAATAGAATTTGTTTCAGCAGGAACTGTAATTGTTAGAGTTCTTGCAGAGTCTGTCTTTTCTTCTACTGGTATTGTGTCTTGGCCGCCATCAAGCAGTACAATAAAATCATCATCTACGCCGTCTGTGTTAGAATCAAAAAAGTTTCTGTCTAGTGTAATTTGTAACGTACCCTCTATTTCAGATGTTGTGATCAAAACAGTTAGTGTTGCAGTTACAGTGTCTGCTTCTAGTCCATCTACAGTTAGTCCAGTTGCTTCGTATTGTACATCATAGTTATTGCCATTTACCTCAATTGAGGCAGAAGATGCATATGCGTTTGGCAGAATCATTCCAAGGGCTGCCAACACAAAAGCAAGAATTAGTTTCAATTTAGATTACGCCTCGTAAAATCTGTATTATCTTTTCTGCTATAACATTTGCAGCTAATGACTGAGCTTCTTTTGTCTGGGCTCCAATATGAGGCGTGGCAATAAAGTTAGGCAGACTAACAAGCTTGTTTCCAATTGCGGGTTCTTTTTCAAATACATCAAGAGCAGCTCCGCCAAGATTTCCCGATTTGAGTGCCTCATACAGAGCATTCTCATCTACTGTTCCGCCACGCGATGTGTTAATTATTCTTGCAGTCTTTTTCATTGTGCTGATTCTTTGTGCATTGATGAGATTTTTTGTACTATCTAACAATGGCACGTGTAATGATATGTAGTCAGAGCTTTGGAGTAGTGTATCCAAGTCGGCCTTCATCAGTCCAACTTCTTTTGCAAATTCAGGATCAATTGGTATGACATCATACCCAATAATGTTCATGTTTAATGCCCGTGCAAGCCTTCCAAGTCTTTTTCCTATATTTCCAAGACCGACAATACCAAGATATTTTCCTGCAAGTTCAGTTCCCATGAGTTCTTTTTTTATCCATTTGTCATTGCGTAGTTCTCTGTCTGCTCTTGGAATGTCTCGTGCCATTGCAAGCATCAAACCAATTACTAATTCTGCTACTGCGTTCATTGCGCCCTCAACTGCATTTATTACTCGAATGTTTTTTGCCTTGGCAGCTTCGGTATCAATATTGTCCAGGCCTACACCTACTCGCGCCATGATTTTACATTTTGTTGCCTTGTCGACCAGCTCTTTTGTTATTGTGGTTCTGCTTCGAACTACAACAATTTCATAATCACCGATTTTTTTTGCCAGATCTTCTGGTGTTATTTGTGGTTCGTATGTTACTGAGAGTCCATTTTTTTGTAAAACATTATTCAGAACTGCATCGACCTGATCACAGATCAAAACTTTGTCGTTAAAACTCAATGTTGATGCCTCTTGATGCACGAAATATAATCATTTATCTAAAAATACAAAAAGAAGAAAATAGGGTTTAGAGTCCTAATTCTGACTTTAATTCGTCAGCACGTTCATCGGTGTACAATCCGTGCAAGTTTTGCTTTGGATGCTCAATTGAGTTCATTCCAGTTGGTGGAACTGCATCGCTTGGGTTACCTAAGAGTTCTGCATATGATTGTGCGCTGGTGCCCAATTGTTCATTTAGACCAAATGGATCTCCTGCTACAAAGATTGATGCTGCACCTGTGAAGATTGCTGCATAGTCATGGTTCACTGCGGCATAAACTCCTGGATTGTCAAAGACTACATCCATGATTGCGCCTTGTGATCCACCAATCTCATATGTTTCAGTACCCTTTGCTTGTACAACGTTGCCTTGTGTTACACGGTCAATGATCTCGCCTACGATGTGCCAGAACACTGGTTCATTTCCTTGGTTCTCAATGAAAATTCTCACGTGTTGGCCTACTTCAACGAACAATAGTTGTGATTGATACTGTCCAAGTTCATCAGAATTCCATGGTTGGACTACGAAGATGTTCTTTGCAGCATCTCCTTTGATGAGCTTGTTGTGGTTTGCGTTTGGAACGTAACCAAATGACATACCGTTAACAACTGTGTAGGTTGTCTCGTGCTTGAACATTTTTCCTTGATCATATCCACCTTCATCATTCAAGTATAGTTGATTGTATTGAAGTTGGAATTCAAGTGCATCTGCAGAATGAGTTTGTCTGTCTTTTACAACAGAACCATCTTCAACTGCTGTCTTGTCGACAACTAGTGGTTTGTAACCCTTCATTGGGTCAACGATGGTCATTCCGTACATGCCAGACAATACATGTTGATCCATTGCTGCAATGTCAACGCCAGAGCAGTGATACTTGAAAGTACCAGGTACTTCAGCTACATAGCAATATGTTCTTGATTCACCTGGCATTACTTTACCAAATGGACCAGAGTGCATTTGTGATGCATGCATGTCGTTTCCGTGTGGAGTTGGTTCATCTTCTGGGATAGTTAGTGTCATCATTACGACATCGCCTTGTGTGACTCTAAGGGTTGGTCCTGGGACTTGGCCGCTAAAAGTCATGGCTTGGTAAGTCTTTCCGCCCAGAATTGGGAGGTCAGCACTTCTTGCGTAAAGATCAAAGCTAACTACATTTCTTCCCTCTTCGATTTCGTCGCATGAAACTGCGGCAAATGCCTGTGGCATTACAAGTTTCAAGCCACCCATTTCATGGATAGTTTGAGACATGTTATCGTTTGAAGAAGCCAGAGTTGATCCGACAACTTGGGATTGTGTGTATGTGCTTCCGAATAAGGTTGCTGCCAATACCGCTACTGCCGTAACGGAAAATAGCATACTGTAACGCTTATTCATTGAGTTTGGAACTTGTACCAGCATATATAATAATTCGCTTTATTCTCATACGACTTTGACAAAAATTTACTGCATTTTTCGCTGAGATTTTATTTTAGTTGGATTGGATTGTATTGTTGGAATATAGAATTGATAGGGATTCTTTGGGTGAAGTAAAGATCCCAAAGAACGCATACTATGGTGCATTTACTGGACGCGCCATACAGCAATACCATGTCACTGGTGAAAAATCCCATAGACATTTGATTTCAGCTTACACCATGATAAAACGTTCTTGTGCAGTTGCCAATATTCGCTGTGGTATTTTAGATAAAAAACTAGGCAATGCAATTATTTCTGCGTGTGACAAAATTTTGGCTGGAAAATTCCAAGAATGGTTTGTCATAGAAGAGATCAATTCAGGTGCAGGAACTGCATTCAACATGAACTCTAATGAAGTCATTTGCAATGTTGCATTAGAGATTTTAAGTAAGAAAAAAGGCCAAAATGAATTCTTGCATCCAAATGATCATGTGAACATGTCACAGTCAAGCAATGATACATTCCCAACTGCAATGCATGTTGCAATTTTGCTGAATTTGAAAGAGACTATTCCAGCAATAGATATTTTAATTAAATCATTAAACAGAAAAGCAAAAGAATTTTCTGGATACAAAAAAATTGGAAGAACTCACCTAATGGATGCACTGCCAGTCACACTTGGTAGCGAGTTTGCAGCATATGCTACATCCATAACAAAGGCAAAGAATGCAATAGTGTTAGCTATCAAGGAATTGGAATTAGTTGGTCTTGGTGGAACAGCGGTTGGAAATGGTGCAAATACCCCAAAAGGATTTAGGAATATTGCAATCGTAGAGCTTGCAAAGATTTCTGGGTTAAAATTAAGACCAGAACCAGACATGCAACATTCACTACAATCAAAGTTTGCAGTAGCAAACACTTCATCTACAATTAGAAACTTGGCACTGGAGCTAAACAAAATTGCAAACGATATTAGATTAATGGCATCAGGTCCAATTGCAGGATTATCCGAACTCGGTATTCCTGCAGTTCATGCAGGTTCTTCTATCATGCCTGGCAAAGTAAATCCATCATTGGCAGAATGTCTCAACATGATTTGTTTTAGCATAATTGGAAACGACACTACAGTTGCAAACGCTGCGCAAGGTGGACAGTTTGAGCTCAATGTAATGCTGCCAGGAATGCTAAAGGCAGTGTTGGATTCCACAGACATGCTCAAGAATTTTCTGCCGATATTTTCAAAGAACCTCATTGACGGCTTGACTGCAAATGAAAAACGACTACAACAAAACATTGAGAAAAGTCCAGTCATAGTGACATTGCTTGCACCAAAGATTGGCTATCAAAAATCAGCTGATTTGTTCAAAGAATCACTAAAGACTGGAAAAACCATTCGTGAGTTAGTAGTGAGCAAGAAATTGCTATCGGAAAAAGAGATCAACGCATTATTCAAGTAACATGGCAAAAATTTGGGTTGAATCCTATGGATGCTCTGCAAGTTTTGCAGATGCTGAAATGATCTCTGGACTCGTTGTTAATGGCGGTCACACTCTTGCAAATAGTTCTCGCGATGCAGACTTGAACTTGATAGTGACGTGTTCTGTCAAAGACGCAACTGCAAACAAGATGGTAAACAGAATCAAAAAACTAAAGACAAAACCTCTAGTGGTTGCAGGCTGCTTGGCAAAAGCAGAGCCCAAGTCTGTGCAGAGATTCTCTCCAAACGCTAGCCTGATGGGACCCAATTCCATTGGAAAGACCTTACAAATCATAGATACTACGTTACTTGGCAAAAAGAAAATAGAACTTGAAGATTCGGATGTCACAAAGACTGGCTTGCCAAAGGTTCGACTAAATCCAGTTGTAGGGATAGTAGAGATCGCATCAGGCTGTATGAGTGAATGCACTTTTTGCCAGACAAAGCTTGCACGAGGAGATCTGCAATCATATCGTCTTGGAGACATTGTGCGACAGGTAACACATGAAATTCAAGATGGATGTAAAGAAATCTGGCTCACATCAACTGACAATGGTTGCTACGGTCTAGACATTGGCACTAATCTGCCAGAGCTAGTAAACAAAGTATCAGAGATTCCTCGTGAATTTATGATTCGAGTCGGCATGATGAATCCAATGTATATGCCAAAAATCAAAAAAGATTTGGTAAAATCGTTTGAAAATGACAAAGTCTTCAAGTTTTTGCATGTACCTGTCCAATCAGGAAGCGACAGAATTCTGCACGAAATGAAGCGTGGCCACACAGCAGAAACATTCCGAAACGTTGTGAATAGATTCCGCGATAAATTCCCGAGATTTACAATATCTACTGATATTATAATTGGATTTCCAGGAGAAACAGAGCAGGATTTTGAAGACACTATACACCTAGTCAAAGAGACAATGCCAGACATTGTGAATCTGTCCAGATACAGTCAAAGACCAGGAACCAAGGCAGCAGAAATGACCCAAATTCCAGTGACAGAAGTGAAAAATCGAAGTAGAAAGATTTTTGGCCTCATAAACAAAATTGCGCTACAAAACAATCAAGAGTGGATTGGTTGGACTGGAGAGGTTCTATTTGATGAGCAAACAGATGATTTGGTCAGGGGCAGAAACTTTGCCTACAAGCCAGTCTTTGTGGAAGAATCAGTAAAGGTTGGCGACAAAGTCCAAGTCAAGATAGTTCGCGCAACAAATCATGGGTTGTACGGCCAGATCGCTAGCTAAAAGTTTTAGATCGGAGCTTGGATCAAAATTAAGTAAGAAGGTTTTTTATTGAATTTTGCGAGAGGCTTACATGGACTTTGTACAGCCCGTCCTTTTGGTCGGAATCGGTGGCGCAGGCTCAAAGATGGCACAAAATGCAGCATCCTTGATTGGAGTAGATGCCATTGCAATCAGCCATGACAGCAATGACTTGGGCTCTCATCATGACATCAAAATTCATGCAGAATCCTACGTCAATCCATCTGCTTACCTGATTAGGGCTGAGGCTCAAAAGTCAATGGACAGGATTCGTGACAAAATTGCAAATTACAGCACTGTCGTTATCTTTGCTAATTTAGCAGGAAAAGCAGGCTGCGCAGTTTCTCCACTAGTTGCAATGGCAGCAAAAGAGGAGGGAAAACGAGTCTTGTCATTTGGGATAATGCCGTTTAGATTTGAAAAAGAAAAGCTGTTTTTGTCTGGAGTATCACTCAAAAGACTTCGTGCAAGCTCAGACTCTACCATTGTAGTAGATAACGATGCATTACTAGAGGCAAACCCAGACCTGACTGTATCAAGATGTTACGATATAACAAATCATGCAGTAATGTACGTGGTGAATGCGCTCTCTGTATCATCCATATCTGACAATCTCAACATTTTATCTACTAGTAAAAATGAAAAAGACCTTGAAGCATCACTTCGCGAATCAATCCAAATGCTGTACGAAGATGTGCCACCAAACACAATCAAAAAGACAATGCTGTACGTATTTGGCTCTGATAATGTCTCGGTTGGGAAAATAAATGCCGCAGTTAACACAATATCTGGAATGTTCAATGAAAGCAACACTGGCGTGTCGCTTGCAACCACACAAGGCGACAAATCCCAAGTTGTCATGGTAAGCTCTGTTGAAGGAACCATGAAGTTTGATTCCTATGATCCACTAGGGATGATTCCAAAAGAAAATACTCTAGATTGGGATGAGCCAGAATCATCCATCAAGACTGGAATCGAATTATATCAATTAGAATAATAAGTTTAGAAAATTAATTATTTAGATTTCTTTGCTGGCTTTTTTGCTTCTGATTTTTTTGCTTCGGCCTTTGCTGGTTTTGCTGCTTTTTTTGGCTCTGCTTTTTTCTCTTCTTTCTTTTCTACCTTTGATTTCTCTTCGGCCTTTGCTGGTTTTGGTGTTTCAGATTTCTTTGCTGATTCGACTTTTGGTTTTTCCTCTGGTTTCTTTTCTATTTCTTGGACTTCTTTTGGCTCTGGTTTTGGTTCTTCTTTTTTTGCCTTTGGCTTTTCCTCATCTAGATATGGAGATACCAAAACATAGCCTTCGTCTGTCTTTGCCATCTTTACTCGAATTTTTCTTGGTGGACTGCGAATTCCTTTTTCCCAAACTGCGTGTGACAAGTCTTGATCGATTTTGATCTGGCCCGTCTTCATGTGATGTTCAGTAAATTCGCGAATCATGTTGATTGCTCGCTTTGCTCGTTGGTTGTTTGGTGAAAGCCAGACTTTGCCTAGATTAATCGTATAAACTCTCTCTGCTTCTTGTGACAAATCTATCCTACCTCCACGTCAGTTTGTCTCCAAGCTCGTCGCTTTGGATTTGAACGGACTTGTCTTTTGGTTTTAAGGATAATCCATGCTGGCACCGCAGAATTTTGTTTTATTTTCTTTTGAAGTCTGATTTTGCGTCCAGAATGCTTTCTTGTCGCCATGAAAGTTGAGGCATTTTACCCTCTTTTTAAATGAATCTGAGTTTTGTGTGTGATTTTAGATTAGTCTGTGTGCTTTGAAAATATCTGCAATTTGTTTTAACATTCTAGCAGATGCGCCCCAGATTAGTTTGTCTTGATATGTGAGCTTGTATGCTTCGAATAATGATCTGTGAGTTGGATCATCATCATCAGATAATGTTTGCAATAATGGCATAATCGGAATATGCAAGATTTCATCTACTTCAGAGTTTGGTTGCAGTGACATGATGTTATCTAAAACAGCAACAAACGGAATTATTGTATAACCAGAATTTCTTGTCTGTACAGGTTTTAGCTGACCAATTATTCTATCTCGCGTAATGTCAAGGCCTATCTCTTCTTGTGTTTCTCTGATTGCTGTTTCCAGCAAATTTTCATCATCTGCATCTATTTTTCCGCCTGGAAATGAAATCTCACCTGCATGTTGCTGCATTGTCAGAGGTTTTTGAGTCATGATTATTTTGCAATTAGTATCGTAAATTATAATCAAAACTGCTGCATGTTTTGTGGTATGATCATCAAGATGTGGTGTAATGTCTGAGCTTAGTAATTTTTTGATTACACTAACATTCATAGTATAATGTACGAATCCAGCTTTATCATTATTCCTTCAAAGGTTATTAATCAAGAAAAACAGAGAATTACGAATGACAATTCGATACGAGATAAATCCACCACGAGTAATCCAAGACGGCGTATTATCGCACAAGCAGGTAAAGGGACTACTTGGCAAGGTGGAAAAAAGAATCAATTCTGCTTCTAAATATTGTAATGGTATTCATCTGACTGATTCTGTTTTAGGAATTCCGAGAATCTCCCCAATTACAACTGGTGCCATCATACGCAATGACAACTCCAAGATAGACATTACTGCAAGCTTACGAGTAAGAGACAGAAACATTACGGCTCTGACGCAATCAGTGTATGATGCAATACTGTTAGGCCTAGATGGATTGCTGATACTAAAGGGAGACGAGCCACCCGCAGGACCAAAGGACTCTAAGCTTATACCAAGCGACATAGTGAAACACTTTACAAAACAAGGATTTGACAAAAAGCTGGACTTTTTCCTGTCTATTTCAGCCAATCCCGACTTTGATAAAATTCAGAAAAAAATTAGTGCCGAACCAACTGGATTTGTCACACAAGTAATCCAATCACCTGACCAAGTTCACAGAATAGTGGACAAGCTAAAGCCACAAGGATTCAAGATTATACCGTGTGTGATGATTCCATCAAAAAATAATGCCAAATCAGCAAAAATGCTTGGAATTGACTTTGCGCAATACGAAGAAATTATCATTGACTATGTCAAGGAAATTCATAACTCTGCAAAAGACATTCTGATTACATCGCCTAATGACTTTAAAGCCTCACTCAAGGTTCTCTCACAGATTAAAGGATTAAAAAGAAAATAACTGCAAACACATCATGGCTCAAAAAAAGAATTTTCTTGATGCCATAAAAGAAAATATTCTATTATTTGATGGCGCGATGGGAACTGAAATCCAAAAATTCAATCCAAAGCCAGAAGACTTTCCAGATGGTAAAGACGGATTCAATGACGGACTGATTCTAACAAGACCAGAATGGATTAAGAAAATTCATCGCAGCTATCTAGAGGCAGGCGCGGACTGCATCGAGACAAATTCCTTTGGTTCTAACAAATTGAAGCTAGACGAGTATGGGTTTGGCGATAAAACTGTAGAGATGAATAAAAAAATTGCTGAGCTTGCTTGCAGTGTTGCATCTGAGTTTTCCAACAAATCGCGATATGTGATAGGCAGTATGGGCCCAACTGGATTTTTGCCAAGCTCCAATGATCCAGATTTAGGACAAATACCACTGGATAAAATCAGAGAAGCATATGCGTTGCAAGCAGAAGGTTTGATCTTGGGCGGTGTTGACGCGTTGCTAATAGAGACTAGTCAAGATATTTTGGAAGTCAAGCTTGCAATTGAGGGATCGCATGAAGCAATGAAAAAAACAAAGAAAATTCCCCTGATTGCAAATGTTACACTGGACCAGTATGGAAAGATGTTACTTGGAACAAACGTCCAGGCAGCATACACTACAGTATCTGATATGGGAATTGATGTGTTTGGCCTAAACTGCTCTACCGGCCCAATAGAGATGACATCCAGCGTACAGTGGTTAAATGAGCAAAATGATCTAAATTTGCTGATCGTGCCAAACGCAGGAATGCCAGAAAACGAAGGAGGTCACGCAGTATACAAGATGACTCCAGAGAAAATGTCAAATGCGCTAGGAGACTTTATTGCAAAATACAAGCAGGTGCGAATTATTGGTGGATGTTGCGGGACAAATCCTTCACATATTGCTGCACTGCGTAAAGTAATTGATACAAAAAAATAGTAAAACGCAATTTTGATTCATTTCTTATCTACATTACAAGCGTTAGTGCTACAGAACATACCCTAACCAGACGGTCAATAATAGAAAAACTGTCATATATTTACAAAAAGCAACAACACTTGAAGTAAAAATGAAAATTCCACGAGTAAGCTCTGCACTAAAGGCAATTGAGCTGCGGCAAGAGCCTGCACCAATGATAATTGGTGAGAGGCTAAACACACAGGGCTCTAAAAAGGCAAAACAGTTGGTGTTATCAGATGATTTTGACGGCCTAATCGATTTGGCAAGAAATCAGGTAGAAGATGGTGCACATTGTTTGGATGTATGTGTTGCAACTACAGAACGAGCAGACGAGCTAGACTTTATGAAAAAATTGGTAAAAAGACTATCGCTAGAAATCGATGCCCCACTTGTAATTGATTCTACAGATCCAGTCGTAATAGAATCATCAATAAATCAAATTCCTGGCAAGCCAATGATTAATTCTATTAATCTAGAAGGTGATGGCTCTAGGTTTCACAAGCTCGCACCAATCATGGCAAAGTATGGCCTGCCAGCAATTGCGTTGTGTATTGGCCCAAAAGGAATGGCAAAGACCCCACAGGAAAAGATAGAGACTGCGGAATTATTATACGAAACTGGAAAAAAATACGGTCTTAGAGAGGACCAGTTTGTATTTGATGTTTTGACATTTACACTGGCAACTGGAGAGGCAGAATTTTCGGATGCTGGAAAAAACACATTAGAAGGAATCAGGCTTGTCAAAAAGAGATTCCCAAATGCGTTTACAGTGCTTGGTTTAAGCAATATTTCATTTGGTCTTGCACCATCGGCTCGCAAAATACTCAACTCAGTCTTTTTGTATCACGCAGTAAAAACAGGCCTTGACTCTGCAATCGTAAATGCCAAAGAAATCATTCCATATCCAGAAATTGATGCGCATGAACGCAAGCTAGTAGAGGATCTGATATTCAATACTCATCCAAATGCTTTGGCAGAAGTGATTGCTCACTTTGAAAAAGTTGGCACACAAACAACTAGTGTCAAAAAAATCGAGATTGACCCAGGCTGGCATGCAGGAAAACGTGCTAACTTTAGAATTGTGAACAGATTAAAGGACGGAATTGAAAATGATGTAGTATCTGCCATTGCAGAAAAGATAAGCGAGAAAGTAATTGTGTCAGAAAAAGACGGACGACTAGTCATCAATGCTTCAAAAGAAACAACTCATGACGCTGCAATTGCAACACTAAACGATGATCTATTGCCTGCAATGAAAACAGTTGGTGACAAGTTTGGCGCTGGAGAGCTGATTCTGCCGTTTGTTCTCAAATCTGCTGAATGTATGAAGGCATCCGTTGTAGAGTTGGAAAAATATTTGTTAAAGGAAGAAGGCGCAAGCAAGGGCAAATTGGTGCTTGGCACCGTATATGGTGATGTACACGATATTGGCAAGAATTTGGTCAAGACTATCTTTGAGAATAATGGATACACTGTTTATGATTTAGGCAAGCAGGTTCCACTACAGAAATTTGTAGAAAAAATAAACGAGGTAAAGCCAAACGCCATAGGACTATCAGCTCTTCTAGTGTCAACATCAAAGCAGATGCAGGTTTTTGTGGAATTTGCGCGAGAAAACAATCTCAAGATTCCTGTATTGTGTGGAGGGGCTGCAATCAATTCCAATTACATCAATAGAATTGCAAAAGAGGGGGGCATATACCCACACGGTGTATTTTACTGCAAGACCATGTTTGATGGATTGAAAACAATGGACAAATTAGTATCGCATGAAAAGGCAAAATTTGTACAGGAATGGCAATCAAAAATACAAGACTGGAAGGAAACCAAAGTGGAAAAGTCACAAGAAGAGCTGCCACGCTCTGATGTAAAACCGATAATTCCTCCTGTTGCATCGGTTTTGGGCAAGCCAATTAGACTAGAACCCAAAGATTTTGATCTGAACAAAATCTGGGAAAAACTATCTAAAAAATCACTGTTTGTTTTATCTTGGGGTTTACGAGGACGCGGAGTTGAAAATTCGGAGATTAAAGGTGAAGAATTACTTGCAGTGTGGAAAAAAAGAGTACTAGATGAGAAACTCTTTGAACCAAGAGCAGTGTATGGGTATTTTGTTTGTCATAGTAGAGATAGAAAATTGCTAGTCGATGGACCAAATGGAAATCGAGTTGAGTTTGAATTTCCAAGATCTTCGCAAAGCAAACATTTGTGCTTGGCAGATTATTTTGGAGAAAACGATCTTGTTGCATTTCAATCAGTCACAGTGGGAGATAAGGTCCAAAAAATAATCGACAAATGGAATAAAGAAGACAAATACACTGATGCATATTATCTGCACGGCTTGGCAGTTGAAACAGCGGAGGCAATGGCTGAGCTGATAAACCAAAAAATTAGAGATGAATTGAAAATAGGAAATCGCGGCCTTAGATATTCTTGGGGCTATCCAAGCTGTCCCGATGTATTACAACACAAGCTAGTATGGGATCTAATAGATCCTACAAAATCAGGCATGACATTAACAGAGGCAGGCCAAATTATACCAGAACAATCAACTGCAGCTATTGTTGTGCACCACCCACAAGCAGAATATTTCGTTGCATAATCACTTTGAATTAAATTAATCAGATTTGTAATTAGATTAAATTTCATGCAACAATTAGGTCTGAACAATCTGCTTCGAGGTGCTACATTTTTCCAGCATGCCGGAGTGTCCATAGTTTATGTTTTCATGCCTATTTTGGCGCAATCTTTGACTAGCAGCATATTCGAAGTAGGGCTTACAGTGGCGTCATTTTTTCTGGCACAGATTTTATCCAGTATGTATTTTGGAAGAATTTCTGATGTTAAAGGAATACGGTTAATTTTTATTCGAATTGGATTTGTCAGCTGTGCTGCAATGTTTGGCCTGCATTATATTGCTGACAATTCATTTTATCTGCTTTTAGTGCGACTTGGAGCTGGCATTGCGAGTGGAATGATGGTTCCTGCAATGCTTGCATACACTTACGAATCTGGCAAAGATAAATCCAAGATTGCATCGGTGATATCATTTCACGCCCTAGGATGGTTAGCAGGAATAGTTGCAGCTGGTATCGCAAATAATGAAAAGACAATATTTCTGATCAGTGCTGGTTTGTTTTTGATAGGCTTGGCATTTTCTGCCAAAATGCCAAACTATGCTATTCCAAAGGAAGTAGAATCCGGCACTACAAGAAAAGTAATTGTAAAAAACAAATACCTGTTTTTATCGCTGCTTTTACGACACATTGGTGCTACAGCAGTTTGGACCATACTACCATTGGTTTTGACCCAAATGCTTGGTGCTAGATTATACGAAGTGTCAATAGTCTATGTTGCTAATACTGCGACGTCATTTATTTTGATGAATATGATGGGAACAAAAATTCATACCAAAAACGTGACCAAATTCAAGATTGGAATTGGATTGACTGTGTTTGTATTTGCAGGTATGGCAGTCATGAATACTTGGTGGATGGCAATTCCATGCATGGCTTTGGTTGGAATTACTTGGGCTTTTTTGTACATTGGTGGAAGCATTCATCTAATGGAGAACAATCCAAAATCAACTTCTACTGGTGTGTTTAATTCCACTATATCGATAGCAAATGTGATTGGTCCAGTTATGGCTGGTGCAATTGCATTTTTGTATGATTATCATTCTGTGATGTATTTTGCAGTCGGAATTTGTGTTGTTGCGTTCTTGGTTTCGCTAAAGATCAAAAAATAGATTCTATCGTAGGCCCCATCTTGCCATAACTTTGTCTTCCAGTCTTCTGAAGATCAGGCCATCAATTACTATACCAATTATCATAATCACCAACATCATTGCGATTACTTGTGAAACATCAGATAACTGACGGCCAACATTTAGCAAAAATCCAAGACCCAAAAACGAAAACAATAATTCCGCACCAATAACACCACGCCAACCAAATGCCCAGCCCTGTTTGAATCCAGTAATCAAGTATGGAAATGCAGCTGGAATTAGCACTTTGGTTACAAGCTGCTCACCTTTAGCTCCCATGTTTTGGGCGGCTGCAATGAAATCTGGATTGATGCTCTTAACACCAGTATAGGTATCGATAGTAACCGCAAACAAAGCTCCAGCTACAGTAACAAAAATCACGCCAGCATCAGTCAGGCCAAACCAAACTATGGCCAATGGAGCCCACGCAACAGATGGTATGGACTGCAATCCCAATACAATAGAGCCAATTGTCTCATTTACTGTCTTGACTCGCGCCATGAATATTCCTAAAGCAATTCCACCAGCAACAGCTATTGCAAAACCTGCAGCAAGTCTCCAGAGACTAGTTCCTATTCCAATCCACAGTGTTCCATTAATAGCACCATACCACAAGTCTTCTCCAACATCATACGGAGACGGAAAGACGTTATCTGGCCAAACATTTGCTATATCTAGTATCTGCCATACTAGCACAATACCAACGTAGAATGCAATTTTCTTGCCCAATGACTTTGTCTTCATTGTGAATCCTCCGTTGCCTTGACTTCGGGGCGCAACAATGCAGAGATCTCCCTCTGATATGGAATTAATGATTCATCTTCTACCAATCTAGGCCTTTTGTGATCAATTGGGATGATTTTCTTAATAGTCGAAGGTCTATGGGTAAACACTACAACCTTGTTTCCCAAAACAGTAGATTCTGAAATGCTGTGCGTGACAAATACTATGGTTTTTTTTGTTTTCTGCCAGATCATTTGCATTTCAACCAGTAACAAATCCCGTGTTTGTGCATCCAGTGCAGCAAATGGTTCATCCATTAGTAGGATTTCAGGATCCATTACCAAAGCTCGTGCTATAGCAACTCTCTGTCTCATCCCAGTTGATAGCTGATACGTATACGAGTTGGCAAATTTTGATAGCTGCATCATTTCCAGATATCTATCAGAAATCTGATGCCTTTCGGATTCTGGAATTCCTGCTATCTTTAATCCAAATTCCACATTATCACGCACTCTGAGCCACGGAAACAGAGCACCTTCTTGAAACACCATGATTCTGTCTGGGCCTGTCTTTGTTATTGGTCTATTATCAAGCAGGATTTGTCCCTCGTCTGGTTTTTGTAATCCAGCTGTAATTCTTAAAAAAGTAGATTTGCCACATCCAGAGGGGCCAACCAAGCACACAAAATCACCGTCCTCTACGATAAGATTGATTCCGCCCAACGCCTTGAGTGGCTTGCCGTCATGCTCAAAATACTTGACAATGTTTTTTGCCTCTAGCTTTGCCATTGTATAACCCCCATAGTCTTTGCATAAATGTCATCTAGATTGTAGCCTTTGTGACCCAAATACCCAAGAGAATAAGCACGCTCGGCAAACAATTTGATTGCATCCGAATCTATATCCGATGTAAATGAGATATTGGAAAACGAATTATGAACTATATCAGAAGGCAAGATTTTACCGGTATGTTCTTTGTAGAATTTGATGTAGACAGTTTCGGTTTGTTCCGGGTTTTGATTAATCCATTCTACTGATTTGTCATGTGCTACAAGAAACTTTTGAACAATATCTGGATGTTTCTCAATATAATCAGTCCTGCCAACTAATAAAACAGATGGAAATTTCTTGTTTGGCCAAATATCTTGTTCTTGGAACAGTCTTTTTCCATCAAGCTGATCGACTAGCATGGTAGCTGTCGGCTCCGGAACCCATGCTGCATCGATATCACCCTTGGCAAATATTGTATAGATCTCAGGATTTGCTATATTGTAAATAATAACATTGCCACCTTTTTCAGCAGGTACTAATCCATTTTCACTTAGATAATTCCTAAGTGAGACATCCTGTGTGTTTCCAATAAACGGCGCAGCTATTTTCTTGCCAGCCAGATCAGCTGCTGAAGTAATTGTCGAGTCTTTTTGCACTACAAAACTGGCACCGTTGTTTGCAGCTCCACTAAGAATCTTGATTCCGTGTCCGCCAGATTTTACATATCCATTAACAAATGGAGCAGGTCCGACGTACGCCAAATCCGCAGAATTGACAAACAGTGCCTCTATTGCCTCTGGTCCACTGTCTACAATTTTGGTCTTGATTTGCATGTCTCCAAGCTGATCGCTATAGTATCCATTTTCCACACCCACGATAGGAACTGCATGTGCAATGTTTGCAAAATATGCCACCCGAACTCGACTTTCATCAGAATTATTAGGCAAAACCACGCTCAAAATAACAGAAATTGAAATGATTGCCGCAACTGTTGCACCAGCTAAAGGCAGAATTTTCATAAAACAGCGTTATGAAACTTTGGTTAAATAGTGATCGGATTTTAGCTCCAGCTATAGCTAGTTTTTTGGCTCAAATCTTTTTCTAAATTTTTAGAATCAGAAAATTTTGCATTCTAAAACAGGATCAACATAAAAGATAAATGCAAATCATATAACGAAAAAGCTCTAATGAAACAAAAGGCAGTGCTTGCTTTTTCTGGAGGATTGGACACATCAGTAGTTATCAAATATCTACAAGAAAAACACCGAATGGATGTAATCACCGTAACAGTAGATGTAGGTGAGGGAAGTGACCAGAAAAAAATTGCTGCAAAAGCAAAGAATCTTGGTGTTTTACGACATTACAACATTGATGCAAAAAAAGAGTTTGTAGACGATTTCATCCATCCATCTATTAAGGCAAATGCATTATATCAAAAAAAATATTGTTTAGCAACATCGTTAGCCAGGCCATTAATTGCACAAAAAGTGCTAGAAATTGCCAAAAAGGAAAAAGTCAACGCCCTAGCACACGGTTGTACAGGCAAAGGAAACGACCAAGTTCGTTTTGACGTAACGTTTGGCTCTGGCTCTAATTTACCAATAATTGCGCCTATCCGTGACTTGAATTTGGACAGGACGACAGAATTGGAATTTGCGAACAAGCACGGAATTCCGATTGATTCAGTATCAAAAAAGTTCTCCATTGATCAAAATCTTTGGGGACGAGCAATTGAAGGTGGAAATCTAGAAGACCCATACAATGAGCCACCAGAAGATGCATTCATCTGGGTCAAGACAAAGAATCTACCAGACAAGGCAAAATATTTAGAAATTGAATTTGAAAATGGGATTCCAATCGCAGTTGACAAAAAACACATGCCGCCAATCAAGCTAATTGAATATACCAACAAAGTAGCAGGCTCATGTGGCGTAGGCATTGTTGATCATATCGAGGATCGAGTGGTTGGAATAAAATCGCGTGAAGTCTATGAGACACCAGCTGCTTTGTGCCTAATTGAGGCTCATGCCGATTTGGAAAAAATGGTGCACACAAAACACCAAAACAAGTTCAAGGCTTTAGTTGACCAAGAATGGACATGGCTTGCCTATTCCGGTTTGTGGCAGGATCCACTAAAGCGAGATTTGGACAAATTCATTGACCAATCACAAAAAGTAGTGACTGGAACTGTAAAACTAAAGCTATACAAGGGAAGCTTCCGAGTGGTTGGAAGAAAATCCAAGTACTCTTTGTATAGTCATGACATTGCAACCTACGGTAAAGGCTCTGCCTTTGATCAAAGAAAGGCAACTGGATTTGTTGAGTTGTGGGGATTGCAAACAACAGAAGCTAATAAATTATCAAACAAGAGGTGAGAAGGATCGTAATGAATTGTTTAGAATGTGACGCAGGAATCAACATCCCATCTGATGCAGCAGTAGGAGAGATAGTTTCTTGCCCAGAATGTGGAGCAGACTTTGAAATCGCAACAAAAAGCGGATCAAATGTATCGCTAAAGCCAGCAGAAAGTGTGGGCGAAGACTGGGGAGAATAGTTGTCCAAAGTTTGTATCGTCTTTGACAGAATAAGACTGGAGGAGAAAATGCTCCAAGAGGCATCAAGCGCACTTGAACACGATACAATAATGTTGGATGCAAAAATCACTCAGCTAAGCACCGAAAGCAAGCGCAAAGACGTGGATTTTGGTGACGTAGTCCTAGAAAGATGTGTTAGCTATTTTCGAGGCTTGCACTTTACCTCTTGTTTAGAATTTTTAGATGTACCAGTGATAAACTCGCATAAAGTAGCAGACAATTGCGGAAACAAAATGGTTACATCATTGTTGTTAAAAAAAGCAGGCGTACCAACACCCAAGACATACTTTGCATTCTCATCCGAAGAAGCAATGAATCTCATCAACAAGGTTGGCTTTCCGATTGTGATCAAGCCAGTGATTGGCAGTTGGGGTAGGGGCGTAATGCCGTTACGAGACAAGGACACCACCGAAGCAATAATCGAAATGCGTGATATCGAGGATGGCTCGCATGATAGAATCTATTATTTGCAAGAAATGATTGACAGGCCTCCACGAGATATCAGAGCCATAACAGTAGGAGACCAAGTAGTTGCTGCAATGTACAGAAAATCACAAGGCGATTTCAAAACCAACATTGCATTAGGTGGCGACCCAGAGCTGTGTGAGATTACCAAAGAAGTTGAAGACATTTGCCTCAAGGCATCAAGGGCAGTAGGCGGGGGAATCTTGGGAATTGATCTAATGGAAGACAAAAAACGCGGACTGGTCTGTCATGAAGTAAACAACACTGTTGAATTCAAGGGATTGGTAAGAGTTGCAAAGAAAAACATTCCACAAGAGATGGTAAAATTTGTAGTCAGTCAAATTAGAAAATAGCTAGCTAGATTTTGAAGCATATTTTCTTCTATACTTGAGATATCGATAGTGTTCTTTTTGGTATTGTAAATAATCAGAGTGATTTTTTTGGTGATTTTTTGAAATTCTTTCGATGACGGATTTTTTGTTTTTTGCATACCACTTTCGATACGATTCCTTTATCTTTTCTTTGAATGCTGGGTCTTTTTTGTACCGGCTTCGATTATAGTCTGCCTTTCTTTTTTTTATCAAATCACGATCGGATTTTGCCAACTAAAACTGAGCTATATGAAATTGAATAAATTTTTTTCTGACTCAGAATACAATAAATTATACCACATACAGCATAGGAACATGTTACGTGTAGGAGTAGTTGGAGCATCCGGTTATGTCGGAGGAGAAATGCTACGTCTTTTGGTCACACACCCAAAAGTAGAGATCACTCAAGTGACCTCACGCCAGTATGTAGGAGAATATCTGCACCGAGTTCAGCCAGCACTAAAGGGATTCACCGAGATGACATTCTCAGAATTAGATTATGATAAAATGTCAGACAAGTGCGACCTAGTATTTACCGCAGTACCACATGGAACCGCAACTGAGATTGTCAAGGCATTGTATGACAGAGGCCTCAAAGTAGTAGATTTGTCAGCAGATTATCGTTTACACAATAAAGACGCATATGGAAAATGGTATGGATGGGAACATCCACACCCAGAATATCTAGCCAAATCAGTATTTGGTGTACCAGAATTACATAGAGAAAAAATCAAAAACGCTCAACTAGTATCATGCCCAGGTTGTATGGCAGTAACATCAATGCTAGCAATAGCTCCTCTAGTGAAAAACAATATTATCGATACTGATCACATTGTAGTAGATTCAAAAATCGGATCATCTGGTGCAGGAGCAGGCAGTGTTGCAGGAACACACCATGCAATGCGTTCTGGCGTAATTCGACCATACAAACCAGCAAAACACAGACATACTGGTGAGATAGAACAAGAATTATCAGAGATTGCAGGAAAACCAATCAAAGTATCGATGAGTCCTCACGCAGTAGATATTGTTCGAGGAATTTTATGTACAAACCACACATTCCTCACAAAAGAAGTCACAGAAATTGAGCTATGGAAGATGTATCGCGAGATGTACAAAGATGAAAGATTCATCAGATTAATTCGTGATAAGAAAGGACTGTACAAGTTCCCAGATCCAAAGTTCGTAGTAGGTTCTAACTTTTGTGACATTGGATTTGATATCGATGAGGACAACCGCAGACTAGTTGCATTATCTGCATCTGATAACCTAATGAAGGGCGCTGCAGGCTCTGCCATACAAAATATGAACATCATGGCAGGCTTTGATGAGATGGATGGCCTCAGATATTCGCCGTTAACTCCAGTTTAAAAAAAATGATTACAATAAAAATCGGCGGAAGTGTCGTCGAAAATCTTCATCCAACCACAATACCAGATATCAAAAAAGTTGCAGAACAAGAAGGTGTAATTCTAGTTCACGGCGGAGGAAAAGAGGTAACTAAAACATGTGAGATGTTAGGTAAAGAACCAAAATTCGTAGTATCTCCTGGTGGAATCAAATCAAGATATACCGACAAGGAAACTGCAGAGATTTTCACCATGGTAATGTCTGGCAAAATCAACAAGGCAATTGTGCAAATGTTGCAAAAACATGGAATCAATGCAATTGGATTATCAGGAATTGACGGTCAGATATTTTTGGCAGAAAGAAAAGAAAAACTCGTCATAGTAAATGACAAAGGCAGAAAACAAATCATTGATGGCGGATATACCGGCAAAGTAACCAAAGTAAATTCAGATCTTTTGAAATTATTACTATCAAATGGCTACACTCCAGTCATTTCCCCAATAGCAGTTAGCAAAGAATTCGATATGCTAAACATCGACGGAGACAGAGCTGCAGCAAATGTTGCAGGAGCGATTCAGAGCGACAAGATTCTGTTTTTGACCAACGTAGATGGCCTGCTTATGAATGACAAACTGGTAGAAAAAATGACAAATGCTGAAGCCAAAGAGATACGACCAAAGGTCGGCTTTGGAATGGAAAAGAAGATTCTTGCAGCCACAGAAGCACTAGATATGGGTGTAAAAATAGCACTAATTGGCAATGGTCAACGCGAAAACCCAATATCCTCTGCCATATCTCAAGTAAAATGCACGGTGATTTCAAAATGAGCGAAGATAATTTCCTAGGAAACATGTACCAGAGGTTCCCAGTCACCATAGAACGTGGACAGGGTGCAAAACTGTACGACATTAATGGTAAAGAATACATCGACTGTATGGGTGGATATGGAGTTGCTCTGGTCGGTCACAGAAATCCACGAGTTGTTGCAGCACTCAAAGCGCAGCTAGACAAAATCATTACAGTTCACACTTCATTGTACAACAAAACAAGAGAAGAATTTTTAGAAAATCTCATGAAGATTGCGCCAAAAGGACTGACACAAGTACACATGGGAAACAGCGGTACCGAAGCAGTAGAAGCCGCAATCAAATTTGCAAGAAAGTTTACAGGAAAATCTGGAATGGTTGCAATGAATGGATCATATCACGGAAAATCCCTAGGATCACTATCCATAACATTCAATCCAAAATATAGAAAAGCTTTCATGCCGTTGGTAGAAAAAGTTGCATTCTCACCATTTGGAGATATTGAAACACTACGAACCAAAATTGACAACGATACCGCATTTGTGATAATGGAACCAATCCAAGGAGAAAGTGGAATCAATGTAGCTCCAGACGGATTTTTGCAAGATGTTCGCAAGCTTTGTGATGAGCGCGGAATCCTTCTAATCTTTGACGAAATTCAAGCCGGACTAGGTAGAACTGGTAAGATGTGGGCGTGTGATCACTGGAATACAACACCAGACATAATTTGCCTGGCTAAAGGAATTGCTGGTGGTGTACCAATGAGTGCAACACTGACAAGACCAGATATATTGGCAGCGATGAGTAAAGGCGAGCACTCTTCAACATTTGGTGGAAACCCATTATCATGTGCAGCTGGAATTGCAACCATTCAAGCACTGACACAAGATGGACTAGTTGACAATGCCGCAAGAGTAGGCAAAATATTCATGCAGGGATTGGAAAAGCTAAAAGAAAAACACAGTATCGTCCGCGAAGTCCGAGGAAAAGGAATGATGATTGGTGTTGAAATGAAATTCGAAGTAAAAGACATTCTTATGGATGGAATCCAAGAAGGCGTTTTACTATTATATTCAGGCAGAAACATACTCCGATTCTTGCCACCTCTAGTAATGAGTGAGGCAGAAATAACAAAAGTATTAGAAGTACTAGACAGATTATTTACCAAGGAATTGGAGAGAAGAAAGAATGTACAAGGATAAAGTAGACGACGAAATTCTAAAAATTCTAAAGGATGATTCTAGAGAATCTTTTGTAGATATTGGAAAGAAACTAAAGCTGTCAGAATCTGCAGTAAGAAGACGGGTCAAAAATCTCACCGACAATCAAATTATCAAAAAATTCACAATTGAAATTGGTGAACAAAACTCTACCAAAGCAATTGTTCTGATATCAGTAGAATCATCAATGGACACATCCAAGGTTTCTGCAAGATTAACAAAACTAGATGGAGTGAAAACAGTCTACGAAATCACTGGACAGTATGACATTGCAGTAATAATATCATCACCAAACATTACTGAGATTAATTTGGCAATTGATGCGCTAAGAAAGGTTCCAGGCGTATCTGATACTAACACGGTCATCATACTACGTGAAGTAACATAAGACGAAAAACGAATCACTTTGCTCGCTTTTAGCCGAAAATCAATCCACTTTTCTCTGATTTATGCCGTTTCTAGTACGAATATGTTTATATCAAGTATAACGGCTTGATTTCTCTACAAATGAACGATCCAAACTATTACGCTCACTTGTACAACGAGTACGACAAAAAGCCGCGAAGAATTCACGTGCTAGACAGTACCCTGAGGGAAGGAGAGCAGCATCCAGGTGTTACATTTACCAACAAACAAAGAATCCAGATAGCATGGATGCTAGATTATTTTGGTGTGGATCAAATTGAGATTTCACCAGTAGTATCAGAAGATCATTTCGAGGCAACAAAAACAATCATCAAACAAGGGCTCAAAGCAGATATTGTGGCACATGTTAGAGCACTCAAAGAAGATGTTGATGTTGCTCTAAAATGTGATCCAAAATGGACTGCGACATATCTTGGAATATCAGATATTCACATGAAGGACAAGCTGAGAATCACACGAGAAGAAGCATTACGACGCGCAGTTGAAACTGTAGAATATGCAAAATCACATGGCCTGAAAATGAGATTCACTGTAGAAGACGGCTCTCGTGCGGATCCAGAGTTCTTGCTCAAAGTATGCAAGGCAATCGAAGAAGCAGGAGTTGACAGAATCAGTCTCCCAGATACTGTCGGAGTAATGAGGCCAAAGGGTATGTTCAATTTCGTTAAAATGGTCAAAGAAAAGATCAAAGTTCCACTTGATGTTCACTGCCACAACGACATTGGTTTAGCAGTTGCAAATGCATTTGCAGGAGTAGATGCAGGCGCAGACCAAATTCACACTACAATAGACGGCATTGGTGAACGAACAGGTATTCCATCATTAGCAGAAGTAGCAGTAGCCATGACATATCTGTACAAGTCTCCAAATGATTTCAGGCTCGACATGCTAACTGACTTGTCAAGACTAATCGAAGAATACACTGGAATTCCACCGTATGATTCCAAACCGCTGGTTGGCCCAACAGCATACAAGCACAAAGCAGGAACTCACCTAGCAGCTATTCTAAGAAACCCAGCAGCCTACGAGCCAATCCCACCTAGAGTAGTAGGTAACAGACGAAGAATCGTATTTGGCGAGCTTGCAGGAAAAAGCGGTTCTGCGTACCTAATGTCCCTATTAGGATTACCAAAGGATGACAATCAAGCAAAGGCAGTTGCGGCAGGTCTTAAAAACCTCAGAATGGGAGACCTGCTAGAAATCCCACTCGACAACAAGCTTGAAAGAAAGATAATTAATGATGCAAAGGACAGTAAGGATTAACCATGACAAAATGTGCTGAATGTGACTCAGATATTTCAATTCCAAAAGATGCCGTAGAAGGCGAATTGGTAACTTGCCCAGATTGCGGGGCAAGCTTTGAGATAATCAAATCTTCAGGCGGATTTGGGCTAAAACCAGCTCAAAGCGTCGGAGAGGACTGGGGCCAGTGAGCCCTCCGATAACGATTCTCTACGATACTGTTCGACCCGAAGAAAAAGCCCTCACAGAAGCGGCAGACAAGATCGGCATCAAAATCGAAATGGTAGACTGTAAGAATCTGGTTTTAGACATTGACAAAAAATCCAAGTATCATACGGTATTGCAGCGATGTGTCAGTTACTATAGAAACTTGCATGCGACCGCAGCACTGGAAGGTATGGGTACAAATGTAATCAATAATTTGTATTGCGGAGTTTATGCCGGCAACAAACTGTTCACACATATGTTGCTAAAAAATGCAGGGATTGAAACTCCATACGTTAGCGTTGCCTTTTCTAAAGACTCGGCACTGGATGCTTTGGACAAAATTGGCTATCCAAAAGTAATCAAGCCAACAGTTGGTAGCTGGGGCAGAATGGTCCAGAGACTAAACAATCGAGAATCAGCAGATGGAATTATCGAAGAGCGAGAGAAAATGTACCCAATTTACCAGATTCATTATTTGGAGGAATTTGTGCAAAGGCCTCCACGAGACATTAGAGCTATTGTGATTGGTGACAAGGTAGTGGGAGCAATTTATCGTAACTCCACCACAGAGAACTGGAAGACAAATACGCATCTAGGCGGAACTGCCGAAGTATGTAAGGTCACTCCAGAATTAGAGGAAATCTGTATCAAGGCAAAAGAATGCGTCAAAGGGCAAATTGTAGGAATTGACCTCATGGAAAGCAAAGAGCGAGGCCTAGTTGTGCATGAGATCAATAACACCACAGAATATAGAAATGTCGCACGAGTTACCGGCGTAGATATTGCTGGAAAGATTTTAGAATACGCAGTTAAATCAGGAAAATAAAAAATGGATCCATCATTTACTATAACCCCAAGATTTTCAATCAAAATGCTAGAAAAAGCATTGCGTCTGTACACGCCGTCGTTAGCTGAAAAGCCAATGGCAGAATTTTTAGCAGACAAATGCGATGATCTTGGATTTGAGAATATCAAAATCGATGAAGTAGGAAATCTCATTGCAACAATTGGTACTGGTGCACCTCATGTGTTGCTTTGTGGCCATATGGATACCGTTCCAGGAAAAGTCAAAGTAAGAAAGGAAGGCGATTTATTGTTTGGACGCGGTGCATCCGATGCCAAGGCCCCACTGATGGCAATGCTTTTGGCAGCATCTACTCTGCAAAAAAATAATGGCACTGTGATTTTTGTAGGAGCTGTAGATGAGGAAGGAAATGCAACCGGAATTAAAAATTTGGCAAAGCAAAAACTCGAGATTGATTATGCAGTGTTTGGAGAGCCATCAGGCCTAACAAATGTCACAATAGCATACAAGGGAAGAATTGCAATAAATCTCAAAATCAATGTAGGCGATTCGGCACATGCATCAGCCCCATGGCTAGCAAGAAATGCAATTGAGGAATCCATGATGTTTACAAGAGAGCTCAAAAAATCCCTAGAGGAAAACCAAGAAGGACAGTCAAAGGGAATGATGCTTACTGCCACAATAACTGAGATCAAAGGAGGGAACAGTCACAATGTAACTCCAAAGGAATGCAATACCATAATTGATATCAGAATTCCAGTCACACTAAACTGCAAATCCGTTGGAGAAAAAATAGCAACCAAGGTAGCAGAACTAGCAACAAAACAGCAAGTAGAAGCTCTATACTCAGTCATAGACGAAACAGAGCCGTTTGAGGCACCAATGAATTCACCGTTGGTTCGCGCATTCACACTTGGCGTAATGGATGTAGAGCACAAGCGGCCAGCACTGATAAGAAAGACAGGAACTGGAGACATGAACATAATCGGTACATTATGGAACATTCCAGTGGTAACATATGGTCCTGGAGATCCTCATGCATCGCACACTATAGATGAACGAGTATCTATGAATGAATATCTTCGCGGAATCGAGGTAATTCGAAACACACTACATCACCTAAAACGATTGCACGACGCAAAAAGCGAAAAGTAATGCTCTGGTTTGTTGGCCTAGGAATTGGCGGATTAGACGCATTATCAGACAAGGCCCGTAAGGTAATTTCAGAATCTGATATTGTGTACTTTGAGCAGTTCACCAGCCCAATGTCAGAAAACGAGACAAAGTTTCTCCAACAAATAACAAAAGGCCAATTCAAGCTCGCACCAAGATGGATAGTTGAAGATGGCAAAGAAATACTAGAATCTGCAAAAAACAACACTGTTGCGTTATTATCGTATGGTGATCCATACATTGCCACTACACATATTGAATTACGAGTACGCGCCATAACAGATAATATCAAAACAGACACCATTCACGCATCGTCTGCCATAACATCACTTGTTGGCGAATGCGGTCTGCACTTTTACAAAGTTGGCAAAACCGTAACCATAATGAGTGGAATTCCCTCATCTACTGCATATTACACCATATTTGAGAATCTAAAGCTGGGCAATCACACTATTGTGTTACTAGAGTGGAATCAAAACAAGAACTTCTTTTTAGACCCAAAAGAGGCAATACAAAGCCTACTAGACCAGGAAAAAGAACAAGCACGTAAGGTCTTTTCTGGAGAAACATATGGAATAGTTGCTTCCAGAATTGGGCAATCTGATCAGAAAATAGTTGCTGGAAAATTCTCATCGTTAAATCAAGATTTTGGAGCCCCACCACACACCATCATCATTCCTGGTATGATGCATTTTACAGAATCAGATGCACTAAAGGCTCTAGCTCGATGCATCAATACCCCAGAAGACAATACACCAAAAATAGAAAAAATTTCTGCACAGATGATGAAAAGATACATCCCAATGGTAAGAAAAGCATTGGATCAGATTACGCCATATTACAAAAACTCTAAGGAATTTGCAAATGTATTAGAAAATGCTGATTTGTACATCAGAGATGCGGAACGATTCTACTCGCAGGGGCAAGACGAGCTTGCCATTTTATCAATTGGTTATGCAGATGGCCTAGTAGACGCCTTGCGAATATCTAAAGGAATAGAGCCTGAAATTCCATAGAACAAATTAAAAACTACATCACTATAGAAGTAATGCTTTGGATGTTATAGACAAGAAAATTCTGGCATCAATGTTTGCCTGCCAATTTACAAAAGAGAGCCCAATTATTCATTGTATCAAGCGAACAAATCTTTCCGAATCTTACATTAATGACAGAATCGCCATACTGAGAAAAAACATGATGGTAACAGATGACAACACCCTGACAGATTTTGGTAGAACCACATTGCATGTAGTGTTGGCAGGTGGTGTTTTTGACATCATCCATCCAGGTCACATTTACACTCTAAATGCAGCCAAAGCATTAGGTGATGTGCTAGTTGTGGTAATAGCTACAAGTAACACTGCAGTAAAGATGAAAAAAAGACGTCCACTGCACTCTGAAGAACAACGTCAAGAATTGATCAGTTCGTTGTTAGTAGTAGATTTGTGCGTAGTTGGAAACGAAGGCGATATTTTCAAGACAGTTTCCAGCATCCGACCAGACATTATTGCATTAGGATATGATCAACAGCACCAAGAAAAATTCATCATTGATGGATGTAAGAACTTGGGCCTAAATGTTCGAGTTGCAAGACTCCAGTCTCCCATTCCAGAGTTTTCCAGCTCTAAAATTGAAAAAGAGTATGGCGAAGCATTACATGGAATCTAGATTGTAATTTTGATAGATATCACAGAACCGTTTTTGAGTCCAAGTTTTTTGCGAATCTCAAATTTTGATATTAATTCAATTGTGGATAAATCGTGGTGAGTTCTCTCTAATAGAATGAGATTCGCATCAATTTTGCCGCCAATCTTACACGCAAAACACTTGACCCATCCGTATGTTCTTTTTCCATCAGAGAATCCTTCAATTTTTGTTCCATCCATGTTGTTTAGCTGGCGCAATGCTTCAATGTGTTCTTTTTTGTCGATCTTGACATTTAGAGTTCCAGGAAATGGAATATAGTTAATTTTTTCTTTGAATTGTTTTGTGTAGCCTTTGAGCGACATGTAGTATTTTCCCTCACCCATTCCTGAAACCAATATTCCATCAAGTTCAATTGTAGATGGCACTGATTCGAGATTGTTTTTTAGTAAATTATACAAATCAAAAATCTGATCATGTCCCTTTTGTGTTAGCTTGACTGAAACCTTTCTGCCAGACATTATTCTACTGATAAATCCGCCTTCTTCTAGCTCCAACAAGTGCTTTGATGCAGCCTGTTGAGATTTGTGTATGTTTTTGCCCAGAGTTGATGTTGTGATTGGAATATAGTTGTGCTTGGCACCTTTTGACAATAATTCAGTCAGCGTTATCAAATGCTGGATTTTTAGCTCAGTCATTATACAAAAATAAAAAAGAAAAAGGATTAAAGATTTTTTCTAAGCTACTCCGAGCTCGGTAAATGTTTTGAGCGAGATTCCGTCCTTGTTAGTTAGGTTGGCAACTCTGTGTCCTATAACATACTCGATGCCTGCTTGCTTTGCTCCATCTACCAGTCTCTGAGTCACTATTCCGTCAAGTATCAGATATTTGATGCCGGATTGTACTGAAAGTTTTGAGACAAGCTCCGATATTGGAACTTTAAAGACCTCATTTTTGCTCGAGTCAAGGCCGATTGCTTCTAATGTTTCGTTAATTTTTGAGAATGTTTTTTCAGCAATTTCTGCCATTGGCTGGTCGTTTGGATCAGAAAGTGTTGGCTTTGCCTTTGGATTATTCATCTCTTCTATGGTTGGTTTGAGAATGTCTGCGATTTGTTGTGGGGTAAGCTCTTCTACTTCAACTCCCTCCGGTGCTCTGTGTACTATGTCGATATCGACTACACTTTTGAGCTCCTTGAGAATGAATCCACCTGCTCTGTCGCCGTCCAAAAATGCAACAATTTTTTCCTTTTCATCGCACAATTCTCGAATTGACTCGTCGATTCTTGCGCCATCAATGGCAAGTGAGTTGTCTATTCCTGCACGTAACAGATTGATTACGTCTGCTCTTCCCTCAACTAGGATAATCCACGGAGAATCAAAGACACCTTGTCCGCATGGGAGTTTTCCCCTACCAAATGTGGTTAGTTTACCAGAAGTAGAGGTTCCATCGTGAATGTCTTTGAGCATTGTTTCGCCTTCTGAAATGGTCTTTGTTGCCCATTGCTGCTTGATCTCTTTTGCGCGCTTGATAATGTCGTCCTTTTTCGTAGCACGGACATCTTCAATTGCGGTAAGTTTGAACTTGCAGTCAAATGGACCTACCTTGTCTATACTTTCAATTGCAGCAGCTATCAGTGATGCAGTATCAACGTCTGTAGACATTGGAATTAACGCATCGCCTTTAGTGGTGTTAGTAGTACTTGTCGCAGTTACTTCTATTCTTCCGACTTTGGATAATCGTTGGAGCTCATTTAGGTTCATCTCTGGGCCTAGTAGACCTTCGGTCTGGCCAAAGATTGCGCCTATGATATCTGCTCTCTCAACGAGTCCATCAACTTCAAAGGATAGCTTAACGTGATACTTGACAATTCCTGTTTGTGGCAATTGAGAATATTCCTCCTAAAGATCAATAGCTTTGGTCTTCAAATCAGAGATATAAGTGCTTATGAAGATCTAGGAAAAAATTAGAAAAATGAGAAAATAGAGTGTTTATTCTGTGCTGAAAGAGTGTCCGCATGAGCAAGATTTTGTAACATTTGGGTTGTTAATCTTGAATCCGGATCCCATCAGAGACTCGATGTAGTCAATGTTTGCTCCTTTGAGGTGTTCTTGTGAGTAGCTGTCAACTAGTAGTTTGACACCTTGCTCTTCGATGAGGGTATCGTCCTCTTCTGGTTTTGCTTCAAAGCCCATTCCATAGGATAGACCTGAGCATCCACCACCTTGAACATATACTCTAAGGTATTCTGGCTTTTCTGCTTCTTCTTTCATGAACTCGACAATCTTTTCTGCTGCTTTTGGTGTGATTGTTACGAGTTTTTGTGTCTGTTCAGTTGCCATGAATCCCAAGTCGTTCCAAATTATAATAATCTTTTCACACAATATACACTAGTAATAAAGAAAAGTTAGGTGTAGCTTATTTCTTTGATTTGTTCACAAACGCAGTCATGCGTTGCTCACGGTCAGGATCGGTAAAACAGTTTCTCCACGCTAAAAGCTCAACACCTAGGCCAGTGTCAAGATCTGCATTGCGTCCTTTGTTGATCGCGATTTTGGACATTTTTACGCCGGAAACAGAATTTGCTGCAATTTGGTTTGCCATTTTTAGAGTCTCCTCCATCAAAGATGCCAGTGGTACTACTTGATTTACAAGGCCAATCTCTTTTGCCTCGTCTGCCTTTATCATTTTGCCAGTGTAGACAAGCTCTTTTGCCTTTGCAATGCCTACAATTCTCATCAGTCTTTGGGTTCCTCCCCATCCTGGTGGAATGCCTATTGTGACTTCTGGTTGTCCTAGCTTTGCAGTGTCTGCTGCAATTCTAATATCACAAGACATTGCAAGCTCACAGCCTCCGCCTAGTGCAAATCCATTTACTGCTGCAATTGTTGGCTTTGATACCAGCTCTACTGTAGAGGTGACTAGTTGGCCAAGTTTAGCATATTCAACTGACTGGTCTGCAGTGATCTTTGACATGTATTCAATGTCTGCTCCTGCAGAGAATGCTTTTTCGCCTTCTCCTGTCAGAATGATTACTTTGACTTCATCGTCTGTGTCTAGTTGTGTAAATACAGAGATGATCTCTTTTGCAACATCCATGTTCATTGCGTTTAGCTTGTCAGGTCTGTTGATTTTGACTGTAGCAATTCCGTTTGATTTTGATGTTGTAACTAAAGCCATGTTTTATGCAAAATTCGTGCTTGAAATAAACCTTTAGAGATGTTTGCCCCATTGGGCAAGTGCAGATGCAGCTGCAACCCAGTTTCGAAGGTCATCGTAAACTGGTACGCCTTCTTTTTCTATTAATGTAGAGATTTTCTGTGTGTATGGACCACCATTTCCTCCGACAAGTAGTGGCTTTTTGTTCTGCTTTGAGAAATTAGCCAAATGTTGGATTATGGTTTCCTCTAGTGGATCATCTTGGAACACAAACCACGGCATTACAATATCGACATTTGGATCTTCATAGAATTTTTCGATGGTATAGCGATAGTCTTCTGCATTTGCACCACCAGTAACATCGGCTGGATTTCCTTTGCCAATGACATATGTTGGTGGAAAGTGTGCTTTCATTTCTTCGAGAATTTTTGGTGTTATTTTTCCTAGTTCTAGGCCTAGTCTTTCAAATTGATCAATGCCGCCAATCATTGGGCCTGCACCATTACTGCACATTGCAACTCTGTTTCCTTTTGCTGCTGGTTGCCATGCAAGTGCCTTTGTTACTGCTACTAGTTCTTGATAACTATCAACTGAAATTATGCCAGCTTGTTTGAATGCACCCATGATTATAGCGTTAGAACCACCGAGTGAGCCAGTGTGAGATGCAGCTTGCTTTGCTCCTGCTTCTGTTCTTCCACTCTTCCAGATTACGATTGGTTTTTTCTTTTCTGCCATCACTCGTTTTGCAGTTTCAATGAACTTGCGTCCATCTCCAAAACCTTCTACATATAGTGCAATTACCTTGGTTTGTGGGTCTGATGCAAGATACCAGATCATGTCTGCCTCATCTACATCTGAACGGTTTCCATAGCTAACCATTTTTGATAGACCAAACGAGTCAGCAGATTCTAAAAAGCTGATTCCCATTGTACCTGACTGGGACAATAATGCGACGTTTCCTAGCTTTGCTCGGACCATTCTTTCTTGACCTTGGAATGCACAATCTAATCGGTTTGCCGCATTGAACATTCCAATGCAGTTTGGACCAATAATTCTGATTTTGTGCTTTTCTGATAATTCCTTTACTTGGGCTTCATATGCAGCTCGCTCGCCACCTAGTTCTTTTCCTCCACCAGATACAATAACAACACTGTGAACTCCTTTCTTTGCACATTGCTCCAATACTGGTGCGGTTACAGAAAGATCAACACATACAACAACCAAGTCTACATTTCCAGGAACGGCATCTACTGACGGGAAACATTTGACTCCCAAGATTTCTTCTGCTTTGGGATTAATTGGATACACCGCTCCTTTGTAGTCATGTTTTGCAAGACTGTCTAGGACAGAGTTACCAACTTTACCTGGAGTTGCAGATGCGCCAACCAATGCAACTGATTCTGGAGTAAAGAACTTCTCCATGAATTCTGCATTTGGTTGTGCATTTGAAATTGCGTTCTTGTTTACTTCTTTTGCTAGAATTATCTTTGCATCAACTACAAAGTAGGATTTTGGATAAACCACTATCGGGTTGAAATCTATGCTATTGACATAGGATGCGTTGTCTACACCTATTTTGCCAATCTGAACTAGTGCCTTTGCAAGCATGTTCAGATCAATCGGTGCCGAGCCTCTAAAGCCCTTGAATAATTTTGACGATTTTAATTCCTCAATCATAGATTTTGCATCTGACATTGTGATTGGCAACATTCTCCATGCAACATCTTTGAAGACCTCAGTCATTACACCGCCAAGGCCTGCCATTATTACAGGACCAAATTGTGGATCGACTTGGAGTCCTACAATCATCTCGACTCCTTTTGGAACCATTTTCTCTAAGAGGACTCCCTTTATCTCGGCCTTTTTGTCGTACTTTTTCACATTTTTACTAATTTGATTGAATGTCTTTTTGACGTCCTTGGCATTGTCAATGCCAACTTTGACTCCTCCGGCATCTGTTTTGTGTAGAATTTGTGGAGATACAATTTTCATTACTAGTGGAAAGCCGATTTTCTTTGATGCCTTGACTGCTTCTTTTGCAGTTTTTGCCAGTGCATATGGCGGTACTTTGACCCCATATGCTTTTAGAATTGATTTAGAGACCTCCTCGGTGATAACTTTATGATCTGTCTTCATTGTTTCGTCGAAAATTTTCTGAGTTGATTTCATAAGGTGATCGAACACAATCTCGTTCAATATATTAAATTTGTGTCAAAGATGGAATTCTGACTTGAAGTTTTTGTAAAACAGTTCCATATTTTTTTGCACTGTATTGATATTGCCAGCAATGTCCGATCTGATTTTTTTTGGGTCAAGATATTGTATATTCAGATCTTCGGCGATGTGATCAAGCCATGATTTGACAATCTCCGAGTTTACCTCAAAATGAAATTGCACGCCAACGGCACTACCATATTGAAACGCCTGATTGTATAATTCAGAATATGCTAACCTTTTTGCTCCTGTTGGAATATCAAATGTGTCACCATGCCAGTGAAATACGGTAAATGGATTTGATATGCCTGAAAACAGACTTGATTTTGCGGTTTCATCAATTTTGATGTCATGGTAAAATCCGATCTCTTTTTTTGGACCTGGATATACTTGTGCCCCAAATGCCTTTGCAATTAACTGCGAGCCAAGACAAATCCCAAGCACTGGAATGTTTTTTTGTGTTGCTTTCACAATTAGTGTCAATTCATCTTTGAGATATTGTAAATCATCGTTTGCGCTTTCCGGTGCACCTAAAACCAAAACCATAGCGTGATCTAATTTGGGAATTTTTTCTCTTTTTGCAGATATTAATTTGAGATCATAACCGTCGGATTCTAACAATTCTCCTATAGTGCCAGGTCCTTCTAGTCCGGCATTTTTTATCACCAAAACTTGGGACATTACACTTCACAGCTAGTTTTTTTGTTTATTACATCTATGAATTCTGTTCCAGAATATTCATGAGTTATTGTGTATGGTACGATCCAAAGTATTGTTGTTTCTAACTGCGTTATTACTTTGATTTTATTTGCATCAATTCTGGTAACATCTGTTCCACCTGTTTCAGTATCCAAAAAAGAAAAGAAAAGACTGGACATTCTATCGTCTTTTGATTCAAAGTTTCCAGACACTACACCGTTTGTATTGGCTGGTACTCCAGTAGGGCTAGTGCTGAATGTTCCGAGATTGTCGTCACTATAAAATATTGTAAACGAGTATTTGGAAAATGTTGCAGGCAGATCCGAATTATTGCAAATGTTTACTGTTTTGTCAGTCATTACAGAAAGAAAATTGAACGAATTGCCTGGCCAAGAAAATTCCAAGCTTTGCGCAGATATAGCGTTAAGAGATGAATAACCTAAAGAGCCTACAATCACGATAATGGATGCAATTACCACTATGGTGTGCTTGTCTGCCATGAATCTACTAGCAAAACAGGCATAATTTTAGGTATTATAAAATGAAAAATGAGGATTTTATGGCCAAAGGCCTTTTGCTTTGAATGCTTCAACAACTCTGCCGACTGCCAATACCATTGCTGCACGTCTCATGTCGATTTTGTGTTTTTTGGATAGAGCAAGCGTATCACGGAATCCACGTGTGATGTGGTCTTCCATCTTTGATGCTACTTCGTCAAATGACCAATAGTAGCCCATGTTGTTTTGTACCCATTCCAAATATGAAATGCATACACCACCAGAGTTTGCTAAGATGTCTGGTATGACAATTATTTTTTTCTGGTAAATGATCGGATCTGCTTCTGGCATTGTAGGACCATTTGCAGCTTCGGCAATGATTTTGCATTGTAGTTTTTTTGCAATAGATGCGCTGATTTGGTTTTCTAATGCTGCTGGAACCAAAATATCGCATTTTGTTGTGAGGAGTTGTTCTGTAGTAATTTTCTTACTTCCTGGATAGCCAACTACAGAGCCTGTCTTGTTTTTGAACTCGAGAACCTTCTTTGAATTCAATCCACTTGAATTTATGATGGAGCCCTTGGTGTCACTTACTGCGATTATTTTTGCACCCATTTTTTCTAGGTACTCTGCAGTAAATGTTCCTGCATTGCCATATCCCTGAATGACAACCCTTGCTCCTTTTAACTTGAGCCCGATTGTCTTTGCGGCATCACGAATACAGTATGCACACCCAAGTCCTGTTGCTACGTTTCTTGCAAGAGAACCACCAAGTGATAGTGGTTTTCCTGTGATAACTCCTGGCTGAGATTCATTGCCAGCTAGTTTGCCGTAGACATCCATGATTTGCGACATTTCTTTGCCTGTAGTGTACACATCAGGTGCTGGAACATCTTTTTGTGGACCGATTATCTCAGATATTGCATATGCATATCTTCGAGTCAGTCGCTCAAGTTCGGCTTCTGAGAGTTTTTCTTTTTTAGGATTGACGAAGATTCCGCCTTTTCCTCCTCCTAGAGGTATATCTACTACTGCACACTTCCAAGTCATCCAAGACGATAGCGCCTTGACTTCTTTTTCCATGTACTCGATGCCTCCCTCTGGGTCAAAGTATCTGATTCCTCCCTTGTATGGACCGCGATCGTTGTTGTGTTGGCTTCTAAATCCAATGAAGGTGCGGATTTTTCCGTTATCCATCTTCACTGGTAGCTTTACTCGCAAAACCTTGTTTGGTTCTGCCAAATAGTCTCTGATGCCTTTTTCAACTTTTAGAATTGAACAAGCATCATCTAGTTGTTTTAGTGCATTCTTGAATGGATCTGCCTGAACCAATTTGATCGAGATCTCTGAATTCAAATTCTATTTAAGTCTGTTGAGAATTTGGTACTGTTTAGTTCACGAGTTCTGATCGCAAATCTTATTCGTGTTCAATCAGAGATCTAAGAATTGTTTATCCTAAAATAATCGATCGCAGTATTTTGGTATAATGAACTCAGATAATCTTGCCATACTAGAACAACACAAGTATATCAGCTTAGAAACCTACAGAAAAAATGGCGTATCGGTAAGAACACCGGTCTGGTTTATGATTTCAGATGGCCTGATTTTTGTCCTAACAACCCAAAACACTGGAAAAGCAAAGCGAATCAAAAACAATCAAACTGTGAAAATAATGCCTTGTGGAATGCGCGGAGAATCAAAGGGAAACTGGATTGATGGTACCGCAAGATTTGCGACGGAGTCTGAAACACAAAACGCCATAAAACTCAGACACAAAAAGTATGGCTTTAAAGCAAAACTAGTTGGATTATTCATCAAAAAAGAAGAGCCAATCGTAATTGCTATTCAGATATAGACTATTTTTCGACTCATCTGTCGCTCTAGCCTGATTACTACATCGTATAGTGCCAAAATATTTGCCTCTAGATAATTAGACAGATGAAATGTGGCACCATATTTTTCACCTACTTTTGTTACCAAGTTGTTTTTAGCTAGTGCGTTTATGTGATGTACAATTGCCTTATAGTCAAGGCCCATTTCTAGCGCTAGCTTGTTTGTGTTCATTGGTCGTTCTGATAAGAATTTGATTATTTGCAATCTAGTAAATCCGCCCCTAGTACCAGTAAATACATAGAGAAGCAATCTTTTTGCATCTCGATCTGGAGTGCGTCCAGATCGAGATTTTAGATCAACCATTTCTTTGATCTCATATAGTTTTTCTAGGCTCATTGCACTACAAAGGTAAATTTTACTTAAAACACTATTTCCAAATCTACTCCAATTCACACCATATTTGGTGGCTGTACTCCCAACTAACGCTTAAATTAACAACAAAAATAGTTTTGATATCATGATGCCAGCACGCGGATACGACATGACTCCTACAATGTATTCTCCAGATGGGAGAATATACCAAGTAGAGTATGCCATAGAAACAGTAAAGCGTGGAACTCTGGCAGTCGGTGTAAAAAGTAAAGATGGAGTAATAATGGTAGTAGAAGAGATCCCACGAAAGCTCCAAGTTTCTGGAGTTACACAGAAAATATTCCAAGTCGATGATCATATTGGCATAGCTGCGGCAGGCTACATTCCAGACGCACGAGTCCAAGTAGACGATGCAAGAACATTTTCTCAAAGCCACAAACTAATCTATGACGAAGAAGTCGAAGTAGAAACAGTGGCAAAACACCTAGCAGACAGATGCCATCAATATACTCAATATTCCGGTGTCAGACCGTTTGGAGTTGCATTGATTATTTCAGGCGTTGACCAAAGCGGAAACAGAATCTATGTTACTGATCCTTCAGGTACTTTTGTATCATATACAGCAGTAGCAATTGGTGCTGGAGCAGACGATGTAAATGCGTTCTTGGAGAAAAACTACAAAGATGACATGTCATTAGAAGATGCATCTGCCTTGGCAATTGCAGCAATTGAATTACGAGCAGAGGCAAGAGAAGAAAAAAGCATCAAAATGTCTCGAATCACCAAACAAAACAGAACCCTGCAAAAAGTAAGTGATGCCGACGTAGAAAAATACTCTGACGCAGCAAAGACAAAATTCCCCAAGCCAAACTAGGCTAGTTACTACAAATTATGTCTATTTTGTATCAAACCAATGGGCCTTGGTAGCTATTGGAGCGAAGTAATCGAAGTACTTCGACAAATCATTCCCATATACGATAAAGTAAACTCGTACATTTCACTTGGCAAGGACAAAGAACATCGAATTCGCGGAATAACAAATCGAGTTGTGTCAGGCAACCACATTTTAGATGCTGGTTCAGGATTTGGTAACATGTCAAAGACTGCAGAAAAGCTCTGCAATGGTGATTTGTCCATTACACTTTATGATCCACTTGTGCCAATGCTCAAAAACACCAGCACGCATTTTACAAAAATACCAGACATGTCATGCGGAGTCTTTGAACACATTCCATTCAAAGAAGGACAGTTTGATGCAGTGTTATGCGGATATTCATTGCGTGATGCCATTAATTTGAGAATTGCAATTTCCGAGATTTACCGAGTTTTGAAAAAAGGTGGAAGATTTGTCATTGTGGATTTAGGTAAACCAGATGATCTAATATTGCGTGCAGGAGTTTCATTTTATCTTAGAATCATACTGCCAATAATTGCATTTGTGATTGGTGGAAAACTAGGGCTCAAATTTGGCACATTATATGGCACATACAAACGCTGGCCGCAAAATAAAAAACTTGAAGGATTACTATTAGAGAAATTCTCTCGTGTCGAATTTGAAAAAGACTTGATGGGAGGAGCAATAATAGTTGCAGCGTACAAATGAACAGAATTCTAGTACTCCTAAATGTAGTTGGACTAGTAATAGGAATTTCATATGGAATTCACAATCCTATTGTACCAATTTTTGCCAAAAATGAGATCGGTGCATCGTACACAGAACTAGGCCTGATTGGTCTTGCAAATTTTGTACCATACATGTTCATTCCAGTTTTTGTTGGAATGTTGGTGCACAGATTCAATAGTGGACGGTTACTTTGTTTTGGAGTTGGAATAAGTACTGTTTCCGTGTTTTTGCTTTCTCTTGCAAAAACTGTTCCTGAGATAATGATTTTGCGTGCTGTGACCGGTGTTGCACATGCGTTTTTTTGGCCTCCAGCTGAGGCCATCATTTCCAATTCAAGTGAGACAAACACGCGAGTCAAAAACATTGCAAGATTTACGGGATTTTTTGTTGCAGGTTTTATGATTGGGCCGTTGATTGGCACATTCTTGCTTGAAGGTCTTGATGTATCGTATAGAATGTTATTTGAGGTTGCAACGTTTGTTATGGCAGCTTCTATAATTTTTGCCATACAACTGACAAAAAAACAAGTCCAAAAACAAAATGGTTCGTTTTCATTTTCTGCAATAAAGCAGCTAACAAAGTTTCCAGTAATCATCATGATTTTGATTTATTGCGCATCATCATTTGGAATGATTTTGACAATTTATCCTGCGTTTCTAAACGATCGTACCATGTCAGCTACAGAGATTGAAATTTTATTTTTTGTCTTTGGCGTATCCCGTGTAATTACACTTGCCTTGGCAGATAGACTTGCAAAATACACCAGCATTACGTTGATCGCATCAACTCTTACCATAGCCGCAGGACTTGCCATATCGTTTGTGACTAGTTCTATTTTGCACTTTTCCTTGGCAATGTTACTAATGGGTTTTGGATTTTCAATTATTTTTCCACTTACTTTGGAGATAATACTACGCAAGACAGCAAAGGAAAATGCCGGAATAACAATTGGTGCTTATGAAACAACATTTGGAATAGGCTGGGCAATTGGACCAATTGCTGCGGGTTTGATTTCAGAATTTTCTGGTAACGCCATGCCATATTTGGCATTTTTTGTTCTCGGAATTGGCATTACTACAATCAGCGCAATCAAAAGGAAGGCATTAGAGTCGCCAAGTACTGCCTAGAATTTTAAATATTTTCTGAATTTGACTAGAATCACAGCTGGTGCCACAAAGTACATGCCAATATTGAGCAATATGATTCCAATTCCATAGCCTAGCATTTCTTGTTCTGAATCTATATCGATGTGATTTAGAATTGATAGTGTAGATAGCATTGGAGTTATAGTAACTTTGACTAGTTCTTTGAATACTGGACTTTGTCTTTCCCAATCAGCAATTGTAGGGCTAAATGTATAGTACAAGTTGTTAAAACCGGTCATGAATGTAGTGCCTGAGCCAGTGCTAAGCAGAGTTGAGTCTCTTACTTCACGTAACATTTGAACTTGGGGGGCAAGCTCCGTGCCAAATGTGGCAGTTGCAATTGCACATTGTCCAACTCCTTGTGATTTATCCAAAACACAAACACCGTTTTCTGCATGAGTTCCTGGACCACATGCACTTGCAGGAGTTGGTGGGTCTACTCCAACTATATCATAGATAGTATCATCTGGGAAATTTTTATCAAACCAGATTTTGTAGTCTGGTTCGTTGTTGTATCTATCTATGTAATACTGTGAACCTTTTGCTGGATCTGGAAATCCCGGAATGTGGGTTTCTTTCATGCCAGTAGTCTCTTCAGTTTTTGGTTCAGGCTCTGGTTCTGGCTCTGGTTCCGGTTCGGGAGATGACGCAACAACACACGTCTGAGATTTTTCGTCAAACACAGTTCCAGTTCCACATGTTGTTTTTGCAGTTGTTGGCTGAGTTGTGGTTTGTTGTGTTGGAGGCGGCGTAGTCGTTGTTGCTGGAGGCGTAGATTGTGTTGGCTGAGTTGTGGTTTGTTGTGTTGGAGGCGGTGTAGTCGTTGTTGCTGGAGGTGTAGATTGCGATTGTTGCTCCATAATTTGTGCTGCAGATGGAGATACTGGCGAGCCATCAAGTGAAAAATCAAAAATTGTCCATCTTCCCTTGTAGTTTGGCTCTTCATCATAAATTATAGTGGCATTGTAGATTCCCTTACCTTGTACAGCAGATTTTTCTGCAAATTTTCCCTTTGTGGTATCAAGAGGATTCACTACAATATTAGAATCAAAATCAGAGCGTCCTCCAGTTAGTGCCACAAACTCGCCTGATGGACCATAGATTTTAATGGAAACCATCTTGCTTGCATGAGTGGCATCAGTCTTGCCAGAAAATGTGATCATATCGCCTTTTACATAGGAGGTCTTGTCTGTTTTGAATTCAACAATGACTGCATATGCTGGTATGATTACCATTGTTCCTACCAGCATTGCCAAAATAACTACTAGTACTTTCAATTCAATTTTTCAAAGTATAGTTGGATCTTTAATTAGATTGTGCATAATTGTGCAGTGACTACTAGATAGATCTAGACTTTCGCTAGGCTTATTTTTGCATCCGGCCAACTATAGATATGTTGGAATATTCGCTCAACATAGTTGGGAGTGAGTGGATCATCATTATTTTCGTCGCTCTAATTGCACTTTTAGGCACGAATAGACTCCCTGATGTGACAAAAAAGCTAGGTCGTGCAGTAGGAGAATACAACAAGACAAAGGCTGAGATTCAAAACCAGCTTGCAGGGGTTACTCCGAATCTGAACATTACTGCACCAGTACAAAATGAACGACAGAAAATGGAATTCATTGCAAAAACACTAGGAATTGATTTTGCAGGAAAAACAGATGAAGAATTAAAGAAAATAATTTCCTCTAAAATATCTGGCCCTGATACAAAGGACAATTAATTTGAACAAAATAGCACTGAACCAGACATACAACATGAATTGTATTGAAGGAATGCAGCTCTTACCGCAAAACAAAATTGATCTCATAGTAACGGATCCTCCATTTGCAATTGATTTCAAGGCGACAAAACAAAACTATAATCGAACAGCATCACGAGTAATGCAGGGATATAACGAAATCAAGCAAAAAGACTATTATGATTTTACCGTAAAGTGGATGGGGCAGGCATACAGAATCCTAAAAGAATCTGGGAGTATGTACGTGTTTTCTGGATGGAATAATCTCAAAGATATTTTGAATGCACTAGACGATGTGGGATTTGTTACCATTAATCACATAATTTGGAAGTACCAGTTTGGAGTTGTAACAAAGACAAAGTTTGTCACATCGCACTATCATTGCGTGTATGTTTGCAAAAACGAGAAAAAGCGCAAGTTCTATCCATTTGTGAGATTTAACAAAAACCAGAAAACTGCACAGGGTCGCAGCCTTCACTACATGGATAAAGAAGATGTCTGGGACATCAAGCGAGAATATTGGACTGGTGACCAAAAAACACCAACAAAGCTGCCTGCGGAACTAGTAAAAAAAATTCTAGAATATTCTAGTAAAGAAGGTGATGTTGTCTTTGATCCTTTCTTGGGCTCTGGTCAAGTAGCCATGATTGCAAAACAGCTCAAGCGCAACTATTTGGGATTTGAGATAGTCAAAAAATATCATGACTTTGCAAAAAAAAGACTAGACAAAAATCTTTATCGAGTTAAAGCATAAAAAGTGCGGAATTTGGGTTTTATCCCAATTCCAGTTTATCTATCTGTATTCCATTTTGCCCTTGATGCGTTTTACTTCGCCCATCTCGTCTTTGAGATGTTTTGCAAGCAGTCGTTCAGATTCTTTCTTATGCTTCCAATAAGCATTAAGAACTTGTTGTCTGCTTCTTGCACGTTTTAGGGCAGATTGGTACTTTCTGTGAATTCCTGCTACGCCTCTGACGTAGCTTCCAGAGCTACTTCCCATGGTATCCTAAAATCATATCAGATAGATAACTTGGTCAAGTGTATGATGTTACCATTATTACTGAGCTTAGGTTGACCATTATGGTATCACAAGCGTGCGATCAGCAGCTGATGAGGGTTACTATACCATAACCAACCCATAAATCCATACTGCACCTAACAGGGGGTGAGTTGAGGTATTCCTGCCCCAAATGCGAATTTGGCCTTGTAATTCAAAAAACATTTAACAAAAAATTCATGATTTCATGTTCAAAATGCGGCCTGCAAGACATTGTTGATTATGCAAAAAATATCGACGAAGTGTATTTGGAGTTCTTAGCTAGATATGATCAGGGTCAGACTCCAGACAAAAAAGAGATGTATTCTCAGCTAAAAGAAGAAGGAATCATCCGAGATGAAAAAGAAATTAAGGAAATGATTAGCAGCAACACTCCAGATCCTATAACACAAGACATTTTGTTTTCAAAAAAAGACTACATTTCTTTTTACAAGACAATCAGAGAGCCAGAACCAGAGTTTGGTGTGCCAGTGGAAGAAATGGGTTTGTCCTATGGCATAACACAATATCTACATGAGAAAAAGATCATAAAATTCTACAAGTTCCAAGAAGATGCAATGTTGGAGGTAATTTCAGGCTCTAATGTTGTGATCACAGCACCAACTGCATCTGGCAAGACAGAAGCTTTTGCAATACCAGTCATACAAAAAATATCCAAGGATGTAAAATCAGGCGTAATCGCTGCTGTCTTTGTCTATCCCACAAAGGCGCTATCGCGCGATCAGCTTCCAAGGATCCAAGAAATTGCAAAAAAAGTAGGACTGTCTGCCAATGTCTTTGATGGCGACACAAAGCAAAAAGAGCGCCTGGAAATCTTGGATAATCCGCCACACATCATTGTGACAAACTTTGATGTCATTCATTATCATTTGATGTATAGGACAAAGTTTGCGTCCGCTCTGACAACAATACAATTTCTCATTGTAGATGAGGCACATGTATATTCTGGAATTTTTGGCTCCAATGTGCATTATATCATAAAGAGACTAAAGCGAATCTGCAAAAAGATCCAGTTTATTGCATCCTCTGCCACACTAGACAATGCACAGGAGTTTTGCGAACAGCTCTTTGGAGAAAAAATGCAGCTAATCACAAGCTCTGGCAAAAAAGGAGAGACAGACTTTGCGATGATCTTTCCATCACTTCGAACCCAAAGAGAACTAACAATTGACCTGCTAGAAAAACTAGTAACAAAAAAACACAAAACGATGGTCTTTTCCAATTCTCATCTAAATTCCGAGCTTGTTGCAATGCAGGCAAAAAAGAAAAAAATCGACATCAAAGTTCATCGTGCTGGCCTGATGGCAAATTACAGAAATTTTGTTGAAAAATCATTCAAGGATGATAAAATAATGTCAATATCTTGCACGCCAACACTTGAGCTCGGAATTGATGTTGGCAATGTTGATGGAGTCATATCATCTACCATTCCGGTAAATCGATTAATGCAAAGAATTGGACGTGCCGCAAGAAAAGGACAAAGAGGATTTGCATTTTTGACACTAGGCAATGATCCTATCTCTCAATACTACAAGAATCATCCAGACAACTATTTTGAAGATGTAGAAAAAACCTACATTGACCCCAAGAATCCTTTTGTAGAGGAATTCCATGTGCTTGCAATGGCGTGCGACAAACCTATTGTCAGGCACGAATTATCGGAACATTCGGAGGTAATTCAAAAGCATATAGAATCAGGCAGGCTCATTTTGCAGGAAAACCGCTACGTGCCAAACTATGACTCCATAAAGGAAACACTAAACGAGTATTCCATAAGAGGAATCGGTAAATCAATCGATATTTTCTATAATGACAAAAAACTAGGTGAGCGAGTTTTGCCAATGGCCCTAGAAGAATTACACGAATCAGCAATCTATTTTCTGGCAGGAACCAGGTACAAGGTAAAAGAGTTTGATTATCCTGCAAAACAATATGCCAAAATAATTACCATACCACGAGACTATCCATATTATACCAAAGCTCTGACTGAAGAATGGCCTACAATAGAAACTGTTTATGAAAAAAGACGTGCGTTTGGAATAGAAGTATTCTTTTGCAAGTTACACATACAAAAAAAGGTCTACGGTTATGTCAATATTGAATTGGGTCAAGAGGTAAACCAAGGGCAAAAAATACTTCTTGAAAAGCCACTGGAATATGATTTTGTAACCAAAGGAATTGTAATACATGCACCAAGGCCTAATACGCAGATGGAATTATCAGAAAATTCTGAATTTGTGGAAGCTAGTGGATATCATGCAACAGAGCACATCATAATTGAGGGAAGCAATATGGTGACAGGTGGAGTATCACAAGATCTTGGAGGGATTTCACTTGGCACATCTGGTTTGATCTTCATTTACGATGGGGCAATTGGTGGAAACGGTGCAAGTAGGGCTCTCTACGACAGACTGGAAAAAGCATTTGAACGCAGTCTTTCCATTGTAAAAGAATGTCCATGTAATAATGAGGCAGGTTGTCCTCGCTGTACATTTTCTTATAGATGCGGTAACAACAATGAATTTTTACACAAAAAAGCATCTCAGGAAATCTTACAAAGAATAAAGGATGGCGAAATTACTGAGATAATCGAGCCTACTGAAAACGATAAACCTCTAGTTTGAGGTTATTTTTTTGAATATCTAGTTTTTTCTTTGCCTCTAGTGCAATCTGTTTTTTAGCATCCTCTTTTTTTGATTTAGAATCCTTGAGTGTTTTTTCCAGTATTTTGTTTCTTGCTTCTTCTGCTAGTGCTTTTGCTTTTTCAGTAAGTTTTGTTTTTTCTTTTGTTATTTTGATTTGTTGATCATATGGTTTTGCAAATGCAAAATTCCCTGATTCACCTGCGCAAACAAGCAGAACAGATATCAAAATAGAGAATAAAACAAGACTAGACATTTAAGACAAAACTTGTGATCCGACTAAAAAGGATGACGTAGGATGTATCCGGTTTTCTTATCTAGTTTTGATATTATAATAACACAAGAGAACAATACTACGCCTACAAGTAACCAACCTAGTGGGAATTCAGGTGTGACCACAATTGGAAATTCAACGAATTCATCACTTTGATTGATGTTTTCTATTCGTAGTGTGATGACGCCCTTGTTTTGTTCAAAAAATGTTACATCCTCAAAGCTTCCGCCAGCTTTTGCAATGCCAGAATTTTGATAAATGCTATTACCGTTTTGAACTAGTACAAAATCATATTCTGCATTTGATACTGGTTGTAGATTTCTATCATATATGGTAAAGATAAATTCTGACTCTCCTAGTTGAAGGTTTTCTGGAATCCAAGTCAGGTCCACAAAGTATTGTCCTTGTGAGCCATCTTGTGTTGCGCTTGGAATTCTAATTGGAAACATCTTCTTTGTTTCTTGCGGCCTTACCACCACAACATAATCAGCAGAAGACAGATTTTCCCCATTGATGTTTTCAATTGATACAATTATGGGCCCTAGGTTTTGCTCAGAAAATGTGTAATCATAGTAATTGGTCTTTTCTGGTGCGCCAATAAGCCCAGTTACGGCTTTGCGGAGTAGCTCTTTGCCATGTTGTTTTATGACCAAATCAAACTTTGCATCTTCTTGCACTTTGGGTGCAAAGTACCTAGTAATATCTACAAAGAATCTGGTGCTTTGGTTTGGAGTAATCGGCGTTGGCTCCCAAGAAAGACCTATCTGAAATATTGCATTATGAGTATAGACAGAAAGTGGAAACTTTTCTGTCTGGCTTGGCGTTATTGTAAATTTCATTGTGGATTTGTCCTGGATTGAATTGACAAATGAAAGGAGTTCTTTTTGATTTAGGACTAGATGCACTATTCTACTGTCTGTTGTATAATCATCAATTGTTATGGCATTTTCTGGTATTGGGATTCCATTTACCATTCCATCATATCTTGTTACTAGTAGTTCAGCGAATGTTTTTGGTATGTGAAGCTCTTGATGTACTACAGTTGTTTGAGCAATGTTTTGTTGGCTCCAGTCATATGGCATTGTAAATGAAATACCTCTAGTGTTTTTATCAAACTCAAAGTTCTGTATTATGTCGTAATATGACATTACACTAACAGAATAATCCTTGTTTTCATATTGTACAGGATGGTCTGTTTTTTCTGCAAGACTAATTGCTGCATCAAACTTTACTGGTGGATCTAGCTTGTTGGAATCTGCATTAATGGTTAGAACCTCAATATGGAATTTGTATAACCCTCCAGAAAGAAAGATTGGTCCCTCAACTTTTAGTGGAAAAAAGTCAGTGTTTTTTGTCCATCCAAGATCACCAAGATTATTTCCTTGGATTTTGGCAGTGTCTGTGTTTTTTGGAACTACCTTGATAGAGAGATTGCTAGAATCATCATGGAATCTTTCTTGCAATAGATTCTTGCCATCTTTACTTATTTCTACAAGATATGTTACGTGTGGGATTACTGCCTGCGTGTTAGTTTCGTACAGTTTTAGCAGGATTTCATATTCGCCAGTTTTTTCATCAAATGTTGACGGATTTACATACAAAGAAAGGGTTGCATTTTTGCCATCAATTACTACTGGAGGTAGGGTTTCACCACCTACTCCGTGCCCAAAAGACGGCTGAACATACACTGCAATAACTAAGATCATTCCAAGCAGTAAGAGTTTCACGTCCTATCCTAGATGAATCCGGCTAATAAACGAAGAATCTGATTAGTAGATTTGGCAAATCTACCAATTTTCTTAATATTCTGTTTTTACTGGTATTGTCATACCTCGGTGGGAAATCACATTTGTCGAATCAAGTCCCTTGGTATTCATTTTGGTTTCTCACCGTTTTTTTTAAAATCTAAATCTTCTAGCCAATATTGGTATGATTGCAAGACTCAGTATTAGGGGTGCCAAGAATCCAAACTCTGGTACAACTGCTGTTCCAACTATGGTAAGCGATGATGCACCTTCTGGCAAATCCATCTGTAATGTATAATGATCAGTAGTTGACGATATGATTTGGTATTCGATTTGCTCTTGTGGGGATGCAGTGACTAGAACTATGAAATTATCGCCAGTTGCATCAATTAGGCTTCTTGGTATTTGGATTAGGGCATCTCCGCCAGAGACTTCGGATAAGAGAAACGTTACTGATTTCGATGCTTCATCTACTGATATACCAGAGATTGCTCCTGCCATCTCGTATTTGATTGGAAATTGCACATCATTGTATGACACAGTTTTTATTCCACCATCAAACTTTGTAGAATATTCTGCAGTATCTGTTTGAGAATCATGATCAAGATGATCTGAGGATTCAGAGGCCTCTGCATACCATGGAACAATCTTGCCTTTGATACCACTAATGTTTACTGTTTGAGCTAATGTGTATTTGGCATCATCTACTGAGACTCGGAAATATGTCTCATTGTGGTCTAGTGGGAATTCAAAGACATACTTGTTCAAATCACCATGGCTTTGCTGGTTGAATAGTGCAAACGGGTTGATTTTGATTGGTTTTGCGGTGTAAAAACCTGTTTTTCGCGCGTGGACTTGGACCTCAATGTCATCTAGGCTGCCAGTAGTACCAATGATGATTTGTGCGGTTCCTGTCTCCAGCGAATATTGGATTTCATATATTGTAAGTTGTTTTATGATTTCCATGATTGCGTGCTCATGTGGATATTCTTGTGGTTCATGTTCTACTAGTGAAGTATGAGAGTGATTTGAATGCTCGCTGTGCGATTCTGAAGTGTGTGATCCAGAATGGGATGAGGAGCTATCGCCATGAGTGTGAACCGTATTTCCAGTTCCCACCAAATATGATGAAAAATGATCTACAGTCTTTGAATATGTACAGGTATGCGTACCTGTTGAAGCGGGAGAAAGACTAGAACCGACTGTACTCCAGCTGCTTCCCTGTTGAAGATACAGAGTCACACCAATTGGACAATCAGATCCTACTTTTTCTAATGTAAACCTAATGGTTGGCTTTTCTGAATATACATTAGAATTAGAGAAATCAATATCGCCACTTGTTTGAAAATCCAGATATATTTTAGCAAATCCTGAAGGGATAGAGGGGGAGCCAGAAGGAATGGCATCATCCACTTTAACGCTAATTCCAACATTGGTTCCTTGCGTGTTCATTGGAAGCTCAATTGACTCTAACATTGGATGATCAGATCCTTGAGAAACCTTATCTGCTCTTATCACAATGTTAGAGCCTGCAACTATTGTGTCCATTACAGGAGTGATGATGAAATTTCCTCCGTTGCTGGAAACTGGAGCTACATACACTGGTGGGATAAATGCTGTACTGATGTCAGATGAAGTATCAGTTGGCGGTGAATATGTCGGAATGCCAAGTGTGCTAATCAATGTAGATGGAGTGGCAGAAGTAGAAAACGTCTGTGTGAAAACAACATGATCAGGCGGAGTCGCAGTTAGTTTTTGAGAACTAGTAACAACCTTGGCTGGAGGAAGATCATTTTTACTAGATATTGCAACGCCGTTTATTTTAGCTCCACCCGTATTCTTGAGTTTATCATACAGTGCATCACTGACTAATGGAGGTTCAATAGTAGTGGACGTCGTGGTGGTGAAATTGATAAAGGTCTGTGTCACATAGCTGAATCCTGTTGTTCCCATGATTTCACCCGACGCTTCAGGATGTGCCGCTGTCTCAAAACCAGCAGTTCCTTTGATCTGCATCACACTGTACGTGCCATTGTTTACGCCAACCATTTCTATTATTCCAAGCATTGGATCTGAATCAAACTGGTCGTTATCTGAAACTACAAAATTAAACCAAGTAGTGAGATCCAGATAATCGGTTGCGTTTGTTGTGTGAGCAAAAGGATTTGGAGTTACGATAAACGTTGAATTTCCGGCAAGAACCGGATTTGCCTCTGTTTGGAAATTGAAAATTGTCAAAACTTGGGTGCTTGTGTTATTTACACAACCAGAGCAATTTTTGGCAGTAGTTAATCCATGTGCTTCACTTAATGAAAGAGTTGCGCAAATCAGAACCAGTAAAAATCCCAAAACTAAAAACGTAGAACCTATTTTTCTCGAATTAGATCTCGAATATTGATTAGCACGTAATGATTGTTGTTCAAGTAGCCTAATCAAAAAAAATGAAAAAAAAGCCATTTTTAGTGGCCGCTATGTTTAGCAGTATCAACACTAATACTTGCTTGTGGATTTGAGAGATTTATTTCAGGGAAGGTCACTGTATTGTATGGTGCAGGCATTGATCCGGTTGGACCATATTGGTTTGGTGGATTTATGTCTCCCAACACTCTGAGTAGCGTAAATGACGCAGTATTTCCTGTTCTGAATACCACATTAGTTTGTCCTTGATTTAACAACCCAATGTCAGTTACTCTTGGTGCGCCAGGACCACCCACTCCTGCAACATCCACTGCCGGAATATGCGAATGATAGACGCATGTTCCAGTAACTCCTCTAATTCCACCAGAACTTGCATGTGGTACAAGGTTCATTTGTGCTTGTGTCACCCATGTCCTGTCAAGAAGCTCATCAATATGACCGGCTACTGGAGTAACCAATGGTTTCTTTGTTGTAGGATCACATGGTATTCTGACAAGTAAATGTCCACTGACGTAGTTGGGACTAAAGTCTGCAATCGGAATATAGTCTCCAGGCCTCATTACTTGGCCGGCTAGCATCACATTTGCTACAGTTGGAAGTCCTCCACCTACTACACCTGTTTCAAAACCATGACTAGCGGTTGCATAATGATAAGTGAAGCTACCTAATGCCATAGCAGTAGCCACAACTGCAATTATCAGTTTTGTGTCAAAAGTTTTCATTTTAGATTTTGACTTCTTGAAATTTTGTTTATATAGTTTTTAGTAGAATTCTCAAATAAATTTTTCAATTCTACCAATCTTGTTTAATACATACAAATTTTTTAAAAGTCAAAATATGACAACGCAAAAAAACATCAAATATCTACTGTTAGTCGTTATTGCGGCTTCTTCAATCATGTTAATGATTGGTCTTGATGCAGCATATGCTCACATGAGCTTCACCATGGTTCCTGGAAGTGGAAGTTTCAAAGGCTCTGGTGGATACATTAGTTCAGGCACAGGTAATGCTCCAACCAATGGCAACCACACAATTATGGTTGTAATTGGCGAAACCTATGAGCCAGCATACAGAGGTGAAATTCACGATTTAGAAATTAGAATGACTCACCAACAAACATCATTTGGAGCAATAAATGCTCACAAAGACCAAACAAATACGGCTTTTCAGCAGAGCGATTTTTCACCAACTGGTAAAGTTCTCAAAGTTGATACATATTTTTTCCCTGCATCAACGCTTTACAGCTATAACACTGGTGGAAAGGCACTCTTTGGAGGAGTAAAATATGACAATTCAGGTACCAATCCAGGTGCAGGTACTGCTGGATTTTGGTGTAACAGCTCGGGTACTGTAAGCAGTAACGTACTCATTGGAAACGCAAATAATTGCATACCAAATGCTGGAGGTGCTTTTGGTTATATAGATAGTAGAATTGGCATGTTTGCAAGACCACTGTCAGCACATGAAGTTCCAACCGGATTTAACCTCGATGGCACATACAGACAGAGCACCAGACAGCACTACACCCAACAAGGCCTAACATTATACCACGTATATGGAAGTATCAACTACTACAATGACACAAGCATAGGTCTAACAAACATCAATTTGTGGACAGATGGTAAGAACATCAAAACATTGTCCTTGTCTCAGGGAACAAACTACACAAATAATGTTAAACAAACCTACACTGAGAGCGTATCTAATAGAACAACCACAATTAGTGGAGGATTTGGATTGAGTAATTTCACATCTAGTCCAACTACAAACGGATATTCACAAGGAATTGCTTGGCCTGACAACAGTGGCGGAACAAACGAACAGACATATCCAACAGACATTAGAACCGCGATTGGCCAGATCAGAGATAATACTTGGGATATTTGGAATGTTCTAGAGCAGATCACAAATGGACTAAACGCCATGACTGACTTTACACCAAAGGCTCCAGATCACACACCAAGAAACTATACCAATCCAGGACCTACAAGTAGCGGACAATACACATACCCATAAGGGTAAATTCACTTTTTCTTTATTTTTTGATAGTTCTACCAGTCTCTTTAAATTTCAAAATTTGGCAATATTGCTAGTTGTCACTAACGGGATTCATTGAGCACAAGAGCAACATGTTTGCAGTAAGCATACTTGCAGTAATAGGAATACTATTTTTGCCAATAATAATACCAAACATTTTCCACGGATTGCACATTGCGCATATTTCTCTGCACATCATAGGCATATCTCTTGCAACATTTCTTACAATATCAACGGCATATGCATATGCCAAAATCAGAACACGCAAGCTGGCAATAACGACAATCGCATTTTCATTATTTGTAGTATCTGAGATAATCAAAATTGTAGATGTGACATGGCCTTACACATTCTATTTGGGTACTATAACCATGGAGCAAATTAGTCACATGCTTATTATAGGAATGTTGGGCATATTCTCAATAGGAGTATTCAGGAGAGATTGAATATGGAGACTAGAGTAGAAACAATTCTAGAACTTGTAAACAAAAACCCGGGAATCAGCTTTTCTGAGATAATGAGAGAGACTGGATTCAAAAATGGCGTTCTAAGCCACCATTTATCCAAAATCGAAGAGTCTGGAAAAATTCTGATTCAGCGCAGTCCTCGAGTTGCACGAGTATATCCTTGTGGAATAGAAGAACAAGAAGCTCAAATTATCAAAAATCTTCGAAACCCAACCATGAAAAAGATCATCGTTTCACTATTGGACAAGGAATTAACATTCAAAGAGATTACAAAAAAGGCAGGAAAATCACAGGGAACCATATCTGTATACCTAAAAGAGCTAACTGAACAAGGCATCATCGATAGAAAACTGCATGAAAGCGAGCTTGTCTTTGAGCTTGTCAACTCTGTTTATGTCAGAGAAATAATTGCAAAGCACCAGACATCACTCTTTGAGAGAACTGCAGATAATATTTCGGACATTTTCAGCTCCATCTAGGATTTTGATGATTCTACCAGAATCGTTATTATTTTATTTTGTAAAATAATATCAGATGAATGCCAAACTAGCAACACTTGTAGTATTTGCAGTAGCAATAGGCCTAGTTGGCAATGCATACGCGCACAAGGACGAGGTTATTGGTGACTACAAAGTAGAGGTAGGCTGGGTAAAGGAGCCACCGGTTGCTGGTAAAGCCAATGCAGTCGAGGTGAACATCTCAATGGCGTCATCAACAGACAAAAAATCAACATCTCATGAAGGGCATGACGCTAAAACCACTGACAAGAAGACAAAGAATGACGAAAAAAAGACAACCAAGAAAAAATCCACTCACACACACGCTGAGAAATCAACTGAAAAGAAGACAAAAACGCATGACCACAAATCAAGTGGAGTCAAGGGATTGGCAAAATCACTTGAAGTTGACATCACCCTAAATGACAAAAAGACCACACTAAAGATGGTCGAAGACAAGAAAAAGCCAGGCAGATACACAGCGGAATACACACCAGAATCAGAAGGGCATCCAACCGTTCACATCTATGCCAAAATAAAGAAATCAGAGATTGAAGGCTCATTCCACCCAGAAAAAGTCGAAGCCCAATAATTTTTTTATTAATTAATTAAGAGCATGATGCCAAATAACATCGTGGACAAAGTTGCCCTAGTCACTGGAAGCTCAAGCGGAATTGGCTTTGAAACTGCTTTGGCTCTGGCACGAAGTGGTTATCATACCTATGCTTCAATGCGTGACACAAAAAAAGGTGCAAAAATTCAAGAAATTGCAAAAAAGGAAAAACTTTCCATTACAATAATGCCACTTGATGTAGACAAACCAGAATCTATCAAGTCTGCTATCAAGCAAATCATGACAGAAAAGAAACGAATCGATGTTTTGGTAAACAATGCAGGCTATGGAATTTTTGGTTGTCTAGAGGATCTAACCATTGAAGAATTAAAATCACAGTTTGAGACGAACTTTTTTTCCATAGTAAGACTGATTCAAGAAATTGCACCTATTATGAGAGCTCAAAAATCAGGCACCATAGTAAACATCAGCTCCGTTGCAGGTAAAATTGGATTTCCTGGATCTCCGGCATATATCAGCTCCAAGTTTGCCTTGGAAGGCCTGTCAGAATGTCTTAGGTACGAGCTGTCTCCATTTGGGATTAATACAATAATCATAGAGCCAGGAGTAATCAAGACGAATTTCTTTGATTCTATGAAAATGCCAAAGAATGCAAAACCAGATTCACCATACAAGGATATCACAAACAAGGTAGTTGCTGGGGTCAAAATGATGGCAGAGATGGGAACCCCACCAAAGGAAGTAGCAGATGTCATCATAAAAGCGCTCAAAGAGAAAAACCCATTACCGCGCTATACAGTGGGAAACGATGCTGCAATGTTTTTGGAAGCAAAGAAAATGAAAACAGATATTGAGTTTGAGAATTATCTCAAAAAAGAACTCTTTTGATGGGTTAAATTGATATACTGAGAAAAGGCAGTTTTTATCAAAGTCCGCAAGACTAGGTACGAAATCATGAAATGGAAAACACTACAACACAATGGAATCATCTTTCCTCCAGACTATGAGGCTCGTGGACTCAAGGTCAAGATAAAAGGAGAACCAATCAAGCTCGATTTACTTCAAGAGGAGATGATCTACCAATGGGCAAAGAAAAAAGATACGCCGTATGTGCAAGATTCGGTTTTTCAGAAAAACTTTGTTGCTGACTTTGTTGCCACATTTAATGGCAAGTACAAGAGCTTAAACATTTCAGATATTGATTTTTCAGATGCATTCAAGTTAGTAGATAAAGAAAAAGATGCGAGGCTGTTAGTTACAAAAGAAGAAAAAAAATCTATTGCGCAAAAACGCAAAGAGCTGCGAGAGAAGATGAAGACAGTCTATGGTAAGGCAATCATGGATGGAAAAGAAGTCGAAGTTGCCAACTATATGGCAGAGCCACCTGGAATTTTCATAGGCCGTGGAGACCATCCAATGCGCGGAAAATGGAAGCCAAAGATCACGCACAAAGACGTTACATTAAACTTAGGAAAAGAAGCCAAAGTGCCTCCAGGAAACTGGGAAAAAATAGTCCACGAACATGATTCAATGTGGCTTGCATGCTGGACCGATGTACTATCTGAGAAGATCAAGTATGTTTGGCTTGCAGATACTGCTGGACTCAAACAAGAACGCGACATGGCAAAATATGACAAAGCTGCCAAACTAGGCAAAGAAATCAAAAAAGTAGAAGAAAAAATCATTGCCGCCATGAAGTCCAAGGACCCAAAAGAAGCCAAAATCGCCACTGCGTGTTATCTTATCTACAGAACATCGATGAGAGTTGGAGACGAAAAAGACCCAGACGAAGCAGATACAGTAGGTGCCACCACACTACGAAAAGAACATGTAAAGCTTGACGAGCATGGAATTCACTTTGACTTTTTGGGCAAGGATAGTGTTCGATGGGAGGAGACCATTCCTTCACAGGGAAATGACACCATGCTATATGAAAATATCAAAAAGCTAGTATCTAACAAAAAACCAAACGATGAGATCTTTGATGGTGTTACATCAAGACATGTTAACGAGTTTTTGAGTGGCATAGTAAAAGGCCTTACTGCCAAAGTTTTCAGAACATATCTAGCAACCACAGAAGTAAAGCGGTATTTATCTGATAAAACAAACATCAAAGACAAAACAGAAAACGAAAAACTCTACATTGCAAAGATGGCGAACTTGCAAGCAGCAATTATGTGCAATCACAAACGTACCATACCAAAAAGCTTCGAGGCAGGCCTTGAAAAGAAAAAAGAACAGCTAAAAAAGCTCAAAGAAACCACACCAAAAACTCCAAAACAAAAAGAAACACTCAAGCTGCGACAGGAAAAGCTAAAACTATCAATTGAGCTGCAAGAAAAAACTCGTGACTATAATCTTGGAACATCTCTTCGAAACTATATTGATCCACGCGTGTTCAAAGCGTGGACTGATGAGGTAAAAGCGGATTGGGAAAAACTCTACACATCATCGTTGCAGAGAAAATTTCTTTGGGTCAAAACAGTTGACGCCAAATGGAATGATGTTGTAGCTCAGTAATTCTAAGAAAAATCAGAATCATTTAATTGCGACATGGAATTAGCCGATTTTGTGCCGGGGTAGCTCAGCCTGGTTAGAGTGCCAGTCTTCTATCCCTCCGATAAAAGGGCATTACTCATAATCTGGAGGTCGTGGGTTCAAAACCCACCCCCGGCATACATAAATTTTGTATTTTGAAATGATTACTGCATTTTTTCTTCTATAATTGATTGAAAAACAGAATATGGTTGTGCTCCACTTATTTGATTTCCAGAATTATCAGGTCCA
>Ga0233425_10001335_pt1 | contig 56219 bp, 45 predicted proteins | sample Watercolumn_Towu_2_FD_181712 | JGI IMG/M metagenome (GOLD analysis project Ga0233425, IMG submission 181712) | Freshwater microbial communities from Lake Towuti, South Sulawesi, Indonesia - Watercolumn_Towuti2014_140_MG | ecosystem: Environmental > Aquatic > Freshwater > Lake | place... | reverse complement strand
AGAATCTCCTTTTCCTTGAGCGACGAGCGGACCAGCTCCTCGGCGCCCCACCTCTGGAGCGCCACCGAGGCCTGGCTGATGAACGTCTGCACGACCTCGAGGCCTTCCTCGGGCGCCTTCCTTTTCAGGATGAGGAAGGCGGCGCCGAAAAGCCGTCCGCTGGTCGCAAGGCCCGTCGAGTACACCGCGCCGGCGTCGAGAATCCCCTCAAGCCTCCGGACGGTCTCGTCGGGCATGTATCCGGCCAGCAAACTCCGGAGGCCCCCGGTCTCCAATGTCACCCGGCCCGAGAGCAGGTCCGACGCCTGTTTCGCGTCGAGGCGGAATGTCTTGCCCACGAGCCCACCGCCAAGGCTCTCCCCGGCCTCCTTCAACCGGCCGGCCGGCCCCACCGCCGCCCGGACGATCAGGTCGTTTTGGCCCGAATCGAACGAGGCGATGACCGCCGTGGCCCCCTCCACGAGGCCTGCAAGCTCCGCCGCGATGGAGCCGTAGATGTCGCCCTCGGGCGGAAGCCCCATGAAGCGGTTGGCCGTGCGGGACAAAAACTCGAGGTTCCGGTAGTATTCCCTCTCCTTGCTCTCGGCCCTCTTCCGGTCGCTGATGTTGCGGTAGACCGCCAGCGCGTACTGGACCTCGCCCTGGTCGTTGAACACCGGCGCGCCGGTCACCTCCACCGGGACGGCCGACCCGCCGGGCGGCAGAAGCTCCATGTCGTTCACCGAGGAGCCCTCCCCCGAAAGAGCCCGGACAAGCGGGTCCCGGTCGGAAGGATAGGGCCTTTCGGTCCCGGCCAGCCGGACGCCCGGCACCGGGGACTGCCCCCTCCTTTCGTCTTCCGGGAGCCTCTTGAGGCTCCGGCCGGCCAGCCGCTGGAACGCCCGGTTTTCGTAGAGCGGCTCCCCGTCGCTGTCCACGACGAACACGCCCAGAGGCAGGCTGTCGAGGAATATCACCAGCCTGCGCTCGCTCTCACGGAGGGCCTTTTCGGCCTTCTGGCGCTCCAGTATCTCGGAAAAGATCGTCTGGCTGGCAACCTCCAGGCTCCGGGTCCCCTTGTCGACCTTGAGGCCGAGCTCCGCATAGGCCTGCGCCATGGCCACCTCGGCCTTCTTGCGGGCGGTTATCTCGCGCAGCACGACCACGCGCCCAAAGCCGCCGCCCGGAATCGGGAACGCCGACACCCGCCGGTCGAAGTATGTCCTCGGGCCGTCCCGGCCGGCGACCGCCTCCGACCGCCCCTCCCTCAGCCCGAGGCAGCAATCGAGGTTCCCGGGGTGGCCGGCCGAGAGCTCCTCGAGCGTCCTCCCGACCGTCGAGGGCGCGCCCAGCCCGATGATGGCGGCCGCCGCGGGGTTGAGGTCGGCGACCCGGCCGCGGTCGTCCAGGACGATGATCCCGTCGGCCATGCTCTCCAGGACCTTCTCCCTCGCTATCGGTACGAAGTCCAGCAGCCTGAAGCCCGTGATAGCGTAGGCGACGGCGGCCCCGAGGACCGCGAAGCCCAGGGGCGTGAGATCGATGTTTTGGAGCGGGGAAAGCCCGGCGAGAAACACGGCGTTGGCCGCCCAGGGTGCCATCGTCCCCGCGACCATGGCGGCGGCCTGGCGGCGGTAACGGCCCGGTCGGCGGGCGACGAACGCGAGAATCATCACCGTGGCCGCGGCCAGGACCGCGTACGAATACGCCGCGTGGAACCAGAACCCCGGCCCGTGCCCTACCTCGAGAAGGCGCAGCCCGCCGTGGACCGCCTGGCCGGTGCTGGTGTAGTAGAGGCCGTGGAGGTCGTTGGTCCAGACGAGCGCGAGCGTCGCGGCCGGGACGGCGAAGAGCGCGGCGACGGCGCTCTTCGAGAGCCACGGGCCCCGCCCGGTGTAGATGAGGACGAACGCAAGCCACATCGCCGGTATCGTCGCAATCCCGAGATACTCCAGACGGGCCAGCAGGAGCTCCGTCCCGAGGTCTTGCGAGGAAAGCTCCGCCGCGTACAGCCCGCACCACCAGCCCGTGCCGAGGAGGATGGCGAAAAGCTCCCGGGCGCCCGGCGCCGGGCGCTTGCGCCAGGCGAGCGCGGCCAGCGTGAAGAGGGCCGCAGCGACCGCCACCATCATCGCTGCGTATCCGGACAGCTGCCAGCTCATGCGGCCTCCACGGGTCGGCCAAGGGCGAACCGCCCCGCGCCGGGTGAATTACAGGGCATCCGTTCCATCCCTTGGCTCAGCGTCGATTGGCGCGTTGTCCGGCCGTCGGCCGGCGGTCTTCCGTCCGGCGAAGCGTGAACGCGATTATGATTCCCGCCATCATTACGGGCGCCGCGGCGATCATGATGGCCAGCTGGGACGTCCCGATGCTGGGCTCGGCGGGATGATTATTGTCAATCAGGTTCAGGAGCGGATCCAGCAGGATGGCGCCGCCGAGGCCCAGCGCACCGAGAACGGCGACGGCGATGCCGACCAGGTTCGGGCCGGGTTTTCCCGCCTTGGGCGGCTGAGCGGCCTTTTCCGCGCCCGGCTTCCCCGCGACCTTTTCCGCGCCGGGGCCTCCCTCCTCAGGCTCGTCCTTGCCGTCATCCTCCTCCCCGTCCTTCCCGCCGGTCGCTTCTTCTTCCCCGCCTTTCACGCCGGAAGATTCATCGTCGCCGTCATCCCCGTCCGCCGGTTCCTCAGCTTCGTCGCTCCCGTCCCCGCCTTCTCCGGCCTCGCCGGCTTCGCCTTCCTCCTCGCTCGCCTTTCCCCCGTCCGGACCGGGCCCTTCGGGCTCGGCCGGCTCCGCCTCCACGACCTCCGGCGGCCCGGCGTCCGCCGGGCCGTCCCTCTGCTTGGCATCGTCTTCATCGGGGGCGCCTTGCGATGCGGGTTCGTCCCCGGCATCCGATGCGAACTCGGCGCCGCAGGAGTCGCATTTCGTGTCCTCTTCCTTCACGTTCGCCCCGCAGGCGGGACATTCGTAAGCGACCTCTTCGGGCATAGTCCCATGATTTGTATGCGGCGGCGGCATATTAAAACTTCATTCCCGAAATCCAAGAACGCCCGTCGGGAGCCGGCCGGCATGTGACACGAGACGTCCAAAACGGCCCGTGAAATTGTCGGGGACCGGAAAGGTCACTGGGCTCCGGAGAAACCGTCAGGAGCGCCCGGACCCGCCCCGCCTACTTTGAAAACGCGTCGCGCCCCTTCTCGGTCGGCTCCAGGACCTTCGTCCTGCCGCGGTGTATCAGCGCGACATACCCCATCCGCACCACGTCGCGCACGTGCCTGCGCACGGTGGGCTTGCTGATTCCGAGCGCCCGGCCGGCATCCGTGAGCGTCGGGCGCCTTCCGCCGATGCTCTGCTGGTAGACGTACTTGATGATCTCGAGCTGTTCCGCGGGGAGGCTGGCGGCGGCGCGCGGGGCCATCTCGGAGGCCTCCTTCTCGAACGCCCGGAGCCAGCGGGCGTCGAGCGTGGCCGGGTCCAGGCCGAGGATGACGATGTGCCCGCCGAGGTAGGCCGCCTCCCTCAGCCGGTGGACCAGCTCCAGCGCCGACCGCAGTCCGCAGCGCGACACGATGTAGTCCATCCGGTCGATGAGGATGGCGTGGTTCCGGGGCAATGATCCGACCCATTGGAGAATCCGCTGGAGCCTCGGCGGAATCGAATCGGTCGACTCCCGCTCCGAGAGCCACAGGCGGTCAAACCCCCGGTCGGCCTCCCGCGCCGGCCGGCCCGGCGGCGTCCGGGAAAGGACCGTGCCCCTGTAACCGGCCCTGACGAGGTCGGAGAAGGCCTCCATCGACAGCACGGGGCTCGATTCCTTCACCAGGTAGACCTCGCCCTCGTCGAGCCGGAACGCCATGAGCCGGCACCGCATCTCCCTCTGGGCGAGCCTCCGCTCGGTGATGTCGCGGAAGATGACGACGAGTCCGCCCGGCCTCCCGCCGCCGTCCGCCATGGCCGTGGCGCCCAGCTCGACGAATGCGGACCGCCCTTCGGCGATGCCGAGCTCCAGCTCGGCTACGCGGACGCTCCCCCGGCGCAACGTTTCGGCCAGCACGAGCCGCCATTTCTCCCTGGCGGGCGCCGGCAGGCAGGCGGCGAAATCCCGGCCCGCCTCAACGCCCCCGCATCCCGAGAGCAGGGCCGAGGCCGCGGCGTTGGCGAACAGGACGACCCCCGAGGCATCGGTTATCAGCACCGATTCCCGCACGAGCTTCACCGCTGTGGACAGCCGCACGAGCTCCTCCTCGGTCCGCTTCCGCTCCGTGTTGTCGGCCATCATCACGACCGTTCTTTTCTCCCCGTCCGGCAGGTCGAAGCCGGAGGTCGAGACCTGCGCCGGGAAACGGCTCCCGTCGGCCCTGAGGAAGGCCAGCTCGCCCCTGAAATTCCGCGTCAGCGGCCCGGCATCGAGGGCCCGCCACGTCCCGCCGCCGGCGGAACCGGCGATGCCTTCCCGTCCGATGCGCCTCAATTCCTCCTCGCTGCGGCCCAGCATCCGGCAGGCGGCCGGATTCGCCTGGAGTATCCGCCCTCCGGACGCAACGAGCAGGATGCCCTCCGACGAGTTCTCAACTAGCGAGCGGTAGCGCGCCTCGCTTTCCCGGACGGCGTCCTCGAGGATTCGCCGCGGGGTGATGTCCTGGACTATCGCGCTTATCGTGGTCTCCCCGCCGCCGTCCTGGAAAACGGTCGGGGAGGTATAGCAGTGCACGATGCGGCCGTCCTTCCGGACCAGCCGGAACTCCATCGGGGGCCCGCCACGGCCGCTCCCGCTATCGGCGCCGGGCCACCTGAATATGCCGTCGAGGTCCCCGGGCGGGACGAAGTCCGAGAAATGGCGGCCGACCAGTTCGTCTTCCGCGTAGCCGGTCAGCCGGCAGAGGGCATCGTTCACGAATGTCAACCGCCCCTCAGAATCCGCGGTCGCGACCCCGGCGGCGGCGTTCTCGACGAGCTCCCGGTACCTCACGAGGCACATTCCCAGAAAGTCGTCGCTGAGCCTTCGCTCGGTGATGTCCTCGAAGGCGGCGACCACGAGGGGCGGCGCCGCTCCCTGAAGGTCCATCCTCGAGGCCGAAAGCCTTCCCCACCTGAGCGACATGCCCATCCGGATGTACCGGAGCTCGAGCGCCGTGTGGGCGGAGGCATCGCGCCGAAGGCCGCCGAACGCGGCGCGGACGGCCGGCCGGTCGTCCTGGTGGACGAGCCCGGCAATGTCCATGCGGCGGAGCTCCTCCCGCCCGAAGCCCAGGATTTCCTGGAGGGCCGGGTTGGAATCGAGGAAGCGCCCCTCGAGGTCCATTATGGCCATTCCGACGCCGACCCGGTCGAAGGCGCCTCGGAAGAGCCCCTCGCCGCGGGCCGGCGGCTCGCGGGCGGGGTCAGGCCGGAGGTCGCCGTCGGCCTCCCAGCGCGACCGTCCAAAAGCCTCGTCCCCCAACTCCCCCTCAGGCGCCCCGATTCCATTCCTGTCCGGATTCTCCATCACATGCCCCGGCGAAACGGGCTTCGGACGGCACGACCCGGGCGGATCCACATATTGGGCCGGCGGCCTCCGGAGGTGACATCCCTTCCCGCGAGCGGGCGAACGATTTCTCAATTATTAAAGCATTATGAAAAATACAGTGAAAGACAGTGAAATGGCCTTGCCGCCTCAGTTGCCCGAAAAGAGCCTCCGGCCGGATTCCGTGAGCTCGAGGAGCTTGGACCGGCCGCGATTGCCCACCACCAGATAACCGTAGCGCGCGAGGTCGCGGACGCGCTTGCGGGCGGTGGGCTTGCTCAGGCCCAGCCCCCGGCCGAGGTCCGAAAGCGAGGGGCGCGTCCCGGAAAGCTCCCGCTCGAACACGAACCGCAGTGCCTCGAGCTCGTCGCGGGGGAGATCCGGCCTCGTGCGCGGCAGCACCTCCCGTGCCTCCTTCTCGAGCGCCCGGAGATCGCGCTCGGCGACCGTCGCCGGGTCTATGGACAGTATCATTGCGTGGCCCATGAGGAACGCGAGCTCCCGGAGCCGGTGGACCAGGTGCAGTGCGGAGCGGAACCCGTTTTTTGAAATGACATAGTCCAGCCGGTCCACGAGCACGGCCCGGTTGCGCGGAAGCCCGGCCACCCATCTTTCGATGGCATCCGCCCGCGGCGATACGACGTTATCGCCGGGCCTCTCGGCGAGCCACTTGCGCTCTGCGGGCTGGCCAGCCGGAAGCGGCGCCTTTTCCGGAGGGGTCCGCGACAGCACGGCGCCGCGGAATCCGGCCGCCAGGAGGTCTTCATAGGCCGCCTGCGAGAGCGACGGGGCCGTCTCCTTCACGAGGTAGACGTTCCCCTCCTCCAGCATGTAGGCCATGAGCCGGGACCGAAGCTCGCGCTCGGCCCGGCGCTTGTCGGACATGTCGCGGGAGATGGTGACGATGCAGGCGCCGTCGCCCTCCTCGCCCAGCGCGGCGGCGCTGAGCTCCACCGGGAATGTCTCGCCGTTCTGGCGCCGCATCCAGAGGTCGATGCCGGGAAGCTCACCGCTGCGGGCGGCCTCCCGCAGGGCCAGCCGCCCCTTCTCCCGTTCCCCGGGCACCAGGACCGCCAGAAAATCCAGCCCGGGGACCGCGCCGCGCTCCAATCCCAGGCCGGTGATGGCCGCCTCGTTCGCGAACACCACCTTTCCCGCCGAATCCGTCATGATGATTATCTCGCGGGCCAGCCGGACCGCCGCCGAGAGCCTCCGGAGCCCCGATTCGGCCTCCTTGCGCGCCGTTACATCCCGCAGGACGGCCAGAATCTCCGGAGCCCCGCCGGACCCGTTGCGCAGGAGCGAGGCGTTGAGCTCCATCCACCGGACGCTCCCGTCGGGCGACCCGACCTTCACGAGCCGGTCCCGCACAGAGCCCCGGCCCGCGAGCTCCTCGAGAAAGATGCGGCTGCCGCCGTCCCCGCCGCGGTCCAGAAGGCCCAGAAGGCCGTCCGTGGGCGCGCCGCCGGGGGCCGGCGCGAGGACGGACCCGGCCGCCCGGTTGGAAAGGCTGACGAGGCCGTCCATCCCGGCCAGCACGATGGCGTCGGGTGCGAGCTCCACGAGCGTGCGCAACCGTTCCTCGGAGGCGCGCAGGGCGACCTCCGCGCGATGGCGCTGGAGCCCCATCTCGATGGTGGCCTGGAGCTCCCGGTCCTGGAAGGGCTTGACGAGGTAGCCCAGCGGCCCGGTATGCCTCGCACGCTCGAGCGTCCCGTCGTCGGCATAGGCGGTGATGAATATCGTGGGGACGCCGAACCTCCGGCGGAGCTCGGCGGCGGCCGTGATGCCGTCGCCGTCTCCCCGGAGGCGGATGTCGACGAGCGCCAGGTCCGGCCGCATGGCGCCGGCCCTTTCCAACGCCTCGGAGGCCGAGGCCGCCGTCCCGGCGACGGCGTAGCCAAGCGCCTCCAGCCGCTCGCAGTGGTCGCGCGCCACGACCGGCTCGTCCTCGACCACCAGGATGCGCCCGCCGGGCATTTCAGGCGTCCCCCGTTCCCGCCGGATCGAAAGTTATCGAAAAGCGCGTGCCTCCCCTGCGGCCGACCTCCAGCGTCCCGCGGAGCTGGTCGGCCAGCGTCCGCACAAGCTGCAGCCCGAGCGTCCGGGCCGCTCGGATGTCGAACCCCTTCGGGAGGCCGACGCCGGTGTCCCTCACCACGAGCCGGACCTTCCCGTCAGGCGCGGCGCCGGCCTCTATCCTCAGGATGCCCCGGCGGCCGCCCGGGAAGCCGTGCTTGAGGGCGTTCGACACGAGCTCGTTGAGAAGGAGGCCGCAGGGAATGGCCGAATCCACGCCGAGCTTCACGTCCGCGACGTCGAGCTCGAGCCGTATCCGCCCGGGGTCGGCGCCGAACGTGGAATAGAGCTCGCGCGCCAGAAGCGGCAGGTAATCTTTGAGATTCACCTCGGAGAGGTTGTTTGACATGTAGAGCCGCTCGTGGATGAGCGCCATCGTCCGGATGCGCGACTGGCTCTCGCGCAGTGCGGCGAGCCCGGCCGCGTCGGGGAGCTGGCGCGCCTGCATGTTGAGGAGGCTGTAGATTATCTGCAGGTTGTTCTTGACCCGGTGGTGAATCTCCTTGAGGAGGACCACCTTCTCCTCGAGCGAGTCCTTCAGGCGGTCGTCGGCGAGCCGGCGCTCGGTGATGTCCTGAAGGACTCCCGACAGCCCGGACGGCTTCCCGTCCGAGAGGGTGGGCCGGCTGGACGTCCGGACCCAGCGGACCACATCGGTGCGGTTTTTCACGCGGAACTCGCTGGGGGCGAGCCGGCCGGCCAGGACGCCGGCGAAGGCCGCCTGCATCCTTCCGAGGTCCTCCGCGACGATGAAATCGGCAATGTTTTTTCCGGCGATGTCCTCCGGCCGGATGCCGAGCACCCGCTCCACCGCCGGGCTGATGTAGGTTATGGTGCCGGTCACGTCGGCCGAGAATATCACATCATTGATGTTCTCGACCAGCTCCCGGTATTTCTCCTCGGATATCCGCAGAGCCTCCTCGGACCGCCGGAGCTCGCTGATGTCGGTTATCATGCCCAGCATCGCCGCCTCGCCGGCGTAATTGATGATGCGGCTGCTCAGGATGGCGTGAAGCTTCCGGCCGGACTTGGCCACAACCACGAGCCCGAAGGGCGAAAGCTCCCGGCCGCTGAAATGGGCGCCGTAATTTTCGGCCACCAGCTGTCGGGATTCAGGGGCCACGAGCCGGAAGAAGTCGAAGTCTGGCGCGCACATCTCCTCGCGGGAATAACCCAAAAGCTCCTCCGAGCGGCGGTTCACATAGACTATCGGCCCCCGCTGGTTGATGAATATCATGTTCGGGGACTGCTCGGCGAGGTTTCGGAATTTCTCCTCGGATTCCCGCAGGGCGTCCTTGACCTGCCGGCGCTCCGTGACGTCGCGGCCCACCCCCTCCACTGCCACGAGCCTCCCGGCGGCGTCCAGCACCGGGTGGCACACGACCTCGAGCCAGGCGGTGGAGCCGTCCTCGCGGCGCCAGGGGATGTTGTGCGGGCCTCCGAGGTTCGTCCTCATCCTCGGCGGGCCCTCCCGGCCCTCCCGCACGGCGTCGGGCAGAAGAAGCGCCGCGAGCGCCGGGTCTTTGAGAAAATCGTCCGGCGCACGGCCCGTCAGCACCCGGGCCGAGGGGCTGACGAAATCGGCCGCCATGTCTGGCTGGAGCCTGATGCGGAATATAAGGTCCCGGGAGTTCTCGGCCATCAGGCGGAAGAGCCGCTCGCTCCTCTGCAGCGCCTCCTCGGCCTCCATGCGCTTCGTGACGTCCTGGAGCAGGCCCACGATGCGGAAGCTTTCCCCTTCCTGCACCATCCTCCCCGTGGCGGACGAGTGCACATAACGGCCGTCCTTGTGCAGTGTCCTGAACCTGAAATCGAAGAACGGGTCCCCGGCCGCCACCTTCGCCAGGGTCTCCAGCGCCGTCCCGAGGTCGTCGGGATGGATGAGCTCCGAGATGTTTTTCCCGACAAGCTCCTCCGGCCTGAAGCCGTAGAGCGGCTCCGCCTGCGCGCTGGCATAGGTCAGGTTCCCCTCGATGTCGGCCTCCACCACGACCTCCGAAAGGTTCCCCACCAGGTCCTTGAACCGCTTCTCGCTGGCCCGGAGGGCTTCCTCGGCCCTGCGGTGCTCCGTCACATCCTGCCCGGAGCTCAGGGTTCCCACCGCCTTCCCGTTTCCGTTGCGCAGGGTGGCGTTGTGCCAGGCTATGAGGCGCTCCGTCCCGTCCGCCGCCAGGACATTATTCTCCCAGTTTTCCGGGCCGCCCTCCGACAGGTACTTCGGGAAGACCGTCCGGACCTCCTCGCGCACCCGTTCCGGCAGGAAATGGTCGAACCAGCACTTCCCGACGATGTCCTTCTCCGGCCGGCCCAGAATCTCGCAGCCCTTGCGGTTCACCATCGTCACGGTCCCTCTCGCGTCCAGCGCCAGAATCATCGTGTTGGCGATGTCCAGGTAATGCTGGGCGCGCCCTTCCTCCCTCCTGGCCCGTTCCTCGGCCTCCAGGCGCCGGCGCCGGTTGTCCGCCTCGCGCAGCTCCCGGTCGACGGCCTGCGCCAGCCGCCAGAGCCGGTCCTTCATCACGACATCGGAGGCCCCGGCCTTCATTGCGGCCACGGCCGTGTCGGGGCCGATGGCCCCGGACACCACGATGAACGGGACATCGAGCCCCCTCTCCCTGACGAGCGCCAGCGCGTCCACGGAATTGAACCCGGGCATGTTGTGGTCGGCCAGGACGACGTCCCAGGCCTTCGCGTCGAGCGCTTTGGCGGCGGCGTCCCGCGTCCACACCCTCCGGTGCTTCACGTCGTAGCCGCCCTTGCGGAGCTCGCGCGCGACGAGGGCGGCGTCGTCCTCGGAATCCTCGACGAGCAGGACGTCCAGCCTGGGCTTCATGGCGCCTCACTTGTTCGGCGGGGCGGCTCGTTCAGGAGCAGCCAGTATATCCCGAGCTGCCTCACCGCGTCGATGAACTGCTCGAAGTTTATGGGCTTGCGGATGTAGCTGTTGGCGCCGAGCCGGTAGCTCGATATGAGGTCGCGCTCCTCGCGCGACGAGGTCATGATGACCACCGGCAGGAGGCGGGTCGACTCGCCGGCCCGCATCCGCTTGAGCACCTCGAGGCCGTCCATCCTCGGCAACTTGAGGTCCAGGAGGACCACGACCGGCAGCGCGCCGCTGTGGTCGGCCAGGTACCACAGGGCCGCCTCCCCGTCTGTGGCCACCTCCACCTCGTTCAGGAGGTTCACCTTCCGAAAGGCCCTCTGCGTCAGCTCCACGTCGTCCGGGTTGTCCTCCACCAGCAGTATCTTCTTCGAATCCATGTCGCATCATCCTCCTTCGAGAGTGAACTTGAAGGTCGCCCCCTTCCCGGGCCCGGATTCGGCCCAGACCCGCCCTCCATGGCGGTGGACCACCCTCTGGACCGTCGCGAGCCCTATCCCGGTCCCGGGGAAATCGGCCGTGGAGTGCAACCGCTGGAAAGGCGCGAAGAGCTTCCCGGCGTATTTCATGTCGAAGCCGACGCCGTTGTCGCGGACGAAGAAGACCCTCTTCTCCTCCGCGGTCTCGGCGCCGAACTCTATGAACGCCTGATCGGTCCTGGACGTGAACTTCCAGGCGTTGGACAGGAGGTTCTCCATCATGAGCCGGAGCAGGTCGGGGTCGCCGTCCACGACCAGCCCCGCCAGTATCCCGGTCCTCACCTTCCTCCCCGGCTCCGACCCGGAGAGCCCCTTCAGCGTCTGCGCCGCGAGCGCGCTGAGATCGACGCTCTCCCGCCTCATGTCGGCGCGCGTGACGCGGGAGAGGCCGAGCAGGTCGTCGATGAGCGTGGACATCCGCGCCGAGGCGACGCGCACCTTCTCCAGGTACTCGCGGCCAGTCCCGTCGAGGCGGTCGCCGTGCTCCTCCTGGAGCGCCTGGGCGAAGCCGTCCATCGCCCGCAGCGGCGCCCGCAGGTCGTGCGAGACGGAGTAGGCGAAGCTCTCGAGCTCGGCATTGGAGGCCCGGAGCTGGGAGACGGTCTGGCGCAGCTCGGCATCGAGCCTCCGCAGGGTCATTATCTTGTGCAGCTCGTTGGCGACAAGCTGGATGTCGTCCACGTCGTGCTGGTCGTAATCCAGGGCCTTGTTGCCCACGCCGAGGATGAGGCGGACCTTCCCGTCCTCTATGACGGGTATGCTCATGAACCGGCGAACGGGCGCGTGGCCCTCCGGCAGGCCCTTCCGGTTGGGCGAGGAGGCGTAGTCGTTGTAGACCACGGGCCGCTTCTCGCGCAGGATGTCGGCCCAGCTGCCGGCGCGCTCGACGGGATAATGCTCGTCGAATGCGGCGGTGCAGGCCTTCCGGGCCCCCTTGTTCCAGGTCACGAGCGCGATCTCCCGCTGGTCGTCGGACACCCGGTGGAAGAAACCTATCTCGCTGTCCGTGAGGGCCACGGCGCGCTCCAAGACGAGGTCATAAAGCTCCCGCTCGCAAAGCTCCAGCGCATCCCGGTGCATCCGGAAGAGCAGGCCGGTCCGCTCGGCTTCCTTGCTCAGGAGCCGCCCCGCCTCCTTGCGCCGGGTGATGTCGCGGGCGACGGCGTAGCAGAGCCCCTTCTCGACAGCCGGGCGGGCGGTCCAGGACATCCAGCGATAGGAGCCGTCCCTGGTCCTGTAGCGGTTCTCGAAGTCGGGGACCGCCTCGCCGCGGGAAAGCCCTTCCAGGGCCAGCAGGGTCGGCTCGCGATCGTCGGGGTGGACGAACTCGATGAACGGCGCCGCCAAAAGCTCCTCCGGCGCCCAGCCCAGCGTCCGGGGGAACGCGGGGTTCACGAGCTTCAGGTACCCGTCGAACCCGGCGACGCAGAACATGTCGAGGGAGAGGTCGAAGAGGCGGTCCCGCTCGTCCTCGGCCTTCCGGCGCTCGGCCATCTCGGCTCCGAGCTCCCTGTTGGAGGCCGCAAGATCGCGGGTGCGGTCCGCGACCAGGCTCTCCAGGCGGTCCCGGTGCGCGGCCAGCTCCGCCTGCGCCCGCTTCATGTCCTCTATATCGGTGTTGGAGCCGAACCATTTCTGAATCCCGCCGGCCCCGTCGCGCAGGGCCACCGCCCGCGCCTTGAACCAGCGGTACTCGCCATCTTTGCGCCGGATCCGGAACTCGACATTGAAGTCGGTGTTCTCCTTCACCGCCCGCTCCCAGGCCGCGATGGTCGGGGCGCGGTCGTCGGGGTGGAGCCGGTCGAGCCACCCGTACCCGAGCTGGCGCTCCGCAGGTATGCCCGTGTAATCGATCCACTGCTGGCTCAGGTAATCGCAGGGGCCGTCGCCCCGGCAGGTCCAGACAAGCTGGGGAATAGTCTCGGCCAGTGTTTTGAAATGGAGCTCGCTCGACCCGAGCGCGGCTTCGGCCCTCCGGCGCTCACGCTCGTGGCGGTCCCTCTCCAGGCGGGCGTGGAGCGTCGGCGCCATGTGGTCGGCGACCAGCCTGATGGCCTGGACATCCTCCTCGGTGTAATCCGCCTCCCGGTTGGCCATCTGCAGGAGCCCGATGGCCTCGCCATTGTGCAGGATGGGCATCGAGATGTGGCGGCGCACCGGTATGTGGCCCTCCGGGACCCGCGTGGACGGCTCGTTGGACCAGACCGGCCTTTTCTCACGGATGGCGGTGGGCCAGGAGCTCTGGCCCCAGGTCTCCTTGGGGAATTTGATGGTCTTGTCCGGGACCTGGCATTTGTCCCAGGCGTGCCGGGTCATGGAGGGCACGACGAGCGCGCCGTCCTCGTCGATGTACCCGAACCCGCCCAGCCGGCTCCCGAAGGCCGACAGGAGTATCCCGAGCACCACGCCGTACAGCTCGTCGTCCGGAACGGTCAGGAATGCATCGGCGACGCGGTTGTGGATGGCGAGCTCGCGGTCGGCCGCCAGCCGGGCGGCCTCGGCCGCCTTCTGGCCGGTGGTCTCCCTCAGGAAGGCCCGAATCCGCGGCGGGTCGGCCACGAGGTAGAACGTGCCCGAAAAGGCGCGCCCGGACCAATCGAGCTCCCGCTGGACCGGTTTCCCCCCGGCGCCGTCGAGCTCGCCCAGGAGCGCCGTCAGGCAGGGCGCCAACAAGGCCGCGATCGTCGGGACGCCGAGCTCGCCGGCCAGCGCGTCCGCGGCCGGGTTGGCGTAGGTCGCCGCCCCCGAGAGATCCGTTTCGAAAACCGGGTTGGGGTTCTGCTCCGGGAACGAGGCGAGGCGTCGCAGGCGCTCAAGCTCCGACATCGCGAGCCCATGGACGCGGAGAAGACTCGCCGGCGACGGCAAATCCCCTGAACGCCCATCGCCCCCCGCCTCGCCGGTCGGCGGCCCCCTCTCGGCCATCGGAGATGAAAAAGGCGGTTCGCCCGGTTAAGGATATGTGAAAAAAACAGTGAAAGTAAGTGAAACTATTTCTGCAGAACGGTCCGGCCCTTCTCGGTCATCTCCAGCGTCTTGCCCGAGCCTTTCTGCCGCAACACGACGTAGCCCGCCGAGAGCATCGCCCGGACGCGTTTTCGGACCGTGGGCTTGCTCAGCCCGAGGTCCCGCCCCAGCGAGGCGAGCGTCGGCCGCACGCCGGCCATGTTGCGCTCCATGATGTGCCTCATGGTCTCCAAAAGAGCCTCGGGGACGCTCTCGTGGACCAGGGGCTCGACGGGGCCGCCCTCCTTCTCCAGCATGCGCATTTCCCGCGGGTTCATCGTCCCCGGGTCCACCGACAATATGACGATGTGGTTGCGAAGGCGCGCAAGCTCCGAGAGCCGGTGGACCAGATGCAACGCCTGGGCGAACCCCGCCCGGGCCGCCAGGTAGTCCAGCCGGTCGACGAGAATCGCCCGTCCCGGGGGAAGCGCTTCGGCCCAGGCGAAGATGCGGTCCGGATCGGGCGGGAGCGCGCCCGGCCCGCCCCTCGAGGACAGGAACATGACGACGCACCCGACGCGCTCCCAGCGATCGGCGTCCGCTCCGGCCGGCCGGGTCAGCGCGAATCCCTCGTAGCCCGCCTTGAGGAGGTCCCGGAACGCCTCGAGGGCGACATGCGGCCAGGATTCGAAGGCGATGTACAGCCGGCCGTCCTCGAGCTCGTAGCGCATGAGGGCCCGGCGCATCGCGAGCTCGGCCCTCTTCCGCTCGGTGATGTCGGTGAAGACCACCACGAACTCCCCCTTCGCGGGGCTGAATGCGGAAACGTTCAGCCAGCCGGGCTTGAGGCCCAGTCCGGAGACGTCGACCTCACGCGTCTCGGGCCCGCCGCCGCCCGCCACCCTCCCGAACATGCGGAGAATCTCCGGTCTGGCCCCCTGCAAGGCCGGCAAGACCTCGATCATGCGCTTCCCGACCACATCCCGGAGCCCGCTCAGCCGCCCGAACGCATTGTTGACATCGAGGATTGTCCAGTCGACTGGCTCGCCCCGCCGGCCGTACTGCATCCTGCAGTGGGCGTACCCCTCCTGCATGTTCTCGAACAGGCTCCGGTAGCGGCGCTCGCTCCGCCGCACGGCCTCCTCGGCGCGCTTGCGCTCGGTGATATCGGCGATTGTCCCTTCCACGTAGCCGTCCCCAACGACATGCATGGAGCCCATGACGTCCCTGGCCTGCCCGTCCTTCGTAAGGAGGCGGAGCTCGTGGTTCTCCACCTTTCCTCCCCTCTCTTTCAGGAGCGCGAGAACGCGGTCCTCATCGGCCGGGTCGGCCCACCGGTCGCGACTGGGCGTCCCGACGAGCTCCTCGCGGGAAAAGCCGAGGATTTCGGCGAACTTCCGGTTGACGTCGAGGAAGGCCGACCCGTCGATTTTGGAGCGGTACATGCCTATTTGTGCGTTCTCGAAAAGCACGCGGTATTTCTCCTCGCTTGCCCGCAAGGCCTCCTCGGCCCTCTTGCGCTCGGCAAGGTCGGTCAGGAGCATCACGGTGCGCTTTTCCCCCCCTGGGGTGTCGAACACCTTGGACGACACGAGGACGGGGAACGCCGTCCCGTCCGGGCGAAGCATCCCGACCTCGCCCTGGAACCGGCCGGTCCTCTCCCGCTCCGCCAGGGCTGCCCCGAGCCTGGGGTCGGTCGTATCAACCACCCCATCGCGGCCGAGCCGGACGATCTCCTCCTCGGTCCGCCCGAGCATCCGGCAGGCCGCGGGGTTCGCCGAGAATATCCTCCCGTCGGGCGCGGTGAGTAGAATCCCCTCGGAGGCATTCTCGACCAGCGACCGGTACCTCTCCTCGCTCTCCCTGACAGCGTCCTCCAGGCGCTTGCGGGAGGTGATGTCCTCGAGCATGACGAGGTGGTGCACCGGCCGGCCGGAGGCGTCGTGGAGGAGCGAGACCGTGAGGCGGCCCCAGATGACGGCGCCATCCTTGCGGATGTAGCGCTTCTCGGTCCGGTAGACGGAAATCTCCCCGGAACGGAGCTTCCGGAGCCCTTCCACGTCGGCGGACACATGGTCGGGGTGGGTTAGCTCGCGGAATGTGAGCCTTGCAAGCTCCCCGGCCCCGTAGCCGAGGATGTCGCAGAACACGGCGTTGGCGCCATGGTACCGGAACCGCATGTCCGATAATGCCATTCCCAGCGGGCCCTGCTCGAATGCCGTCCGGAACCGCTCCTCGCTCTCACGGTGGGCTTCCTCGGAGAGCCGGCGGCGCAGCGAGACGGCCCCGGTATGCGCCATCGCCGAGAGCATTTCCTCCGGCGGGTCGGGCGTGCCCGCCCCCATGGCGAGGACCAGCGTGCCGAAGAGCCGGCCCTCGAGAACGAATACGACGCCGATGAACCGGTCGACGCCCAGCGCCGCCTGGATCGCCGAGCCGGCCGCCTCGGGCACGGCGCCGAAGCTCACCTCGGTCAGCGTGGCACGCCTTCCGACGGTGCTCTTCATTATCTCATCCCGCATGGCGTCCGAGAGGGGCACGCGGAACGAGGCGGGGTCGGCGCCAAGGAGCCTTTCCGCCTCCTCGGCGATGCGCGGCTCGAGGCTCATGTTGGTGACCGAGAGCATCTTCGCCGCCGGGTCGTGGTCGCAGAGCCAGGCCGCCGCGGCGCCGGCCATGTCCCGGAACTTTCCGACGATGAACGATCTGAGGTCGGCGTCCGGCGCGATGGAGGCCAGCCCGGTGGCAAAATCGCTCACCGCCGCCATCACCCGGCTGCGCGCCAGGAGCGCCTCCTCGGCCGCCTTCCTTTCCGTTATCTCGACGGAGACATAGACGGCCGCCGGGGCCCCGCCGCCCGTCACCGCCGGGCTCACGTTGTTCTCGAACCACCGGGTCTTGCCCTCCGGCGTCCCCACCCGGCTCACATATCTTGCCGTTTCCCCCTTTTCGAACACCCGGGCCAGCACATCTTTGAGAATTCCGTGCTGGTCGGCTGGAAGCCATCGGAACACGCTCCCGCCCGCCACCTCCCCGGGCGTTATCGGGGGCGTGGTGCGGTTGATGAAGAGGAGCCTCCCGTCGCGGTCGAGCATCGCTATGACGGCCGGCGCGCTCTCGAGGAGCGACCGGTATTTCCGCTCGTTGGCGCCGAGGACGCCCACAAGGGCCTTCAGCTCCCGCGTGCGCTCGCCGACCAGCCCGGAGAGGCTGTCGCGCTCCTTGCGCAAGTCCTGTTCGGTCCTCTTGAGCGCCGACAGATCGCTGACGAATGCCACTGCGCCCGCGTAGTCCCCGCCGGGGTCGAAAAGCGGGCTGCTCGCGACCAGCACGGGGATGTACGAGCCGTCCTTGCGTAGAATGCTCGATTCCTTGAGCTCGGCGTCGCCGTTCCGCCTTTTCATGACGCTCTCCTCGGTGGCCGGCCGGTCCTCCGGGCGGCGGTAGTCGAAGATGGATGTCCCGGCCATCTCCGATTGCGAATAACCGAGCATCGCGGCCATCTGGGAATTGACGTAGACGGTCCGGCTGTCCCGGTCGATCACCCAGATTCCCGCCCGTGCGGCTTCGAGAATCCCCGGCAGGAGCCCGTCAGGCAACGTTGTTTCCGACATCCCGGACCTTTCGAATGCACCGGCCGCATATATAATGTTTGCCCGCATCGGGGTTTTCAGGGAGCCCTGACGGCCCCGCTCCGGAGCGCCCTACCGGCCCACCACGCACGCTCCGTGGGGGTCCGGCCAGCCGCCCGCCCCGGGGTCACCTGGCCAGAATCCGGCGGAGAAATCCCAACGCTCGGGCGCCGGTGCCGGCCCCGCCGGCCAGGGCGGACAAAGAGGGCCGGGCCTTCGGGCCTCCAGCGCCGACCAGGGCCGGACAACGAGCCCCACGAGGTCGGAGAAGGCCGCCGGGACGTTTCGCTGGGAGCGGGCGCTGACGAGGCGGTAGGGCTTTCCCGTTCGCGCCGAGACCTCCTTCATGGCGCCGATGTCGGGCGCCGGCCCGGCGAGGTCGCACTTGTTGACGACGAGCACGATCGGGATGGCGGGTCCGGCCGTCCCGTCCCCGCGGGCACTTCCCGCGCTCTGCGCCCAGTTCACCCATTTTGCCAGCCCCGCCTGCGTTTCCGGGCGCGTGGCGTCGGCGACCGCCAGCACCGCCCGGGCGCCGCGCATGTACTGGGCGGCGGAGAAGGCCCCGCAACGGCCGGTCAGGTCCCAGAGGGCGAGCTTGCGGAAGACCGGCCGGGCGAACCCAGACGGCGTGAATCCGACGGTGGCGGTCCTCACGGATGCGCCGACCGTCGACAGGTACGGTTCCTCGAACCTGCCCTCGGAGAAGCACCGCACCAGGGAGGTCTTGCCCACTCCCGGATCGCCCACGACGCAGACCTTGAGAACCCCGAAACCGCATCCCGCCATCGACATCGCCTCCTTTCCCGTTGCGGGCCGGAAGGACCCGGCCGCCGACCGCACAGGGGCGGCGAACGGCCTCCATCCGATGGGCGTTCAGGATATATCAGCACTGTGAAAACATGGGGGAAACAAGTTGAAACCGGACGATGAACCCGTTCGCGGGCCGCCTCCCGGGCCTGGGGCTCATCGGAGCATTTCAAGAATCCCTTCGGTGCCCGTGCAGACGGGATATTCCTCCTCCATCACGAGAAGATAGAACAGGCAGCCGAGGCAGGCGTCCTCGGTCGCCGTGGAGGCGGTCTTCGGCCGCACGCTGCACTGCGTCCCGGCGACCGCCCAGCAGGCCCGGCCGCCCTTCCTCCCGGAGTTGACGCCGTCCGTCCGCGTCTCGAATGCCGCGGCGCAGCGGCCGGCGGCGCCGCGCCCGCCTTTCCCCGGCCCGCGCCCGCACTGTTCGAACTCCCAGCAGTTGAGCTTCCTTTCGGCCATCCCGCCTACCTCCTTCGACCCTTGCGCCGGCGCTTTCTGGCCCGCTTCTTCCCGCTTTTCCCGACAGCCGGGGATTTATCTTGCCGCCCCCCGGCCTCAACGGGGGGCTCTTCCCGGCGCGCAGGCGCCGGCGGCGCGCGCCGGGCCATGGCCATGAGCAGGCTCCCGGCGACGCAGGCCGCCGACGCTGCCGCGATGGCAATCCACTGGAAGGGCCCGGTTCTCTCAAGCGACAGCGCCCGCCCGTTGAGCATATCCCAGTAGATTCCCGGGACTGCCCCGGCCAGGCCGGCAAGAGAGAGGACCAGCCCGGCCCGGAAGCTTCTGAGGCCGGCAGGCAGGGCCATGAGAAGCCCTTCCGTCAGCTCCCCCGGCGATTCCTTCCGGCGCGCCGCCGGATGAAGATAAAAGCGCCGATGATGCCCGCCGCCGGAACGAGGACGTCCTGAAACTCGGGCGCGTGGAGGAGCCCGGGGCCGCCGTTCCAGGGCGCGCCCTCACCGTCTCCCATCAGCTTGCCGCCATCCGGTAGTCCCCGGCCGCCGGCGCCGGCGCGCAGGTCGTAGCCGAGCCGGTCGCCCGAATCCCGGCCGCCCTTCCAGTCGGTGGTGTAGTAGAAGACGCTGATGTTCCCGGCCGGCGAGCCCAGGTCGGCCAGGGCCGCCCCCGCTTCCAGGCGCGACGAATCCATGGCGGCGCTCACGTCGGTACCGTCGCTCCAGCTCCATTTCTCCCTGTCGGAGCCGCCGGTGAACGAATGCAATTTACGCTCGGCGATGCGGCCGTACTGGCCGGTCACCTTGACCATACGCTCGGCGCCGACCGGGAGTCCCCCGCCGGAATAGCCCGTGGCCGCGTTGGCGTCCGTGTCGATGAATATGAACAGCGCGTCCTCGCCGGCGAGCACCGGCAGGGTGATCGGCCCGCCCCCTCCTCCGCCGCCGGTCCCGGAGGGCCTGAGCCGTGTTTCCGGAATATTGGCCCCGCCCATCATCCGGCCGTCGACACGCGCCATGAAGTAGAGCGACGCCGTGTCGTTGGCCAGCCGGAAATCGACAATATCGATGTCCGGGTTCGGGACATCGCCCTTGGCATCGGCGTGCGACGGGACAGCGTCCCAGTCGGAAAAGGCGCCGTCGATGGATATCTGCCGCGAGGGCGAGCCGACATAGGTCTCCTGGAGGCCGGCGCCGGCCAAAGTCACCGCGGTGGTGTCGGCCGACACGTCGGCCGGGGACGCCAGCGAGAGGCCGATCGCCCGGCCGGAACGCGCGTCCGTGGGAACGGCCGTCTGCACGGTCAGGACCGTCGGTTCCTCGATGCCGACCCTGACAGGCGTCATCGGCGAGAAGAGGACGCTCCCGCCGCTGATGGTCGCCGCCGTCCCCGGAATCTCCTGGCCCGATGCCGTGCAGAGCGCCATCCGCCCGATGTCCGTGGCGGTCGTCCCCGGATTGGCCCAGAGCCGTATGGAGCTGACCGAGACGGGCCCGCCCTGCGCGACCAGCTCCAGCCGCAGGAGCTGGACCTTCGGCTGCCCCGGCGCGGTCGAGGGGGGCCCGGTCTGGCGCCACGTGACCGAGAGGGCGCTCTTTCCGGCGGCCATCACGGGGCCGAAGTCGTCGGCCCCGGCGCTGTCCTTCGCATAGGCCTGGACGGACATGCCGCGGCCGCCGCCCAGATCCGAGAGCGGGACCTGCGTTTCGAGTTCCTGGCCCGAGGCGGCGGCCCGGCAGGCGCCCGCCGCGGTCCGGGCGTTCCAGTCATTGGCCGGACGGGCACCGTCGGACGGGAACCTGTACAGCGCGGCGGCGGTAACGCGGCCGTCGTAGCCGTCCACCGAGAGGACGTACTCGGCCCCGACGCTCCCGACGCGGTAGCCGGTGGCCGCGTTCGCATCGGCGTCGACGAAGAAGCTCACGGTGTCCACGCCGTTCAGACGCCCCCCGAGCATCCGGCCGTCCGTGCGGGCATAGAACGAGGCGGAGGCGTCGTCGAGGATGACGGCCGTCCGCAGGATGTCCGTCTCGGAATCGGCCGAGTCGCCCTTGGCGTCCGAGATCATCCTCGCCCCGGACCAGTCCGAGAACGCCCCGTCGACGTGGACGCCCTTCTCCGTCGAGACCAGGAGAAAATACCCCAGAACGGAGGCCGCGAGCACCGACAGCACGACCGCGGCCGCGATCCATCCCGCACGGGAGCGCCTCGGCGGAGGCCCGTCGTCGAGGGCCATCCCGTTGCCGTTGACGGCGCCCCGCCCGTTCGAGAGGCCGCGGCCGTTGACCATCCCGTTGCCGTTGGTGAGGCCGCGCCCGTTGACCATGCCCGGCCGCCGGCCGTTGACCATTCCGTTGCCGTTGGTGAGCCCGCGCCCGTTCACCATCCCGCGCCTTCTGCCGTTGACCATTCCGCTGCCGTTCGTCAGGCCACGGCCGTTCACCAGGCCCTTCTTCCTGCCGTTGGCCGTGCCGTTGCCGTTGGTGAGCCCGCGTCCGTTGACGAGGCCGTTGCCGTTCACGAGCCCGTTGCCGTTGGTCAGGCCCCGGCGGTTGCGCAGCCCCGCGCCGTTGGTCAGGCCCTTCCTGTTGGCGAACGCCTGCGCCGCGGGCCTCCTGACGAGCTTCCTGACAGGCACCTCGAGCCTGGGCCTGGCCCCGGACTCCTCCGTGACAAGATCGGCGGACGCCTCGGGGATGTCCTCCACGGGCTCCGCCTCGGGCGGCGAGTCGCCGCGAGCCGGAAGTCCCTCCCCGGCCGGCTCCGCATCGACGCTCTCCGGCTCGGCCACCTTCTTCAGGCTCTCGGGCTTTGGGGGCGGAGGCGGAAGCCTCTGTTCAACGTCCTTCTCCGGCTCGCCGTCCCCATCGGTTTCAGATTTTTTTGCGGGCATCGTACCACCAGGCGCGGGTCCCGGACGCCGGCCGCACGGGCGGAAGGCGCGGGCCCCGTTGTCGATTCATTGCGTCACGCCTATTATTCGCTCCGGTCGTATATATACATTGGCCGGACGCCCGGCCCGCGCCGGTTCGCCGTCGGCGAATCGTGTGCGGGCGATCCTCGGCCCTCTCGGTGGATGGAGGCGGCCTTACATCGCGGATTCAGTGACATGTCGCAGGTTCCGGCCTCCATGACGGATGAGCGGCCCCGGACATGTCACTGGAAAATCGTCGAAATTAGTTCATTGGAAATTCAGCGATTTTTCCGCCGAGTCAGCAGGGAGCAGGGACGAGGGAGCCGGGACGGGAGAGGGTGCAGGGAACAGGGGCGGGGGAACTGCAGAAACCATCGTCCCCGCGTCCCTAATCACTGATCCCTTCCCTGCTCCCGCGTCCCTGCTGACCGCCGACCCGTTTTTCCACGGCCCCGGCGGCAGGCTCACTCGATATGATGGAATCCGTTGGCCAGGACGAACCCGGAGCCCGACGGTGACAGTTCGTCGATGCGGGCGAATATCAGGCCCCTGCCGTTCTGAATCGTGACCTCCTCGAAGCCGCCCGCCATGCGGAGCTGGTGCACGCCCTTGATGAATCCGATGGGCGCGCCCGTTTGGTCGGACACAGGCCTGCCCAGAAGTTCGCGCGGTGACGTTTCTTTCATCTCAATGGTTTCTTGGGGGCCGTCGTATTAATATTTTTTCTCCCGGGGTTCGGGCCGGGCGGTTCCAATGAGCGCCTCCACCGTCGGTACTGCGCCGGCGGGCGGGTGACACCGCGCAATCCAAATGCCTGCCGCGCCTGCCGTCCGCGCGCCGGTCACTCAGGCCCCGGCCAGCCAGGCGCCCTCGACGCGCAGGCGCCTTCGCGCCGAAAGCGGCGCCGGCCCCAGAAGATGCGCCTTCCCGTCGGGCAGGACCACGAACGGAAAGATTCCCAGCCCGGAGAGCTCGCCGAAGAGGCCGGCCGAAAACCTCCTCACGGTCTCGGCCCCGGCGTAGAACTCCATCGACGAGAGGTCGTCCATGAGGACGAAATGCTCCTCCCCGCCGTATTGCGCGGCGGCCTTCGCGAGGGCCGACCTCACCGAGGCGGCGATGCGGTCCGGCTCGCAGGCGGGGACGGGCGCCGCGTCGCCGTCGGCTGCCGGGCCGGCCGCCCCGCCGACGGCCGGCGCAGCGACCTCGACATAGGCGGGCGGGTGCGCTGTCGCCACCCGTCGGGCCAGCGCCTGCCTGTACGCCTGCGGCGGGCGCGCCACCGCCACCACCACCCCATCCATGTCGTAGTCCGAAAGAAGGCAGCAAAGCACCGCCACTGCCGCCTTGAACGTGAACTGGATGTCGGCCGCCACATGCGTCAGGACCGGCGCCCCTCCGGTCATGCCAGCCATGTGATCGTGGAACGCGGAGAACAGCTCCGCCGGCCAGCGGCAGGGTGCCTCCTGCGCCCGTACGGCGCTAGCTCGCCCCTCGGACCGGTCGAAGCAGGCGAACGCCTCCTCGAACCTCCCGAGCTTCCCCAGCGCGATCCCGAGGCTCCGCCAATCTTCGAGGCGGCCCGGATCGGCCGCCACGGCCCTGCCGAGAGCCTCGGCCGCCTCGGCGGTCCTGTGAAGGGCGAGCAGGTTCAGCCCCAGTTCGTGGTGCGCCGCCGCCTCGCCGGGAAGCGCCGCCGCGAACGCCGCCGCCGCCTCGAGCGCCTCGGCGTGACGGCCGGCGCGCCGCAGAAGCAAGCATCGGCCGGCATGGGCGGCCGAAAGGCTCGGGCAAAACCGCCGGGCGGCGTCGTACCATCCGAGCGCCCCGGCGGCGTCGCCGGACCGCTCCGCCTGCTCGCCGAGCTTCAGGAGCGCGCGGGCGCGTTCTTCGTTCCCTTCCATGAGCCACCGTCCTGCCGGGCCGGCGGGCGCCCTTCGCGCGCCCCCGCACCCGAAACATCATTCCATGAGCCACGCGTCCGGGATGTCGACCTCCGCATTGAAAAACGACCTCGCCGGGCTGCCGAGGGCCCCGAACGACTCGCGCCCGGCTACGGCGATGAAGCGCATCGACGGGTAGCGCATCAGGAGCATCGCCATGTGGCCGAAGCAGGTGTCGATGCCCTTCGGGCCGTTGTATGCCGATAGCGTGGACAGGTTGTCCACCATGATGAACCTCATCTCCCGGAGCTCCCGGTCGAGGGCCGGGCCCGAGCGCGGGTTCTCCGTGCGGCTCAGGAGCTCCGCGATGAACACCGCCGGCGAGAAGATGCCCTTGGCGATGAAGAGCTTCTTGTTCACGGGCTCCAGGTCCGTGGCGGCCTCGCCCGGCCCGGCCAGGTTGTGCTTTTCGAGTATCGAGAGGACCTGCTTGTCGGGGCGGTCGACGCTGACATAGATGCCCCGCTCCTTTCTCTCCGCGAGGAGTATCCTGACCACGGCAAGGTCCATCCTCGTCACGGACTGGGCCCGCATGGTGATGAGGAGCTTGCGGACCGGCGCCGGCGCGCCCAGCGCCCCGCGCAGCTTCTGGAACACGGCCTCGTTTTGCCCTGACATCCGACCACCCGGCGCGCCGCTACTTGAGCCCCACGGTCACGGTTATCCCGTCCCGGGAGACGTCCATCAGGTGCTGGCCGGTGGTGTGCTGGGTTCCCCGCATCTTGAGTATCTCCAGATACTTGCGGCGCGCGCCCTCGGCGGTGAGGCCCAGCGAGAGCAGTACCACCGTATCCACGATGTAGGAAATCTCGACCGGATAGGGCTCCTTGGGCAGGACCTCGCCGGTGAGAATCGAGACCGCGCGCCAGTTCTTCAGGTGGTTGGCGAGGTCGTAGAGGAACATCCGGTAGTCGCCCTTGATCATGTTCCCGATGACGGATATCGGGTCGATGACGATGCGCTGGGGCATGTATTCGGCTATCTGGTCGTCGATGTACTTGAGAAGGACGTCGGGGTCACGGTCCTTGCGCAGGGTCGGCCCCAGGTCGACGTACTTGATCTGCTTTCCAAAGGTGTCCTTGTCCAGGAAGCTGAAGTGGGTGACGAACCGGAGCATCCACTGCGTCGGCTCGCTCAGCGTCGTGAAGAAGATGCCCTGCTCGCCGTCCTTCACGCCGTGCGCCAGAAACTGCAGCGCGAACGTCGTCTTGCCCGTGCCGGCGCTGCCGGCCACGAGCACCGTGGACGGGAACGCGAACCCGCCCTGCATCATCTCGTCCATCCCGTTTATGCCCGACCTGACCCTCTCGAGTGTATCTCCGACCATGTTCTCACCGCCGAAACGAACGTACGCCGATTGCGCTGCCTCCTTCCGACATGAAGCCCCTGCACGATTGAGCCTGACGCTTCACAATGCCACCTCTTTCGCACCGTGGCGGATGACGATGTCGTAGAGCTCCGGCGTGGAGCCCCTGTCCATGACGAATATGCACTTGAAGCCCGGGGCGCCATCGCCAAGACGCGTAAGGGCGCCCACCATGCGCTCCACGCAGGGGTTGGTCATGTAGGGCTTGAGGGCGCCGAGGTTGTCCACGACCACGAACCCCTTGCTCCCGGCCGCCACCTTCTCCGAGTGGCAGTTGACGAACTCCGAAAAGAGGTTCACGCAGAAAGGCGAGCTGAAGAGCTCCAGCTGGTCGACGCGCCCGGGCTCCTCCCCGGAGATGCCGGTCACCGCGTCCAGGTAGAGGAGCCGGTCCTGCGGGACGCCCTGGCGCTCGAGCAGGCGGCTCAGGAACGCCGAGGGCCGGTCCACCGAGAACACGACGCCGGAGCCGTCCCCCTCGCCCGTCAGGTGCCTCAGGATGTCGACAAGCACGCGGGTCATCTGGGTGCATTTCACGTCCAGGACGAAGACGCCGCCCTCTCCCGAGAGCGTCCTGCGGAAGGCGGCGGCGGAGTCCATCAGAGCCATTCCTCCGGCACCGCAAGTTCCCGGTCGCTTCGGGCCCGGAGGAACCCGGCCAGGCCGGGGTCGGACGCCGGGTCCAGCACTATCATCGTCCTCATGGCCGTGTATCTTTTTAAAAGCTCGCCCAGTCCCGAGAGAATCCGCTGGGCCTTCTCCGCCGGGAGATACCTCGTCATCACCTGGACGTTGTCGAGCAGGATGAAATTCAGCTCCTCCATCTTGATGAAATGCCTCTGGGCGCCCTCGGCGAGGAAGGCCCGGCTGAAGAGGTCGTCGAGAAGGGGAAGCGTGAATCCGTCCGCCAGGAACCGGACCTGGCTGTCCTCGGCCCTCTGGCCCGTCAGCTTCGAGATGGCGTCGATGTAGATGAGCCCGTCCTGGGGAACGCCGAGCGCCTTGAGGCTGTGCTGGGTGTAGCTGTGCGGCCGGTCGATGGAGACGTATATGCCACGTTCGCCCCGGCCCTGGATGCAGAGTCGCAGGAGCATCATGTTGAGCTTCATCACCTTCGTGAAGCGGCAGGTGAAGAGGAACCGTGCCGCCGGCTTCGAGCCCGCAAGCTCCCGGCCGACGAGGCCGACGAATCCGTCGTCGGGCGCGGCGTTCAATTCCTTGTTCGCCATGGAAACGACCATGCTGACGGCGCCTGAGGCTTTTCTCGTGTATATTATGAGGCCGGTTCATATATAATTGTTATGTCATGCATACCGACAGGGCCCGCCGCCCGCGCATGTGCTCCGCTATCGGTGAAAAGCCCCGATGCACCCGCCATGGCGCACGGGCCCCAGTGACATGTCTAGGGAACAGGGCCAGTTTCCAGTGACACGCGCGTGCGGGCGGCACGCCCCGGCGTTCTTTCGCATCGCGGGACAAAACCAATAATAGCGCGACTCCACAGATATACCATCCGTGGCCGGCGGGAGGATGGGCTCGCGCGCGGTGCGGAACGCCGCGCTGTTCCTCGTTTCCATGCTGCTCGTCGTCGGATTCTGGGGCCACGCCAACTTCTACAGCCTCGGCTTCCTGCCGCTCGTGCTGGTGGGCGGCGCCATGACGTTTGCCACGCTCAAGGTCATCATGTGGGCCAGCGGCTCGATGGGCTGGGGCCGGCGCTCGGAGGGCACCCTCGTGTTCGGCCCCGAGGAGGTGAAGCTCGTTCAGTACGGCGCGAAGACCTCCGCCATCCGCCCGCTTCGGCGGACGCGCATGACCGCCGGGAGCGTCTACGACGCCCGGCTGAGCGTCGTGGCCGAGCGGACGTTCGCGAGGCTTCTCATAACCGACGTCTACCGCCGGCGGCTCGGCGCTCTCACCGGCGACGAGGCGGCGCGCGAAGGCTCCCGGTCGATGGAGGAGTTCCGCCAACGATGGGAGGCGTCCTACGGCCCGTGGGAGCCGGAGGCAGTCGTGCGCGTCATCGAGTTCAAAACGCTCGGCCCGTCCAGGGGGGAATGAGCGTGAATGAATTATCGTCGGTCCGCGCTCTCCTGGACCAGTGGCTGCTCCTGCCGCTGTTCGCGGACATTGGCATGATCGTGCTCGTGACGCGCTCCGTCCGGAACCGCGCCGGCCACTCGCTTGCGGCCCTCCTCGGGCTCCTCGCCCTGGACGACATGGCCCTGATATGGCCGGAGTTGCCGGGCGCATCGCACATCGCGGCCGCATGCGCCGCGTTCCTGCCGGCGCTTGCCTTGCTCTTCATCCTGTCATACGCGGGCGGAAGGAGCCGGCCCGGCCGGCGTGGATGGATGCTTCTGGCCATCATGGCGCCCCCGGTCGCGTTCACCACCGCCTCCGCCGGTGCCGGCCTCCCGGCCGGAAACCCTCTCGCGCCCTCGTTCTCCCTGGCCTTCTTCGGGGCGGCCATCGTCTACATCCTGCTCACGGGGACCGCCCGCTCGCTGGCCAGGGACGAGGCCGAATTTTTCATGGCGGCCGTCATGCTGCTTGCGGGAGCCGGCCCGGTGTACGATCTGGCCCTGCCGCTTGTGGGAATCGATTTGCCTTTCCGGCCCTATTTTTTCGCGGCGGCCGGGGCCATGCTGACGCAGTCCACGCTGAGATACAAGGCGTTCTCCCTCGCGCCGGCCGCCCTGCGCCCGGGCCCGGGCGGGAACCGCCTGCCTGCCGGCATTTTCATGGCTGGGACCGGCGAGGGCCGCAGGGCGCGCCGGCTTCTCGCCGATGCGGTGCGCGCCGGCACGCCCGGAGCGGCGGTGACGAGGGCCCATCCGGCGGCGCTCCGGCGCGATATCGGGGCGCCGGGCCTGCCTGTCGTCTGGCTGGCCAACTCGTCGTACGAGAAGGCGCTGCCGCCCGCCCGCGTGGAGGTGCTCTCGCACATCCTCCGGGACATGGGCGAGGAATCGCCCGGATGCCTGGTGCTGGTCGAGGACCTCGACTACATCGTGACCAACGCCGGGCTCTTCCCCGTCCTGGACGCGCTCTCGGACGTGCGTCCCCGGGCGGAGCGCGCCCGGATGGCGGTGGTGCTGTGCTCGGACCTGCTCACGGACGGGGAGCGGCGCGAGCTGCGCGGAATCGGGGTTCTCCCGCTTCCCCCGGAGGACGCCGCCCCGGCGCAGTCCCGGACGCCGGGCTGGACGGGGCCGGCGGCTTCATCGGCCGGCGGCCCGTCACCGCAGGCATCCGGCCACCGGGAATCCCCGCCCTTCCCCGCCGGGGACGATCATGATACTTGCCAAACTGGGAGGGACGCTTCATGTATGCCGCAACACCGGTAATAGCCGCCGTGATGGGGGCCGCCACGCTGGCCTCGCTCTACACGCTCTGGAAGCTCCGGCTCGCGGCGGCCTCGCCGTCGACGCGGATGGCGCGGCTCGTGGTGTCAGTACTCGTCCTGACGGCGCTCCTGTTCTTCGCCTCCTATGGCGGCACGGCCTCCCCGTGGATGGATTTCTTGGCGATCGCCCCGCAGGCGATGTCCCTCTGGGCGGCGGCGTTCCTCCTGCACCTCATACTCTTAATGCGGCAGAACGACGGCCGGGGGCTGTCATACTTGAAGATCGCGATAATCTGGGCGCCGGCGTCCGCCATGACCTTCCTCGTCGCGGCGGAGCCTGCCGTCTTCCCGGGAACTTACATGTACGGGTGCATGGCGGATTTCTACAACATCCATTTCGGCTGGGTGGGGCCGGTCGTCGCCGCCGTGGCCACGGGCTATCTCGTCGCCTCGCTCGCGGCGCTCGCATTCATGATAAGGTCCGGGGGGGCCGGCAACAGGCGGGAGCTCGCCGTGATATTCACGATAATGGCCCTCACATTCTCGGACGTGGTCAACGCGATCATGCACATTACCGGCGTTCCGAAAACGGCGATTCCGCTCATCTTCCAGTCGCTGACGGGCATCGCCCTCGCATACGCAGTGATGTGGGAATGCCCGCTCATCGTGCCGCAAACGGAGCCCGGGGCCGCTCCCGGGCCGTCGCGGCCGGTATTCACACCGGGCAGCATGCACCTTTGCCTGCACCGGAGCCGGGGGGCCGCCCGGGCCGTCTTCGCCTCGATGGTCCGAAACGGCGCCCAGGGGCTCTGGGTCACGCGCCAGAGCCCGGGCCAGGGGCGGGCCGGGCTCGGGCTCGTCAACACACCGGCCATCTGGCTGACCGGAACGCCCGTCGAGGGCGAAACATGCGTCGGCCCGGCCGAGACCGCCCGGCTGAGCAAGGCCGTCATCGATTTCCTGGGAGCGGCGCACGACAGCGTCATACTCTTCGAAGGGCTCGAGTACATAGTCTCCAACCTGGGCTTCAAGGGCGGCTTGAACCTCCTGCAGTTCATCAACGACAAGGTGATGTCCTCCAAAGGGGTCATCCTGGTCTCGGTGGACCCGGACGCGTTCCGGTCGGATGAGCTTGCGCTCCTGCGGAGCGAAGCCACCGAGAGCCACGAAGAGGGCGATGGGGCCTGCAAGTCGGGGATGCAGATGGCGGGGCCGCCGGCCCCGGCCGGCCCCGGATGGCCCGGGGCGATGGAACCGGCGGGCGCGGGGAGGCAGTAGCGGATGGACGCGGGAATGACGGCGGCGGCGACGGGGCTCGGAGCATCCATCCTGGTCGCTTCGGCGACGCTCGTTCTCCTGGCAAGGGCGCCGGCGGGGCCGAACCGGAGCCTCGCCGCGGCCCTGATGGCCGTCATCCTTTCCGCGGCCGCTCTCATGCTGGCCGCCCAGGTCGCGTCCGGTTCCGGCCTCCGGGGCGCGGCGGCGGCGGTCTCCGAACTGCTCCTGTACTGGTCGGCCGCGGTCGGCTTCCACCTTAACGTCTCGTTCACCGAATGGAGGGGGCGCGTCATCACGCCGTCCGGCGGCCTGGCCGTCTACCTGCCGATGGTCGGCCTCTCGGCCGTCACCGGCTGGGGAATGGCGGCCTTTCCGGCATCATTGGTCTCCGCGACGGCCCGCTCCAATCCCGTTTCGTCGTTCGGGCCCCTGGACTGGCTGTTCCTCGGGACCGGGGCGCTTTACGTGTCCGGTTCGATCGCGGTCGTCGTGCGGGCCCTCCGTCGAGGGGGCGGGTCCGTCAGGACCGAGCTCGAGATCATTTTGGCGATACTGGTCCTGCAGATCGCCTTCGGCCTCACGCTACTGCTGGCGTTCCCGGAAGTCCCCGGCTCGTCGGGTTTCCTGATGGTGGGCGTCCTCCTGGGTTTCGTCTTCAGCAACGCGGCCCGCAAGAAGAGCCTCTTCATCGCACCGGAAAGCGAGACCCCCGTGCTGAACGAGCCCCTCCGGCTCCTGAGCCCCGGCGCGACATATCTCTTCCTGCGCGAAAAGGAGGAGGCCCGGGAGCTCCTCGTGCTCTACCTCAAGTCCGGCCGGCCGGGCCTTTGGGTCACCCGGAGGCCTCCGAAGGAGGCCCGCGAGATCTACAAGCTCGACAGGACCCCCTTCATATGGCTGACCTCGTCGGCCGTCCCGGGCGAAAACTGCCTGGACCCGGGCGATTTCGGGCCGCTCGGCACGGCCATAACGAGCTTCACCCGCGATGCGAAGGACTACCTCATCCTCATCGAGGGCGTCGAGTACATCATGACGAAGACGGGCTTCAACACGGTCCTCAAGCTTGTGCAGTTCCTGAACGATCGCGTGATGTCAACCGGCGGGATACTCATGCTGGGCCTGAACCCGAACGCCGTCAAAGGCAACGAGCTCGCCCTTCTCAAGAGCGAGGCGGCGGGCGTGTTCGAGGACGCCGGCCCGGCGGCGAATCCGGGGCGCGTCAGCCGATCCTGAGCTCGAACCTGCAACATTCGCCCTTCCCCGCGCCGGACGGGGCCGGTTCCACCGTCCCCGGCAGCCCGGCCCAGCCGTGGGCCCTCGAGACCATCTCCCGGCACATGTCGCAGAAGAAGGGATTTTTCGTGGGTTCCCCGGCAAAGGGGCAGTTGAGGAAGACCAGCGCGGTCGCGCCGGCGCTCTCCACCGTCGTCGTCCGGGCGCCGAGCGCGGCCATCCAGGCCGAGAACACCGACAGGAAGCACTGGAAGACCACCACCGCGTCGGTGTCGCCGGCGGTGCAGGCCGAAAGATCGGAGAGGAACGCCGCCCGGCTGTGCCAGTCCAGGAGCTCGCCGAACCGGGCCATCACGGCGGAGCGGGCCTCCTCCGACAGGGTGGGGCCGGCCGCGGGAAGGGCGCAGATCATCATGCGGTACAGCTCTCCCTGCATCTTCCGCGCCTCGAGGGACCGCCGCCCCTCCTCGGCGCGCCGGTGCTCCGTCACATCGAGGTTGGAGCCGATGAACCCGGTCACGGTCCCCGACTGGTCCCTGACGGCGGCGACATCCCCGACCACCCAGGTCGTCTTTCCCCCGGGCGTGACGAAACGGTACTCGGCGCACCAGCCGCCGCCGGCGCTGACTATCCTGCCCCATTCGGCCGAAACGCGCCCGCGGTCCTCGGGATGGACGGCCCGGAGCCATCCGTCCCCCCTGGCCAGCTCGGGGGGCAGGCCGGACATGCGGCTCCAGCGCTCGTTCACCTGCTGGTAGTTTCCCCGCTCGTCGGAGAAAAAGATTCCGGCCGGGGATACCGCGGTCAAAAGCCGGTGGCGGGCCTCGCTCCGCCTCAGGTTGGTCTCGGCGCGGGACTTCTCGAGGGCCATCTCTATGGCGAGCTTGAGGTCGCGGTCCTGGAACGGCTTCACGAGGTAGCCGTAGGCCCCGGCGGTCTTCGCCCGCCCGAGCGTCCCGTCGTCGGAGTGGGCGCTGAGGAATATCACCGGGACCTCGAAGAGCGCCCAGAGCGTCCGGGCGGCGTCGATTCCGTCCATGGCCCCGCCCAGCACGATGTCCATGAGCGCGATGGCCGGCCGCAGCTCCTCGGCGAGGCAGACCGCCTCCTCGCCCGTGGAGGCCGTCCCGGCGACGGCGTAGCCGAGCTCGGCAGGCCTCTCGCAAAGGTCCTTCGAGATTAACGCCTCGTCCTCGACCACGAGCACGCTGGTCATGGTCCGGACGGCCCCGGCTCGTTGAAAATCATCCTCAGGGCGGGCTCCGCCGTCCGGCCGCACCCGTCCTCCCGCTTGCGCCGGCCGCCGCCAAAACCCCCGTGTCCGGAGGATTCCCCGCCCTCGTGCGCCCGCCAGGCGGCGGCCGGCGACGCCCCTCGCCCGGCGTGAACGCACAGGAGGAGCTTGCCGGCGCCGGTGTGGCGGAACGCGACGTCGACGAAGAGAACCGGCCCGTCCGGCCCGGGCCGGCCGAGGCAATCCGAGACCGTCTCCGATACGGCGAGCTCGCAGAGAGCGGCGGTGCCGCCGGAAGGAAGGTTGTGCTCCACCTCGATTGCGGCCCGGATTCGGGACGCCGGCCATCCGCGGAGCCGGGCCGCCTCGAAGACCGCGTTCAACAGCCGTTCCCGGAAGGGCATTCCGACGGGAACGGGAGCGCCTGCGCATCTCGTTTGCGGATGGACGGCCCCGTCCCCATCCAGGATGTCGATGAACCGGGTGGCGCCGATGTCCCGTTCATACCCTTCCGCGGAAGCGGGACCCCCGGCAGCCGCGCCCTCCCGGGAGATGCCGCAGGATGAATCGCCCCGCCTCGCCGGGACTTTCTCGAACCTCCTTCGCAGGGAAGCTCCAAGCCGGAGTGCGCCGGGTGCCTGCGGCGCCGGCTGCGCGCCGGCAGGCGGCTGGGGACCGTCCTTTGCCCTTTCCGGGGCGGAGGACAATGCAACGGGCATGCGATCGCCATATGGGAATGCGCCGTCCGGATATTTCCCCATTGTAAAAAAAAAGGTGAAAAACAGTGAAACGGGGCCGGCCGGCGCCTACCCGCCGGCCGGCCTAAACTCCATCTCGCATTTCCCGCCGCCGGTGGCGATGGTCCCGCGCGTACCGAGCGAGCCTCCCGGGACCGCCCAGGAGAAGCTGCGGCCCGCCATGGCCCGGCAGAGCATGCAGAACACGGGATTGCGGACGGAATATTCGCTCCACGGGCAGGTCCGCATCTCGAGGAACCCCCGGCTCTCCCTGACGGAGGAAACGGCGTCCATGCCGAAATTGGAGAAGAGCTCCGCCACCCATGACAGGTAAACCTCGAGCGCCGGCAAGTCCGCCGGCAGGGCGCGCCTTCGTCGCTCGTAACCATCGCGGAAAAACGACTCGAACCTGTCGGCGAAGAGCTTTACGAGGTCCTCCCGGACCGCCTGGTAGGCGCCCGGCGTGACGAGGGGCAGGGCCGAAACCACCAGGCCGTAGAGATTGGCGGTCGACCGCCGCCTCAGGACCCCTTCGGCCTCCTTCTGCAACGTCAAGTCCCGCACCACCATGACCCGGCCGCCCGGCGGACCCAGGCGGGCGGGCCCTGCCCCCGCAAAGGCAGGGAACTCCGTCCCGTCCTTCCGGCGCATCTCAAGCTCGATTCCCCGATCATCGGCGGCCAGGATGTGCCGGCGAATCCTGCCGTGGCTTTCGGATGAGACCAGATCGAGAAGCCGTTTTCCGGCGAGCTCGGCGGGCCCGAAGCCCAGCATGGCGCAAAGCCGCGTGTTGCAGTCCACGACGACGCCGTCGCGGCAGATCAGCACGCCCTCGAACGACGTTTCCGCTAGCATCCGGAACCGCTCCTCGCTCTCGCGGAGCGATCTCTCCGCCGAATGCCGTTCGAGGGCCATCTCGATGGTGACCTGAAGGTCCCGGTCCTCGAAAGGCTTGAGCAGGTATCCGTGGGGGCCGGCGACGCGCGCCCGCTCCAGCGTGTCATGGTCGCCGAACGCCGTCAGGAAGACCACCGGCAGGTCGATTTGGCGCCGGATGATCCCGGCCGCCTCCACGCCGTCCATCGGGCCCCGGAGGACGAGGTCCATGAGCACCAGGTCCGGCGCATCGCGGGCCGCGGCCGCGATCGCGTCGGCCCCGGTGTCCACCGGGCCGAAGACCGAGTAACCCATGGCCTCCAGCCTCTGGGAGATGTCCTTTGCGATGATATGCTCGTCCTCGACGACGAGCACTCCGACCGCTCTGGGCCGCTTCATCGGTGCGCCATCCGGGGCGCGTCGCGCCCCGACGGGCAGTATTCGGGCTTCACGGGATATATTGATGTTGAAAGCCCGGGGGAAAGACAATGAAAAAACGGCCGTGCGACCGGGTGCACGTTGGGCGGCCCCACTCCTATATCATATAATACGGTTTAATTCAGAAAGACCCTGCGCCCCTTTTCGGAGAGCTCCACCACTTTCGTCCTGCCGCTCGCGCCAAGAAGGACATGACCGGTGCGGACCAGGCTTCGCAGCCGCTTGCGGGCCGTCGGCCGGCTGAGCCGCAGTTCGGAGCATATCTCCCTCATCGCCGGCTTCACCCCGGTGGCGTTCAGGCGGTAGACGAGCCGAAGCACCTCGAGCATGTCCTCCGGCAGGCCCCGGGCGGACCTGGTCCTCACCTCGGCGGTCTCCTTCTCCAGCGCCGGCAGGCCCGTCGGCGGAAGGGTGGCCGGATCGACCGACAGGAGGATGATGTGGCCGTGGACGTAGGCAAGCTCGCGGAGCCTGTGCACGAGCCGGAGCGATTCGTCGAATCCGTTCTCCGACACCAGATAGTCCAGACGGTCCAGGAGGACGGCAGTGTTCCTCCTGAGGCCCTCGAACCAGGCCTCGAGCGCCGAAAGATCCGGCCCCAGCGCGCCCCCTCCGGGACGCCGGGATATCCAGCGGAACTCGTGCGGCGGCGTGTCGTCCTGGGGGCGAAGCCCGGGCGGGCTCCGGGACAGATGGGCCCCGCGGTATCCGGCCCGGAGAAGCTCCCGGAAGCACTGGAGCGACAGAAGCGGCGCAGACTCCTTGACGAGATAGAGCCCCCCTTCCTCGAGCTCGTAGTCCATGAGCCGGCTCATCAATTCCCTGCGGGCGCGCCGCCGCTCGGCGATGTCGCGGAATATCGCCACCATGCCCAGCGCGTCCCCCCGGTCGTTTCGGAGCGACGAGAGGCTCAGCTCGGCCGGGACCGCCTCGCCGTTGCGCCCCGGCACGCCGAGCTCCACGCCCCGGAGCTCGCCCTTCCGCGCGAGCTCCGACAGGAGCGCCGCGCCCCGGCCCCGGTCCTCCCCGTCGAGGAGGGCGGCGAGGGGCCGCCCCGACATCTCCGGCGCGCTGAACCCGAAGAGCGTTTCGGCCGCCCGGTTCCAGAGGGATATCCCGCCGGCGGCGTCAGCCATGACGATGGGGTCCGGCGCCATCTGCACGAGCGTCCGGAACCTGAGCTCCGAATCGCGCAGGGCGCTCTCGGCCCGGTGCTTGTAGAGGGCCATCTCGATGGCGGCGCGAAGCTCGCGGTCCTGGAAGGGCTTCATGAGGTAGCCCAGCGGCTCCGCAGCCCCGGCCCGCCTGAGCGTCTCGTCGTCCGCGTAGGCGGTGAGGAACACCGAAGGGATGCCCAGGCGCCCGCGTATCTCGGAGGCAGCCTCGATGCCGTCGGTCCGGCCCCGGAGGCGGATGTCCATGAGCACCAGATCGGGGCGCTTGTCGCCGGCCAGCGCCACGGCGTCCCCGGCGGCATAGGCCACGCCTGCGACCTCGTACCCGAGCGCCTCGAGCCTTCCGCGGATATCCTGGGCGACCACCGCCTCGTCCTCCACGACGAGAACCCTTCCGCCGGGCAATCTCAGGCTCCCCCCGCCCGGCCCGGGTCGAAAGTCACGAGGAAAGCAGTCCCTCCGCCCGGCTCGCGCTCGATTGTTCCGCCAAGCTGGTCCACGAGGGTGCACACGAGCTGGAGGCCCAGCGTCTCGGTCCTGCGGAAATCGAGCCCTTCGGGAAGGCCGCGGCCGTCATCACGCACTGACAGCCTGACCGGCCCGGAGGGCTCCCGGCGCAATCCCACCCGAAGCCTGCCCGGCCGGTCGCCGGGGAATGCGTGCTTGAGGCAATTCGAGACGAGCTCGTTGACGATGAAGCCGCAGGGTATGGCGGAATCTATCCCCAGCCGGACGCCCCCCAGCTCGAGCTCCAATGATATCCTCGCGGCCTCGGCGCCGTACGACTGGCAAAGCTCGGCCGCGAGGCGCCCGATGTACTCCCTCATGTCTATCTCCGAGAGGTCCGTCGACCGGTAGAGGCGCTCGTGGATGAGCGCCATCGTGCGGACCCGGTTCTGGCTCTCGCGCAGGGCATTGACCACCCGCGCCTCCCGGACATTGCGCGCCTGCATGTTGAGGAGGCTTTGGATTATCTGCAGGTTGTTCTTGACGCGGTGGTGGATTTCCTTCAGGAGGACCTCCTTCTCTCGAAGCGAGGCGCTCATTTTTTCCTCGGCCAGCTTGCGATCGGTGATGTCTTGCATGATGACCTGGATGGCCCAGGGCCTCCCGTCCTTTTCGAGGATCGCGGGGGACAGCTCCTGCCAGACATCGCGCCCGGGGCTTTTTATCCGCAGTTCGAGCCTCTCGGGCCGGTCGCCCCGGAGGAACCTGTCGAAGCTTTCGGACAGGCCGGCATTGTCGGCCGCCCCGGCGCCCTGAAGGCCGGTGAAATGCCTTCCGACGGCCTCGCCGCGGTCGAGGCCCAGCGTTTTCAGGCCGGCCGGGTTGACGTCCATCACATGCCCGTCCAGTCCGATTGTGACGATGCCCTGCGGAGAGCCCTCGAAAAGGCGGCGGTACCTCTCCTCGCTGTCGGCGAGCGCGCGCACGGAGGTGTTGCGCTCCGTGATGTCGGTCACGGTCCCCAGCACGGCCTGCTCCCCGCCGTAATTGATGAGCTTGGTGCCCAGGATGGTCTCCATCCTCGTGCCTGACTTCGTGACAAGGACATACGCGTAGGGCGCCACCTCCCGGCCGCTGAGATGCATGCCGTATTTTTCGCTCACCATCGCGCGGCACTCCGGCGCGGTCAGCGTCTGGAAATCGAAATCGGGCGAATACAGGTCCTCGCGCTTGTAACCGGTGAGCTCCTCGCACCGCCGGTTGGCGTAGACGATCCTTCCCCTGCAGTTGATGAAAATCATGTTGGGCGACTGCTCCGCGAGATCGCGGAACTTCTCCTCGGACTCCCGGAGGGCGTCCTCCACCTCCTTGCGGGCCGAAATGTCGCGGGCGATGCCCTCGACCGCCACGAGACGGCCGGCGGCGTTCAGGACGGGGTGGTTCAAGAGCTCGAGCACGACGGCCCCGCCGTCCTTGCGCCGCCAGCGCATTGTCCTGGGCCCCCCGAACGCCTCCCTGGCCCAGGCCGCCCCCTCGGTCTCCGGGTGTCCCTCGAAAGGTATCAGGCCGAATCCCAAAACGGGATCCGCGTAGTATTCCTCGGGAGCATAGCCGGTTATGGCGAGCGCCGACGGGCTCACATACTCGACGGACAGCCTCGGGAAGAGGCGGACCCGGTACATCATGTCCTGGGCGTTCTCGGCGAGAAGCCTGAAGAGCCCCTCGCTCCGGCGCAATGAATCCTCGTCGCGCCTCCGGTCGGTCAGGTCCTCTCCGGTGCAGAGCATCCCGGCGATGTTCCCGGACGGCTCCCGAAGGGCGGCCATGTGCCACCCGACGAGCCTTTCCCCGCCGTCCGCCGTGATGACCGGGAACTCCGTGTATTCCGGGCAGCCTCCCGCCATCATGTCCCTGAACTGCCGCCGGCAGGATTCCGCTTCGCGGCCGGCGACGAAGCGGCCGAACCAGTCCATGCCGACGATGTCGGATTCGGCCCGGCCGAGAAGCCGGCAGCCGCTCCGGTTGACGTAGCTCACCGCCCCGCCGGAGTCCAGGGCCACCATCGCGACCCCGGCCAGGTCGAGAAGCCGCCTCGCCAGGCCGCCGTCCGGCCCCCGTCGCCCCGCGCCGCCCCGGATGCGAGCCTTTTCCCTGCCCCGCCCGCGGGCTTTCGCCCCGGGCGCGCCCCGAGCCGCGGTCACGGCCAGTACCACCCTACCCGGGAAGCCTCCGGCCCGAAAGGCCACGGACGCTCAAGACCCCCGGCCCCCCTTGCGATGCTCATTGCCGGCCCCCTGCGGCCGGAGCTCGAACCGGCATCTCCTCCCGCCGCCCGCTATCGTCCCGCGGACGCCGACGGCGCCACCGCGGCACTCCCATGCGAAGCTCCTGGAGGCCATCGTCTGGCAGAGCACGCAGAACACCGGGTTCTTCCTCGAATATTCAAGCCACGGGCAGCTTTGGAACTCCAGGATGGCCTGGCCGTCGCGTGCCGAGGATTCCACGGCGATGCCGAAATTCGAAAAGAGCCCCTGCGCCCATCCCAGATAGCGGGACAGGTCTGCGCCGCCCGTCCTTTCCCGGGCCCCGCCGGGCCCGGCGATGTAGGACGGCTTGAAGTATGCCTCGAAGCGGTCGCCGAATATCCTCAGAAGGTCCTCGCGCACCGTCTGGAGCGCCCCCGGGGCTATGAGGGGAAGGGCCGAGACCACGAACCCGTAGAGCTCGCTTCGCGCCCGCTCTTTTATGAGCCGTTCCATCTCGCGGCGCTGGGTGATGTCCCGGACGGACGAGACGCGGACCTGGCGGCCTCGATACGGGATGGACCTCCCGGCCACCTCGACCGGGAAGGACGAGCCGTCCTTCCGGCGCATGGCCGCCTCGAACGGGCCGTCCTCGCCGAAGCGCGCCGGGGCCGGCTTGCCGTCGCCCGGCTGCGGCGCCACGAGCTCCGAGAGACCCAAGCCGGCCACATCGGCGGGCGCGTAACCCAGCATGGCGGCCATCCGCGTGTTGAGATCCAGCACCGCCCTGCCGTCGTGCACCAGCATCCCCTCCGAGGTGGCCTCGGCCAGCTGGCGGAACCTCTCCTCGCTGTCGCGGAGTGCCTTTTCCGAGGAGTGCTTGTAGACGGCCATCTCGATGACTATCTGGAGCTGGCGGTCGTCGACCGGCTTGGTGACGTAGCCGTAGGGCCCGGTGGCCTTGGCGCGGGAGACCGTCTTCTCGTCGGAATGGGCCGTGACGTAGACGACCGGGATATCGAGCTCGGAGCGCATCCTCGCGGAAAGCTCGATGCCGTCGATCGGGCCGCGCAGGACGATGTCCATTAAAACGATGTCGGGGTGCGTCGCCCTCGCCAGCCTCATCGCGGCCTCTCCCGTGCCGGCCGTGCCGGTCACGGAATAGCCGAGGCCCTCCAGCCTGCGCTGGAGGTCCATCGCTATCAGGTTCTCGTCCTCCACGACCAGCACCTTGCAGCCTGCCATGTCCGACCTCCGGGGCGCGGCCTTCCGACTGCCGGCCCGCCCTGCGATGCGCTCCCTGGCCCGTCAGCCGTGCCCGTTGACGCATTCCAGCGACGCGAGCACCAGGGCCCGGCCCTTCCAGGCGAACGGCGACAGCGAGGCCGACACCTCGACATAGGCGCCGCTTCTGGCGCGCAACCGCGCCCTGCAGCCGGCCCGCCTCCCCCCGACGGCCGCAAGGAGCGCGCCCACGAACCTCCTGTGGTCATCGGGGTGAACGGCCGCCTCCATCGTCCCCCGGGCCCACTCCACCCTGCGGATGCCCAAAAGGTTCTCGAGGGAGCCGTTCATGTAGATGAAGTTCGCGCTGTCGTCCAGGAGGCACACGCCGTCCGACACGGAAGCAAGCAGGTTTTCGAGGAAATCGGCCCCCTCCTGGAGATGCTCCTCGCGCCGCTTGCCCGCCGAGATGTCGAGCCTCGCCCCGGCCAGGATGCGCTCGGTGCCGTTTCGCCCGTTCACGAGCACCGCGCGGTCGAGGAACCAGGCGTAGGAGCCGTCGGCGCGCCGCCATCGGTATTCCACGGACACGCCTCCGGCGGCGCCGGCCGACCTGAACGCCCGCAGGACGCGCCAGAAATCGTCCGGGTGGAGCCGGGATTCCCAAAATCCGGGCGCCGAGAGGAACTCTTCAGCGCTGAAGCCGGTCATGGCGGCCACGCCCGGGCTCACCCAGCCGCCCCGGCCGCTGCCGTCGAGCCCGCCAATGTAGAACAAGACGGGCAGCTCTTCGAGGAGGACACGGGGGTCGTGGGCCGTCCCGCGGCCACTTGGAGGAAATCCATCGCCTGGTCCGGCGGGATAGGCGGGCGGACGGGGCAGGACAGTGAAAAAAAAGCTTTGCTCATCCGAGCGCAGCTCGATGTCCTCCCCGACGCCGTTCCGCAGGACATCCGGAAACAGCCCGGCGAGGTCCGGAGGCAGCTTCTGCCCTATCCCGTAGCCCAGGTGCGATACAAAATCACGTCCGGCGCGGTTGGCGCGCAGGAGCGTCCCGTCGGGGGCGACCCGGAGGACAGGGTAGCGGGCGTCCTCCGAATCCTCGTAGATCCGGTTTATCCGGCGTGAAACGTGACGCTGGCGCGGCAGGCGCCCCTGAAGGCGCGGCTCCCCGATGCCGCCGAGATCCGCCGTGGTATCGCCCAGTTGACCAAGATGCGCATCCATCAGCCCGGCCTCCCCGGACGCAACGGCCGGCGGCATCCATGACGGTCCAATCCGGCCATGAGCCGGCCCCGATACGCCCCTCCCACGGCCATATGTTATGGGGATTCTCGATATTTCCCGATTGAGAAAAAAAAGGTGAAAAACGGTGAAACGGCGGCGCAATCGGACTGGGGGATGAGCGGGCGGGCGGGGGATTCCCGGATTCCTTCCAGCCTATTCCCAGCTGTCGCGCCTGGCGAGAGCGCGCCGGAGCCTGTCCAATTCCTCGTTCAGCCGGTCATCCGCCCGGAGCGGGCAATTTTCGCAATCCGCGTCGCACTTGAGCTTGGTCCGGGCATCCTCGCCCAGCCGGCAGTTGTTCGTGAAGTGGCGGCCGAGATGCGCCAGCTCGGCGTACCGGTCCCCGAAAACATCCTTCACGAGCTCCGTCACCTTGACCTGGCGCTCCAGCGGGGAGCCCAGCGCCCGGCTCCGCAGGATATTCATATAGAGCTGGATGGGGACCTGCCCCCGGGGCAGGTCCAGCCGGAAGAGCAGCTCGTTAACGGTCTGGAGCTCCTTCATCAAACCCAGCGGGCATGGCGTCTTCCCGCGGACGAGGAACTCCGGCTGGCCGATGTCCATACTGGCCTCACATCCCGCCGGGCGCGCCGGCTCCCGGGATGGTGACCTGCGGGATGCGGGGATATATCGGTTGCCGGTCGGAATCCGAGGGTCAGAGGGAAGAAGGCGCGGGGCACATGGCGGGGCGGAAGAGATGGCAGAAAGGCAGAGCCGTTGAAGACCGCTGCGGCGCTCTTCTCGGCCTTGGCGGCCGGCGGGCCGCCTGCGGAGGCAGAAGGGGCGGAACGGGCAAGGCAGCAAAGCTGGAAGGGTGGATGGGCAAGGCGGAAGGCGCACGGTCGCATGAAGGAAGCGGGATGGCGCATGGCTCTTCCGTTGCTCGAACTCATCACGGTCCCGACGGTGAAGACGGGCGGGGACAAGAGGCATCGAACAATACCGCGTGCTCTGCCCGGCCTTGCGCCCTGCGCCTTGCGCCTTCCCCCTTTCTTCTAAGAGTTAAATATAAATCTTCTCATACTGTTCACGTCGTTAGCCAAAAACGGAGAGTGTCAGGGTGAAATCGATTGTGACGGACGCGCTTTCTCGAAGGGGACCCGATATTTCGCAACCGGCGAGCTCGAACCCGCCTGCGCCCATCGAGCCGGGCGCGGACGACAGCGAACTGGAGGAGATCCTCCAGGGCATGAAGGTCAAGATAAAGGTCTTCGGCTGCGGCGGAGGCGGCTCCAACACGATAACCCGGCTGGTCGAGGCCGGCATCGTCGGCGCCGACATGTTCGCCCTGAACACCGACGCCAAGCACCTTCTGACGGTGCATGCGCCGCGCAAGTTCCTTCTCGGAAGGCGCTGCACGAGGGGCCTCGGCGCCGGCGCCATCCCGCAGATAGGCGAGGAGGCGGCGAAGGAGGCCGAGGACGAGATAAAGCCGGTGATGAACGGCACGGACATCGCGTTCATCACCTGCGGCATGGGCGGCGGGACGGGCACCGGCTCGGCCCCGTACATCGCCAAGATGGCCAAGGACGCCGGCGCGCTCGTGATAGGCGTCGTGACGATGCCCTTCAAGGCCGAGGGCGCGATGCGCATGCAGAACGCCGTCGACGGCCTGGACCGGCTGACCAAGCAGTGCGACACGGTCATCGTCGTCCCCAACGACAAACTGCTGCAGCTCGTGCCCCGGCTGCCCCTGGACGCCGCTTTCAAGGTGGCCGACGAGGTGCTGATGCGCGCCATCAAGGGCATCACCGAGATCATCACCAAGCCCGGGCTGGTCAACCTGGACTTCTCCGATTTGAAGACCATCCTCAAGGGCGGCGGGGTGGCCATGATAGGCATGGGCGAGGGCGAGGGCGACTCGAAGGCCAACGACGCCGTGACGGAGGCTCTGAACTCCCCCCTGCTCGAGGTCGACGTGGCCGGCGCCACGGGCGCGCTCATCAGCGTGAACGGCGGCTCGGACATGACCGTCACCGAGGCGGAGAAGATCGCCGAGATAGTCGGCGCCCGCATCAACCCGATGGCGCGGATAATCTGGGGCTGCTCGGTGGACCCCGCCCTGGAGCACACCATGCGCGTCATGCTCGTCGTTACCGGAGTGAAGGCCAAGTACCAGTTCCTGCCCGGCCAGCAGGGCGCGAAGGGACTGGAGTTCGTGAGATAAAGCTCAAGGCGCAAGGCGCAAGGCGCAAGGGACAAGGCGCAAGGGACAAGGGAAAAGGGACGAGCGGAGCGGAGGTTCCCTTCTCCAACTTGCGCCTTGTTCCTTGTCCCTTGAGCCTTCACCCCTTGCGCCCTGCGCCATGCGCCTTGATTTCCCCACCGAAACGTATTAAAAGACCAATATGATTGGAGAGAACGCGTAGCCCGGGCCAGCGATGCCCGACGCAACCGGATAATCTAGGGTAGACCATCGAGGGGCCGGGCTCGACAAGGCAGGATGGGACCGAAATGAAATCCATCGTCAGGGACATGCTGTCCAGGCCGCCGGGCGAAAGGCCCCCCACCGCAGCCCCGCCTCCGGTCCCGGAGGCGCCGGCCGAGCCGCTGGGGCAGGACGACGAGGAGCTCGAAAAGGTCCTGGAAGGCCTCCGGACCTGCATCAAGATAGTAGGCTGCGGCGGCGGGGGATGCAACACCATCAACCGCATCGTGGAGGCCGGGATCCCCGGCGTGCAGCTCTATGCGGCCAACACGGACGCCCAGCACCTTCTGGCCATCCACTCGCCCCGGAAGATACTGCTGGGGCGCAGGATAACCCGCGGGCTCGGGGCCGGCGCCCTGCCGCAGGTCGGCGAGGAGGCCGCCCGTGAATCCGAAGAAGAGCTCAAGGCGGCCGTCAACGGCGCCGACATCTGCTTCGTGACCTGCGGGCTCGGCGGCGGGACCGGGACCGGTTCGGCCTCGGTCGTCGCCAAGATAGCCAAGGACCTCGGCGCGCTGGTGATTGGCGTGGTCACGCTCCCGTTCAAGGCCGAGGGCATCGTGCGCATGGAGAACGCCGAGTGGGGCCTGGAACAGCTGAGGACGAACGCTGACACGGTCATTGTCGTCCCGAACGACAAACTGCTGGAGCTGGTCCCGCGCCTTTCGCTCAACGCCGCGTTCAAGGTGGCCGACGAGGTGCTGATGCGCTCCATCAAGGGCATCTCCGAGATAATCACCAAGCCCGGACTGGTGAACCTGGACTTCGCCGACCTGCGGACCATAATGAAGGGCGGCGGCGTCGCCATGATAGGCCTCGGGGAATCCGAGGAGGACACCCGGGCCCAGGACGCCGTCAACGAGGCCCTGAACTCGCCGCTCCTGGAGGTCGACGTCTCGGGCGCCACGGGCGCCCTCATCAACGTGACCGGCGGGCCCGACATGAGCGTGTCCGAGGCGGAGCGCGTCGTCGAGGAGGTGCACAACCGCATCAACCCCAACGCCCGGATAATCTGGGGGGCGGCGGTGGACCCGGCGCTGGAGCGCACCGTGCGGGTGATGGTGGTGCTGACCGGGGTGCGGAGCCGGCAGATACTGGGGCCGGGCAGCCGGGTCCAGCTCGCGCAGCCCCACGGCATAGAGTTCGTGAGGAGATAACCGGATGGACATAATGGAGTACTCCTGGAAGGGGCAGAGGTGGGCCGAAGGCCGCATAAAGGGCTTCGGCAAGGGCAAGTACGGCCGCGTCCTCAAGATGGCCAAGAAACCCGACGGCGAGGACTACAAGCGCTCCCTCCAGATAACCAGCCTCGGCTGCATAGCAATGGGGGCGCTGGGCTTCGTCATCTACTACATCTGGAAGTACGGTCCGGAGTTCTTCAGGGAGCTCCTGGGGCTTTGATGCGGGGTTGATGGATTGGCGGACACTGTGAAAGCGGGGGCAAAGGGCGCCGGGCCCGTGGCGGATTCGCTGGACCCGGTGGCGCCGGCGGACGGAAAGCCCCAGATAATCGTCGTGAAGACCTCCATAGGCCACGAAAAGATCGTCGCCGAGGCCATCGCCGGGCGGGTCAAGCGCCGGGGGGCCAAGGTCTTCTCGATACTCTCCCCGGCGACATTGCGCGGCTACCTGCTGGTGGAGTCCGACGACATCGACGAGTTCAAGAACCTCATCAAGGGCATCCCCAAGGTCCGCGGTGTGGTCGAGGGCTCGACCACGATGGGCCAGATATCCCACTTCCTGACGCCGAAGCCGCTCGTGGCCGGCATAGTCGAAGGGGACATCGTCGAGCTGGTCTCGGGGCCGTTCAAGGGGGAAAAGGCGCGCGTCCAGCAGATCGACGAGGCCAAGGAGGAGATAACAGTGGAGCTCTTCGAGGCGCTCATCTCCATCCCCGTGACCGTCAAGGGGGACTGCGTGCGCGTAATCGAGAAAGAGGAGAAGTAGCTCAGGTTCAACTGGAGGATTTGGAAAATGGCTGATAAGGTGGAAGTGCTCGTGGATGGCGGCAAGGCCACGCCGGGCCAGCCGCTCGGCCCCGTGCTGGGGCCGCTGGGCGTGAATGTCATACAGGTGGTCGCGGCCATCAACGAGAAGACCAAGGCGTTCTCGGGCATGAAGGTGCCCGTGAAGATCATAGTCGAGAAGGACCGGAGCTTCACGGTCGAGGTCGGCTCCCCGCCCACCTCCGCGCTCATCATGAAGGAGCTCGGCATCGAGAAGGGCTCCGGCAAGCCGAAAACGGAAAAGGTGGGCGACCTCTCGCTGGAGCAGGCCAAGAAGATAGCGCTCATGAAGCAGGAGGCGTGCCTGGGCCGGAACCTCAAGAAGGCGGCCAAGGAGATCGTGGGCGCCTGCGTCTCCATGGGCGTCACCGTGGAGGGCAAGGACCCCCGCGAGGTCCAGCACGAGATAGACGAGGGCAAGCACGACGGCCTGCTTTCAGGGTAATACTCACCGGTCCCGCTCTCCCCATGCATCCCGGCGCGCCGCGCCGGACAATCGCCCATGTTCGAGAGGGTGCTGGTTCCGCTGGACGGGTCGAGGCCCTCGGTCGAGGCCGTTCTCTACTCGGAATACTTCTCGAAGGGGTTCGGCTCCCAGCCGGTCCTGCTCTATGTCATCTCGCCGGAGATGATAGCCAGGCAGGAGAAGCAGGGCACCAACCCGGGCGAGATGGCCGCGGAGGTCCTGGACATCGCCGAGAGGGCCCTGCGCCGCAAGGGCATATCGGCCCGGTCGATGGTGCTCGAGGGCCCGGTGGCGCCCCGGATATGCTCCGCGGTGCTCTCCGAGAAATGCGACCTCGTCATCATGGGCGGCCGGAGCATCCTGGACATCCCCGATTTCCTCCAAAACAGCGTGAGCGAGAAGGTCAGCCACTACGCCCGCAGCCCGGTGCTCGTTGTGCGAAACCTCCTGCCGCTTCGGTCGATTCTGGTGGCCTACGACGGCTCGCGCAGCTCCCACCGGGCCCTCGACCTGGCCGGCGAGATGGCCGTCCGGCTCAAGGTGAGGCTCCGGCTGGTGGAGACCACCAACGAGGGTCTGGTCCCTCCCTCGGAGAGCCCCTCCGGGGCCAAGATACTCGAATGGCACCTGGACATGTCGGCCAAGGGGGTCCAGGTCGACATGGACCTCCGGATGGGCCACCCCGCCGAGAAGGTGGTCCGGCTGGCGCAGGAAAGGGCCGTGAGCCTCGTCGTGACAGGAGGCTCGGGCGGAGAGGCCGGACGCGAGGGCCCGGGCTCCGTGACGGACCAGATCCTCAAGCGCTGCCCGTCGGCGGTCATGGTGGTCAAATGAAAAGAAGAAGGCGCAGGGCGCAGGGCGCAAGGCCAAGGGCACAGGGGACGAAGGCGCAAGGCGCAGGGAGGAAGACGACCGGGCCACCGCTTCGGTTCCCCTTGCTCCTTGCGCCCTGCGCCCTGCGCCTTGCGCCTTCCGCAACGTATTTAAACCAGAAGCGTCTTGAGGACGCCTACCGAAACAGATGCCCTGTAGAAGAGGGGGAGACCCCTCGACACGATGTTTGACCGGGCACTACAGGGGTGAAAGCCATGGTGGACGACGCGATAGTCGAAGGCATCCGGAAGGCTCTCGAGGGGGCCAAGCCCAGGAAGTTCCAGGAGAGCGTCGAGATCTGCATCAACCTCAAGGACGTGGATCTCGCCATTCCCAAGAACCGCATCGACGAGGAGATTCCCCTCCCCAAGGGCCGCGGCAAGAAGGTCAAGGTGGCGCTCTTCGGCACCAACGAGATGACCTCGAAGGCCCGGAACGTCGCCGACCGCGTGCTCACGCCCGAGGACATCGACAAGCTCGCGGACAACAAGCGCGACGGCCGGAAGCTCGCGCTCGGCCACCAGTACTTCGTCGCCGAGGCCCCCCTCATGCCCACGATAGGCAAGAAGCTCGGAAAGGTCCTGGCCCCGAGGGGCAAGATGCCCCGGCCCGTTCCCCCGGGCTCGGACCCCGGGCCGGTCATAAACGCCGTTCGAAACTCCGTCAAGGTCCGGAGCAAGGACCGGCGCACCTTCCACGCCACCGTCGGCACGCGGGAGATGAGCGCCGAGGACCTGGCGGCCAACACCAGCGCAATATTGAACAGGATAATCGCCAAGCTCGAGCGCGGCCCCAACAACATCCATTCGGTGTTCGTGAAGACGACGATGGGCCCCGCCATCAAGATAATGTGAGGTGGACAAAATGGCAAAGCGACAGGCACACGTGGCCCCGGTGAAGAAGGAGCAGGTCCAGCGCCTGAACCAGCTCATCTCGGACCACAAGATAATCGCCATCGCCCGCGTGGCGGGGATTCCCGGCCCCCAGCTCCAGAAGATCCGCCGTATGCTCCGGGGGAAGGCCGAGATCGTCGTCTCCAAAAACAACCTCTTCCACCTGGCGCTCTCCGAGATGGAGAAGGGCAAGCCGGGCCTCAAGGGCCTGGGGGCCGCCATCCAGTCGCAGACCGCCCTCGTGGCCACGGACCTGAACCCCTTTCTGCTCTTCAAGCAGATGGAGTCGACCAAGATGCCCTCGCCCGCCAAGGGCGGCGAGATCGCCCCGGACGACATTGCCGTCAAGGAGGGCGAGACCTCGTTCAAGCCCGGCCCCATCGTGGGCGAACTGCAGAAGGCGGGCATCCCGGCCGGCATAGAGGGCGGCAAGGTCCTCATCAAGAAGGACAAGACGCTGGTCAAGAAGGGCGACCGCATCCCCCGTGAGCTTGCGCCCATGCTCGCCAAGCTGGAGATATTCCCGCTCGTCGTCGGGCTGGACCTCCAGGCGGCCTGGGAGGCCGGGACCGTGTACCCGGCGAAGCTTCTGGCCATCGACGAGGTCAAGATAATGGGCGAGATGGGCCTGGCGGCGGCGCACGCCTTCAACCTGGCGATGTTCTCCGCCTACGCGACGCCCTTCACCATCCAGCCGCTCATAATGAAGGCCCGGATGGAGGCCATGGGGCTGGCCCTGGAGGCCGGCATCCCGACGAAGGACACCATAGTGCTGCTGATAGGGAAGGCCGGCGCCCAGGCCAAGGCCCTTTCCTCGGCGGCAAAGAGCTGACTATCAACCGTGGAGTGAGACCGAGACCAGAGAGTGAGACCGCAGAGAACGAGACCCAGGAGACAGTGGACGAAACCCTAGGAGGATGAAGAAGATGGAGTATGTATACAGCGCGCTCCTCCTGCACGCCGCCGGCAAGCCCGTCACGGAGGACGGCATCGCCGGGGTGCTCAAGGCTGCAGGCGTGGCGGTGGACCAGACCCGGGCGAAGGCCCTCGTGGCCGCGCTCCAGGGCGTCGACATAGCGAAGGCCATAGCCACCGCCGCCATTGCGCCAGCCGCGGCCCCCGCCGCCGACGCGAAGAAGGAGGAGAAGAAAGAGGAGAAGAAGGAGAAGAAGGAAGAGAAGACCGTGTCCGAGGAAGAGGCTGCGGCCGGCCTCAGCGCGCTCTTCGGCTGAGATCTTTTCCTGTTCTTTCCTCTGGATCAATCATTTCGGGGCATTTCGGTCCCCGCCGCCAGCTTTGGCACGGCAGGCGATAATCCGCCTGCCACAGGTTTTATTCAAAGCCCCTTGGAGAGCATCGAATTTATCTCTTCCTGGAAGATGGAGACGACCTCCCTGGTCATCTCCTGCTTGAGCGCCGGGGGTATGAGCTCGAGCCCGAGCTTGGCCCCGGCCTTGGTGAGCTTGACCATCGCAAAGGCGGCCCGGGCCTTGGATTCGAGGTAGAGCGAGATGGCCTCCTTTATCTCATCGCGAAGGGCCGGGTTCTCCTCCAGCTTGGCCCGGATGACCCGCTTGATCTCGTCCTTTATGAGCTCCCGGGCCGCCTCCAGGGCCAGGCCCTCGGCGTCGATGACATCGGTCACGTTCTTGAGCAGGGGGATGAGGGTCTTTTCGCCGTCGGACATGGTCCAGCACCGCCGCTGTGATGCGCTTGGCGGGTATATTAATTACGCGACGAAGGCGCAAGGCGCATGGCGCAAGGCGCAAGGGGCGGAGGGGCAAGGCACATGGAACAAGGAACAAGGAGCAAGGAACAAGGAACATGGAGGCGCCTCCGTGCCGTTGGTCCATTTTGCCTTGATCCTTGTGCCTTGATCCTTGTACCTTGACCCATGTACCTTGACCCTTGTGCCCTGGGCCTTAAGCCTCGCGCCCTGCGCCCTGCGCCTTGTTTTTTCGCAGGCCGACCGGCCCGGCGGGGCCTGGAATTCCCCGCCGGGGCCCCCGGACGGAGGGCGGGTCCTTCAGGAACCCTTCCCCCCAAAAAAAAGGGGAAGGGGCAAGAAGGATTTTGCACCGGCCGGCCTGCTTTCTGGATGGGCTGATGATGGTGCTTCGATCAGTTGTAATGGGTGTCGCAGCCGCACGCGGAATAGACTTCTTCCCAGCTGCAATCCTCATCTGCGTCAGGGTCCATGTTTGCTCACCTTCTCCGCTTCTGGGCTTTAGTATGCAGGATGCCGTATATATCCCTCCGGAGGGGGGGTGAGTGAAAGTGGGTGTCCACACGAAGCGCAGGGGTGAAACATCGTGCCGGAGGTTGGGTACGGCAATTGCCGTATTCCAATATTACTCTAGATGACGCATGTAATGGAACAGGTACTGCTGGGCATAGCCGGCGTACCGGCCGTAATGCTCCCTGCCCCATTCACGGACCTTCCCGGGCGAAAGCCGCCGGCCTTCGAAAAAGAGCCTCTGCGCAACCCTCTGGACCCACCGGTCCACCGGGAACGCCTCGAGCTTGTCCAGTGAAAAGAGCAGGACGCAATCGGCCACCTTTTCGCCCACCCCGTGGAACTCGAGGAGCTTGAGGCGAGCCTGCCCTGCGGGGACAAGGCGCAGCGAGAGCAAGTCCCCGGGTGTCAGCAGGCCCTGGCTCTCCGGGTCGGTCATGTCGCGGGCGATGCCGGCGATGTAGTCCGCCCGGAAGCCCAGCTCGCACTCCCGGAGGGCCGGCGCGCCGGCCGCGGCGAGCGTTTCGGGGGCCGGAAAGCCGTATGTCACGAACCCGCCGAGCTCCAGCCGGTCGCCGTGCCGCTCCGAGATCTTCCGGATGCACCGCGATATCTTCGGGATGTTCGAGGCCGAGGAGGCGACGTACGAGACCAGGCACTCCCACGGGTCCTGGCGCAAAAGCCTAAGACCGCGGTATCTGTCCACGGCGCGCCGGATGTGGCGGTCCACGCTGACCTCTTTCAGTATCGCATCAAGGTCGTCGTCGAACCGGAAATAGGAGCGGACGAACCCGGCCGTGACGGCAGGGCTGGACCGCACCTCCAGCCCGATGGGGACCTTGCGGACCTTCATCGCCGTGGAGCCCACTGTCCCCAGGAACCATTCCCCCTCCGGCCTCCAGCGGAACGCCTGGCCGCAAAGGAGCGTGTGCGCAAGCTCCAGCGGGCCGTCGAACGGGAGGATCATTGCGAAGCCTCCGGTATCCGTGAGCCGTGAGCCGTGAGCCGTGAGCCGGAAGAAACTGCGTCGTTGATCCCCGGTTCACGGCTCACGGCCGACGGCTCACGGCCGTCGAGGCGCCCGAGCAATTGGCCGAACGGGAGGGCGCCCAGAAAGGCCAGGTGGCCCGGGCAGCGGCAATCGGAGCTGCCGAAGCCGGGCACTACCCGGGCGCCAGGAAAGGCCAGGACCGCCCGGGCCAGCCGGCATTCCTCTCGTCGTTTGGAGGGGAAAAGGACGGCGCCTGCAAGGTCTGCCACGGCAAGGAGACGGTCGATGTGCCATTTCAGCTTTTTGTCCTCCCGGAAATGGCGCCCCACGCGCCGGGAAAGGCAGCCCATCCCGGAGCCGATGTAGACATAATTGCCCCGGGCGAAATGGAGCCTGCCCAGCCTCCCGACCTGAAATGTGCGGGGGGACCGGACCCGGACGAGAAGGATGTAGGCTCCGGAGCGGAGCGGGCCGGCGACCGGGGCCCGGACAGGCCGGGCGGGCCCCCTCCCTTCCGGGCTCACCTTTCGCGCGGCCGTATCTTTCCCTCGTACGGCTCGTCGTAGTTCCCGTCGGAGCGCGGGCCCACGCGCCTCATGCCGTAGCCCATCGAGCGCGTGCCCTTGAACCAGCGGCAGCGGGTGCAAAGCTGGCCGCGGTAGTTGCGGTCCTTCACATCGGCCCCGTCGAAGGGCTCCATCGGGGAGTGGCATTTGGGGCATGGCCCGGTCGAGGTGGAGGGCGCCTGGTATACCGTGGGCTCGTTTCGCAATTCCATGGGGACACCCGCCCGTTCATTGGCGAGGAGGTACTTAAACAAGAGCCTGGCAATCTTATTAACCTCTCATGACGTTGCAAACCGACGACATGAGAAGGACGGTGGCGGCTCTCGTGATGATGCTCGTCATCCTTCCGGCGCTGCCGCGATCGGAGGCCGCCGGGGCGAGCGAGCACTGGGACTCGGGCCGGGTCCTGCGGGCCAACCTGACGGTGCCGGCCCTCGTCGACCTCCAGGTCGGTCCCGGCGTCAACATCAGCTTCGAGCCGGACCTCAAAGCCTCGGTCTTCTCCGAGGTGGCGCTGGAGGTCTCCGGGGGCTTCGAGGTGTGCGGCACCTCCGAACGGCCGGCGGCCTTCACCGCCTCGAACGAGAGCCTCTTCACCCTGGGCGAGCTCGGCGGCTACATCCTCATCAACGGCAACGGGGAGCCAGGCCAGGTGGAGGTGCGAAACTCGAGTTTCGAGAACCTGGTCCTGTTCCTCAACGGCAGCGCCGGCCGCTTCCGGGACTGCTCGTTCGACACCTCCTACGTCTTCCTAATGGACGCCTCAGTGGCGTTCACCGGCTGCAGCTTCCGGCTGTCAGCGGTGAGCATCTTCAACACGGCCACGCTCAACCGGACCTCCCTTTCCCGCTGCACGTTCAACTCGTCGCGGCCCGGACAGTGGGACCTGTACCCCGAGTACTTCTATTACACCCCGGCCGTCAGGATATCCGGCTATGCCGGCATCTACAACTGCACCATATCCGACTATTTCACCGGCATCGAATCCAGCTCGGGCCTGCCGGTCATCGAGGACTGCCTCGTGGAGCACTGCCAGCAGGGGATGAGAATCGACACCACCGACCCGGCCGACACGCCTCTGGTGGCGGATTGCACCGTCCGGAACTGCACCGGCGCCGCGCTCATGGCGAGCGGGAACCTGGTCGTGCGCAACTGCACATTGACAAGCTCGCGCTACGGGCTGGAACTGTACGGGAGCGCCGGCGGCGCGAGGCCCAACTGGACGCTTGCGGGCAACCGCATCTTCGGGAACCAGATGTACGGGGTCCTCCTCCACCGGGCCGAAGCCGGATTGGGCGACACCAGGTTCGACGACGGGGCCGGCAATGCCAACCGCGCGGGAAGGGTGGAGAAAAGGACGGACCTCGGCGTGGAGGCGGCCACCCGCGGAAAGACCAATGCGTCCCGCATCGAAATCACCCTGACTGATGCGCTCGGGAACAGAGTCCACCGTAACGGCCAGCTGGACTATCCGGTGGTCTTCCACGATATCGTGGAATATTCGGTGGACAATTCCGGCGCAAGGACGGCATATTTCCCGCGGCAGGTCCTGGCGGAGGCGGGCGGGCTCTACTGCGAGACCACGGTGGAGGCCGGGACCGCCAATGTGACGCTCCTCCTCACGATACCGGTCGACCTCGTGCCCGCCTCCGTGTCGCTCGACCCGCCCCGCCCGAGGGCCGGCGACTGGGTGGCCATCACCTGCCTGGTGAACAACACCGGCCCGGTCCGGTCCCCGAGGGTCCTCGCCCTTTTCACGCTTGACGGCGAACGGCTCGACCAGACCGACCTTTTCCCCGTGGACGGGAGGTCCGGTTCCGCCGTCCGGGCCGTGGACTGGAGGGCCCGCGCTGGGCTCCACACACTGACCGTCCGGCTGGATTCTTTGGGCGCGGCCGAGGAGATGGACGAATCCAACAACAACCTCACCATCAACTTCACGGTGCGGGAGGCCCCCCCGAAGCCGCCCGCCGCCCCCGATATCGCCTACGCGGGCGGGGCCGCCGCAGCAATATTGGGGCTCTCCGTTGCGGGGGCTGTCCTCTTCCGGCGCAGGAAAAGGCGCGCGGGGGGTGGATGATACGGCCGACCGCGCCAGCCGGAAGCTCTCGGTGGACGGCGAGGAGGGCTTCACACTGAAGCTCGGCGAATCCGGCCTCCTCCTGCGCAAGGGGGACCGCCGCGTCAGCATGCCCTACGCCGCCATTTCCTCGGCCGGCCTGGAGCGGCGCCCCCGGTACAGCCGCACGGTGCGCAACTTGGGCATCGTGCTTCTCGTGGCGGTAGGCCTGGGGGCGGTGCTCCTGGCCATCTACTACCTCGCGGCCCACGACGTCCTGGTCCTTCTCTTCAAGGGAAAGGAGTACCAGCTCTCCGGCGACCGGGCGCTCCTTGACAATGTCCGCTCGCGCATCCTGAAGGGCCGCGCGGGCGTTTTGGATTCATCGGAGTGATGGAAGATGCAGGGAATGGACGTCCGGGCCGGGCTCGAAAGGCAGCTTCGCAGGCAGTCCCTGTGGCTCAAGGAATCGTGGCACCACCTCCTGCGCACGAAGGTGCTTTCGGGCGCTCCCCGGCCCAGGGCGCTGGACGTCGGCTGTGGCCCGGGATACGTCCTGGAGGCGCTGGTGCCACTCATGGACATCGAGGGCGTGGACATCGACCCGGACATGGTCGCCATGGGGCAGGCCCGGGGGCTCCCGGTGCGGGAGGGCGCGGCCGAGACGCTCCCGTTCGACAACGCCTCGTTCGACGTCGTCTTCTGCTCGTACCTGGTCATGTGGCTTCGGGACCCCGAAAGGGCCATCAGGGAGATGCGGCGCGTCTCGCGCGGCTGGGTGCTTTGCCTGGCCGAGCCCGATTACGGCGGAAGGCTCGACCATCCCGGGGAGCTCGGGAGCCTCCGGGACATCCTCGCCGCAGGCATACGGAAGCAGGGCGGCGACCCGTACATCGGGCGGAAGCTCCGCCACCTCTTCCGCCGGTGCGCCCTGGAGGCGGAGATAGGCGTCCACCCGGGCGTGTGGGGCATCGACCGGCTGGGGCATGAGTTCGACGACGAGTGGAGGCTCGTGGCGGAGCTCGCCGGGCCTGAGGCGGACATCCAGAGATACTACGACGCCTGGAAGGGCGCGCTGGCCAACGGGACGCTTTTCCAGTACAACCCGGTGTTCTACGCGCTGGCGAAGAAGTGAAGAGGGGGGCGGGCGTGAACCTTTTGTCCTGTGCGCCTCATCCGTTCGAGTCCCTGTCCGTGCACAGGTAGTCCCCGTGCTTTATCGAGAGCGGACAGCCCCCTCCGCACAGCTCGACCTGCTCGCATTCCTTGCACTTTTCGGGCAGGTAGCCCCTCTCGCGGAACTCCCGGCACTTGGGGTGGGACCAGATGTCCTCCCAATCGTCCTCGAGGATGTTCCCCAGCGGCTCGGTGCAACTCTGGCAGGGGAGGACCGTCCCGTCGGGCTCGACCGCCATGTTCACCGAGCAGGCGGTGCACTGGAGGATGCCCAGCCCGTGGTTCACGGGGTTGAGCTCGCAGTAGGGCGTGGGCGCGTACCAGGTCAGCTTGACGCCCGCCTCGTCCGCAGCGGCCTTGAGCCGGTCGAGGACTTTTCCCACGCGCCCGAGCTCGAGCGACTCCGGGCCGGTGCCCTTCCCGGCGCGTATGATGCCGTTGAACGCGACATTCTTGATGCCGAGGCCTACAATGAACCGGAACGTGTCCTCGATCTCGTCGATGTTGCTTCCCATGAGCGTCGTGTTCGTCGAGACGTAGAGGTTCTCCCTCACCGCCGCCTTTATGCCCTCGACGGTCTCCTTCCACGAGCCCGCCGAGCCGGTCAGTTTGTCGTGCACGCTCTCGCGGTGCGAGAGCAGGGTTATCTGGACGTGGTCCAGCCCGGCGTCCACGAGGCCCTTGAGGTAGCCCGGCCGGCCCAGGCTCCGGCCGTTAGTGATGAGCCCGCTGACCTGGCCGATCTCCTGTGCCCTCGCTACCAGGTCCACGAGGAAAGGCACGAGCGTCGGCTCGCCCCCGGTGAAGACGACGTGCGGCACGCCCGCCTTCCAGAGCCGGGACAGGACCCGCATCCACTGCTCCCGGGAGAGCTCCGGCTTCTGCTTGGTCTCGTTGTAGCAGTGGCCGCAGTCGTTTGGGCACCGGTAGGTGAGCGCCAGGTCCATGCGGTAGGGCGCCGGCAGGCCGTCGGCGCCGGCCGTCGGGCTCGAAGGGCCGATGCTGGAGATGACGTCCGTCTTGCCGTGGATGAAGTCCTGGAGCTGGCCCTTTATCCGGTTGAGATGCTCCACCGCCTTGTCGTGCGGAAGGTTGCGGTACCTGCGCCGCATGTAGCGCGCCGTCGCCGCATCGCTCCTGCCCTCAAGTACGCAACGCACGTAGTCCAGCGCCGTGCCGTTCAGGAATATGAGCTTCGAGGCGTCCACCATCAGCACGCCCTTCTGCTCGGAATCGACCCGCAGGTGGAACCGGTGGCCCTGGAAGTCACCGCTCCCGATGTAAGAGTGGGTCCCCGGCTCCAGGCCCCGGTTGAGCATGTCGTCCCACCACGTGCCCAGGGACATCACCTTCCACCTCCTGCACAAGCGCAGGCGCAGGCACAGGCACAGGCGCAGCCCCCGCCGCCGCCCCCGAAGCTTCCCGAACGCGCCGCCACCGGCACGGGGTGCGTCGCCTTGGTCACGTCGGTGCCGAGGCTCTTCATCTCGGAGACCAGGTTCGAGCTCGTCGTCTTCATCTGGCCGACGTAGCGCTGGGCCATCTGCTGGGGGCTCATGCCGCCGGCGCTCTTCGTGGATACCGGCTGGGTGTGGTAGTGCGGGGGCATCCCCACGAATATCGTGCCCATGCGCGACGGGTAGCCCCGGTCCAGCATCATCCACTCGTTCTTCTGCGAGAGCCCCTCGGCGAACGCCTCCGGCGTCCCGGCGGCCTTTACCTCGTCCCAGGCCCTCTGGCAGATGCGCTCGTAGTAGCTGCGCGTGGCGTCGTAGTCGAACCCCTTGAGCTTGGTCTGGACGTCCTTCACGAGGTCTATGAGCGCGTCCCGCAGGACGTGCTTGATCACTGCCCCGTCCGGGCCGATGGAGCGCAGGAACCCGGCCTCATACGCGTAATCAGCCGGCTTGCCGGTGGCCCGGAGGGCCATCGGGTAGCCGTCGTGGACTATCTCGACCATGCCCTTCCTCTCCAGCCCGAAGAGGATCATCGTCGCCACCATCTCCATGGGCC
>Ga0233425_10001334_pt1 | contig 56324 bp, 43 predicted proteins | sample Watercolumn_Towu_2_FD_181712 | JGI IMG/M metagenome (GOLD analysis project Ga0233425, IMG submission 181712) | Freshwater microbial communities from Lake Towuti, South Sulawesi, Indonesia - Watercolumn_Towuti2014_140_MG | ecosystem: Environmental > Aquatic > Freshwater > Lake | place... | reverse complement strand
TGGCAAGATAATCGGCGCCAAAGACTCCCGACCCCGGACCGCGGCTGAAAGCGGTGATCGTTCCATTGGTCGGATTGGCGATGCGGTGCCGTACGTGTTACGTGCCACGGGCACCCGCGCGCATCAGACCAGTCCCCACTTTTTGCGCAGGAACCATTCGACGGAGAGGATCGAGGTGAAGGCGGCGAGTACCAGCCAGGCGTCGAGCGGCGTGTCGGCAAGCTGCCACTTCGATTCAACTTCCACGTCAAACCGTTCGGGCCGATTGCCAAGTTGTTCCAGCAGTGCCGCAAGTTGTTCCGGAGCGATCGGTCCGCCGCCATGTTCCTGGGTCAGCAGTGCCAGGCGGGCCATTTGGTCGTGATCGGCGGCGGCGATCGACAGTTCCAGGTCCTGATCGACAACCATGAACTCCGCTCGCGCGGTTCCCAGTTCCTTGCCTTCACGGCTGGCGGATAACTGGATGGTGTAGTCGCCGGGTTGGGACAGCGGTTCGATTAGTCCCAGTCCATGGTCGCCTTCGCGGGCAACCTGGATCGCAATGCGTTTACCGTCGGGCGTGAGGAGTGTCGCCTGGTAGTTGGCGTCGGCGATCACGTCGCCGGCGGCGGTTCGGGCGGCCGCTTGAAACGCGACGCGGACACCTGGCGCGTAGCGGCGCCGTTCGAGTTTCAACGCGACGTCGTCCTGCGTCAGGTCTTCACGGCGTACCAGCCAGAGCACAGCCTGGCGCCAGAACTTCTTGTGTTCGGCCTGGCGCCCGTGCAGCCACCAGCGCCAGGTCGAATCGCCGGCGAATGCCAGTACGCGTCCCTTGCCGTACTCGCCGGAGACCAGCAATGGCGCCGCACCATTGCCGCGTGCAAGCACTTGCACGCCGGCCCCCTCCTTGATTCCGGAAAACTTGTTGGCACCTGTCAGCGGTGGCAGGCTGGCCCAGACTACCGCGTTGTTTTCGCCGGCCGCGAGTCGAGTGATCGAATGGTCGCGCGACGGCAGCATCGTGATCGGTCCCGGCAGGTGCAGATCGTGGCGTACCGATTCGCCAAAATTCTGTCGCTCCAGGCGCGACATCGCGATCGGCAGCGGATCGGCCAACGGTGTGGCACCATACCCACCCGCTCCAAAACTATGGTATCCACCGAGCATCATCAGCCCTTTACCTTGCTCCAATTCCTCAACCAGCCGTGCCAGGCCCCGTTCACCCAACGCGGTGGAGTCGAGATCGCCGAGGATATAGGCGTCGTACTTCGGGCCGGCGAGAGTCGTCGCCAAATCGACGGGCCAGCGGTCGCGCTGCCGCGCGTCGAGCCAGAGGAAATCAAGTTCGATGTCGGGCGAGGAATCGAGCGACTGCCGCAGGAACGACTGCTCCGGTCGCAGGTCACCTTCCAGGTAGAGCACGCGGAGGCCGCCGTCGAGCACGGTGAGAAAAGCGCTTTGGCGGTTGTTCTGGGCCACCAGTTCCCCCGGCTGCGGAGCCGCACTGACGGTGAGCTTGTATTGACCGGGCCTGGTCGGCGCGTATTGGAAGGCGACGTCGATCAACTGCCCGTCCTCGCGGGCGGTCACCGTGCGGCTGCCGACGACTTCCCGTCCGCCGGCCGCATCCTCCAACAGCAGTTGCAGGGGCAATTCCTGGTTCACATAACCGCGGACGCGTACCGAGGCGCGGATCGACAGTTCATTCTTGACGAATACCGTGTAATGATCGGCGATACCGTCGACGGCGACGTCGCGAGCCTGAACCGCGTCGCCCGACGGGCCGAACGCGATCGTGTACAAGGGATAGCCCTGCCGCGATAACTCCCGCGCCGCCTCGTACACCTCGACGCGCGGTTCGACGGCGGTCTGCGTACCGTCCCCCAGCACGATGACCGCCGCCAGCCGGCGGCCCAGCTCCTGGCCAAACGCCTCCGCCAGCGTCGTGCCCAGATCGGTCTGCCGTCCCTCCGGCCGATCCGGAAGCCGCAACACCGAATCGTTAAACTCCAAACGATGCAGCTCGGCATCGTAACTGTAGAGCTTGAGATCAAACTGCTTCGACAGCCGGGCCAGGACCGGAGCATTCGCGAGCAGCAATTCCTTTTGCGCGTCCCAGCGAGAACGGCCGCCCGATTCGTTCGGCAGTTGCATGCTGCGACTGGAATCGACCAGCAACAGCAGCGACGCGGTTTGTGGTCGGCTGCTGGAACTGACGCGTGTGGGACGCAGCATTGCCAGCAGTACCAGCCCGATCAGCGCGAGTCGCAGTCCGACCAGTGTCCAACGGCGTTTGCTGTCGATCCGCGCGAAGTTGGGCGATACCGCAAGGAGCGCCAAGAGCGCTGCCCCCGTTACCGCCACGGCAAGGTAGCTCTCGAAAATCGGATGGAACGACCACGTGGTCATACCGCGTCAGGCTCCGGAAGCAATGCGAGATGATAATCCAGCCTGAGGCGCGACGGTCGCTTCCTGGCGCCGGTAAAAGCGATTCGACAGCAGTTGTTCGATGGCCAGAAAAACCGCCAGCCCGATCAACAGGAAGGAATAGAATTCGCGACCGACTCGCGATTCACCAATCCCACGCGTCACCTCGTCACGACTCGCGGCGAACTGATATCGTTTGGCGCCCAACACGGTATCCAACATCGCGCGGGGCATGCGCAGCAGATCGCCTGCCGTCGCGGGAGCGTTGACCGAAAACCCGCGTAAAATCGGTTCGCCTCGAAACCCCTTCAACCGGTACTGGCCCGCGACTTCCGTAAAGCGAACGCTCAGTCGACGATCCCGGGACACGACGTCCTGCGTTTCGCCGGTTGGCCCAAACAATTGAAATCGATCGGGATCGCGATCGGGCGAAAGCGGAATCACCGCCGTCTCACCGCTGAGATAATTCCGTTTGGAATCGCCGCTTGAAACAATGAAACGGGCGATCTGGTCGAGCAAGACAACGGTGGGCCAGGCGTCTTCCGCCGTGAAAAGTTCATTCCAGGCGGTCCGGCCGATCGGTTCGGCGGGTTCCGATACCGGCGTGGTCATCACGATCACGCGTCCCTTCCCCAGCGGTCGTTCGACGATCGCCGGTCGATTGTTGCTGTAGGGGACCACGACGCGGCTGTCGTCGGCGAGCGGATCGAGGATCCAATGGCGATAGATCGGCATTTGATTCCAGGGCACGGAAAAATTGCGAAACGGAGCCAGCAGCGGATGATCGAATCGCTCGGGTGCCAGGTGCAGATCGGACGATGTGCTGCGCCATTCGCGGGCCAGGCGTCCACCTAGGACCGCCTGGGCGAGAGTTTCATTGAACGAGGTTACGGGGTGGGCTCGAGGACCGAGGAAGATCGCGAGGCCGCCGCCGGCTTGAGCGTACTGTTCCAGTTGCCGCCATTCACCGGGGGTCAGCGGGGCCGGGTCGAGCAGGACCACGGCCGCGTAATCGGCCAGGACGGTGTTTGCCAGTTCCGCCTGTCGGATCGGGCGGCATTCGAACAGCGATCGCCCCAGTTGCTGCCATTCGGCCGGCGCAACGGCCTCCATGAAGTAGGAGTCCAGCACGCCGTCGGGGGCCACGACCAGAATCGGCCAGGCCGGTTTCACATCCACGGTAAAGTAGCGCACGTCGTCGGTTTCCAGTCCATCCTGGCCGAGGATCCGCAGCGTCCCGTGACGCGTACCGAGTTCCAGGCCGCGCAGGCGGAATTCGACGCGCTGCGAGCCCGTCGCGCTGAATTCGCAGACCTGCTGTCCGCGGACCCGACTGTTCGGCAGCAGCATCTCGCCGTCCTGGATGATCGGTCGCGTCGCGTCGGGTTCCTCGACGCGTAGTTCCACGTTGCGGCTTCCGCCTGTCCCGACATGGGCGATCTCGGCCTGCACAATCAGTTCGCCTCCGCGCGGCAGAAGCTCGCTCGAGAGGCTCAGGTCGCGGACACCGAAATTGCTCGGATCGTCGCTGCCCAGATCGATCACGGAAAGGAACAGGTCGGGCGCGGCCTCGAGCAGGTTCGCCAGCGGGCGAGCGCCGGATTCCCACGCGGCGGCGGCCAGATCGGTAAGCACGTAAATCTCCTTGCGCGGCTTGCCGCTCGATTGGACCAACCGGATCGCATCCTCCAACCGGCGGGTGATCGGGCTGGCCGCCCCGGAAGTTTCCAGCCGGTCGATCGCCTTGACGGCGGCGGCCAGATCGACGGAAAACGCCGGTGGCGCGGGACGGGCGTCGAGCAGCGCGATATCGCTGCCTTCGGGCAACTGCCGCGCGATCCAATGCGCGAATTCCCGAGCCGCTTCCAGCCGCGATTGATTGGCGCTGCGGTAAGCCATCCTCGGCGCCGTGTCGACCACGATCGCTGCCGCAACCGGCGCCTCCTGGTCCCCGACCAGTCCGCTGGGACTGTGGGCCAGGGTGGGAACCAGAATCGACAGCGTCCCGAGGCTGGTGACGAGTGCCAATCCGGCCAACGTCCAGATCAGAATCTTGCCTCGACGCCAGACCACCGCCACGATCGTCAATGCAATCGCCAGCATCGCCATCGATCCGGCCGCGGACGCCAGCAGCCAGTTACCGAAAACCGTCGACGCCGTACTCGGCCGAGCCAGGGCCAACGCCACGCAGGCCAGCGCCAGGCAGCGCAGCAACAGCAGAATCCAATGCCGCAACTGCAACGTCCGCTTGTTCGAATCGCGCCGCGCTTTCAGAAAACGGATCGCCGGGAAGACCAACTGCTTCGGCTGTTGCCGCATCGTCAAGTGCAGCACGATCGGTATCGCGGCCAGCGCCACGCCCAGCAATAGTGATCCGTTGACGAATGACACGCTGCTACCCCCGCGCCCGACGACTTACCAGGTACTTGGTCAGCGCTTTGTCAAACTGCATGCTGGTGTCGAGCGGCACATAGTCGATTCCCGACTGGAAACATTCGCGACGGTAAAACTCCCGAAACGCCGTTACCTCCGACTGGTAACTTCGCCGCTCCTGCGAGGCGTCGACTTCCATGCGTTCGTGCGTCTCCGGGTCCTCGAATTCCACCGCCCCGGAAAACGGGAAACTCACCTCCGCTTCGTCCAGAATATGAAACAGGATCACGTCATGGCCACGGTGGCGTAATCGGTGCAGTGACTGCACAACCGGCTCCTGGTCGGTAAGCAGGTCGGAAAACAGCATGACCAGGCTGCGATGGCGCAACATGGCCTGCAATTGCTGCAGACTCTTGGCCACATCGGTCTCGCCGGTCGGCTTGGAGCGTGCAAGGTGCGAGAGCAGCGTGCCGAGTTGACTGCGCTTCGATTTCGGCGCAAGGCAGTCGCGCAGCCGCGTATCGAATGTGACCAGTCCCACGGGGTCCTGCTGATGCACCATCAGGTATGCAAGCGCTGCGGCGAGGCAGATCGCGTAGTCGAACTTGGTCAGCTCCTGCCGGTAGGAGTACCCCATCGACTGGCTCAGATCCATCGCCAGATAACCGGTGATGTTGGTTTCGGCCTCGAACTTCTTGACGTAATATTTGTCGGTCTTGGCATAGACCAGCCAGTCGATGTCTTTGGGGTCGTCACCGGTGGCATAACGTCGATGTTCACTGAACTCGACCGAAAACCCCTGGAACGGGCTGGCATGCAATCCCTGCAGAAATCCTTTGACGACGAACTGGGCGCGTAGATCCAGCCTCTTGATCTGGTTGATGACTTGCGGCTTGAGGTATTTTTCGACGGCGGCCATGCGAAGGGTCTGCGGTTACCGGAAAAGGTCGACGCGACGCTATCCTCGCGTGCTGGGTGGCGGTGGCGGCACAGGCACGGAACCGCTGGTTGACAACTTGGGGATCTCGGGCTCGGGAATCTCCTTGACCAGCCGTTGGATGATATCCTCGGTGGTCATGCCTTCGGCCTGGGCCTGGAAATTCGTACTGATGCGATGGCGAAGGACGGGTACGGCGATGCGGCGGATATCGTCGACAGCGACCGAAAACCGGCCATCCATCGCCGCCAGCGCTTTGCCGCCGTTGATCAGAAATTGTCCGGCGCGGGGGCCCGCGCCCCAATCGACCAACTCACTAATATAGGTTGGTGCGCTGGGATCTTTCGGTCGCGTGGCTCGCACCAGCCGGGCCGCATACTTGACGATGTACTCGCTGACCGCCACCGAACCGACCAGCTTCTGCAGGTTCACGATCGCGCGGGAGGAAAGTACTTTGTGCACCTCGGCTTTTTCGTTCCGCGCCGTCAACGACAGGATTCGCTCTTCCTCGTCCGCGGTCGGGTAGCCGACTTTGATGTTGAACATGAATCGGTCGAGCTGCGCTTCGGGCAGCGGATACGTTCCTTCCTGCTCGATCGGATTCTGCGTGGCGATCGTGAAGAACGGATCGGGGAGGTCGTAGGTCTGCCGCCCCACGGTAACTTGCCGCTCCTGCATCGCCTGCAGTAAAGCGGCCTGGGTCTTGGGCGGAGTACGATTGATTTCGTCGGCCAGCAGAATATTGGTGAAGATCGGCCCTTCCACGAAGCGAAACTCGCGTTTGCCCCCCGCGTCCTCGTCAAGCACATTGGTACCGGTGATATCGGACGGCATCAGGTCGGGTGTGAACTGGATGCGTTTGAACCCGACGTCCAGGATTCGAGCCAGCGTGCTGACCATCAGGGTCTTCGCGAGTCCCGGGACACCTTCGAGCAGGCAGTGTCCCCGGGTGAAAATCGCGGCAAATAACTGCTCGATCACGTCCGCCTGGCCGACAATGACCTTCTGGAGCTCCTGCTGCATCACCTGCCGATGCTGGCTGAATTCCTGCAGGATATCCCCCAAGCTGCGTTGTTTTCCGGTCGCCACGATGACTCCTGTGCTCAAGCGGATCGGCAATGGGCGGGCGCGGCTGCGCGGACAAGCGGCGGTCCCCGCAGGCGATTCTATAAGTATGGGCGTGTACGGGCAATGATTCGGTGGGGCGGCAATGCGTTCGGTTGCCGTCGGGTCCAGGGAATCCTACGATATTTATTGTTCCGGCTGTGTTGTCACAGCGATTACGAGCGGGGTCGTGCCGGAATTGGCGACCCTGTCCGGAGGACACCTCGCATGGTTCGCTGGATCATCCTGCCGTTTCTGGCATTGTTGCCGGTCGTATCGACGGTGCGGCCGGTGCGCGGTGAAATCACCGCCGATCAGGTACGCGAGATGATCGACGGGGCCAGAAAGTACTTGAAAGCCAGCCAGTCCCGGGTCGATGGCGGATGGGCGGAATATCCGGGCCAGCCCGGCGGCAAGACGGCGCTGGTCGTACTGGCATTACTCAGCGCCGGCGAAGACCCCAAAAGCGAATCGATCCAGCGCGCGTTGCAGTATCTTGCGGCGCGAGGCAAGCCGGAGAAAGTCTACGCAACCTCCCTGATCACCATGGCCTTCTGCGCCAGCGACCCGCAGAAATACAATCTCTCGATCGCCGGAAACGTGAAATGGCTGGAATCGGTGCAGGTCAAGCAGGGGGAAGAACGCGGGGCGTGGGGCTACCCCGGCTCGGGCGACCGCTCCAATACCCAGTTTGCCCTGCTGGCACTGCATGAAGCCGAACGAGCCGGCATCGCGGTCGATCCGTCGACTTGGCGGCTGGCACTGGATTACTGGATCCGACACCAGCGCGAGGACGGTGGTTGGCTCTATTCACCCGGACGCGGTGCCTCCAGTTCGGGGAGCATGACCTGCGCGGCAATCGCGTCGATCCTGATCTGTGCCGAGAAACTACAGCGAGGGGGCGCCGAAATCGTCGATGACCGGGTAGTCTGCTGCGGGGCAAGCCAGGAGAACCAGGTGCTCGAAAACGCCTTCCGCTGGCTGGGACGCAAATTCACCGCCGTCAATAATCCTGGCAACGAAGGTAGCTGGCTGCTTTATTACCTGTACGCCGTGGAACGGGTCGGCCGTTTGTCGGGACGACGATTTATCGGCAAACACGACTGGTATCGCGAAGGATCCGAATACCTGCGCTCGATCATGGATGGAAACCGGTTTGCCTGGACGGGCCTGGGTCCGATCGAATCGACCGACGCGGTAATCTCCACATCGTTCGCGCTGCTGTTCCTCTCCAAAGGCCGCCGTCCGATCGTCGTGGCGAAGCTGAAATACGCCGACACCAACGAGTGGGATCTGCATCAGCGCGGCATCCCCAACCTGACGTATCGCATCGAGCAGTTCTGGAAGCGCGACCTGTCCTGGCAAACCATCGACGCGCGGCATGCCACGACCGCGGAGCTGCTGGAGAGCCCGGTATTATTCATCAGCGGACGGGAGCCGCTGAAACTCTCCCGCGATCAGAAGGAAAACCTGCGGCAGTATGTGAATCAGGGCGGATTCCTGTTCGTCGAGGCCTGCCACGGAGAAGGTTGTCAGGGCGAAGCTTTCGACCAATCGTTTCGCTCGCTGATGGAAGAACTCTTCCCGCAGTCCAAATTGCGACTGCTGCCTCCCGACCACTCGATCTGGTATGCCGAATCGAAGGTCGATCCGCGGCACATGCGGCCACTGTATGGGATCGACGCCTGTTGTCGAACCGGTGTGGTCTATTCGCCAGGCAATCTCTCCTGTTACTGGGAACTGGATCGCCAGCGGCGTGGAGCGGCGGTTCCGGCAGAGATCACGGCCGAAATTGACTCCGTGATCAAGATCGGCGCCAATGTCATTACCTATGCCACGAATCGGGAACTGAAGGAGAAGCTCGATCGACCGCGTATCGCCCATTCGACTTCGAGCGACAGGCTGACGCGCGGCGCGCTGAAGATCCCCAAGCTCAATCATGCCGGGGGCAGCGACGACGCGCCCAACGCCCTCGCCAACCTGTTGCAGTCACTGACGCAACAGACGCAGCTGGCAACCAGCCCCGACAGTGAGTTGTTGAGCCCCGGTGATTCCAAACTCTACGATTACCCGATCGTCTTCATGCATGGACGTCGCAAGTTTTCGTTCACGCCCCCGGAACGCAAGGCACTGGCCGCCTACCTGGAGCGCGGGGGATTTCTGTTCGCTGACGCGATCTGCGCCAGTGAAGCGTTCGCGGATGCCTGTCGTAGCGAACTGCAATTGATCCTGCCCTCGGCCAAGTGGAAACGGATTCCGACCAATCATCCTCTATTCACCGCCGAGTTTCATGGTTTCGATCTGCCCCAGGTCACGCTGCGCGACCCGCAGATTCGGGCGGAAAACGGCCCGCTGACCGCGCGGATGACGACGATCCAGCCGTTTTTTGAAGGGCTGGAGATCGACGGCCGAATTGTGGCCGTCCTGTCGCCGTACGATCTGAGTTGCGCGCTGGAGAACCACGCCAGCCTGGAGTGCAAAGGTTATACGAAACAGGATGCCGTCCGGCTGGGAATCAATCTGCTCCTGTATGCCCTGCAACGTTAATGTCGCGGCCGGCGGACGGGATGCCGGATGACAGAACCGCAGCCGGTTGCTGTGGACCGCGGTCCCAAAGCAACAGCAGCAGAGGCAGGATCAGCAGGTTGCCCGCCACGCCGCCCAGCATCGCCAGGTTAACGAGAAATCCGAAATAGACGGTCGGTATGAAATCGCTGGTGCAGAGCACGGAGAACCCGATCATCAGCGCCAGCGTCGACAACAGCGCCGCTTTGCCGACGCCCTGCTGGGCATGATCCAATGCCGTTCGTAATGACGCGCCCCGCGACCGTTCGTGCAAGTACGCCGTGAGGTAATGCACCGAACTGTCGACCGTCAACCCCATCGAAACGGCCGCGATCATCGCGGCGCCCATATTGATCTTCAAGCCGCTCCAGCCCATGACCCCCAGGACCAGAAAACCGGGAATGATGTTCGGCACCAAGGCGATCGCCACCAGTTTCAGGTTGCGGAAGGCAAGCAGCAGGCAGATTGCCACGCCGACGGTTGCGATCGCAAAGGTCAGCCACTGGTCCTGACTTACGCTCTGGATCAAATTCGCCAACAGCACGAAATAGCCGGTCAGGTACGCCTGCCGAGGTCGTGCGTTCACGGCATTCGGCTCGTTTTCGCCGTTAACTTGCCACTGGACTTCTTCGTCAATGATCTGTCGGATCGTGCGGATACTGGCCAGTTTGTCGGCGACCGACTGCCGTTCCCGACCGCGCAACATGATCCGAAACCAGGCTCGGTCGGGATCGTCGGGATCGAGCGCGACCAGGGAATCGACGAAGGCCGGCATCTTCAATCGCATTCCCTGCACTCCCGCCTTGACCGCCACGTCGCGGAGTTCCGACGTCGGAAGCGACTCGATCGCGACCGGACTGCCGACGACGACGGCGTCGGCGAGGCTGATCACTTTCGTAAGTCCCGTGGATTCGTCGCGCAATCGCTCTTCAAGTCGCAGTACGCTCTGAAAGTAACTCCAGGTCAGACTGCGCGGCGCTGGCAACGCGACTTCCAATACACCGGCACCACCCAGATGCTCCTCGACCTGGGCGTAGGCCAGCACAATCGGACTGTCCGCTCGGAAGTTACGCGTGAAATCAGTTTCGGTTTCGACGCGCGCGCTTCCTAGACCCACGACGATCACACCCAGCGCGATCGCCGCGGCAAGCCGGCGCGGGTATCCGCACACCAGGTCGATGGAGCGGCGCAGCCAAAAGCTCTCGGACGGAGCCGAGCCGGCGCGCAGGTCGGAGAGTCGGAACCGAAACAGCGTCACGACCGGAAACAAGGCGAACACGCAGACCAGCACGATCAGCGAACCAATGGCGGTCATCAAGCCGAAATCGCGCACCGGCGACACATGCGCAAACATCAGCGAACCGAATCCGGCGGCATCGGTCACGCAGGACCAGAAGATCGGCCCCTGCACGCGGCGGATCGCATGCCACAACGCCATCGAGGGCGAATCGGCGTGCCTTGCCTGGTCTACGAACCAGACAATCAAATGCACCATGGTCGCAATCGCCACCACCGCCACGATCGCGGCCAACATCGAACTCACCAACGTAAGCTGCAGGCCACTCGCCGCCAGCAACGCCTCCGTCAGGCAAATCGACACATGGACAACCAGGAGCGTGGCAACCATCCAGCGCAGACGCCGAAAACAAACCAGAATCGTTCCCGATAGCAGTACCAGCGTCCAGAGGCTCAGTCGCCGCCCGTCCGACTCCACCAGACTGAAGCCCTCGTGAACCAGCACCGGTTCTCCCGTGACGAATCCCGCGGCAGCACCCGCATAAGGTTCTTCCATGATGGCATGCAGCGCGCGCACCGCGGCCGCGTGTCGAGCGGGCTGCTGGTTATCAAGCAAGCAGACCAGGGCCGCCGTCGTTCGTTCTCGACCATGCGTGATGCCGGTGAACAGCTCCGTCAGCCTCTGCACCGTGGGGTCGGCGAGATCGACCGATGGCCCGCCAAGGATCCGATCGAGGCTGAACACGTCGCGCAACCCTTCCACCTCGCGCAGCCGCCGGCCGACCTCCTCCAACCGTCGCAGACCGGATCCGTCGCTGTCGAATAACGCGGGGTCGTGATACACCGCCAGAACGACCTCGTTGCCGCCAAACGTCCGCTGAAAATGGCGGAACGGTGCCAGGATCGGATCACCGCTGACAAACATCCTCTCCAGCGAACGATCAAATTGCAGAGGACCGGCCGAGAAGCTCCAGCCATAGACGGCAAGCACCGCCACGAAAAAGACGTGACGCCAGCGAATCACCAGCCAGGACAGACCACGCTTTGGTGGGCCCGACGGCGTACCTTCCTTCAGATTCAACACACGCCGCCCTGCCACGTTACCGGGGGACTGGAGTTCTTATGGACTGGGAATCAACGACCACGTAAGCTAGTCTTTTGTCACAGCTAAAAGTTCGGGTCCGTAGGACGGGCCTCCTGACCCGTCCGGGTGAGTAGGACGGGTCTCCTGACCCGTCCGGGTGAGTAGGACGGGTCTCCTGACCCGTCCGGGTAAGTAGGACGGGTCTCCTGGCCCGTCCGGGTAAGTAGGACGGGTCTCCTGGCCCGTCCGGGTAAGTAGGACGGGTCGGGAGACCCGTCCTACGAATAACGCGAACCCGACGATTAAGCTGTAACATTGCACTAGTGTAGGCCAAAAGGATCAGTCTACCTACTATCCCGAGCATTGCGATATCGGTCCTTGCCGCCCGCTTGCATTGCGAGCGCGCCTTTAATTCGACGTTTTTTTGCGGGCGAATGGATCGCTTCCTTGTGAGCCACGCTCGAATTCTTCATGCCGACACCAAACACCGGCCGACGAACCTGGCTCTCATTTGCCGGATTACTGCTCGTGCTGCTCTTACTGCTGGCGCGATCCGTGGCGATCTGGTTCCAGGTCGATTCGCTGCAACGGGACCCGGATCTCTATCGCACCATCGCTCACCGCCTGCGCACAGGGCAGGGGTATGCTCGTCCGGATGGCGCAGGAGTCGATTGGCCGACCGCATTCCGGCCGCCCCTGTACCCCGTGCTGCTCGCAGCGACTTCCCGCAGCCCGGAAATTCCGTCCAGAGACGTCGCCGTGCTGCACATCGTCATTGGCGTTGCCGGTGTATATGCGGTGGCCCGCCTGGGGCGATCCTGGGGTATGGGATGGCGAGCCTATCTGGCGGCCGGCCTGGTGGCCGTTGACCCGCTGCTGCTGCTGCAATCGTTCCAGGTCATGACCGAGCCCCTGGCGGCGTTATTGGCGACATCCGTGCTGATCAAGATTGCAAACTGGCGCGCGACCCCGACGCGCCATGGCGCAGCGGCGGCCGGCTTCATTGCCGGCCTGGCGATTCTCTGCCGGCCAACGTTTCTGCCCTGGCTGCTGATCGCGTCGGCGCTGACGGTCGTCCGGCATCGGCGGACTCTACCGCTGGGCCATGCCGTGTGCTTTCTGGCCGCGGCAGCAATTACGCTCGCCCCGTGGGTCGTCCGCAATCGGCTGCAGTTCGGCGCATGGATTGTCACGACAACCCATGGCGGTTACACCTTGCTGCTGGGCAATAACGATTCGTTCTATGATGCGTTGTTGTCGAGGTCCGCCAGAACGCCGCCCCAGGATTCGCGCGACGATGCGACGCGGCCATGGAGCGCCGAGCCGCTGCAGGCGCTGATCGACGAAACGCTGGCGAGAAACGATTGGAATCTTGTTCGTGACGAGCGGCAGCTTGACCGCGAATTGTCGCGCTTGGCGCTGCGTACGTCCCGCGATCGACCGCTCGCATTTGTTGCCGCGTGCGCCTACCGAGTCGGCCAGTTCTGGAGCCCGTTCGGACACGCGATCGACGGTGAGTCCAATCTGCGGCGCATTGCCCGATGGCTGTCGGCAGTCTGGTACAGCGTATTACTGGCGGTGTTTGGCGGGTCGCTGTGGATCAACCGGAAGCGGATTGTATCGACCGCACTCGCCGACGGACTACTGCTCGTTCTTGTTTTCACCGTCGTCCATGCGATTTACTGGTCCAACCCCAGAATGCGCGCACCCGTCATGCCGGTTATCTACCTGATCGCCGCGTTGCCTCTCCGGCAGCGCGAGTAGCTCGAAACTTGTTTCGAGCGGGTCGGGCTACGGTGCGATGACACTCAAGACAAGTGGGCTATGGGGCCATGACGCTCGAAACAAGTGGGTTACGCCGACACAACGCTCGAAACAAGTTTCGAGTTACGGGCCCACTCAACCGGACGCCTTAAGTTCCGCGAGGTGCTGCGCGGTCCCGACCAGCCGGTCCCAGTTGGCCTGAATGTACTCGGGCGGACCGCCAATCTGAGCGATCACGGTCGCCACCAATTCCGTGGGCACCATTTCAATGGCGTTCCAAGGGCAGACGGTCAACTCGTAAGGATTGGACTTCTTCTGGGGAATATGAACACAGACTTCGCAACCCACGCACCGTTCAACGTCGATTTCGCACCAGGCCTGGTTTCCCTTCACTCCGTGCTGCATCTGTTTCATCGTGATGCAATCGACCGGGCAGACCTCCAGGCACGACTCGCAACCCGTGCAGTTGTCGGCATTTATGACGGCAACTTCTTTGGGGAGTTTTTTGCGTGGTCCTTGTTTCGCCATCGAACGGTCACTTTCCGCTTACGGGGATGGTGGCAATTCCTTACCGGCCGGATAGGAGATTATAGGCCGAACTACCGGTCGAGCCAATTGGGGCTTTGAGCCGGGAACGCCCTGCGGGTGCTGGCGGCTCAGCTCAGATTCCCCAGCCGGGGCGGTATTCGCGGCGGATGTAGGCGGCGGCCTCCGAGCAGTTCTTCGCGGTCAATGTCCTGGGGTCCCATTCGATCGTTTTTCCGGTCCGGTAGGCCACGTTCCCCAGCAGGACGGCTTCGCTCAACGCACCGGCGTAATCGAAGTTGCAGGTGGTAGCGCTTCCGTCGCGGCAGGCTTTGAGCCATTCCCGGTGATGGCCTATCGAATCGGGAATCGACTTGGGTGGTGGCTGGAAGTCCTTGAACTGGGATTCGGGATAGAGCTTGTAGCTACCGTAGTCGGCGAACATGTCGCCTTTTTCGCCGCGGAACATCACGCCCGCGCCAGGCACGGGGTGTCCGGCGACTTCTTTAGGGGTAAGGTTGCCGTCGTACCATGTCAGTTTCACGGGGGGCCGATTGTCGCCGCGTGCGGGGAACTGGTATCGCACGATCAGCCCCAGCGGCGCGGTTTCCTTGTGCACCGGCGGACCTTCGGCGGCGACCGTCGTCGGATGGCGTAATCCCAGCGCCCAGAACGGCAGATCCATGTAATGGCAAGCCATATCGCCCAGTGTTCCCTGGCCGAAATCCCACCAGCGACGCCAGTTGGCCGGCAGATAGGTCGAATGGTAGGGGCGGCTCGGCGCCGGCCCGATCCACAGGTCCCAGTGAATATTGGGTGGTACGGCCGGCGTCTCGGTGGGTCGTTCGCCGCCGCCCCAACCCTTGCCGACCCAGACGTGGACTTCACTGACCTTGCCGATGGTGCCCGCCTGGATGATTTCGACCACGCGGCGGTAGTTGTTTTCGGCGTGGATCTGCGTGCCCATCTGCGTAGCGACTTTCATCTGCGCGGCGGTCTCGGCCAGCAGCCGCGACTCGTACACCGAATGCGTCAGCGGCTTTTCGCAGTAGACATGCTTGCCAAGTCGCAACGCCCAGAGCGTGGCCGGCGCGTGAATATGGTCGGGTGTGGCGACAATGACGGCATCGATCTGCTTTTGCTCGTCGAGCATCTTTCTGAAGTCGTTGTATTTGGCAGCCTGCGGAAATCGTTTGGATGCCTCGTGCAGAAAGTTATCGTCGATGTCGCACAGTCCGACGATATTCTCGTGAGCGACATTGTTGATGCTGAACGTGGCCTGATTCGCGGTGCCCACGCAGCCAATGTTCAGTTTTTCGTTCGGGGATTTCGAGGGTGCTGCCGACAGCTGGGAATGGACGCCACCGATCGCGGCGGCGGCAGCGCAAAGCGAAGTCTGGCGCAGGAAATCACGACGCGTGGCGCGCAACGCATGGGATCGATTCATCGACATGGGGAGCCTCGAATTTTTTTGAGGAGGAAAAAAGGCGAAGGAAAACCGGCAAGGCAGTGAAGCGAAGGCGGGACAGACGACCGAGATTAACACGCGGCACAACGCTGTCAAGCAATCCGGCGGGGATCGGAGGCTGCAGAGGGCTCAACCTGTCGGCCAATCGATTCGAATCTAGGCCCCTTTTCCGTTGCCGCGCCGATAACTGGTCTTTTTGTTGTTCTTCTTGTTTTGCTGCTTTTTCTTGTTTTCCAGGTTCCGCTGCTGCTGCTGTTCCTGCTGCAGCTTCTGGTCGGCGGAAGCGGCCTGCTTGAGTTCGCGGGACAGTTGCTGTTCTGCGTCGGCCAGATCGGCCTTGGCCTTTTCGAGGCTTTTCCGCGCTTCGGCGATGCGCCGATCCGATTCAAGCGACGTATCCCGTTTCCTGATTTGTTCCTTGACACGAGCCTCCAGTTCCGGGATTTCTGCTTTCCACTTTCTAGATTGAGGATTGTCGTCGATGGCCGCTGCTTCACGTTCGCGGACCTGAGCGGTGAGGGCGGCCAGTTCCTTGGCTGCGGCATCCCCTCTGCCAGCCGTCTGACCGGCATCGATCTTCTGCTTCAATGCGTCACGCTCCGCAACCAACTGCTGATAGACTTCGCGCTGCCGCAGCTCGGCCAGCACCGGTTCACTCGCCTGCTGCAGGCTCTTGCGCGCCGATTCGGCATCCTGCCGCGCCCGCACCAGGGCCGGGGTACTGTCTAATTCTTCTTCGACACGACGACGCACCGACTGCATTTCCGTCATCGCTCGATCGAGTGCCGCCTTCCTGGTGGCGACCAGTTGCCGCGCTTCACGGACGTCCTTGCCCTCCGCGTCGGACTTCTCGCGAGCCTTCTTGACGTCCTGCTTTTGCCGATTGATGTCGGCGTTGGAAGGCTTTTTGCTGTCGGCCTGCACCGCGGTAGCGGCGACCAACAACAGCACCAGCAAAATTGCAAATCGCTTCATGGAGATTCTCCGCCGTCGAAATGCCGCCGGTTCCGACCCCTTCAATATAGCGTGGCTGGTCCTCGGCAGCCAACGGTTGCGGCTGCTGGTGCCTGGCAGGAACAGGGCCGGCACCCGACAGCGGACAGTCATGGCGTCGAACCGCGTGGATTGACATGGCGAGTGGCGACCGTAGACTGCAGAGATCGGTATCTCCACGGCGCGGGTTCGTTCCCTGTTGCGAGGCCCCCCATGCTCTCGCTATTCCGTTCAACAAAGGCCGGTCTCTATCGGTCGCGCCGGGAGTTCCTGCGTATCGGTGGCCTGAGCATGTTGGGCCTGTCGGCGGAAACACTCGCGCGACTGCGACAAGCCCAGGCTGCCGGACCGGCCGGCGAACGGACGCGGCGGAATTCCTGCGTGTTCCTGTTCTTATTTGGCGGGCCTAGTCAGATCGACTTATGGGACATGAAACCCGATGCGCCGCTGGAAGTGCGCGGCGAGTTTCGCCCGATTTCGACGGCGGTGCCGGGAATTCAGATTTGCGAACATTTGCCGCGGCTGGCCCGCGAAATGGACAAGCTCTGCCTGCTGCGGTCGATGCAGCACACCATGAACGTGCACGGCCCGGCCTGCAGCGAGGTCTTCACCGGCCGCGAGTATTTCGGGGCTCCCACGACCGATCAGGCAACCGATCTGGACTGGCCGTCGCTGAGCGCCTTGGCAATGCGGTATGCCGCCAGTCGGCCCGGAATTCCCGCATCGGTCATCTTGCCCTGGTACCTGCAGTTCCCCGGCCAGGCGAAACGCATCGCCGGTCAAACCGGCGGGCGGATGGGCGAACGGCATAACGGGTTGTTGATCCAGGGCGATTCGCAGCGCGGCGAATTTCGCTTGGAGGGCTTTGAACTGCACGAGACGATTCCGATCGAGCGCCTTGGTATCCGTCGTGAACTCTTGCATTCGTTGCATGCGGCGCGGCACGGGGAGACCGTCGACACAACGGTCGTGCGGACGTTTGACCGCCAGCGCGAACAGGCCTACTCCATGCTGCGCGAGCGGGCCGGCGAGTGGCTGGACGTGCGGCGCGAACCCGAGTCGCTCCGCACTCAATACGGCTCGTCACTGGTCGGCCAGAGTCTGCTGATGTCACGGCGGCTCGTCGAGGCCGGCGTGCCGCTGGTGACCGTCAACTGGGAGGACGAAACAAAAATTGATGGCGTGAATACCTGCTGGGACACGCACCAGGACAATTTTCCCAAGCTGAAGAATCTGCTCTGCCCGCTGTTCGATCAGGTATTCCCCACCTTTCTGCGCGATCTGTCCGATCGCGGGCTGTTAGAATCGACGCTGGTGGTCGCGATCGGTGAATTTGGACGCACACCGCACATGGGACAGTTCTCCCAGAGTGCAAATACGCGGAAGACCGGACGCGATCATTGGCCGCGAGCCTTCACGGCGCTTTTAGCCGGAGGTGGTGTCCGCGGCGGACAGGTCTACGGCGCGACCGACAAACATGCAGGGTCGGTCGTCGAGCGACCCGTGTCTCCCGCCGATCTGACGGCCACGATTCTGAAACACCTCGGTGTCGATCCGACGCAGCATTACGTGGGCGAGTTCCAGGAACAGCCGCATGCATTGAGCATCGGCAAACCGATCGCCGATCTTGGCTGAAGGCACCGGGCATCGCCGTGGATCGATCGCGGGCGATGCCCAAGTCGCCATTCCCGGCCCCTCCGGCCCGTCGGCCGCTCAGGGGCAGGTGGACGGCGCCTGGGCGCGCTGCCGGCACAGTGTCTCGAACAGGGTAAGATGATGGCGCGCCGATTGTTCCAGGGAAAATTCACTGACGACCCGCCGCCGCGCCGCGGCGGCCTGCGTCCGTGCCAGCAGGCGCTCGGACAGCGATTCGACGATCGAGGCCGCCAATGCCTCAGGGTTGCCAGGCGGTACAAGCCGCCCCTCGACGCCGTGCCGAATCAGCGCGCGGTTGCCAGGAATATCGCTGGCGACAACGGGAACGCCCGCCGCCATCGCTTCCAGCAAGGCGATCGAGAGTCCCTCCTGGTACGACGGGAGTACAAACAGGTCGGCGGCGGCGAGCAGGTCCTGAACATCATCAAAGGCCCCGGGCATCAATACCTGGCCACGCAGGCCGGCATCGACGATCGACTCGTATAGCGCATCGCGTTCGGGCCCTTCCCCGATGAGCCAGAGCCTCGCTTCGGGGTGCGATTGCAGCACTGTGGGCCAGGCGCGGATCAGATCGTGCAGGCCTTTGCCGGCGTGCAGGCGACCGGTGAACAAAACGACGGGGGCCAGATCGTACACGGCCAAATCGGGGTTGACCTCCGCCAGTGCGACGCGGGCTTCGCTCCGCGAGGCGCCGTCGCGCGGGGGCGGAATCGGCACACCATTCACGATCACCTCAATCCGCGACTCGGGGAACCCGGCCGCGATCAACTCATCGCGCAGCGACTCGCTCGGTGCGACAATCCGGTCGGCCTGCTGACAGCGGCGGCGGATCCGCATGCCGAATCGAGCGGTCTCGTGCCAATGGCAGTCTCCCGTTTCGCCTCCTCCTTCCACACGCAACACAACCGGGATGCGCGTCGAACGCAGTGCCCCGATCGCCGCGTAAGCGTCGTGTTTGAGCATCGACACGTAGACCGCATCCAGCTCCTGCTGGTTCTCGCGCAGCCAACGCGACAGCGCCATCATGTAGCGCAGCGTTCCCCAGCCGCGCTGTGCTGGGTTCGGCAGGCGGTGCACCGGGACCTCGCGATGCACGATTTCCCGCGGCCAATCCCGCTCCCATACCGCCGTGACAATCCTTGGTCGATGCCCCATCCCCAGAAACTCGGCCGCCAGGTTGGCCATGGCGATCTCCGCGCCACCTACCAGCGGCCAGAATCGCCGCGTCACCAGGGCCAACCGCAAGGGTTTCATCGAGCAACCCTCGCAATGTCCGATTCCGAGAGCGCCGCCACAAACGGCAGGTGCCGAAACTGGTCGCGATAATCCAGGCCGTAACCCACGACAAACTCGTCGGGAATCTCAAACGCCACAAAGTCCGGTTGCAGAGCAACTTCGCTCCGTCCCTGCTTCCGCAGCAAGACCGCAGTTCGGACACCGCGTGGCCCCATGCTGATCAATAGACGCGTGATCGCTTCCAGCGTATGTCCGGTATCGAAAATGTCGTCCACCAGCAATACATCTCGGCCCGCAACGTCCGGCATCAGATCATGATTGATCGTGAGTTCTCCCCGGGTCGTGCCGGCTCGGTAACTCGACGCCTGCAGCACGCCAACGCGCAACGGCAGGTCCAGCAGCCGGATTAGATCGGCCAGCAGAACGACGCTACCGGTCATCACCGCCAGAATGGTGAGCGGCTGGCCTTGGTAGTGACGCGCAATATCGTCGGCCATGCGGCGCACGCCGAGCCGGATTTCGGATTCACTGAGCAGCACTTTCACCGCGATTCGCCCTCGCCCACTCTTCATGCCAGGCGGGGAACATTTTATGGTATACCGGTAGTCCAATGTACTCCCGGCCGTTTCGTTCGTTGCCGGCCGGGCATTGGCTGTTCGGGAACGCCGATCGATCGAGGAGCAAACGGGATGTCGGGCAGATGGTCGGAAATCCGGATCGCGGGGCACCCCTGTGATCTGTACGAGCCGGAACAGCCGAATCCCCACGGTTTCACGTTGATCTATCTGCACGGAGTCCACCAGCAGCGGCTGATCGACCAGCGGCCGTTTGCCGACGCCTTTGCCGCGCATCGGTTTCCGGTGGTGGCGCCGCATACGAAGCGGTCCTGGTGGACCGACAAGATCTGTCGGGAATTCAGTTCCAGCCTGACCGCGGAAAGACACCTGCTCGAGAATGTTCTGCCGTTTATCGCACAGCGCTTCGCGTCGCAGCCGCCACGGATCGGACTGCTTGGCACCAGCATGGGCGGACAAGGCGCGTTGCGGTTCAGCTACAAGTATCCGCGGCTGTTTCCCGTCGTGGCGGCACTCTCTCCCGCCATCGATTACCAGATCCGGTTTTATGACGAGCATGACACGATCTCTGAGATGTATCCCGATCCCGAATCGGTCCGCCAGGACACAGCGACCCTGCACATCCATCCGTTGAACTGGCCGAAGCACCAGTTCTTCTGCTGCGACCCGGCCGACGAACGATGGTGGGAAAGCGCCGATCGGTTGCGCATGAAACTCTACTCGCTGGGAGTGCCGCACACCTGCGACCTCGAGTCCCGCGGTGGGGGGCACGGTTTCGAGTATTATAATCGGATGGTCCGGCGAGCAGTCGATTTTCTGGCCGAACGCCTGTTGCTGGAAAAAAACAGCCTATGAACTCGAAGAAACGAATCTTGGTTGTGGAGGACGAGCCGCACCTGGCCCGCGGAATCGCATACAACCTGGAAGCCGAAGGGTACGCCGTCACCGTCGCCTCCGATGGCCCCAAAGCGCTGCAGCTGCTGGAATCCGATGGCTCTTTCGACCTGCTGATCCTCGACCTGATGTTGCCCGGCATGAGCGGCTACGCGGTTTGCGAGACGATCCGAGGATGGGGCAACGACGTCCCCATTCTGATCCTCAGCGCGCGGACTCTCTCCGAGGACCGAACGCGGGGCTTTGACGTGGGTGCCAACCAGTACCTGACCAAGCCGTTCGAACTTGACGAGCTGATCAGCCGCGTCCGGAATCTGCTGACCCACTACCGCCGCGGCGCCCCGATTGCCGCGCCCGCAACGGACGGGTTGGGCGAGTTCTTCGAATTTGGTGAAGCCAAAATCAACTTTCAGACCTACGAAGTGATCGTGCGTGGGGTACCCGAATCGATGACCTCGCTGGAAATGAAACTGCTGCGGTACTTCATTCAGCACGAGGGCCGGGTGATTCCGCGCAGTGAACTGCTGGAGAAAGTCTGGGATATGCCGGGCTACATGAACACTCGCGCCCCGGACCAGTTCATCCGCCGCTTGCGGAAAATCTTTGAGCCCGATCCTGCCAATCCACGCCACTTCCTCACCCTGCGCGACGCCGGGTACCGCTTCGTGGCTCGCCCGGACGGCTCGGAATCGAGCCCCGGCACCGAAGCTTGAAAAGTGGCGGAGGATCTCGGGTGAACTTACCAGTTCCGCCGCAGAAAATCGACGAAGTTGCGCCACATGATCGCCTCGATGTCGTCTTGCGAATAACCCCGCGCCCGAAGCAGGTCCGGAATCGTCTGCAGATCGGCGATCGAATCGAGGTCGACCGGTGTTTGCTCGGTACCATAGCCTCCATCAAGATCGGTGCCGATTCCGACATGCCGCGAGTTGCCGGCGAGCTGACAAATATGGTCGATATGTTCGCAGATCCGCACAATCCGCAACTGAAAGTCCGCGGGCTTGCTGCGCAGGTGAATCCACCCGGGCACCATCATGATCGCGTCGAAGGCCATGCCGAGCACCCCGCCGCGACGGATTACCTCCAGAATCTGGTCGTCGGCGAACTGACGATTCCAAGGCGCCAGCGTCCGGCAGTTCTGATGGCTTGCCCAGAGCGGGCCTTGGTAACAATCCATGACGTCCCAGAATGCCTGATCGCACAGATGTGTCACGTCAAGAATGATTCCCAGCTTTTCAATCTCCTTGAGCAGTTCGCGACCCGACGGATGCAACGGCCCTTCGTCGTCGGTGCCGTTGGCATACCGGCCTGGTCCGTAGTGCGAGAGGCCAATCGCGCGCAGCCCGTCGGCGTGACTGCGTTCCAGGTGCCGCGGCGTGAGAATCGAATCGGCGCCTTCCAAACTCAGAATGTAACCGATCGGCAGCTTCGCCGGTTGTGAACGTGAGTCGATGACGTAATTCGTACCGTCGTCATAAGGCGGCGCGTGTAGCCAGTGCTGCAAGTGTCGGTCCAACTCGTCGCGATTCCGGATCGGCGTCAACTCTCCCGCCTCCTCCATCGCTCGGTACCAGGCCAATTGCCCTTGCGTGCTGGCCCAGGCCTGCTCGGGGGAACTCCATCCCGGCAAGCGGTGGAAGTAAGGCGAGTACCGTCCGATCTGCGTGGCAACACACAATCCGACTCGACCGCGTCGCATTTCCGGAAAACAGACGGTGTTGTTTCCCCGGTCGACACGGTCCTTCATCATATATTCGCGACGCCGGATTTTCTCCAAGGTCCAACGCAGGTCCCGGTTCCACTCCAGCGCGTTCATGCTCAGGTCCAGGTGGGCGTCAAAGATCAGAGGTGGCTGGCTCATCGGGGTTCCTTCGAGAAACAGATTCGGTGGGGTTCGGACAGGCAGTCCGTCGGTGGGGTGGTTCCGCGGTGGAAACGACTATTGTGCGCCGAATTCCCGATCCGTGAAACATGGCAGCTGGAGGCACCCAGTCCCATGAACAAGAAGCATCCTACCCGGTTGATGCAGGCACTCCAGCCGCGCAGCCGCATCCGCTGCGATCCCTACCTTCCACACGTTCGATTCAATCCTACGCGGCTGTTCGCCGCCCGCCGGCATGCGGAGACGGAAAGCGGCCCTTGAAGGCTAGATGAATAGTATTGTTTCTTCATGCCTGATCGAGCCGACCGGCACAACGCCACGACCGCTTTTCGCATTCCCCTTTCAGCAATCCTGATCGTGGGAATCGTATTGAGCATCTACGGGGTACTGGCCGCGGTACCCTGCCCGGCCGTCGATGACGCGTACTACAAGAGTCCGGCCGCGGAGTGGATCCAGAACGGGCGATTGGCGATCCCCTGCGCCCAGGGATTCCTGCCTCAGACCGACCGGATCTTCGCTTGCTACCCTGCGGCATTTCAGGTCGTCCTGGCTGGTTGGTACTATTGCTTCGGCATCTCGCTTCGCTCGTCCCTTGCATTTGGATTCGCGGTGCATCTGACGCATGCACTGCTGATTGCGGCCGCGGCACGCGAACTGATGTTGCAGCATGCCGCGTTGGCCCGCTATCGCCCGAAGTACGTCGCGTGGTGCGCCGGCCTGATTGGCCTTGTGCATTTATGTAATCTGGCCTTCTTCGACCGCCTGGAGGAACTGGCGCTCGTTTATATCTGGACCGGCTGGTTGCTCACGACCGTGCCCGCCCGCCAGTCGTGGATGGCGAAGGTTCTGATGCAAGGACTATGTCTCGGCGCCGCCGGACTGACTTCGCCGTGGGTTGGAGTGATGGGCGGCGTGCTGGTGCTGTTTCGGGCCATGTTCGGCGTCTTTTCGCCAACCGGCTCGCAAACCCGATTGGAACGCTATCTCAGCGCATTTGGATTGCGCGACGCATTGGCAGTCGGATCGATCAGCCTTGCCATGGCACTGGCCTGGTATAACTCGACCGAAGCAGCCTTTCCCGGATCGATTGACGACCAGTTTCTTGGCACCATGCGGCATCTGGGCGAAACACAGATCCGCAGCGATTGGCTCGGCCAGCTGGGGCGACTGGGGAGTTCGTATTTGTATAGCCCTGGTCAGGCGCCGGCGACCGCTCTGTTGCTGGTCGGCCTGCTTGTGGTCGCTCTTCGCGGACGGGATCCCCGGCGTTCGATTCCCGGCGAAGTCTGGTCGTTGCTCGGGACCGGAGTCGTCGGAATCCTTGTCGTCGCCGTATTGCGACCCGAAGCATATACCTACCTGGGCGCGATGCAGATGCTGTTGTTGCCCTGCCTGGGCGTCTCGATGATCGGGTATGTCCACGACTCGCAGGAAACTCCACGTCCCGACCGTGAACGGCGTCCCTACCGCATCGGTCTGGTGCGAGGCCTGATCATTGCCTGCCTGGTATTCGCCGCCAAAGATATCGCGGTCACTGTCTGGTTCAATGCACGGTTGCAACCGGAGGAACGCGCCGATTCGGTCGCGCAGCGATTACGCGAATGGATCCCGGAATCCGATCGCGTCGCGGTTACAGCCCGACACTGGCATGTCTTCCAAGGACGCAACGACTGGCGCGAAGCATTCTTCTCATCGCTCGAAAGTCACCAGGAAGTACTGGCTTGTCATTGGCTGGTGCTACCCAAGGACTGCGGCCAACCCGCGTATATCGACCAGTTCGAACTGGTGGAAAGCGTCCGTACGCGGGTTCCCAGCCATCACACATTCGCCTATGACCTGTATCGCCGCAAACCGGCTGACAGCGCGGAAGCCGCAATCCAGGCTATCGCGGAGTCGCCGCGAAGCACCGATCGATAAGAGTGCTCAGCGATATTCATCAATCAATGTTGCCACCAGGGCGGTCCAGCCTGTCTGGTGCGAAGCGCCGAGTCCCGCGCCGTTGTCGCCGTGAAAATACTCGTGAAACCAGGGCAGGTCGCGCCAGGCCGGGTGGGATTGAAACAGCGGCTGATCGCCAAGCGCGGGGATGCGACCATCGGCATCGCGACAGAACAGTCCGATCATGCGATCGGCAAGCAGCTGCGCCGCTTCACGGTAAGTCGCCGACCAGCCATGCCGCGTCGTAACCCGCGGCCCGTCACCCCACGCCTTGGCCAGCTTCCTTAACGACTCGATCAGCAAATACCCCATCGGAAACCAGACCGGCCCGCGCCAATTGGAATTGCCTCCCTTGATTCGCCCCAATGATTCGGCCGGTTCATAACCGACTTCCTGCCCACCAAGCTGGAACGGATGGTGCTCGTGTGACTTGGAGAGACTGCGGAGGCCAAACGGCGAAAGAAACTCGTCGGGATCAAAAACGCGCCCCAACACCCGGCGCAACTGGTCGGGACTGACGATCGTCAGTACCAGAGACTCGGCATCCCGACCGGAGACATGCACGACGTCGTGTGCCATCTCGGGACGATGTTTGCGAAACCACTCCACGTTGCGGCGGAATTCGTGAAAATTCAAGAGCCAATCCGCGTCCAGTCGCTCGACCGCGAACAGCGGGATCAATCCGACCAGTGAGCGAACTCGAAAACGCTGCGCGCTTCCATCAGAGAAGCAGAGTCGATCGTAGAAAAACCCGTCTTCGTCATCCCAGAGCCGATAGCCACCGCTCATATGTTTCATCGCGGCGGCCACGTAAACATAATGCTGGAAGAATTTTATGGCGAGGTTCTCGTAGGCCGGGTTTTCACGCGCCAATTCCAGCGCGATCCGCATCAGGTTCAGGCAGTACATGCCCATCCAGCCCGTGGCGTCCGACTGCTCGAGTACCGCTCCCTCGAATCCCGGCGCGCTGCGATCGATCACGGTGATATTGTCGAGCCCCAGAAATCCCCCCTCGAAGACATTGTTCCCCTCTCGATCCACCTTGTTCACCCACCAGGCGAAATTCATGAGTAACTTGTGGAAGCACTGTTCGAGGAAAGAGCGATCGCGGATGCCCCAGCGAGTCCGCGCCAGGTGATAGACTTTCCAGACCGCCCAGGCATGCACGGGCGGGTTCACGTCGGAAAAATCCCATTCGTAGGCCGGGATCTGGCCATTGGGATGCTGGAACTGATCGAACAACAGCACCCAAAGCTGGTGCATCGCTAGTTGAGGATCGATCGATGCCACCGCCACGCTCTGGAATGCGAGATCCCAGGCGGCGAACCAGGGATATTCCCATTTATCGGGAACAAGCAGCACGCGGAGCGAATTCAGGTGCCGCCAGTGCCGGTTGCGGATCTTACCGCGTTCCGCAGGAGGCGGATGATTCGGGTCGTCGCCATCCAGCCACTTCGCCACGTCGAACAGGTACGATTGCTTCGTCCAGAGCAGTCCGGACCAGGCTGCCCGTTGGATCCGGCGTTCTTCGAGAGTCGCACCGGCGGGATGCAACGCATCGTAGAACTCGTCCGCTTCGCGTCGCCGCAATTCCACCATCTCATCGACGAACTCCAACGGATTACCGGCAAGTTCCTTATCGGTCAATCGCAGGCGCCATGTCTGCGATTCACCCGGCGCGAGTCGCGTTCGATAGTGGACCGCGGCCTTCGTGCCGCTGCTGTTGGCCAGAACTTCGCGCCGGCCGTCGATCAGGTAGTGGTGAAAAGCGTCCTTGGTGTCGCACCGATCCTGCGCGAAGTCGCCGTATAGCCGTCGACGATTGGTCTCGTTACCCGTAAACAGCAGTTGCCCATCCGCGGGAACGTACAGTCTCCGTGTGCCCAGCTCATACGCAATCGGAATCGTCGGCTCATGCTCCGACACAAATCCTCCCGCCTGCAGCCCGAACGGCGAATCGACCGGCAGCGATTGGATCCAGGGTCGAGGCTTTTCCAGCGGCCCCCAGGACCATGTATTGCGAAACCAGAGTTGCGGCAACAGATCAAGTGTCGCCGATTCGGGACCACGATTGCAGGCGGTGATCCGGATGGCAATGTCTTCGGGATCGAACTTCGCGTATTCGATCGTCAGCTCGAAATAGCGCTCGTCCTGCAGGATGCCCGTATCGATCAGTTCATATTCCGTATCGCGCGTGGAACGACTCTGGTTCCGCGCGACAAGCTGCTCGTAGGGGAACCGCCGCTGCGGATATTTGTAAACGTACTTCTGGTAGGAATGCGTCGGGGTATTGTCGAGATGAAAATAGTATTCCTTGACATCCTCTCCGTGGTTGCCCTCGCCGTTAGTCAGACCAAACAGCCGTTCTTTGAGGATTGGATCGGTGTGGTTCCAGAATGCCGGCGCGAAGATCAAAATCTGGTACCGATCGCAAAGGCCGGCAATCGCGTCGTCACCCCAGCGATAGGCCTTGCTGCGGGCCTGGTCATGGGAGAGAAAATCCCACGCAGCTCCGTCGGGGCTGTAATCCTCTCGCACCGTTCCCCAAGCGCGCTCGCTGACATAGCATCCCCAACGTCGCCAGGATGACACGTCGTCCACGAGTTCGCTTACCCGGTCCCGCTCAGCGCCCATGATGCTCCGTTCCGATCGTGATCCATTCCCATCCCCCTCGCCGTTCGCGCCAAACCCTGCGGCAACTGTTGGCGAATCGCTAGTTTCAGAATAGTCACGATGCAACCACGGTGACACGCTTTTTTTCTTGAGAGCCCGGCACGAATCATCTCGGCTTTCCCCCCCGGTTTGCAACCGCGGCTTGGCCCAATTACGATCAGGTGCCGGTAATTGCCCAACGCCCCGTTATTCAGGAGCCTTTCCATGATACGCGTGACTGCTGCTTCGTTGGTGATTTTCGTCGCCTCCGTTAGTTCGACGGCTTCGGCCCAGGAGCTTACGCATCCGTTTCTCAACAACACCGCGAAGTCCTGGCAAGTCAAGTTCGACCGGGAGCACCCCAATAACGGCTTCCACGCTGTCCAGCTGGTGGCGATCAAATTCGGCCCCACCGCACCGGCCGGGAGCCCGCAAAACGTGCAGCTGAAACTACGCCGCTACCTGTTCAATGCGGCGACTTTGAAATGCAAATCGGAGCCAGAAGTAACCCTGTACGGAAGCGTCGAAGGTATGCTGGTCGACATGGGCAAGTTCCGCCGCAAACTTTTGAAATTCAATGCGAACGGGCAGTATGTCGATATGACTAGCGGTCAAATTACGAACTATACCGTGAAAGGGTATTTTCATCCGGGGGAGAATCGTGACCCGGCGAATGCCGACAACCGTAAAGACGACCGCATCGTACTCAGGGTAAGCGCCAAGCCGTCGACGACCGGCGGAATGGAGCCGATGCCAATGCCGACCAATCCGTCGGCCGATCCATGCGACGAAGTTACGCCCGACGACGTGCTGATGGAGGGAGATGACCTCGGCGCAGAGTTTAACTACCTGTTGCCGTAGCGCGCCAATCACTTCGGGCTCGGCCCGGAGCTATGCAAAAGGAATGAACTTCGCCGCCGAACATGCGCGATCAGCCGGCAGGTTGATCCAGTGCCTGTTCGGCTTCGGCGGCGGTCATGCGACCGTAGGCGACGTCGATCAACAGCATCGCCTCGGTGTTCAGTCCCAGGTGTTGCCCGATCTGTCGAGCCCGTTCGTAGCTCGCGGAATGGAAGAACTTCGCCCGGCGCGTGAGGAAATACAGTGCCAACGCGGCAAGAGCGGTACCACTCAAAAACGCGCCGCCAAGAAAATCCCTTTCACTGAATAACACTGCCGCAACAATGCCGCATGTTGCGCCGCCAAGCAACAGCACCGTTCTCAACCAGGCGGTGATGATCGACTTTCCGCTGAGCGGAATGCGCGCACCATGAATCTGGTCACCGGACTGCGAAATGATGGCGAAGCTCTCCATCGGGATCAGCGGCAGATACCAGAGATGAAAGAACCGCGTCGCCACGTGGCCGATTTGGGGAACATGGTCGACATCACCGCAAATTCTCGATCCCCAGATGATGATCATTGCGCCCGCTCCTGCGCGGAAGTTTGAACCATAGGCGATGCGCCAGGTCTCGAAGTTCGATTTGTTCGCTCCGGCCGTTGCGCGGTTCGACGGGGGCTGGAAGCCCCCGCCACTTATTGCGCGATTCCGCGGGGGCTGGAAGCCCCCGCCACGTCGCGCCGACTATTGTAGACATCACGGATCGGGATGGGAACTCACCCATCGTCACACCAATGCCCCGCATTTTTTCGAAGGTCCCCAGGTGACATTGGAATCCTGATGCGGCAAGATGGTGACCGCTGCCGCCGACTTCCGGCATCTCCAGGAGGAATTTCCATGCTGTTGCGTCCGCTTGGTTCCAGCGGTCTGCTGGTTTCCCCGATCTGCCTGGGCACGATGACGTTCGGCACGCCGGTCGCCGAGCCCGAAGCAATACGGCTCACCCACGCCGCGATCGACCTGGGAGTCAACTTTATTGATACCGCAAATGTCTATGAAGGATACGCCCGGTATATCGGCAGCCCGGGCGGGGTCGCCGAGGAGATCGTCGGCAAGGCACTCTGCGACCGTCGCGACCGCGTCATTCTTGCGACCAAAGTCGCCGCGCCTGTGGGACCGGGCCCCCAGGATCGCGGCCTCTCCGCCTCGCATATCCTGCGGGAACTGGATCGCAGTTTGAAACGGCTGCGGACGGAGACCATCGACCTGTATATCATCCACTGGCCCGACATGCATGTTCCACTCGACGTCACCCTGCGGGCCATCGAAACGGCCGAACGCCAAGGCAAGGTCCGCTACTTCGGCGCATCCAACCACTCCGCCTGGCAATTGTGCGAGATGCTCTGGCTGGCGGACCGCAGCCGTTATCCGCGCGTCGTCAGCTCCCAGATTCCGTTCAGCATGCTGCGGCGGGAGTTTCAAAACGATCTGCCCTTCTGCCAGCAGCATCAGATCGGTGTCACGCCGTACCAGTCGTTGCAGGGCGGGTTGCTGACCGGCAAGTATCGCCGCGGCCAGCCGCCGCCGGCCAATTCGCGAGCCGTCGAAAAACCCGACTGGGTCTGGAATCAGGACGGCCCTCTGTTCGATCGGTTGGAGGCAGTCGCCGCACTGGCAGCCGAAGCCAGCCTGCCCATGGCACAGTACGCCCTGGCCTGGACCCTTACCCAACCCGCGATGAGTTCACTGATCGTCGGTATCAAGTCGTTGGAACAGTTCCAGGATGCCGTTGCCGCGGCCAGCGTTACCATTCCCGCGGATCACTTTCCCAAGCTGGATGCGATCTGCCCTCCCCCTTGGCGACAACCGAATCCGGTTCGCGGCTAAGCGATCCGCCAGGAAAATGTCGAGTTGTTCAGGAATCAGCGCTCTCGCAAAGGCGCCAAGGAATTCCAGCTGCGCAACGGGGTGGGGACTTCGTAGGATGGGTCTCCCGACCCGTCCTGCTTACACGGACAGGTCTCCCGACCCGTCCTGCTTACACGGACGGGTCAGGAGACCCTTCCTACCGACCCGAACTTTTAGCTGTGACAAAGCACCAGGCAGCTGGCAAGAAAACTCGTCCCGACGATTTTTTCCTGAAAGGTCCGGCCCCGAGGAATTGGCCAACAGCAGTTAGACCTCGCCATAACATTCGCGGATGGTGGCGACACGATCGACTTGACGTCTCAAGGGTATGGCAAGACCAAGACGCGCGTTGGCACTCGCCGCTGACATTCGAGCGCCGCCGAGCGAACAGGGGCCAATTCAGCGATGCGATTCGTGCTGGTTACTCCACGTACAGAAATTCGTTTGCGGACAGCAACATCTGGCACAGGTCCGCCAAGGCCGCCTGCGCCGCCTTGTCTACGGGAGTCTCCGCCGATTCGTGATTCTTGAGTTGCTCACGGATAAACGCAAGACTTTGTTCCAATTCCGTTGCCTGAGGTTGTCGCGCGAACGCACATTGGAAAGCCGCCGCAATTTGTGCGGCGGAATCGGGGCCGCCAAGCTCGACCGCCCTCCGAGCCATTCGCTCGGCCTGATCCAGTACGAATTGGCTGTTAAGCTGCGCCAACGACTGCAGCACGGTCGCTGAACTCATGCGCTGCGTACAGTTCACCGGCATGATCGGTGTGTCAAAAATCTCGAGGAACTTCAGCGGGTAGACGCGTCGCGCAAAAAGGTAGAGGCTGCGTCGGTGCGACGCTGTCTGCGACAGGCCGTCCGCCGGTTTGGTGATCTCGTCGGGCGGACCTCCCGGCGCAAGATCGAGCGCGTCGGAAACGGCCAGGATCGCGTCGCGCACGATCTCCGCTTCCAATCGCCTCAGGTTCATCCGCCACAACAGCAGGTTGCCGGGATCGGTCCGCTCGCCAATCGCCTGAATCGAACCGCTCCCCGCATCGAACCGCGGACGCCGCGACGACTGCTGGAAGGCCGTCGACAGCATGATTTGTCGATGGAGCCGTTTGAGGCTCCAGCCATGCTCGATCAAGTCCACCGCCAACCAGTCCAGAAGTTCCGGATGCGTCGGTGAGCTTCCGGATCGGCCAAAATTCCCCAGCGTTTCCACGATCCCGCGCCCGAAATGATGATGCCAGACGCGATTGGCGATGACCCGTCCGGTGAGCGGGTGGTCGGGTCGTACCAGCCAGCGCGCCAGCGCCAGTCGCCGGCCCGTTGAACCGCCAGGCATTTCGCTCGATATCACCTCAACCGATTGTCCTGGTGGCTGCAGGATCTGAGGGAATCCCGCCTGGACCAGCACACCCGGCGCGTGGACGTTTCCTCGCCGATGCACGCGCGACGCCGGCGCGGGCCCGACATCCCAAAGCGCCTGCAGTTTGCCGTACGATTTTTTCCGCCCCTGCGCCTCCCCGAGCTGCTTCTTCAGCTCGGCGATCCGATGTTCATCCTTGGCCTCTTCGGCTGCCTTCAGCTCCGGCTGTAATACAGCGATCTGCTTGTCGATCTCGGAATTGTGCGCATCGATCGCGGCTCGCTGAGTCGGCGCAACATCGGCCAGGAACCGCTCCTGCGGACGTTTCCAATCATGGACGTTCAGTGCCGGCTCGAAGCAGGCCATGAGGCGATAATAATCGCGCTGTGGCAGAGGATCGTATTTGTGGTTGTGGCAACGGCAACACTCCATTGTCAGTCCGAGTACCGACGTCGACAACATGTCGATTACCTGATGGATCACTTCGTAACGTTTGTCGATGCCATACTGCGGTTCGCTGGTGTGGTCTTCGACACAGCGCAGAAATCCCGTAGCCGAAAGCAGCGAGAGTGTTTCCGGACCAAACGAATCGGCATTGCGCCAATCGATCAGCTCGTCTCCGGCGAGTTGCTCCACGATAAATCGATCGTAGGCTTGATCCGCGTTGAAGCTCTTGACCACATAATCGCGGTAGCGCCAGATCCCTTCGTTGGGATAGATGCTCGCAAGATCTCCGTCGAACAAACGATTGTCGACGTATCCCGCCGCGTCAAGCCAATGCCGGCCCCAACGCGCTCCGTACTGGGGCGACGCCAGCAATTTATCCAGCAGACTGTCGAAGGCGTCGGGCCGCGAATCGGCCAGAAATGCCAGAACCGAGTCGGGCTCAGGCGGCAGTCCGATCAGGTCAAAGTACGCACGACGGATCAGCGTGGCGCGATCGGCTTGAAGGGAAAAAGCCAGTTGCTTTCCTTCCAGCTGCGCGAGCAGAAAGGCATCGATGGTCGAATGAACGCGATCGACCTGCCGCACCGGCGGTGGGATCGCTTTCCGCGGTGACTGAAAGGCCCAGTATTGCCTGTCTTGCTCGCTGACCTGGGAAAAGTGCGGCAGCGCCACGACCGCTTCCTCGGCGGGTGCGCCCGCTTGAATCCATCGCCGGAGAGCCGACAATTCCGTGGCGGAAACCTTCTCGCAGCCGTCCGGCGGCATCTGACCCCGCGTGACCAGGTCGATCAGCAGGCTGCCCGCCGGATCGCCGGCAACAATCGCCGGTCCGCTCTCGCCTCCTTGGAAAATGGTCGACAGCGTGCGAAGATCGAGCTTCGATTCCTGCAGATCCGCGCCGTGGCAATCGTGACATTTCCGCGCCAGCGTCGGTTGAATGTCCTGCTCAAAACGCGGAGGAGAGGGACGCCGGGCATCGCGGACCGTCAACGTAACGTCGAATCGCGTGCCGTCCCCATGATGCGGCGTCGCGGTCCCGTCGGCAAACGCATCGACAATGAAATAGATGAACTCTCCCGGTTGAATTGGCTGGTCCCTGATCTGAAAAGCGCCGACCTGGGTCGCTGTTCCGAAGTCCGAATTTCCCGAAGCCAGTGTCATCGGCTGAAAGCCATGCGTCTCATCCGGCGCCGGACCGCGCTCAATGTACCATTGAATCTGCGAGTTTACTCCACAGCAATTCTGCGCATGCTCGAACAGGCCCTGGATGTCCAGCATGCCCGCCACCGGACTTCGCCAACCGATCACCATGGCATGTTCTGGCCCAGGGGCGATAAGAATGTCACCCGTGTTGAACTTGAGCCCCACGTCGTACTCGGCCGTGACTCGGCCCGCCAGCGGCGCCAACCGCTGCCCCGCTCGATAAGCCCAGCCAGCCACCGGCGATTCAAAGAGCTTGTCGCCGTTTTCGGTCAGCGGCAGATACCTGCCGTCCCGCAGCCAGTTTCGCGATTCGACGGGACCATCCACACCGGTCGTCCGCAGCAAGTACCAGACCGGCTCCTGATCGCGATCGAGTAACGGATTCGCCTGCACTGCCTGACTGCGAATATCGTCGCTCAGCTTCCACTGCAGTTGCACGGCGCTCGGCTCGTCGGCCGCCACCGAGCAAGCGCAGGCCAGACAAAGCACACTCGTCAGCGCCGGGACAATCCTGGTCATAGGGCATCTCTTCAAAATCAGCGGTGTGTGTCTTCGTCGCCTTGTTATGCCAGGATTTCGCGGACGACGCGGCCATATACGTCGGTCAAGCGGAATTCACGACCGGCGAAGTGGTAGGTCAGGCGCTCGTGATCCAGCCCCAACAAATGCAGTATCGTGGCGTGAAGGTCATGCACGTGAACCGGCTGCTCGACGGCATCCCAGCCCCATTCGTCCGTGGCACCATGAACCATCCCTCCGCGGACTCCGCCGCCGGCCAGCCAGATCGAGAATCCAAACGGATGGTGATCCCGGCCATCCTTTCCTTCGGCGGTCGGAGTGCGGCCGAACTCACCGCCCCAGATCACCAAGGTCTCGTCAAGCAGACCGGTCGATTTCAGGTCGTGCAACAGGCCGGCGATCGGCTGGTCGGTCGCCAGGGCATTGTTCTCGTGTCCGGTCTTGAGTCCGCTATGCTGGTCCCACGGCTGAAAACCGCCGGTGGTGTGATAGAGCTGGACAAAACGCACGCCTCGCTCGACCAATCGTCGCGCCAGGAGACACTGGCGGCCAAACATCTCCGTCTTCGGTTGATCCAGGCCGTACAGCCGCGATGTGCCTGCGCTCTCGCCGCTGAGATCGAAAGCCTCCGGCGCTTCAGCCTGCATCCGAAACGCCAACTCGAACGCCTGCATGCGGGCGTCCAGGCGGTCGTCGTCGGCACGTTGCCCTTGATGCAAGCCATTCAGGCGCGCAAGCGCATCGAGTTCGCGTCGCTGCCGTTCGCGGGAAACCTGAAGGCTGCCGAGATTGCGAAGCGGCTGCGCGAGATTGGATACGAACGTGCCTTGGAACGAAGCAGGAAGAAAGCTCGATCCATATTGGCGCGCTCCTTCGATGATCGGTCCGGGGCCGATGGCAACGAACCCGGGCAAATTCTGATTCTCGGTGCCCAGCCCGTACATCACCCAGGCGCCCAGGCTGGGTCGCGAGAAGACACGCTCGCCCGTGTTCATCAACAGGCAGCCACCGGGATGGTTGGAATCGTCGGTGACCATCGATCGAATCACGCAGATATCGTCGATGCAAGAAGCGGTTCGCGGAAACAACTCGCTGACCTCCACGCCCGACTCCCCATACTTCTGGAATTTCCAGGGGGAGGCGAGCAGTTTGCGTTGCTGGCCGAGGTACAGCTTCGGTGACGGCTGGCCATCATCCTGGGCCAGCCGCGGTTTCGGATCAAATGTGTCGACCTGTGAGGGACCTCCAGGCATAAACAGGAATATGACACGTTTGGCACGCGCAGCGAAATGGGGCCGCCGCGCCGCCAGCGGACTCTCAGCAGCCGTCGTCCCGTCCGCCTGCAACGCGGAGAACGCCAGAGCTCCGAAGCCTGCGCCGGCTCTGCGGAGAATTTCTCGGCGGCTCCAGTTAGTCAACATAGATAAACTCGTTTGTGCAAAGCAGAACGCGGCAATAACGAGCCCAGGAGTGTTGACCTTCAGCATCAGCAACCAACTGCCTGCCGATATCAATCTCCAGGGGAGTCGGCTCGCGTCCGAGCGCCAGTTTGTACAGGTAGGAAATGCGTTCGTCGCTGTCACCGGAGAGTACCTCGCGGGCAACGCGCGCCGCAAGTGCCGCCGAGACATCGTCAAGCAACGGATCGTTGAGCAGATACAACGCCTGGGGTGCGACGATCGACTGATTGCGCCGCTCGACGATCCCGCCTGACGGCCCGTCGAATAGCGATGGAAAGTCCGCCGTTTTCGATCCCGTCCGCACCGACATGAGATACAGCGTGCGTCGAGGAATTCCGACTTCCAGAAAGCCCGGGCCACCCGGCGCCGTGTCCAGCAGGCCGGACACTCCCAGCAGCGAGTCCCGAATCGCCTCGGCTTCCAACCGCCGCCGAGGCATCCGCGTCAACCAACGGTTGTCGGGATCGGCCGCGCGCGAGGCAGCGGACACGAACGATCCCTGCCGGTAGACACTCGATAACACCATCCGCCGGTGCATCGATTTGATCGACCAGCCCGAATCCATGAAGCGGCGGGCCAAGTGATCAAGCAGCTCCGGGTGACTGGGATGCTCTCCACGCACTCCAAAGTTGTTCGAAGTGCGAACCAGTCCCTCGCCAAAGTGACTCTGCCATATGCGATTCACCATGACCCGTGACGTGAGCGGATGATCCGGGCGCGTCAGCCATTGCGCCAGTTCGCGTCGGCCGCTTCCCTGCGATATTCGCGGTGGATCGGTTCCGGCCAATACCTGGGGAAAACCGCGGGCAACGGCCTTGCCCGGATTCGCAGGGTTGCCGCGCAGAAACACTCTGGCATCCTGAAATCCCTCGAATGGACTTCCGACCGGGCCGCCGTCTTGCACGACAACCGCTTGCGGGACCACCACCGCAGGTTTTTTCTTGAGCGTTTCCAGCTCCTCGCGCTGCGCCGCCAGCCGGTCGCGCACATCCTGAGGAAGTATGCTCGCCCGGTCCTCCGCCATAATCCAATAGGGACTTCGCGGCGACATCAGCTCGTCATAAAGATCATGAAACTCGGAACCGCCAGTGATCGCGGATGAAACACGATCCGTATCGGATACCTGCGGAATCGGATCCGGAGTTGGCTCGAACCATCGTGCCCGGATTTCCGCTTCGACTCGTGCGCGTGCCGCATCATTCAACGAACTTCCGTAAACTCGCAATTCGCAAAGGTCGCCGCGAAATCGCTGACCGGAACCGGAGCCTGGTCCGCCAATCCGCAGAGCGGCGATCGCCGGATCGGACGTCACCGAATCAATCGACTTGTTTACGCCGATCTGCGCGCCGTCACGAAACAGGGTGACACCCTCCGCGCCCCAGCTCAGGCTGATCAACTGGAATCCGGCCTCCGCCGGCGCGGATGCGATGACGTCGCCGTTGACTCCCGCTCGGCGCAAGATGGCATGCAGGCCGCCTGCCGCGTCGGGCATCAAGCCGACCCCGTGCTGCCCCACGGCCGAGTCCTCCCAGCCCACGATACGGGTTCCGGAGGGCGCATTCGATTCCGGTCGATAGACGATGAACAAGGTGCCAGCCAGCGGGACCGCGCGCGGCGACTGCAGCACCGCTTCGCCATCGAATCGAAGCACTGGCCGGGAACGACCGCGCACTTCCGCCATCGCAAGCATCGGTCCCTGCATATCCGCCGGTGGCGTGGCGTCGTCCGCGATCGAAGCACGATCGGGCCAGCGCGTAACACGACCGCCAGCATCGATCCCGATGACCCGATCGTCGGCGCGGAATTGCAACAGCTCGGACGCGGCAAGCAACTCGGCCACCGAGTCGCGCCTGATCCGGTCGCGGCGTTCCCCTGCAATCCGATTCAGTTGCTCCACCAATTCCTGCGCTCGTCGCGCCCCGGCTCTGCCGTCGGCTTCCGTCAACAATGTCGACAACGCCGCTAACGGTGGCTGTCGATTGAAGAATTGCAGCCAGCGGTCCAGAGTGGATGCGTCGATTTTCCGCATCTCCGCGAAATCGGCCAGCGTCGGTGGGTTCGGAGCCCGCATCGCGTGCAAAAACGCAACGGCAACGGGAAGGTCATCTGGCAACGCGGCTATCAGCCGTCGCTCCATGGACAACCAGAACTCCCGGTCGACCGCTGTTTGAACCATTTGCGACAGTTCAACCAGCCGCTGTTTGTCCCGCTGCGTCTGAAGATTGATCGCCTGAATCTCGGCGACCGCAAGCAGGGGCACGCGCACCAGCGGCGTGTTACCCACAGACGGACTCGGAACGACCCGCGTGCTGAAGAAAATCCCCGCCATCGCGTAATAGTCTTCGGTCGAGATCGGATCAAACTTGTGATCGTGGCACCGGGCACAGGCCAGCGTCAGCCCGAGAAAGGCTCGCCCGACGACATCGATCTCGTCGTTGACGTAGTCGGCGATCATCTGCTTCTTGTCGACGTCGCCCGGAACAAAATCGGCGATCGCCAGCATGCCTGTCGCGATCAACGAACCAGCATCGATCCGGGTTGGATCCGATGGCTGCAACAGATCCCCCGCCAATTGCCGAGTGACGAAGTCGTCGTACGCCAAATCTCGATTGAAGGCATCCACCACCCAGTCGCGATAACGCCAGATTTCGCGAAAATCGCTCTCGACCGGCAATTGAATCAGATCCCGTGCGTCGGCGTAGCGGACGACGTCCAGCCAGTGCCGACCCCATCGCTCGCCGTGAGTGGGTGCGGCCAGAAGTCGATCGACGACCTGAGAAAGTGCGTCGGGCGTTTCGTTGTCCAGGTAGTCTTGCATTTCGGCAAGTGTCGGCGGCAAGCCGGTCAGATCGAACGTGATCCTGCGGAGCAGAGCCCGCTTGTCCGCGGCCGGCGCTGGGAGGAGTTGTCTGGTCTCCTGCCCCGATCGAATAAAGGCATCGATGTCGCTGGATACCCAAGCGCGGTCTTGAATTTCCGGCACCGCGACCGAGTCAATGCGAGCGAATGCCCAGTGATTCGCGACTTGCAACCTCGTCGTCACAGCGGGCCAGACCGCTCCCGCCTTGACCCATTCGACGAAGTCCGCCGCCTGATCGGGTCGCAAAGCCTTCGCTTGCTCCGGCGGCATCGCCACAACGTCGCCCTGCCGCTGAATCGCACGGATCAGCAGGCTCTCTTCCGGCTTTCCCGCAACGATCGCCGGCCCCGACTCACCGCCCTGCAACATCGCCTCCGGCGAATCAAGTCGCAGCCCGCCAGACTTCTTCAGGCTGCTATGGCAAGGCAAACAAGTCTCGACCAGTACCGGCCGGATTTTTGTCTCGAATAACTGTTCGCTTTCGGCCGCGTGGGCCACGCAACAACCGATCACCAGCCCGATCCCTGATAGTATCGCGCCAAAGCGGTTTGCCGGTCGCAGGTCGTTGGCTGGAAAACTCGATCGACGAGCAGCGTGATGACGGCAAAAAAGGCGACCGAGAAGCATGGGCTACCACAGTTCTTTGATCGGCGTGCCGGTGGTAATCGCGACCGGGCGTCCGCTGCCGTCCGGGAAGTGCGTATTCAAGTCGATGCCAAGGAACTGGTAGAGCGTGGCCATCAGGTCCTGGGGGTCGACCGGTCGCTCGTGTGGAAATGCGGCATGCTGATCGGTCGATCCGATGACCTGCCCCATGCGGAATCCGCCACCCGAAACCAAAATCGACTGCGCACCGGGCCAATGATCGCGTCCCCACTGCAACTTGCCGGTCGACGTACCTGGCTGCAACGTCCCCTTGGGTGTGCGGCCGAATTCACCGGCGGCGATCACCAGAACTTTCTTGTCGAGACCACGCTCGTAGAGATCGTTGATCAACGTCGTCACGACCTGGTCGTAGACCGGCAAACGATAGCGCATGATGGTCGGCAGGTCGATATTGATCGCGTGATCATCCCACCCCGGAGCGTCCATCGCCTTGACACCACCAGGTACGCTGATCGTGACGAAACTGACTCCCGCTTCAACCAGACGACGAGCCACCAGCGCGTTTTGTCCCCATTCGTCGCCGTATTGGGCCACGAGTCGAGGGTCTTCTTTCGAGAGATCAAACGCCTGGCGCGCCTTGTCCGCCGTCAGGATGTCGATCGCGGTTCGGTTGAACTCGTCGACCGAATCGAGTACGCCTCGCTGATCGACATCCCGCCGCATCAGGTCGAACTGCTGCAGCAGTCCCACACGGTCAGCCAGTCGCCCGCCATCGACGGTCAGCGTGGAATTGGGCAAGCCAGATTTGGTCACGATGGGGGGACGCCAGGCGCTGCTCCAGTAGCCTTCGCCGATCCCGGGAACGTACTCGCCAAACGCGCTGTTGTAGATTACCAGGCCCATTCCCATCGCCGCCGGTAATCCGCGCACGCGCGACTTCAATGCTCGACCGATAATGGCACCCATCTGCGGATGGGTCGATTCAAAGGTGCCGGGCTTCAGACCGGGATGACCCGACATGAATCGACCATGGGCCTCGAAATGCCCTCCTTCTCCATGAGTGCAGGAACGGATCAGCGTAAAGCGATCGGCCATCCTGGCGTGCAGTGGCAGCGCTTCGCAAAGATCCAAGCCGGGGACGCTGGTCGGGATCGGCAGATACGGACCGCGAATTTCCGACGGCGCCTGCGGCTTCAAATCGTAGGTTTCCAACTGGCTGGGGCCACCATGAAGAAACAGGAATATGATGGAGGTGTCTTTGCCCGCCGCCGTACCCGCCGCGGCACGCTCCCGCAGCAAACCGGCGAGACTGAGCCCGCCCAGGCCAAGCAGGCCGGCATGCAGCATTCCTCGACGCGTAACCAACGGCGGGGAGTGCGGATCGAGGTGGGGTGTGTTTGCCATAGTTGCCATAGGTATAGGTGGCACCTGTTGCCGCAGGCTATTGTAATCGACATGATGTGCGGAGCCGATTCCCAAATTCCCCCGTCGTCAGTTGGAAAGGCCCGAGCAGCCCCGGTTTTGCATGACGCCTGGGAGCCGCTATCCCGAACGACCCGCGCACGGCAGCGCAGGATCGTCGCGAAACGAACAGAAAACGCTGCAATTTACGCGTGCCCTCTCAACGATCACCAGGTAGAACGGCAATGACTTCATGGCGCTGTGTTTTGGAATTGGATGCCAAACGGAATGTCGCGGCCGGCAGCACCGCCGCGTTGCGCGACGCCGTCGGTCGCGCGGCCGATCTGCGAATCTACACGGAGTTTCTGCATAATGAACATATCGACGTCGACTCGACCAGCGCCGAACGGATTCGCGAAGTCGCCGAGTTTGGCGTCACTTACCGCGTGGATCGCTCGTGGGTAGCGGGCATCATGAGCCTGCGTCAACCGATCGAACTGCCGGCCGGCTTTGGTCCGCGGCCTTCCATGTCGTTCTTCATGTACAACCAGGACGGCACTCAGGCGATCGCGCGACCGTACCTGGACGGAGCGCCTGTCGAGGTACCGACTGGTCCCGCGGCGCTGCTGCCGCCGCCAAAAATGCCCAAGTATCATCTGCTCGACAATTGGGACGCCGGAACCAACGCCCCCAGCCAGAATTTTGTGTATGACTTCGATCGATTTCGCTACTGCGTCAACGACTCGTGGCGCGAAGTTCTGAGTCACTCGGCAAGCGGCGCCGTCACTGCCGGCTCGCTCGAAGATCTGGTCGATGCGTTCTCATCCGGCTGTGCAATCAAGCTTGGAGTCGCCAGACTCTGCGATGATCTTGGTGACGGCAGGGGCGACGACGCCGGCGCCGATCCGCGCGGAGTGCCGGACCACGAGCTGTTTGTGCAGGGCGGCTCCGCCTACTACTACACCGACCAAATGCTGTTCATCATCGGTTCGCATCCGCTGGTGCGCGTCCGCCCGAATGTGCCGATGCGCTACGCAAGCCGCAATTGGGATTTCGGCTGGCTGATGGCGCGCAGTGATGGGCGCGTCGTCTATCGCCGCTGCGACCCCTACACACTCCAGTTCTCGGACCGCGTTTCCCAGCATGCCATTCGCTGGTTCGTACGGTAGGGGGCCAGTGCCCATCCGGCAGCGGCTACTTCGAACCGCTGGAAGCAATCGGCCATTCCCATCCGGCCGTAAATCCGCCGTCCACGTAGATGATCTGGCCGGTCATGAATGCCGATGCGGGTGCGGCAAGAAAAATCGCCGCCCCGACCAGGTCTTCGGGCAATCCTAGACGCCGCTGTGGCGTATGGGCTCGGCCCCAGGCCTGCATCGTCTCATCCGACCACAGCTTGCGCGTCAGATCGGTGAGGATGAAGCCCGGCGCGATCGCATTCACGCGTACACCCCGATCGCCCCATTCCAGGGCCAGCGCTTTGGTCATCTGCGCAATGCCGGCTTTGCTGACCGCGTACGGCAGAACGCAGGTCAATGGACGGTCCGTATTCAAGGATGCGATGTGGATCTGGCAGCCTGTACCGCGAGCGACCATCGTCCGACCTACGGCCTGCGCCAGGAAAAACGCGCCTTTGAGATTGATATCCAGCACGAAGTCGTAGTCGTCCTCGGTGACATCCAGCGCCGGTTTACGGCGATTTACGCCGGCCACGTTCACCAGCGTGTCGATCGGGCCGAAATCGGATTCACAATGTTGAACCAGCCGTTGAATCTGCCCGACGTCGGAGACGTCGCAAGGAATGGCGTGCACGCTGGCGGGCCGCGGACTTGACCTCAATTCCGCCGCGGTGCGTTCCAGCTGTTCCGCGTCCCGGCTGGCCAGAATCACGGTGGCGCCGCGCTCGGCAAAACCCGCAGCGATCGCCCGGCCGATCCCACGGCTTCCTCCCGACACCAGCACACGCTGGCCGGCGACCGCGAACAGTCGATCGGGCTCCCTCTGGTTTTCGTGTTCGCCTTCCGATTCCAAAGACGTTCGCTCCTTAACCGACCGTTGTCCCGCGTCGCTGCCGGGTCGAGGCGAGACTTGTACCAGACCGGCCCAGGAGTCTACCTGGTCGGTTTACCGCGCAGCGGTGCCGTGGCACTCGCCGGTACTACATTCGACTTTTCGTTGGCTTTGCCCAGCGACTTACCGTTCCGCGCTTTCGCCTCCGATGTCGACCCCATCAGGAAGTTGTCGCACGTCGTCGATTCCTTCAGACGGTCAAACTCTTTGTTCATTGCGATTCGCAACTTCTTTTCAAAGATATCCTTGGAAAGTTCTTCCTGGATCTGCGCATCCATTTCAGCGACCTCGGGCTTCGTCCGGCCCACGCAGCGCAGAATAATGAACTTGTCTCCCACGCCGATAATCGGCGAAAGCTCGCCCGGCTTGAGCTTGAACGCATGCTCTTCGATCAGCGGCTGGCCACCATGCCGACGGATTGGCGGCACTTTGCCGAAATTGGCCCGCGAGGCCGGTTCTACCGAGTACTGTTGTGCCAGATCGCCGAATCGTGCTTCGCTGGGATTCTTTCGCGCTTCCTCCCAGACCTGCTGAGCGCTCCTTTGATTCGAAAGAACGATGGCCATGACCTGGACCCGCTCGCCGAAGTTTGCCTCGAATGCCTTGTCCAGATCATCCTTGGTCACTTCCGCCTTGTTGCTGACGAGTTTCTTCAGTGCGGCGGATGGCCAGACCACATCCTTGGTGTAGATTTCGACGGTTGCCCCGTCTTCCTCGGTGATCTTCTTTAACCAGGCGTCGACGTCCGGTTTGCCGTTCTTGATGAAACCGTAGGCATCGGCGGCGCGCGCGATTTCCTCAAACAGGTCGGATTCCTCGACGGTCTTGTTGCGGCGCCGCAACTCCTGCTCGATGATCCGGCGATTGATTTCACCGTCCAAAACCGTCGCACCATGCCGGGCGATGCACTCTTCCGAAAGGTCCCGCATCGTCACCGCTTGTCCGTTGATGAACGCCGCTACTCCGGGATGCTTCTGCTGCAGGGCCCCGTCATTGAACACGTTCACCAGCTGCGCTCGTTTCTGCAGGCTGGAGAAAATATCGCTGGACGCTGTCCGCAGCTTCTGGTCGCGAACGCGTTCGGACAGATTATTGCGTGCTTCCTTGAGTGCATCGCCACCCAGTGGCCGTGCGGCGATCTGCTCCTCGCACTTGAGGATCACATACTGGCGGTTGGCCGGTCCCAGGTCTCTGCCGACCTCGATCACCTGGGAAACCTGGCCGGGCTTCAGCGCGAACGCTGCGCGTTCCAGGTCGGCATCGCCCAGGTGCTTGCGGATCGGCGGCACCAGGCCCATTACCGAGGCACTCGGGTCGTCAGAGTGATCCTTCGCCAGGTTCTCGAATTCGGCCGGCTTCGCCGCGGCCTGCTTGCGCAAATCCTGCGCCTTCCGCGCGTCGCGGACCGCGATCAACCTGACACGCACCTGGGGACCAAATTCCGATTCAAACGCCTTTTTCAACTCGTCTTCGGACACCTGCACCTGATCGTGGGCGATGCGACGCAACGCTAACGTAGGCCAGATAATCTCGGTCTTGTATTCGCGCGCCGTGATATGTCGCTCTTCCGAAAGCAGTTGCAGCCAGCGGTCGACCGAGAGATTGAATTTGGACGCGATACGCCGCACTTCGTCCTCGACATCCTGTTCCGACACCATGATCTCGCGCTCTTTGCAGGCCTGCAGGATCAAGTGCTTGTTGATGATCGTTTCCAATACGTCCTTGCCGTAACGGGCGACACATTCGCGGCCAAGATCCTGGCGGGAAATCTGCTCGCCTCCGACCATGGCGACCACCTTCAATTCCGGCTGTGCACCCGTCGTTTCCGCGATCGGCGACTTTGCTGACCCGGACCTGCCGTTCTCCGTCGCGGCACTACCGGCCGCGGGAGACTTGCCGTTGCGCGGTGCCACGACGCGGCTGCCAGGTGCCGCTTTGTCGCCGCTGGCCACCGGAGCCGCCGCCTTGGAGGAACCGGCCGGTCGCCCCGATGCCGGCGCCTGCGCCTGAACCGATCCCGGTCCGGCCAGACGATTTGCCAGCAGGCAAACACCCGCCACGCAGCCGACGCTGACCAGCCACGATCCCCATTTCCATCCGCGACGATTGAACGTGCTCGCTTGCGTCGCTACGCGTGAGCCGCTTTGCTTTCTTACCACCGGCATATCCTCCTTGAACGATGTCCACCTTGGGATCCATCCCAACTCTTCTGTGCGAGGCGGCGGGAGTATAGGCAAGCCGGGGAGAAGCGGTCAAGAGAAACTCGGCGATGTCATCCCAAGCTAGCATCGGCCAAGCCGGCAAGTGTGAGGTGGAGTGCGTTTATCTGTGCCCATCCGTGGCCAACGCTGACGGGCCATCGTCCGGCCGCACGATAATCCGATGCCCGACAATTTTGTCGACCACGACGATCGCGCCTTTCTCGACAAACGCCCCGTCCGCCACGACATCCAGTAACTGGTCACCGAAGCGGACCTTGCCACCGGGCCGCAGCAGAGTTGCGGCGACGCCGCGCGAACCGACACCCAAACCCGTCGTTTCGATGCGCCCCTGAGTTTCCTTGGCTGGCGCGTCGACCGACGGGCGATCCAACACCAGCCGATTGAATATGGGAATCGTCTTGAAATAGCGGCTGCCGACGAATGTCAAAATCACGGTTGCGACGGCGCTGCACGACAATACCAGTAACCAACTTGCAAAGCGCGACAGCTCTTCGCTGTTGCGCGGCAGTACGAAATCCTGGCCAGCCAGGATCAGACTGATCCCAATCATGGCGATCCCCGCGAATCCGCAGATTCCGAACCCGGGTATGACGAAGACCTCCAACCCGAGCAGTGCCATGCCCAGCAGAAACAGCATGACCTCCAGCCACCCGGAAGTCCCGCCCATATAGTGACTCCAGAAGAAAAGCGTGAAGCAGACCGCCGCCACAATTCCACCGATGGCGGTGCCGGGCGAGGAGAATTCAATGAGCAATCCCACGATGCCGGCGACGATCAAGATCCCGGTGATAAGCGGGATGCTTAAGAACATCGCCACATGAAACATGCGTTCGCTGTTGGCGTCGGCCCGCGTCCATTCCAGTTCACGCTCTGGTCGATCGACACCGTACCGGTCCAGCAGTTCTTCCCGCGATCGCACGGTGGCCTGCCCTAGCCGCAGTTCGACCGCCCGCTCGCCATTCACTTCCAGGAAACGGCCCTTACGCGCCTCCAGAACGATGCCCTGCCGTTCCCACTTGTCGCGTAATTCAGGCGTTTCCAGTTCATGTGCCGAGAGGAACTGTATCTCCCCGGTTTCCAGATTCTTCGCCTGGTAGACTTCGAGTTCCCTGTCAACCATCGCTTCGGCGATCGACGGTGGCCGCCCTTTGCTGGCGGCCAGATCGCGGACATTCTGCGCCAGATGCGATCGCACCTTTTCGTCCGCATGCTGGAACGACCACAACTCGACGTCAAAACTCACCGCGCCGGCGTCTCCGAAGTGCGCGTCCGGATGCAGAATAATCTCGTCGCAACCCAGGGAGATAATCGCCGCGCCGCTGAGCGCTTCCCGAGGCACGTAGGCCACCGTATGCGCCCAATCGATTCGGCGCAACTCATGGGCCAGATCGAGCGACTCGTAAAGCTCGCCGCCGGGACTCTCGATCTGCAGAATGACCAGATCGGCGTTTGCGGTTCGCGCGGTCTGCAGCTGTCGACGCAGGTACTGGCCGCGCGGCGGATTTATCTCCCCGTCAAACTTGATGATCACGCAACGCGCGAATCGCGGCATCGGAGGCGGTGCGGAATTCTCGGTCGCCTCCGGCATGTCGGCCAGCAACACGCCGCGAAAAAAACCGCACAGCAGAACCGCAAACAGGGCGTAGCGGCCGCCGATCACCGGATTGGGACCTGCGGGACATTTCGCACCCCATGGCCATTGAGGCAGCGGATCGACAGAACCAAGGAATGACTTGCCCATGACGGTTGATCGTAGATCGCCCCCAACGCGATTGTCAATTCTACGCGATTCTCCGCCGGGAAGAGGTCGAGTATCATACGGGTCCAATCGGCTCTGAACGTACCTGGCATGGGAGCGCATGATGAACCGGCGCATCGTCATCCTGACAGAAGGGCACACGAACCCTCATACAGCCAAGACAGCCAGCTGCATGTTGCGCTATCGCAGCGAGCAGGTCGTGGCGCTGCTGGACAGCAGCGAGGCGGGTCGAAACAGCGGCGAATTGCTCGGTGTGGGCCGATTTCCCGTCGTCGGCAGCCTGAACGATGCCCCCGCCGCCGATACACTTCTGCTTGGCATCGCCCCGCCCGGTGGAAAAATCCCCGCCGCCTGGCGGCCGATCATCCGCCAGGCAATCGAGCGCGGCATGCAGATCTGGTCGGGGCTGCACGACTTTGTTTCCGACGATCCCGAGTTCTCCGGGCTGGCGGCCAGGCATGGCAGCCAACTGATCGATGTCCGAAAAAACGATGAGCATGAAATCGCGCGACGCCGGGGACTGCGACCCGACTGCCTGCGCGTGCATACGGTCGGTCATGACTGCAGCATCGGCAAGATGGTGGCGTCCGTCGAAATCAGCTTGGGACTGAAACGTCGCGGCCGGGATGCCAAGTTCGTCGCCACCGGACAGACCGGAATCATGGTGGAGGGAGATGGCTGCCCGATCGACTGCGTCGTGGCCGACTTCGTTGCCGGCGCTGCTGAGAAACTGGTGCTCAAGAACCAGCATCACGAGATCCTGGTCGTGGAAGGGCAGGGCAGCCTGGTCCACCCCTCGTATTCAGGTGTAACCCTGGGCCTGTTGCACGGCTGCGCTCCCCACGCCTTGATCCTGGTGTACGAAGTCGGGCGAACTGTCGTCACCGGTGTGGAACATGTCACGATCCCCAGCCTCGGCCGTATCAAACAGATGAACGAAATCATGTCCAACGCAAATTTCCGCTGCGAAGTGATCGGCATCGCCATGAACAGCCGCAAGCTCAACGACGCCGACGCGGAATCGGAACGGCAAAGGACGCGGGACGAATTCGGATTGCCAGTCTGCGATGTAATCCGCCACGGCCCCGACGAACTGGTCGACGCCGTACTGAGATTTCACGCGCGAGATGACTGGAAGACGTGGTGAGCGCGGTGTGATCCGTCGTATTGGTGGGAGACTCATTCATGCCACGGCAATCGGCCGATCACTCGGACGCGAAGATATTCCAGACATGGATCGACCGATCGTAACTGGCCGTAGCGAGCCGGCGGCCGTCGGGATGAAAGGCGACCGCGTAGATCGTGTTCTGATGGACGTTGCGCGCAAGCAGCGGCTTGCGATCACTGACTTGCCAGATCTCCAAACGACCCTCCGTCCCGCCTGTGGCAAGCCAGGCGCCATCGGGCGAAAACGCGACCGACTTCAACTTCGCGGCGGAACTGTCCAGCGTCACCAGCGGCGCATGGGCCTCGACAGCCGGAGTAACCGACTCGCGATCGCTGAAACTCCATAACCGCAGCGTGCCGTCCGCGCCTGCCGATGCAAGCAGTCCGCCACTTGGCGAAAACGCCAATCCCTCCACCGCTCCTACGTGGCCGGTCAATTTTCTGAACAGGGAACGCGTCTCAAGTTCCCAGATACGAATCGTCGCATCGTCGCCTCCCGACGCCAGCCACTGTGCATCGGCGGAAAAACCGAGGCACTGCACCGAGTCCTCCGAACCGCTGAGGGTCGCGACGGCCGATGCCGATTGGGAATCCCACAACCGAACCAACTTGTCAAATCCGCCACTCGCAATCCACGATCCCCGCGCACTCACGGTCCCGCATGCCAGGTAGTCTTGATGACCGCTGAGATTCGCGACGAGTCCGCCATCGCGATTCCAGATGCGAACCGACCGGTCAAGGCTCGCTGTGACAATCCGGCGGCCGTCGGCCGTGAAACCGGCGAAGGCAACTCCATCTCCGTGCCCGGTTAACGTCGTGGCCAGGCTGCCGTCGGAGACGCGCCAGATGCGAGCCGAATTGTCCAGGCTGGCCGATGCAAACAGCTCCCCGTCCGGCGAAAACGCCACACCATAGATCGCGTTAGGGTGCGCAACGGAAAACAACGGTTCCAGAACGATCGGCGAACTACCTGGTTGGGTTTTCATGGCCATCGTTCCCGCGCAGCCCAAACAGCCTACACCAGTTCACGCAAGGGCTGATATTGGGAATGGTCGACAAGGTACTGCGGACGCCCACTCCAATCCTTGATCGTCGCCTGGTTGATGTCGATTCCCAGGTTGTGATAAACCGTAGCGAAAATCTCCTGGAAGTGCACCGGGCGATCCTTGGCATGTTCGCCCAATCGATTCGTCGACCCGATCACCTGTCCTGCGCGAATACCGCCACCGGCAAGCAATGCGCAGGCGACCTGCGGCCAATGGTCGCGTCCGCCGTTTTTGTTGATGCGCGGTGTACGGCCAAATTCACCCCAGACCAGCACCGACACGTCCTGGTCCATGCCTCGTTCGCGCAGGTCTTCCAACAAAGCAGTGAGCCCTTGATCGAGCTGGGGGAAATGGTCGCGAGCATTTTCGAAATTTGTTCCGTGGGGACGTCCGTGCCAATCCCAACGGCCGTAGGCCAGCGTGACGACGCGCGTGCCCGCTTCGATCAACCGCCGTGCCGCCAGAAAATAGTCGTTCATTAACGGGCCCGCATCACCATAACCGGCCGGCACATTTGCGCCGCGACCGTAACGATCGCGGACGTCCGGATCCTCCTGTTCAAGATCCAACGCGTCCGCGACACGACTGGAGGTCAGGATGCCAAACGCCTGCTGGTTATAGGCATCAAATCCTTCCAAGGAGCTGTTCACCTCGGCGATCCGCTTGAGCTGATCGAGCCGCTGCCGCAAGCCATGCCGATCGCTCAACTTGTCGATGCTGATTCCCTGCAGTGCCAGGTCGGCATTACCGCTATTGGGCGTAAATGGCGCGTGGGCCTGTCCCACAAAACCGGCCTGACCAGGATCGGCCCAGGTACTGGTCCGCATCTTTGGCGCAAGTCCGACAAACGCCGGCGTACCGGTCCGGGCCGGTCCCTGCAACTTGGAGACCACCGCGCCCAACGATGGCCAGCCACCAGCTGGCTGTCGATCGAATGTTCGCCCGGTCATGCATTGGAAGCTGGCGTGTCGGCCCTCCGAACCAACCACGGAACGGATCACCGCCAGCCGGTCGCTCATCGCCGCCATCCGCGGAAACAACTCGCAAATCTCCAGGCCGGGTACACGCGTCGCGATTGGACGGAACTCGCCGCGGATCTCCACGGGCGCTTCCATTTTCAAATCGAACATGTCCTGATGCGGGGGGCCGCCCGACAGGAATACCATGATGACCGACTTGTGCCGGCCGGAGGAACCACCCGCTGACTCGGCACGCAAGAGCTGCGGCAACGTCAGACCACCGGCGGCAAGTCCACCGATCTTGAGAAACGACCGCCTCGAAACTCCATCACAAAATCGATGCTTCGCGCCCAGCAGCTCGATCATACCGTCCTCGCCTGGCTCTTGCCGGTTTGGGAGTGACGCCGCAAATACGACTGCGGCCGAATATCAGGATACGCGTCCGTCCGAGCCAACGCAATCGCGAACCGCTTGCAGCAATTGCCGGAGATTTCGCGGGTTTTGTCCAAGGTCCCCACGCCCCACTCGCGACCGGCTTTCGGCATGCAGCGTTGCGCCGTTGTCCCCGTCGTCTCGCGGTCGTATCTCCACCACGATATCGTCCTGAAACCGCCAAATCCGCGTCGTATGTACCAGCCTTAGTACGATCGCGTCGGGGTCGCGCTCCTGCGCCACCAGTTGCCAGTCGGGCAAGCGGGCCACCGCCCCGATCACGCACCCGGCCAGGTCCTCCATCGAGGATCGGGTGAGCACGGGACGCAACCGTGGATCGTTTGCGTCCTCCGACGTGCTGGCGTGATTCAATTGCAGATCGCGATTCCAATCGTCGACGGTCAACAGCAAACCGCCCACGATCAGCAGAATCGCGATCACAACGATCGCGCCGAGCAGCGTAAATGTCCAAAGCATGGTACGGCGCGTCCGGTTGTGGAAGGGCCGCGGGTTTGCTTCAATGAGTGGGACAGGCATAGGGAATTCGATGTCGTTGTTTCAGCAATCGGAAGCCGCCAATCTGCGGCGTGCTCAGCCGCTGGCGGCGCGCATGCGCCCCGCAACATTGGCCGAATTCGTGGGCCAACAGCACTTTCTTGGTGAAGGCAAACTGCTGCGGCGGCTGCTGGCGGCCGATCGACTCGGCTCGGTTATTTTCCACGGTCCGCCCGGTACGGGCAAGACGACGTTGGCCCGGCTCCTGGCGCACGAGAGCCGCCGCAAGTTTCGACAGTTAAATGCTGTCACCAGCGGCGTCAAGGAGCTGCGCGAGATCCTGGAAGTCGCACGTGACGAATTGACGTCGGGAGGTATGCGGACCCTGCTGTTCGTCGACGAAATCCATCGCTTCAACAAGTCCCAGCAGGACGCGCTGCTGCCCGACGTCGAAGATGGGGTCGTGACGCTGGTCGGCGCAACGACGGCCAATCCATTTTTCGCTGTGAATAGTGCCCTGGTGAGCCGCAGCCAGTTGTTTCAGTTTGAGCCGCTGAGTAGATCCGACGTCAGCCAGTTGCTGCGCCGCGCGGCAGCCGACAAGTCACGGGGACTGGGCGATTACCCGCTCCGCCTGCACGACGACGCTGTCGAGTTCCTGGCGGAAATCTGCGACGGTGATGCGCGGCGAGCATTGGCCGCACTGGAAATCGGCGTGCTCTCCTGCCCCCAGCGGCCGATCGAATTCACGCGCGAGTTGGCCGCGGAATCGATCCAGCGCAAAGCGCTGCAATACGACCCTGACGGTGATGAACACTACGATTGCGCCAGTGCGCTGATCAAGAGCCTGCGGGGCGGTGATCCCGATGCCGGCATCTACTGGCTGGCAAGAATGTTGGAATCAGGTGAGGACATTCGCTTCATCTGCCGGCGACTGGTAATCCTCGCCAGCGAAGATATCGGCAATGCCGATCCCTCCGCGCTGCCGCTGGCCGTCGCCACGATGCAAGCCTGTGAATTCGTAGGGCTTCCTGAATGCCAACTCACACTGGCCCAGGCCGTGACTTACCTGGCGTGCGCGCCAAAATCAAACGCCGCTACCGTGGCGATCGGTGAGGCAAGAAACGACATCCGTAACGGTCGTACCCTGCCGGTTCCAATCCACCTGCGCAACAGCCATTATTCGGGTGCATCGCAACTCGGGCACGGCCAGAGCTACCAGTATTCCCACGACGCGCCGTCGGGAATCGCCGCGCAGGACTACCTGGGGACCGATCGAGAATATTATCGCCCCACTGGGCATGGCGCCGAACGAGAAATCGGCGAAAGATTGGCCCATTTCAGGAAACTGCTGCGCGGTGAGCAAGGGAATTCCTGATCGATCCGTTGCAATTCGCGAGCGGCAGGGAATACTTGCATGAGCCGGGAAGCCGCACGCCCGGTCATTACAACCGTAACCACCCCACTTCTCGCTGTCTCCCATGCCGATCCTGCCCCGCCCGCTACGCGGTATCGTTCCGCCGATGGTCACTCCGTTGAACAATCGATCCGAACTCGATGCGCACGGCCTGGAAAGACTGATCGAACACGTCGTGCCGGCCGGCATTTCCGGCCTGTTTGTGCTGGGAACGACCGGAGAAGCACCCAGCCTGGAATATCGCCTGCGGTATGAACTGGTGGAACGCAGTTGCGAACTCGTCAATGGACGTGTGCCCGTTCTCGTGGGAGTCACCGACAGCGCATTCCAGGAGAGTGTCGAGCTGGCATTCTTCGCGCGGGACTGCGGTGCCGCCGGAGTCGTCGCGGCGCCCCCGTACTATTTCCCAATCGCCCCAGACGACTTGACCCGCTATTTCCTGCAACTCGCCGACGAATCACCCTTGCCGCTTTTTCTTTACAACATGCCGGCATGTGTCAAAGTGTCCATTGGAATCGAAACCGCCGAGCAATGCGCACGCCATCCCAACATCGTTGGAATCAAAGACAGCGGCGGTTCGCTCGAGAATTTTCAACGCTACCTGCCGCTGCGGGAACGGCGCGGCGATTGGACGTTCCTGGTCGGTCCCGAACATCTCACCACCGCCGCCGTACTCGCGGGTGGGCACGGCGGTGTCAATGGCGGTGCCAACCTGTTTCCCAAGCTCTTTGTCGACGCCTGCCACGCCGCCGAGAACCGGGATTTGCAACTCGTCGCAAAGCTGCAGCAGGAAATTGAATCCCTCGCAGAACTCTATGCTGTCGGTGACGACTTTGTCTCCGTCGCCCGCGGTTTGAAAGCGGCATTGGAAATCCACGGCATCTGCAGCGCCGTCATGGCGCCGCCATTTCAAACATACGACCCACCACGCATCGAAATGATCCGAGCGCTGCTCGCACGCTGGCAGATTGTCCAGGCACCAAAATCCGAGACACTCACCTCTGACGCAATCAATTGACCCGTCGGTACTGCGGCACAAGGACGAACCGGCCGTGGCGCCGGAGCGGTGGCTGCTCTGGAACTACCGGGAAAATCTGACGGATCCGCCGCGATCCGGTCCGTTCCCAGAACCGCTCGAACTCACCTCGTTCTGATTCCACGCCCCGAGTTACTCGACGAACCGCGTTGACACGTTGATCGCCATACGCAAACACCGCGTTGGGCGTCGCGCTAATCATGGCCAGCCGGCACCCGCCGCCGGTGCCTCGACTGTAAGTACCTGGCCGGTTCCGATTCCTTCCATCATTTTCTCGAATCCCCGCCATTCGGCAGCCGTGATGAATAGCGTTCTCCGATCCGCGCCGCCGAGCATGCAAGCGAAGCAGCCGCGATCGACTTGGACCGTCTGCAACACTTGGCCGCCTTCGCGCACGCGGACACAACGCTTGTTGGGAGTATCCGCATACCAGACGGCTTTCTCGGCATCGATGCAGATGCCATCGGGAACTCCATCGCCAAGGTCAGCCCACACTCGTCGATTCAACAAGCTCCCGTCCGTTGCAATGTCGAAGGCGGTAAGTTTCTTGGCGAAGGATTCCGAGATGATGAGCGTCGAGTTGTCTGGAGACACGGCCATCCCATTCGGAAAGGCGATGCCATCGGCAACTTGTCGCACCGTACCATCGGGTGTGACCAAAGCAATGACTCCCGACGGCATCTTGCCGGGCTGGTCCACCCCACCGCCATTGACGTAAACGTTGCCGCGACCATCGACCACGATCTCGTTGCCGTTCTGTTCGGCGACCTGACGCAGATCGGCGTGCGTCACGAAGGACCCGTCGGGCTCTTGACGAAGAAGCAACCGTTCGGGTCCGGACACGACAAGCAAGCGCCCGTCGGGCAGCCAGTCCATGCTGAATGGAATCGTGGTCTGCACCTTGAACATCACATTGCTTTTGCCGTCGCGATCGACGGTGACGACTTCCTGTTTGCCCCAGTTGGCGAACCACAGCCGGCCTTGGTGCCAACGGGGAGATTCCCCGAATCCGAGTCCGGTCAGCAGAGTTTGCACTGCTGGCTTTGTGGGTTTCATCGCATGCTCCGTATCGGCATTCGTCGCGAGGGGAGTCGACGTGGTTGCCGTGCCGCAACCCAGCATTGCCGCAAATCCGATGGTCAGGACAACGATCGCGCCGCGATGCCTGCGCTTCATGGGCAGCATGGGCATTTTCTCGTTCCCATCACGAGCGGATTGTCGCCGATTACGGCTCATTGGTTCCGTCGCCTTTCGTCGCGCATTTTCTTGAAGAACGCCTTGGAATCAAAGACATTGACTTGGGCTTTCTTCAGCCAGCCGCGGATCGCCTTCGGGTCGATCTCGCCAATATCGACGAAGATCGCTTGCGCTGCCCCGTATTTCCCGACTGGTTTCAACCGCTCATCGTCGAACGCTTGGCCGTTCCAAAAGAGGAGGTTGACTGATTTCGCATTCGCGCTGTAGCCGACAACGGGGTTCTCCTCAAGGAACCAGACGGGGCTGCCATGCCAGACTTTGGACGTTGCTTCGGGCAACGCCGTGTCGATCATCGCCCGCAATCGATCGCAGATCGCCTGAAACGTCGGCGACTGAGCATGCGCGTACGCGTCGATCACGGCGTCGTCGCTGGCTTCACGATCAACGGGTGTTGGTTTGCTTCGCATTGGAAGTCTCACTGTGGTTGGACGCCCAAGTTAACCCGCGTTGTGCGGCGCGAGTTGCGTGCAGTCCAGACCAGACCCGGATGCCGCACACGTCGGGTTGAACCTCTTGTTATGCCTTGCACCCTTCCGCCAGCACATCATCGAGCTGCTTGTAATTAAACTCCATACCATCAGTCATGCCAGTAGAGAACGCCGCGTCGCGGTCGGCCTTCGAAGCATACTTGATCGTGGTCGCCACGTTCGTCAACCCGCCGGCTTCCTGGAAGGTGACCGTAATGATCGACGGTTCAGCTCCCATCGATCCAAAGCCGGTGTCACCCGGATCGTAGCTTTGGGTATGCACGAGTTTCGCGTGCAAAACGACTTCCAGAACCTCGCCGAAGAACCCAAACTCCTGGCCGTTCTCGTCACTGCGCCAGCGCCAGCGATACTTGCCGCCGACGCGCATATCCATCTCACAGACTGGCATCGACCAACCGGGGTAGCCCGAACACCAACGACGCATCAGGTCCGGTTCCATGTAGGCCCGCCACGCCAGTCTGGCGGGAGCGTCGAAGCTACGTTTGACGAGCACCTCGGTATCGGACGGAAGGCTTGCTTCGGCGGGTTTCATTTCTTTCGCTCCCGTTTCTCTTGTTGTTTTAACTCGGCAAGCAACGCATCGAGACGCTTGTAGTTGCCTTCCCAAATCTCTTGCACGTTCTCCAGCCAATCCGTGACCGCCTTCAATTGCTCCGTCTCCAGTTTGCACGGCCGCAACTGAGCCTCTTTGCGACGCGAGATCAGCCCTGCAGATTCCAGCACCTTCAAGTGCGAGGAAATCGTCGGCTGCGTCAACGAGAAGCAGCCAACCAGCTCGGAAACAGTGGCTTCACCCCGGGCCAGGTGCAAGACGATTCCGCGTCGAGTGGGGTCGGCAAGTGCAAAAAATGCTTGGTCCAGTTGACTCATCTATATAGACTATCGTCTAAATTGACAGTCGTCAATTGACGAATTGGGGATGGAAAATTAGAGGGTAGCCAGCGTTGGCAAAGCCGGCGAACGAGGCAACCGAATGGTCGAGGTTGGGCCGACGGTTTACACATCCCGCCCGGGGACCTGCTTGACAAAAAAATTGTCAATAGATTCCATCTATTCATGCTCACCATCCAAGTTGTCGACGATCCGGCGGCGGCGACTGTCCGCATTCACCAACGAACTCACCGAGGCCATCACGAAACTCGTTTCGAAGTATCACGACGAATCCGCCCCCCGGCACGCCGGAGGAAGTCTGGCAGGCCATCGCCAGCGGGCCGCTTCCGTTGTGACCGAAGTCGAGCCCGCCTGGCAGTCGTGGATCGGTCAGCATTTTCCCCCGGTTAGAGGCGAGCAATGAAAACCGCGTTGCGCGTGGTTGCTGGAGTGGTGGTCGGCCTAGTCGTGTCGTTCATCCTGGTGGTCGCGGTCGAGATGATTGGTGCCGTGGTCCATCCAACACCAGAAGGATTTGGCGGGACCACCGAGGAGATGTGTCGCCACGTGGAAGGCATCCCGCCGTGGTTTCTGGCCGTTGCAGCGGCCCTATGGGCTGCAACAGCTTTCGTCGGCACCTGGATCGCGCGGAAGATAGGCAACGTCTATGCGGCGGCGGCGGTCGGCCTGCTGCTGGTGGCGGGCGTCGTGTTCAATGTCGCGATGCTGCCGTATCCGCTCTGGTTCAAAGTTGGGACTTTGCTCGCGATCCTTATCGCCGTTACTGTTGGCAGCAGGTGGACAACACTCCGCAAGGCCGGTGCAGGTAACGCGCCTTGAGCGTGAAGAAAGAAGCCTCCGGACGCCGTTCCGTCCAGGCCGAAGTCGAGATCCCAGGCACGCCGGAGGAAGTCTGGCAGGCCATCGCCACCAATCGACGAGGTAGCACGTCACGAGGCAATTTTCGCAGCTGCGACTTCGCGATGTCGAGTTGAATCAGACAACCTCTAGCCAGACGACTCAGTACGTCGACTGAAGACGAGTTTGCTGGCGCGGATGCCTTGAATCCAGCGGCGCTTGTTGCGCCGGATTGGCTCGGCCATCTGATCGGAGTGCCCAATCGCGTGACGAAACCAACGCTCAAACTTTTCGATCAGCGGGAGCCAATGTTCAGGCACGATCCCCCTCTGGCGTAGAAAGTCGGCAACCGGGTCCG